>WNFL01444938.1_pt2 | contig 12314 bp, 11 predicted proteins | sample 5400361 | NCBI WGS metagenome assembly WNFL01 (sample SAMN13153351, study PRJNA577476) | soil metagenome | isolation source: 40 cm soil on Douglas fir-dominated hillslope | place: USA:California | collected 2013-09-17
TGAGACGAGTTCCTGGGATTCAGCCGGCGTGATCTTCTCGCCCAACGGCAACCGTACCAATTGCGTGGCCGGCGCGAACCCGGTGTTCGATAATCCAACCGCCAACGCGTGGTTCAACCCGGCCGCGTTTTCCAACACTGTGGCACCCGAATTTGGAAACTGCGCCCGCAACAATCTGCGCGGGCCACGCCAGGTGAATATCGACCTCTCGACGATGAAGGATTTCCGGATCCGCGAAGGCCACTCTCTCCAGTTCCGAATGGAAATGTTCAATGCCCCGAATCACGTCGAGCTGGGAACGCCGAACACGGGCTGGGGAAGCTCGAACAAGGCACCCGTTTCGAGCTTCGGCCAGATCACCTCGACCCGCGCCAGCATGCGCCAGATCCAATTCGCTCTCAAGTACAATTTTTAGATCTGAATTTCGTTATCGCAGTCGCTGCATCCGTGTGGCGCCGTCTCCAGGCGTGCCGCAGCGACATATGTGTTGATGGAGGAGCTTGCGTTCCCAGCTCGAATCGCGCGCCACAACCCAAAATACTCGCCGACCCTACCCCCAGGTAGGCGCTTTCCGTGTTGCGGGCTGTTAGAGTCGAAGGCCATGCGGAAACAGTTGCTCGTAGCGGGATGCTTTTTACTAAGCCTGCACCCCGGCTTCGCTCAGACGCTCGGCTCCATCGGCGGCGAGGTGCGTGACAGCAGCGGCGCGGCGATCGCCGGCGCTGCGGTAATCGCCACCAACGCCGGCACCAATGCCGCGCGCACCGCGATCACCAACGACGCCGGCGGGTATTCGTTCCCATCGCTGCCGCCTGGAACCTATTCGGTCAAAGTCGAGAAGCCGGGCTTCAAGAGTTTCATCCGGAGCCAGATTGAGCTGCAGGTGCAATTGGACGCGCGCGTCGATTTCGAGCTCAAGGTCGGACAGGTGAGCGAGTCCATCGACGTAAGTGCGGATGCCGCGCTCCTGGTTTCCGAAAACGCTACGGTCGGCACCGTCATAGAGAACAAGCGTATTGTGGAGCTCCCACTGAACGGGCGCAACTATCTGCAGTTGGTATCGCTGGCGCCCAATGTGTCCACGGGATTTTCCGGCCAGGGACAGGCCGGCGCGCGCCAGGGCGGCATTCGCGCGGCGCAGACGATCTCGGTTGCCGGGCAGCGCACCAACTTCAATCACTACACACTCGACGGCGTCGAGAATACCGACCCGAATTTCAATACCTTCGTCGTGATGCCGTCCATCGACGCCCTGGAGGAGTTCAAGGTGCAGACCGGCGTTTACCCCGCGGAGTTTGGGCGTCAGACGACGCAGATCAACGTTCTCACCAAGTCCGGCACCAACCATTATCACGGCACCCTGTTCGAGTTCTTGCGCAACGACAAGATGGACGCCAATCCGTACTCTTTCACCTCCATCCGCACCAGCAAAGATCCGTTCAAGTGGAACCAATACGGATTCACGCTGGGTGGTCCGGTATGGCTGCCGAAGATCTTCAACGGCCACGACAAGCTCTTCTTCATGGGCAACTACGAAGCCTTCCGGAAGCGCGGGAACACGACGGGCCTGTATTCGCTCGCGCCTACTGCTGTGCAAGGCGGCGATTTTTCCAGTATCACGAGCCGGATTTACGATCCGCGGTCGCGCGCCTATGCGGCAGACGGCAAGACGATCACCGCCCTGCCGTTTTCCAACAACGCGATACCTCTAGCAGCCCGTGCCTAAAGCGGCTCTTTTTGAGGAACGCACGCCCGTTCTTCCAGGTCCGGTGAATAATTACGTGACCGCGCTGGCGCGTCCGCAGAACCGCGACCAGTTCGTTCTGCGCATGGACTACGTGGAATCCTCGAAATCGTCATGGGCCGGGCGCTACAGTTGGGGCGATGAAAATGAATCCAGCCCGGGACTGAACTTGAACGGCACCAAGCTCGTGACCAACCTGGAACAGTACATGGGCTCGAACACGCGCGTGTTTTCGCCCACCGTGGTCAGCGAGACGCGCTTCGGGTACACACGCTTCTACAATTCGGTGGGCACGCTTCTGGCCTTCCAACGGAACGTTGTGGACGAGCTCGGCATCCCCGGCTTGAAAGGCGGCGACCCGGTATCCTGGGGCATTCCGAGCATCGGCATCACCAACTACAACGGCATCGGCGACGGCACCGACGGACCCTTCGAAAACAAGAACAGCACGCTGCAATTCCTGAACAATACCTCGGTCACGCGCGGCAAACACACGTTCCGGTTCGGCGGCGAGATCCGGAAAGACCAATTTAACCAGGTCGGCAATCAATATGGCCGCGGGAGCTTCAGCTTCTCAAAAACGCCCACGGAGGATCCCACGACTCATACGCAAGGCGACGCGTTCGCCTCGTTCCTGCTCGGCAATGTCACGCTAACCGAAGTCGCCGCGCAGATTGCGTCGGTGAGATTCCGCGCCACCAGTTTCGCCCTCTACATCGACGACGTCTGGAAGATCTCGCCCAGGGTGACTCTGTCGCTCGGTCTGCGCTACGAAAACTCGCCGCCTTGGGAGGATATCTCGGGCAATCTCACGACGGTCTATTTCAACGCCTTCGACACTACGCCCAATGTGGCCGATCCCAGCCGCTACCCTGTCTTCTTGCGGCAGGGCAAAAGCACGGGCGACCCATACGCCGGATTGAAAGTGCGTTGGCCCAACATCCCGCTGGTGCAGGATGGCCGGCTCGGCAATCGCCTGGTGAATCGCGACAACAACGATTTCGCGCCGCGTCTGGGCATCGCCTGGAGCCCGACTTCGAAGTTGGTAATCCGCGCTGGAGCCGGCATGTTCTACAACCAGGATCAGGGCAACCCGCGCTTCGACGTCGGCCGCAACGCCGCGGGCCGCACTCGCAATGACGACAATCCCGATTTCCCGAGCGAGACCTGGCTCAACGGCGCGTCGAGCCTGGCGGGGTCCGTCGCGAATATTCTGACGCCGCAGGCCTTCTCCAACAAGTTCGATCGCCGCACGCCGTATTCGATGCAGTGGCTGGTGAACGTTCAGCGGGAGCTCGCCAACAACCTGACCTTCGAAACAGGCTATGTGGGCTCGATCAGTCACCACCTGGAGTCGTATCGTGGCGTTAGCGCCGCGGTGCCCGGCCCCGGAACGGTGGCAAGCCGCTCTCCCTATCCGAACTTCGGCCTGCAACTCGTTGGGCTCGAAGTTGACCAAGCGCTTCTCGCAAGGTGTGACCGCGCTGGTGTCCTACACATGGTCGAAGTCCATCGACGAGACCAGCGGTATTCGCACGTCCGATAGCGACACGCTGTTTTGGCAGAACGGCAACTGCCAGCGTTGCGAACGCGGCCTCTCGGCTTTCGACAACCGGCATCGTTTCGTGCTATCCGGGCTGTACGATCTGCCTGCCGGCAAGGGCCGGAAGCTCGACATTCGGAACCCCGTCCTGAACGCCGTCGCCGGCGGATGGCAGCTCGGCTCGATCGTCACCTGGCGATCCGGTTTCCCGATCAATCCGACCGCCGGCACCAATCGTGCCAATACGAACATCGCCAACGACCGTCCCGACGCGACTGGCCAGCGCGTCGCGCTCGATCATCCGACTACCGATCAGTGGTTCAACACCGCGGCATTCGTCTTGCAGCCGATCTACCAGTTCGGCAATGCCGGCAGGAATACCGTCCTGGGTCCGCGCGGCTTCTACTGGGACTTCTCCACGCACAAGGATTTCCGCATCAGGGAAGGCCACGAGCTGCAATTCCGCTGGGAGGCGTTCAACGTCTTGAATCACCCGGTATGGGGACTACCGAATACGTCCGTGACCAGCACCAACTACGGCCGCATTACGTCCACCAATGGCAGCATGCGGCAAATGCAGTTCGCGCTCAAGTACGTGTTCTGAGGAATCGGCGGCAAAACGGAGCGTGGCGGCATCGTTACTTGATCGGATTGAGGGCGCCGCTGCACCCTTTGCCGGCTAAGGCGTTGGCCAGGACCGCACCAACTCCAGGCTGATGCCGCCGACAGAGTCCGTATCCATATAGGCATACTGCCCCGATCCGGGCTTGCCGACCTCGCCCCACGCGCCGGATTGATGTACGTGATAGCCGAGCTTTTCCAATGCCGCGATGGACTTCGGCAAATCGTCGACCAGCATCCCGATGTGTTGCACGCCTTCCGAATGGTGCTTGTCTAGAAAGTCCGCATAGATATTCGGCGGACTCGGCGGCGGGGAGATCCACTCATACCGGAACTGCGCGTGACGCTGAAAGCCGACCTCGAATGCAAGCGACAGGGGACTGCCCCGACACCGGCCGTCGGGGCGCGGAGTTGCATGCTGCATCGGGAATGGCGGAAATCCCAGCCGCTCCCAGTATGCCGACACTGGCGCGGCATCCCACACCACGGCGCCAAAATGCGTGATGACGGCGGGGCCGCTCGCGGCAGGCCTGCCGCCGGGCGCGTACACCAGTCCCAGCGCCAACTTTCCCTGAGGCTCGGTATCGAAGTAGGTGTAGGTTAATGGAACCCGATCACGCTGTACCGTCACTTGCTGCAATACGGCGACGCCGTTCTTCTGCATGTACCGAGAGAATCCCGTCTCCATGCTTGCTAAGGAAATTCGTGTAGGCGTTGGCCTGCCCTTCCGCCGGCTGGATGATGTCCACGGTGAGATTGCCCAGGCGCCCCGTGATCTGCCAGGCGTAAATCGTGACCGGTTTCCCGCGGAAGTCACCGGTGAGCTGAATATTTGGATACTCGTGGATATCGGCCAGGCCCATTGCTTCCCACGCGGACCTGACTCGGTCGATGTTCTCCACTACCCAGGTGACACGATTGACGGTCTTGTAATAGTTCGGCAACTGTGCCGGACATACCGTTGCGAAGAGAGATAGGAGAATGAAACCGCGCATCAGCAATCTTGCCACGTACGTGGGTTCGAGCGCCCCTATCCGCGGGTAGGCGACTCGAACTCGCGGAAATGGTAATTGTTACACAAGCAAACTTATGCGAAGCATGCTGTTCTTGATAATGAGCGTGAGCGCGGCCATCGGTTTGCGCGCGCAATCGGCGACCAAAGCCTCTGCGCCGACTTTTGCCAGGGACGTGGCGCCGATCTTGCAGCGCAACTGCCAGACCTGCCACCGGCCCGGCCAGGCGGCTCCGTTTTCGCTGTTCACTTATGAACAGGCACGACCCTGGGCCAAGGCCATCAAGGAAGCCGTGGTGCAGCGCAAGATGCCGCCATGGTTCGCGGATCCGCAATTCGGCAGATTTGTGAATAACCCGTCGCTCTCCCGCGCGGACATCGACACTCTCGCGGGCTGGGTCGATGGCGGCGCACCTATGGGTGATCCGAAGGAGATGCCGGCACCGAAGCACTTTGTGGAAGGTTGGAGCATTCCCAAACCTGATATTGTTTTTCAGCTTCCGAAGCCTTTTCAGGTGCCCGCGACGGGGGTCCTCGAGTACAAATATGTCATCATCCCGACCGGGTTCACTCAGGACACTTGGGTGGAGCAGGTGCAGGCGGCGCCGACCGACTACAGCGTGGTCCACCATATCGTGGCCTATGTGCGTACGCCCGGATCTAACTACTTCAAGGGCATGCCGAAGAACGAGTTCTTTGAGGCGCCGCCTTCGAAGACCGACGCTCCGAAGCCTCCGAAAGATGACGTCCCCAGCGACTGGCTGACCGGCTACGCCCCGGGCCAGCCGCCCGACGTGTTCAAGCCCGGCCAAGCGAAGCTGATTCCCGCGGGCTCGGACATCGTAATCGAGATCCACTACATGCCAGAGGGCAAGGCCGCGTCGGACCAATCGCGCCTGGGTCTGGTGCTCGCGAAGCAACCGCCAGCCGAACGCACCATGACACTCTCGGCTGGCAATATGGGCTTCAAGATTCCCCCGGGCCATGCGAACTTCCGAGTCGACTCGTCGTATACCATGCCGGCGGACGTAACGCTCCTCGGATTGCACCCCCACATGCACATGCGCGGCAAGTCGGCGGAGTACCGGATCGTCTACGCGGACGGACGCACAGAGACCCTGTTGAAAGTGCCGCGCTTTAGCTGGCATTGGCAGCTCTGGTACGATCTGGCCGAGCCGCTCAAACTCGCCAAGGGAACCAAGCTGGAATGCACCGAACACTTCGATAACTCGAAGGACAATCCCGAGAATCCGGATCCGACAAAGACGGTGATCTGGGGTCAGCAGAGCTTCGACGAGATGATGGTCTGCATGTTCAACGTCGCGTTCGACTCCAAGATCTCGACCAAGCAAATGCTCGCGCCGGAACGGTCGAAGTCGGCGCCATGACGATGCGACCAATGTTGGCGCTGGCGGGCTGCGCGGCCCTCAGCCTCCTGGCAGAACCGGTATCGACAAATCTCGCGACCGGACAACAGCCCATGGCAGTCGCGGTCAATGAGACCACCAACCGGGCCTATGTTGTCGGCCACAACAGTAGCTCGGTAACCGTCATCGATGGAAAGTCGCGGACTGTCGTGGCGACCATCAAGACCGGCGCGGGGCCGGAAGCCGTCGCCGTCAACCCGGTTACCAATCGCGTCTACACGGTGAACTCCGGCGAGAACTCGGTGTCGGTGATTGATGGCGCGACGAATACAGTGATTGCCACGGTACGCACCGGCAGTAACTGCAACAACATTGGCGTGAATCCCACGACCAACAAGATTTATGTGACCAACAATTTCGGTCACAGTGTCACCGTCATCGACGGCTCGACCAACACCGCGGCCAACGTGCGCGTCGGACAGGGCCCCCGCGGCATCGCGGTGAACGCTGTCACGAATAAGATCTACACAGCGAACTACGGCAGCAAGGATTCCACTGAAATCGATGGCTCGACCAACACCGCGACCTCGATCCCGACGGGCAAGCATCCGTGGGCGATCGCCGCCGACAGCCGCGCCAACAAGGTCTATGTGGTGAACCAAGATAGCGCGAACGTCTCCATCATCGACGGCGCCACTGGCATCCCGAAGAACGTTACCGTCGGCGAGAATCCTTTCGCGGTGGCGGTCAATCCCACCAAGAATCGCGCGTACGTTCTCACTTACGGCGAGAACGTGCTGTCGGTAATCGATGGCCGCACTGGCAGCGTGAGCAAAACGGTTCCACTGGCAACGCATCCTTCGGCGATCGCGGTCAATCGCAACACCAACCAGATCTTCATTGCGAATCAGAGGAAGGGTAGTGTTGTGGTGCTGGATGGCGAGACGTATGCCACCATCGCGACCGTGAATGCAGGCGTGCTTCCCTACGCGCTGGCCGCCGATGGAGTGGCGAACCAGGTCTACGTCGCGAACTACAGCAGCGGCAGCGTCACGCTGATCGATACGCCGACGGCAAGTGCAGCGTGGCCGCGTCCACCCAAATTCCGCGCGGTTGCCCTGGCGGAGCGCGGCGGCGGCGATCATCAGAAATTTGTGGATGCGGCGAAGGTGTACCTGGACAAGCTGGCTGCCGAAAATGATTTTGCGGTCGATTACATCGTCGGCACCGAGCGCATCAACGACGAATTCCTGGCGCGGTACAAGCTCTTTATTCAGCTCAACTATCCGCCCTATCGATGGGCTCCGGTGGCGAAACAGGCGTTCGTCGATTACATCACCCAGGGCAAGGGCGGATGGATCGGCTTCCATCACGCGGGCCTGCTCGGCGATTTCGACGGATACCCGATGGACCCATGGTTCTCGGATTTCCTGGGCGGCATCCGGTTTACTCACTATCTCCCAGATTTCGCCAAGGCGACGGTAAAGGTCGAGGACCCATCCAGCCCGCTTGCCAAGGGGCTGCCATCGTCGTTCGTGATCGAGAAAGAAGAGTGGTACACGTGGAGCAAGTCGCCGCGCCCGAACGTGCGTGTATTGGCGACTGTCGACGAGTCCAGTTATGTACCGAACACCATGATTAAGATGGGCGGTGACCACCCGGTGGTCTGGTCGAACCCGAATTACAAAGCGCGAAACGTCTATATCTTCATGGGTCATCACGCCGGACTCTTCGACGATCCGAACTTCGTGCAGTTGTTTCGCAACGCGATTTTCTGGGGATCAGGCCAGTGAGAGTGAGAGTGCCCGTCGTTGCCGCCGCGCTGTGTCTCATCGCACACGCCGCCGCCCAGCCCAACCCGCCGACCCGCGTGCTGCTCTTCTTCTCCCTGAACGTCGAGGCGGATCACATGCTCTTTGCCACCGACGCGTTGCGCTTCTTCGCCGAAGTCGCGGACCGGCACAACTTTCGCGTGGATGCGACCAGCAACTGGGCAGACATGAATGACGAGAACCTGAAGCCGTACAAGCTGGTCGTCTGGCTCAACGGAGGTCCGCCGGTCGCCCAGCAGCAGACCTTCCAGCGGTACATGGAGAATGGCGGCGCCTGGATGGGTTTTCACGTGGCAGCCTACAACGACAAGGCTTCGCGTTGGGAATGGTTCAAGCAGTTTATCGGCGGTTCCGCATTCGGCGTCAACAATTGGCCGCCTCTGCGGGCCAAACTGATCGTCGATGATACCGAAAGCCCCGTCACTCAAGGCATTCCAAAGACCTTCGTCGCGCCCGTCAACGAGTGGTACGCGTGGCGTCCCAGTCCGCGCCTCGACAAGAATATTCATGTTCTGTTGACGCTGGACCCCGCGCAATACCCGCTAGGCATCAAGGGGCTGATCACCGAAAAGGATCCCGACGTACCCGTGGTCTGGACCAACACGAATTACAGGATGCTGTACATGAACATGGGCCATGGTGACAAGATTTTCACCAGCGACACCCAAAATAAGGTGATCGAGAACGGAATTCTCTGGCTTTTGCGTCCGTCGAAACCATAGCGCAGACTCGAAGGATTAGAACTGGTAGCCTGTGTCCAATCAAGGAGGCTCCTTTATGAAAATCGATACCCGACGTTGGTGCATTCGCAAGTTCGCGGCAATCGCAACGGCTGTGACCGGCACACCGCTGCTTCTCGCGCAACAGACTCCGCCTGCAGGCGCCCGGCCGGCGACCGCTCCTGGCGATCAACCCCGGCGTGCCAGTCATATACACAATGGCATCTATTATTTTTCGGGTACGGGCTCCAATGACGGCTATCCCAGGGAGGATCATGTCCTGGTGACGGACCCATTTGAAAAGCACGTGACCCGAACCATGGATGCATTGAAGAAGTCGCTGGAACGCGCCGGCTCCAATATGGACTCGATCCTCCACCTGGAGGTCTTTATCTGTCTTCCGCATGCTGACAATATCCCGATGCCCACAGGCAAGGCTCGGTTCGACGCGCATAAAGCGCAGTACGACGCGTTGAACAAGATCTATGGCACGTACTTCAGCCCGGGCAAAGCGCCATCCCGCGCTTGCATGGCGGTGGAGTGGATTCCGGGGGATTCCCTGATCGAGGTGGTTGGAAGCGCTGTGGTCGTTTCGCCACCAGCCGCCTGAAACTGATGCAGTCGTACAGTCATCTTGCGCGCCACGGCCCGGAGGACAGCCTTCCCGGAGAACCCGGCGTCATTCGGGTGCTGATCGCCGACGACCATCCGGTAGTGTGCCTGGGTCTTCTGGGGATCATCAACGGTCAGCCTGACATGGTGGTGGTCGGACAAGCCCGGACGGGTACGCAGGCGGTCGCGCTGGCGCGGAAGCACTCGCCAGACGTAATTCTGATGGACCTGCGCATGCCGGAAATGAGCGGTGTCGAAGCCATCCAAGCGATCCGCGTGGAGCGGCCGGATAGCGCGGTCATCGTGCTGACGACGTATCAGGGCGACGAGGATATCCGTAAAGCGATCGCCGCGGGAGCGCAGGCATACCTCGTCAAGGGAATGTCGCACCTGAAGTTGCTGGACGCGATTCGTAGCGTCCGAGCGGGCCAGGCGTACTTCCCGCGCAGCATCCGCAACATTGTTCCGGCAAAGCTGAACCGCTCCGCCCTGAGTCCGCGCGAACTCGACATTTTGCGGTTGATCGTGAAGGGCCTCAACAATCAGGAAATCGCGGACGCCCTGAATATCACGCGCGGCACTGTCAAGTGGCACGTCAATATTATCCTGCGGCGCCTCGACGTCAACGACCGGACGCAAGCCGTGGTGGTTGCCGTACAGCGAGGCATTGTCGACATCTAGGATTCGGTACTGGGTCAGTTTGAGTTTTTCGGAGCCTTCGCCTCGCGCTCCTCCACGAGTTTCAGGATGTCTCCTCTGCGGGGCATGCTCCTGCTAGAATGCACCAAACGGAAGGACGGTTTGAAAGGGTTGCGCACGTCAGGCTGACACTGGCTTCCCCAAGCGTTGATCCTTCCAAGAAGCTGGGATCATGGATCATAAGAAGACGTCGAATCACCACGGGCACCTCAACCGGCGATCGTTCCTCGACGCTGCTAGGCTCGCCGGCGGCGGGTTGGCCGTCGGCGCCATCTTCGAGACGATACGGCCCAGTTCCGCCCGGGGCCAGCAACCAGCGAAGGAGACACACCCGAGTTCCGTCCGCGTTGTGGATCGGTTCAAGACCCGCCTCTCGTTTCAGATTTCGGTCGATGTGGGGAACTTGGATCTGGGTCTGACGGTCGCCAGTGCGGCGCTGGCGGGCGGAGTCGACATCGTCGAAATGGGGACTCCGCTGCTCAAAACCCAGGGCGTTTCGAACGTCGTGCCCGCCTTCCGCAAGCGGTTTCCCAACGCCCTCCTGCTGGCAGACATGAAGACCATGGACGGCGGTGGCGGCGAGGCGCGCAGCGTCTATGTCGGCGGCGGCAACATCTTTGATTTCCTCGCTCTCGCCGGAGTGGATACGGCGAAGTCGATCTGCGCCGTGCGCGATGAGTTCAGGCGCGCGGGCTCCGAATTGCCGCGACTTGTCTTTTCCGACATCATGGTGCCGCACCAGGGCCCCGCCGCGAAGGCAGGCGAAGTCGCGCTTCGGATGGTCGAGGCGGGCGTCGACGCGGTCGGTATCCACCTGCAGGCCGACGCCCGGCGCGCAAACCCGAAACTCATCGAGGACGACTATCTCGGTGATGTGGCTCGCGCCGTTTTCGAACGGATCGGCAAGGCGGTACCAGTGCAAGTGGTCGGCGGGCTCAGCATCGCACAGGCAAAGAGCCTGGCCTGCCGGACGGCAACGCCCGCTACAACCTGCCACCGGCCGAGATCCAGCGATTGGTCGCCGGTTTCATCGCCGAGGTTTCGGGCGGGTAGTGCCCCAGTTCTCAAACTGCCCACTACCTAGGATTCGGCCCATTAGAAGGTACCCTATCCGCGGATAGGCGTCTTCTGCGTTCTGAACTGATATAGTCCATCCCACGACAACCGCGATCCGTGCGGTCTCGACGGTGCGGATCAACTCAAATTCGGGGTTAACGCAGGAGGGTGAGATGAAGGTTGGTTTTGCTCTGTTCACGTTTTTGGGTCTGGCCATCGGCTTGTATGGCCAAATCGCCACGACCACGGCCTTGGTGGGCACGGTGACAGACTCCACCGGCAGCGCCTTAGTTGGCGCGAAAATAACCGCGACGGAAGCCAGCACAGGGGATAAGTACACGGCCGTCACGAACCAGGACGGCAACTACCGTATCGACTTCGTCCGCGTGGGAACCTACGACGTTACGGCCGAATACCCAGGCTTCAAGAGCATGCGCCACACCGGCAGCGTGGTCGATATCAATCAGGTGGTCCGCAACGACTTGACCCTCTCGCCCGGGGCTGTCACCGAATCGGTCACGGTGGAGGCCTCTGCCCCCATCCTGCGAACCGACGACGCGTCCGTGGCCGCGGCGATCACCACCAAGCAGATCGCCGATCTCCCGATGAACGGCCGCAACGTCCTGATGCTCGCCACCACGACGCCGGGAGTGCTGGCGGGCACCAAGGGCACGCAAGGCGTTCCGCCGGGCCAGGCCTTCATCGGCGCCGGCACTCGCGAGATCCAGAACAGCATGTCGCTCGACGGGATCAGCATCATGAACAACCTGATTACGACGTCGCCCACACAGCCGATGGTAGAGACCGTGCAGGAAGTCGAGGTGCAGACCGGTACGTATTCCGCGCAGTACGGCGCGTATCTCGGGGTTCACCTCAACATGGTGACCAAGAGCGGAAGCAACGCGCTCCACGGGAACCTGGTCGAGTTCATCCGCAACGACGCGTTTGACGCTCGCGGCTTCTTCCTGCCCGCGACCTCCCGAAAAACCGCTCTTCGCCAGAACCAGTATGGGTTCGAAGTGGATGGCCCGGTGGTCCTGCCCAAACTCTACAACGGCCGCAACAAAACCTTCTTCATGGGCTCCTGGGAGCGGCTACGCAATAAGCGC
>WNFL01128820.1_pt1 | contig 12312 bp, 11 predicted proteins | sample 5400361 | NCBI WGS metagenome assembly WNFL01 (sample SAMN13153351, study PRJNA577476) | soil metagenome | isolation source: 40 cm soil on Douglas fir-dominated hillslope | place: USA:California | collected 2013-09-17
CTTCAGATCAGCTAAGAGACTTCGTGTCCTTCGTTCTTCGTGATAAACAGGCGATGGGATTTCTACGGTCGCCTATGAAAGCAGCTAGAGCGCCAGTGGCGGGAGCGGAATCGGGCCGCTCGATGTCGTGTCGCCCGTGATCATTCGCCGCAGATAGCCGGCCTGCCCGAGATGAAATCCTGCGTGCGCGCACAGATGCACCAGGAACGCGTTTGTCCGGAATCGCGATCCCATCACGGCTTCGGGGAACTCTTTCTCCATCGTGTCAGCCGGCAACGCCGGCAGCACAGTGCGAACAGTCGCAATGGCGGCATCGAGCTCGCGGCCGATCTCCTCGCGTGATCCAGACCGGCGCCCGAACTCCGCCTCGCGATTCCGCACGTAGCCCGTGCGGCCGAGCACAGTGCCGATGAAGTGTTGAAGGTTGCCGGCAAGGGGAAGCGCCAGGTTGCCGGCCGAGTTGGTGACACCCGGGACCGTCTTCCAGACCGTGTCGTCGTCTGGAAACAGCGCGAGCTCGCGCTTGAAGCCCTCGAGCTCACGCACCAGGCTGCGCGCGAAGTCGGCGGACGCCTCGCTCACAGCCGTGCTACTTCGTCGCGGAGTGTTTGATGAACGTGCCGGCCCGCATGTCGGCGACCGCCTGCCGGAGCTCGTCCTCGGTGTTCATGACGATCGGGCCGTACCAGGCGACGGGCTCCTCGATCGGCTTGCCCGAGACGAGCAGAAAGCGGATGCCGTGCTCGCCCGCCTGAACGGTCACTTCGTCGCCGCGGTCAAAGAGGATCAGCGAGCGGTTGCTCACATCGTCGGCAGCGCCGGCCGCGGCCGTGACGTTGTCGATCTTGACAGGTCGCGGATCGGACGCATTCCGGAACGTGCCCGATCCGGCGAAGACGTACGCAAACGCGTGACGCGTGGTTTCCACCGGCAGCGTCTTGCGCCTGCCCGGCGGCACCGAGACGTCGATGTAAATCGGATCGGCCGCGATGCCGTCGACAGGTCCGCTCGTGCCCCAGAAGTTTCCGCAGACAATGCGCACGCTCGTCCCGTCGTCGTCTGTCACGACCGGCACGTCTTTGCCCTGCACATCCTGATAGCGCGGATCGGTCATCTTGAGCGACGATGGAAGATTGGCCCAGAGCTGGAAGCCGTGCATGCGGCCGTGCTCGTCGCCTTTCGGCATCTCCTGATGAATGATGCCGCTGCCGGCCGTCATCCATTGCACGTCGCCGCCGGCGAGCGTGCCGCGATTGCCGAGGCTGTCGCCGTGTTCCACGACGCCGGCGAGCACGTAGGTGATGGTTTCGATGCCGCGATGAGGATGCCAGGGAAATCCAGCGAGGTATTCGTCGGGGTTGTCGTTGCGAAAGTCATCAAACAGGAGGAACGGGTCGAACTCTTTCGGATCGCCAAATCCAAACCCGCGCCGCAGGTGCACGCCGGCGCCTTCGAGCGTCGGACGCGGCTGGATGACTCGTTTGATGGCTCTGATTGACAAGGCGTCAGCTCCTAAAAGGGATTCTCTTCTGAGTATATACTTTCGCCCATGAAAACTACTTTGACGGCTCGCGTGTTGCTGGCGTTGGCGATGGCCGCCGCGCTCGGCGCGGCGTACGTCTACGCGCAGTTCGGCCAGACACCGGCCAGGCTGAACACGGTGAAGCTTGCGGACGACCTCTATGTCATCCACAACGACTTCGTGCCGGGCAACACGACCGCGCTCGTCACCAGCGAAGGCGTCGTGCTCGTGGACGACAAGTTCGAGCTCGACTTTCCGAACATCGTCGCCGAGGTGAAGAAGCTGACGAGCCAGCCGATCAAATACGTCATCAACACGCACCATCACGCCGACCACAGCGGCAGCAACGCGAAGATGCAGGGGATAAGCGCCCAGGTCATCGCTTCGGAGCAGGCGCGCGAGAACATGGTGGACGGCAAACAGCCGGGGCTGCCGACGATCGTGTTCGAGCATCACGCGCACGTGTATCTCGGCGGGAAGAACGTGGAGCTCTACCACTTCGGCCGCGCGCACACGAACGGCGACGTCGTCGTGCTGTTCCCGGCGCAGCGGACGCTGGCGGCCGGCGACATGTTTACGTTCGGCGACGACGTTCCTGAACTGATCGACTATTCCGGCGGCGGCAGCGCGAAGGAATGGACCTCGACGCTCGATTCGGCGCTGCAGCTCGATTTCAACAACGTCGTCCCCGGCCACGGCAACGTCACGACCAAAGCCGAGATGCGGAAATACCGCGACAGCACGGTGCGGCTTCGCAACCGGGTCCACGAGCTCAACGTGCAGAAGAAGTCCCGCGCGGACATCGAGAAAGTCATGCGGACCGAGTTCCACTGGGCCGATCTGCACGTGATGCTGAGCCTCGACGGCGCCATTGCAGAGATGCAATGAAACCGATGGCGGCGCTCGGTGCACGATGGAGAAGCCATCACGCAGCCGTCACGGAACATCCCTCGACAGCCTGACCTGACGACGCCGTTGCACGGTGCGCTCGCCGGCGCCCTGTTGACGGCGGCGCTCGTCGGCATCTCGTATTGCGGCTGGAAAACGGCCGGCCTGCCCTTTGCGCCGTTCGATATCTTCGACTGGATCGTGCGGGGACTTCCGGGTGCGTTCGTCACGCGGGTTATCGAACTGAACGTGCTCGCCGCCCGCGCGCTTGGCGTGACGAGCATCAGCGCCGCTGCCAAGGCCGGCGATCAGGCACTCGCGCTGCTGGGCGTGCTGAGCGCCGGCGTGGTGTCCGGCGCGCTCCTGTTCGCGCTGCTTCGGTTGTCGAGCGAGCCCGCGTTGCTCTTCGGTGCGATCCTCGGCGCGATCCTCGGCGGGCTGGCCCTCATGGCCGAGACGCATCTGCAGCGGCTGCCGCCGCAGTCGATTGTGGGGGGTGCGTGGGTGCTGGGGACCTTCGTCGCGTGGGGATTGTCGTTTGGCTGGACACACGATCGGCTACGGCTGCCTCCCGTAGTCACCAGTCTTCAGTCAACAGTCACCAGTCTTCAGTCAACAGTCACCAGTCGCGCGTCATCAGTCGCGGGTCGGCGTCGCTTCCTGCGCCACTTCGGTGTGGCGACGCTCGTCACGACAGCCGCGTCGACGATCCTCGGGGCGCTCGCAGGGCGATGGAGCAGAGCGGCGACGGGACCCCGATGGTCCGATGACCACGTGTTGCCGAACGCGGCGTCGCGTGTCATGCCGGTGCGCGGCACCCGCGCGGAGTTCACGCGCCTCGAAGACCATTACCGCATCGACACGAACACGAGAGCCCCGCAACTCGACGCCGATCGCTGGCGGCTCGCCGTGGGCGGCCTCGTCGATCGACCGCGATCGATCGCGCTGGCGGAGCTGCGCGGGTTTCCGCCGTCTCACGAGTTCATCACGCTGTCGTGCATCTCCAATCCAGTGGGCGGAGACTTGATCGGCACGACGCGATGGAGCGGCGTCAGCCTTCAGCAGCTGCTGCCCGCCTTCGCGCTCCAGCCATCGGCGACGCATCTGAAAGTGACCTCGGCCGACGGCTTCTTCGAAGTCGTCGCGCTCGACACGATTCGTTCGGATCCGCGCGTCATGCTGGCGTACGAGTGGGACGGAGTGCCGTTGTCCACCGAGCACGGATTTCCGTTGCGGCTCTACGTGCCCGATCTCTACGGGATGAAGCAGCCGAAGTGGATTGTCGCCATCGACGCCATCGACCACTGGGAGCCCGGGTTCTGGGTGTCGCGCGGGTGGGACAGAGAGGGCCACGTGACGACGACCGCGGCGGTCGATGCCGTCGTGCGCCGTGGGGACGTCGTCGAGGTCGGCGGCTTCGCTTACGCCGGCGCCCGCGCGATTCTCAGAGTCGAAGTGCGCGCGGACGAAGGGGAGTGGCAGCCGGCCCAGATCCGCGAGCCGATGTCGAGTACGGCCTGGGTCCTCTGGCGTTCCGAGATCCGGTTACCTGAAGGCCAGCACCGTTTCGAGGCACGGGCTTTCGACATTCGTAAGGACGGATGACTGGGGACTGGGGACTGGAGACTACGCAATCCCAGTCCCGGTGTATTATTCGCCGCATGAAACGAATCATCCTGCTCTCCACACTCGTCACGGTCGGCAGCCTTTCTCTCGGCGTTGCGGCATTTCAGCAACCGCCCGCAAACGCGCCGAAGGTTGTCGAGGCCCAGAAACTGAGAGACAACCTCTGGATGCTGACGGGGCAGGGCGGCGGCGGGAACACCGCGGTCTTCGTCCGCAGCGACGGCATTACCGTCGTCGATACGAAGAACCCGGGCTGGGGCCAGCCGATCCTCGACGCGATCAAGAAGCTGAGCGACAAACCGATCACGACGATCATCAACACGCATACGCACGGCGATCACGTGAGCGGCAACGTCGAGTTTCCGACGACGGTTGAAATCATCGTGCAGGAAAACACGAAGGCCAACATGATGGAGATGCGCGGCGCGACCGGCATCGCGCAAACCGGCCCGCCGACGAACATCTTCAAGCAGAACAACGGCCGCGGGATGCCCACGCGGACGTATAAGGACAGCCTGAAGGTCGGCAAGGGCGCCGACGAGGTCGACCTCTATTACTTCGGCCGCGGCCACACGAACGGCGATTCGTGGGTCGTGTTCCCGGCGCTCCATCTCGTCCACGCCGGCGACATCTTCTCGGGCAAGAACCTTCCGCTGCTCGACGCCAACAACGGCGGCAGCGCCCTGGAGATCGGCAAAAGCCTCGAGAAGGCCGCGAAGAGCCTGAAGAACATCGACACCATCATCACGGGCCACAGCACGACGATGACGATGGCCGACCTGCGCGAGTACGCGGCGTTCAATCAGGAATTCATGCGCGACGTGCAGGCGGGGAAGAAAACCGGGAAGAAAGGGGACGAGCTGGCGGCCAGCTGGAAGATCCCGGCGAAGTACAAAGGCTACACGGATCCGGCGAGCACGCCGCAGCAGACCGCGCGCCTCAAAGCCAACATGCAGATCGTCTTTGACGAGACGAAGTAAACGCCCTCACAGCCAGTGCGCCAGCACTCTGGACACGCGGTCATGAAACAGGGCCACCGCGGCCGACGCGCCAAGAACCGCTGACAGAATCAGCACGAGTGCCGCGAACATATGGTTCACGTGACCGGCTGTCGCGGCGCCCGGAACGAACTCCGCGTCCTGCGCGAGTTGGACGGGTTCTACTCGTGCGCGCGGCGGTTCGGCTGACGGCTGAGGACGAGCGGCAGGCAGGTCGCGCGGAGTGGGCCGTTTCCTCCGGGACGGGCCAGAAGGCCCATCGTCGAACACGCCGCTGTCGGATCGTCCGGCGACCGCCCGCCGGCCCTGAAACCGAGATCCTCGCGCACCTCGGCGCCGCGCGAGTGGCCGGCGATCGGAGTGTCGTCGTTGTATACGCCCCGATCCAGATCGAGCAGGCTCGGATCGTCGAGATCTTCGGCCGGGCCGGGATCGCTGCCGGTTGCCGCCGTGCTCTGATGAGGATCATGATCGGCCGGTGCCGATGGCTGAGCGGCCTCGTTGGCCCGTTCGCCGCCGGCGTCAGTCGGCATGTCCGAGGAGTCGGCGGCGGTGTCGGCGTGCCCGAGGATCTGCCGCAGGCCGTCGAATCTGGTCATTCCAGACATCTGTCGGCATTAATTTACATCGGGCCGAACGTTCCGGTTGCTTCATTCCGGCCGCCGAAACTGCTCTGATACGCTCCGACGCTCGTTCCGCTCCGGAATCGAGCCGGGGCGCCCGCGCGCGACAGTCCGGTCGTGTCGTGGCTTGGCGTTGACACGCGCCCGTTGTTCGACGAGCTGCCGACGAGAACTTCGAGCTGGCTGACGACGCCGATGACCGTTTCCGAATGCGCGTTCAGCTCCTCGCTGGCGGCGGCGCCTTCTTCTGCCGTGCCCGCGATCGCCTGCGTCGATTTTTCCAGCTCGATGACGGCTTTCGACACCTGCTCGATGCCTGCCGCCTGCTGGCGGCTCGCCACGCTCACATCGTCGGCCAGGCGCTTCACGTTGACGACGCTCTGCATGATGCTGGCGATCGATCCGGTCAGCCGCTCGACCGAGCTCGTGCCGCTCTGGGCACGCGAGATCGACTGCGAGATGAGCTCGTTCGTGTCCTGCGCGGCCTGTGCCGAGCGGTGGGCGAGGCTTCGAACCTCGTCGGCGACGACGGCAAATCCCATTCCGGCGGTGCCTGCGCGCGCGGCCTCGACCGCGGCGTTCAGCGCGAGGATGTTCGTCTGAAACGCGATCTCGTCGATCGTCTTGATGATCTTCGACACCTGGCGCGACGAGTCCTGGATGCCGGCCATGGACGACACCATGTCACTCAGCGCCTGATTCGATTCGTTGGCGCGGGCGTCGACTTCGCGCAGATGGCCGACGACCTCGTTGGTGGCGTCGGCGTTCTTGCGCGTCATCAGCGCCAATTGCTCGACCGATGCGGACGTCTCTTCGAGTGACGCCGCCTGCTCGGTGGCGCTCTGCGAGAGGCTCTGCGACGAGCTCGACATCTGGCCGGCGGCGGCCACGACCATTTCGGCGCCCGCGGACAGTTTCGTCGCGGCGCCGCGCAGCGTGGCATGCACGCTGTGTATGATGAAACCGACGCCGCCCGCGATGGCCAGCCCGGCAACCAGCAGCACCAGCGAGAGCATCTGAAGCCAGCCGTACGCGGCCTTGGCCTGCTCGTTGTCGGCCTGGAACAGCAGCGACTCCTGCGTCACGATGCTCGCGGCCAGCGTGCCCGCTCGCTCGAGGATCGCACGGCCGGCTTCACTGGCCTCCACGGCTTCGAGCGTCTGCGACCGTTCCGCGAGGTCGCGCGTCTTGCGCCAGTCGTTCCCCAGCCACGTCTGCATGGCCGTCTTCGCCTGGTCGGCCGACGTGCGCGCATCGGTCCGTCCGGAGACGCGAGTAATCTCGTCGAGCTTCGTGACGATGGCCTGAGCGTCGGATTCCACCGAACGGGCCTGCTCCTTGAGGCCGTTCATATCCTGTTTCGCGGACAGGATAATGACCTGTCGCTGGCCGGCCTTGATGTTGGCGGCGAGGTACTGGACGTCTCCCGCCAGCTGCAGCGAGCGTCCGCTGACGTTCGCCAGCTCCGACACGCGGTCGTTCAGACGACCCGAGAGGACCCACGCCCCCAGAGCCATCGTGAGGAACGCCAGGAAAAGGGCGCCGAAGCCCCCGAAGAGCTTCTTATCGATGCTCAGACTCATAAATCATCAACCTTTCGAAACCTTCTTCAACGAGATGGAAATGGGCGCGACGCGCGCCAGCTCGGCTGGCAGCACGACTTTGGCGCCCACCGGGACGTATCCGGCGATCTGAAACGTCAGATGCCATTCGCCCTTGGCCACGCCCGACACCGCCCACGATCCTTTGTCGTCGGACCTCTCCTCGATGACGCCTTCTTCGCCCGCCAGCGTCGCTCGAACGGAGACGTTGCTGATAGGACTGCCACCTTCTTCAGTGACGGTGCCCGTGATGCGCCCAAGTCCGCGAAACTGCGCCGACGAAATAGCCGGCACCACCACCAACATCACCGCGATCAACGCCGCGTAACGGCTTACCCGCCTCATAGCTCCTCCTTAATAACGTTGGGCTCCGCCCCACACCCCGGCGTCGGTCACGCCGGAATTCCCTCAGCCCTCGGCTGCACCGGCGCGAGCAGCGCATCCAGATCGAGCAGCGCCACCGGTTCTCCGCCGACATCGAACATGCCGGCCGCGAAACTGGGACACGGCACCGCCGCCGCGCGCTGATCCCCGGAGCCCGGCCGGTGCATCGCCATCTCGGCGTCCACCGCGAACGCCACCAGCGCGCTGCCCAGGCGCGGACCGCACTGGGCGATCACCTGCCTCCGCCGCTGCGCCGCATCGTCGTGCTCGCCGGGACCGCGAAAGTCGATGATCGGCACGACGACATCGCGCCACCACGCCACGCCCGTCACGTGAGGCGCGCTGCCGGGCACCGGAATCGGCGACATCGGCTGCGAGATCGACGCGATCTGCCGGCCGCTGAGCGCGAATCGCGGCGCCGCGCAGCGTGGCAACGCCGGCGTCGAGAACAGCAGCACGATCTGTTCGGCCGAGCCGTCGGTCTTCTTTCGCGTGGGCAGGCTGAACGCCCTCGTCGCATCGGGACGGCGTGCCAGCGGATTCAGGTACTGCGGCGCCATCAGAAGAATCGACGTGCCGCCAAACTTCACCAGGGCCTCGAACCGCGACGTCGCGGTCGGGCCAACGACTGACGGCAGCGTCACGATCCGCGCGTCGTCCGGCAGCGCGGTTCGGACCACGCGGTCGACGAGCCAGCCAACGAGCTCGGCCTGGTCGCCGGTGATGGCGATGTGGTTGCCGGAGTTGGGCGCGCTTCGCTGCCCCGGCCGGCCGAGCACGCTCGCGAGCTTGAACACGGGAACGGACTGTCCGGCAAGATCAAGCGTTCCGACTCTGCCGTCGCTCGCCGTCGCCTCGCGCATCTTCTCGAGGCGGACGATTTCACGCACGTCCGCCCCGCGCAGCGCGTACTGCTTGTCTCCCACCCAGCAGCAGACAAGCCCGTCGTCGCGGTTCACGACGCCCTCCTGCGCGAAGACAGGATTTGGCCGATGCGCTCGGGTGTGCCGACCACGTCCGCGCCCGCGTGCTGCATCGCACGCTCCGGCATACTTGGGACGATGCAGCTGGCGATGTCCTGGACGAAGCACTCGCCGCCGGCGTCGCGGATATGTTTGAGTCCCTCGGCCCCGTCGTTGCCGATGCCTGTGAGTACGACGCCGATGGCGGATGCGCCGTACGCTTCGGCGGCCGACGTCATCGCCATATCGATCGACGGTCGATAGAAGTCCTTCGGTGCCGGCTTCTGAAGGTGGATGCGGCCATCAGGCCTGACCAGGAGGTGCATTGCGCCTGGAGCGACCAGCGCCAGCCCCGGCTCAAGGCGATCGCCCTCAACGGCCACACGTACGGGGACCTTCGCGCGCCGCTTCAGCTGCTCGGCAAACGGGGCGGTGAAGGTCGCCGGCAGGTGCTGAACGATAACGCATGGCGCGCCAAAGCCGGGCGGGAGCTGGTTGATCAGCTCGCCGATTGCAGTCGGACCGCCCGTCGAGGCGCCGATGATCACGATGCCGCCGGCGTCTGGCGGAGTGACCGCACGCGTCGTCGCGCGCGCCGGTGCCTGCGGCGGGACGACAACCGGCGCCACCGCGGGCGCCGCCCTCCGCGCGGGGTGGGCGGCTGCGGCCGCCTTCACTTTCGCGATGATCTCGCGCCTGAGCGAGGCGCGGCTGACCGGGGCGTCCGGCGTGTACTTCAGGATGAAGTCGACGGCGCCCAGCTCGAGAGCCTTGAGCGTTATCGCGGCGGCCAGACGCGTCACCCCGCTGATGACCACAATTGATACCGGCGGCTCGTCGGCGAGCTGCCGCAGCAGATCGAGGCCGTCGCCCCCTGGCATCTGCAGGTCGAGCGTGAGCACGTCGGGCGCCTCGCGTCGAATGAGCTCGATGGTCGACTGGGCGTCATGCGCGAGGCCGACCACGCGGCATTCGCCGCCGTCCTCCACGTAGGAGGCGAGCAGCTTGCATGTGAACGGCGAGTCGTCCGCGATCGCAACGCTGATCACGAAGCAGCCCTCCGATTCCCATGCCGCGACGCCTGCACGAGGCGTTCGATGTTGTGAACAAGCGTGTCTTCGTGGAACGGCTTGATCATGTAATCGGTCACGCCGAGTGCCTTGGCCTTCTCGCGGTGCTTCATGCCGCCCCGTGATGTCAGCATCACGATCGGCAGATCGGCATGCTTGGCCTGTGCGCGAATCGCCGACAGCAGCTCGAAGCCGTCCATGCGCGGCATCTCGATGTCGAGCAGCACGAGGTCGGGCTGCGGGATCCCGCGGTCGATGATCTCGAGCGCTTCGATGCCGTCGCGTGCCGGCACCGCGTTCCAGCCGGCCTTCTTCACGGCCATCGACAACACGTGGCGCATGCTCAGCGAGTCGTCGACGATGAGCACCGTGTACGCCGTGCTTTCCGCGGCCAGACGCCGCACGGGCTGGCGCGCGATGACGCGTTCGTCGACCGAACCCGCAAGGTCCGCCGGATTCAGAATCAGAACGACGGTGCCGTCGCCCATGAGCGTCGCGCCCCAGACGCCTGGCACCTGGCGCAGGTGTGAGCCGAGCTTCTTGACAACCGCGTCGCGGCTGTTGACGATCTCGTCCACCGCCAGCGCGACGCGCCGGCGCGCGAGGTTCGCGATCAGCACAGGCTGCAACGGCGGCACGGGACCGGTTCGCGGGAGGCCGAGCGTCTCGGCCAGGTCGCGGAGCGGGTACGTCTTGTTGTCGAGCGTGAACACTTTCTCGCCGCCCACGAGGCTGATCGACGTCGGATGCGGTCGCACGATCTGCACGACCGAGCCGAGCGGGAGCCCGAAGGTCTCGCCGCTGACGCGCACCAGCAGCACGCGGGCAATCGCGAGCGTCATCGGCACGCGCACCGAAATCGTGGTCCCCGAGCCGGCCTGCGACGTGATGTAGACGCGGCCGCTCATGCGCCCGACTTGCGATTTGACGACGTCCATACCGACGCCGCGCCCGGAGACCTCGCTGACATGCTCGGCCGTGCTGAAGCCCGGCTCGAAGATGAACCCGTGCAGGTGGTCGGGACTCATTGTCGCGGCCGCGGCCTCCGTGACGAGCCCCCGCGCGATCGCGGTCTGCCGGATGCGTTCGAGGTCGAGCCCGCCGCCGTCGTCCTGGACTTCGATCAGGACGTCGGTGCCTTCGTGACGCGCGCGCACCGTAATCTGACCGCGGTGCGGTTTGCCGGCGGCCAGGCGCCGTTCAAGCGACTCGATCCCGTGGTCGACGGCGTTGCGAAGCAGATGGAGCAGCGGGTCAGCCATGTGCTCGAGCAGCGACTTGTCGAGCGCGACATGCTCGCCCTCGACGGCGAAGTCGACCTGCTTGCTGCAACTCTCGCCCGTTGCCCGGACGGCGCGCTCGAGCTGCGTCGTCAGCGTGCCGAGCGGCACCATGCGGAACTCCATCGTCTTGTCCTGGACTTCGCGCGTGAGCCGGCCGAGGCGGGTGAGGTCGCTGTCGAAGTCTCCGATCGTGCTGGCGACGCGGGCGCCGATCGTGGCGATGTCGCTCGCCGTTTCCGTGAGCTCGCGCGTCAACAGGTGGAACTCGGTGTACCGATCGAATTCGAGATCGTCGAAGTCGTCGCCGCCCGAGCCGGCAGCGGGGGCCGTGCCCGCAACGACGTTGCCGGCAAGCGCCCGGACTTCGTACTCCGACTCGAGACGATGGGTGACGCGGCGCAGCCGCGCGGTGCTGAGCTTCAGCTCATCGACCTGCTCGATGAGCGACATGTGGTGCTGCTCGAATGTCGACCGGTTGATCACGAGCTCCGAGACGACGCGCACGAGCTCGTTGAGCCCCTGCAGCGGAACGCGGAGCGCCTGTCCGGCGCCGCGGCGGTCGGCGACGCGGTGGCGACGCTGGACGGCCTGCTGCTTCTCGGGCGCGGGACCCTGTTCTGCCGGTGCGCTCGTCTCGGCCGATGGCGAGAGCGTCTCGGCTGGTGGCGTGAGCGTCTCGCCGGCTGCGAACGCCGCCATCGCGTCAGCGGACATCGAGACGGGGCCGGTCCCGACCAGAGCGTCGAATTCACCGAAGAGCCGGACGACGGAGCTTCGCAACGCCTCGGCGTCTGCCGTTCCGACGATCAGGTCGTGCAACGCATCGGAGGAGGAGGCCAGGACCCGCGTTTCGCGGGGCGTCAGCGCCGCCGTTCCTTCGTACAGGCGATCGAGGAGATCTTCCATGCGGTGCGCCAGCTTCGACGCCCCTTTGTAGCCGACGACGCCGGCGGCTCCCTTCAACGTGTGGACCGAGCGCCGCAGCTCCTGAACGGATTCACGATCCTCGGGCTCCGATGTGAGCCGCAACGTCAAACGCGCGATCGTCTCGAGGTGCTCCTTGGCCTCTTCGCCGAAGACTTCCGCGAGCTCCGGCGGGACTTCGTCCGTCATGACCACGTCGAACTCGAGCGCGGCCGGCGGTGGGGGTTCTGGCGGGGGCGCCTCCGCGCTCGCCGGCATGACGTCCGCGACCACGGCCGTGTATTCTTCAGGCGCCGACAACGTTTCGGCGGGAGGTTCGGGCGCGACGGCCGCGACAGGTTCGGGCACCGGTATCGGCACCTCAGGAACTTCTTCGGCCGTCGCTTCGGGCGTCTCGACCTCGGCCTGTGGAAGCTGGGCAATCTCCTGCG
>WNFL01080922.1_pt1 | contig 12310 bp, 14 predicted proteins | sample 5400361 | NCBI WGS metagenome assembly WNFL01 (sample SAMN13153351, study PRJNA577476) | soil metagenome | isolation source: 40 cm soil on Douglas fir-dominated hillslope | place: USA:California | collected 2013-09-17
TTATTCTTGAAATCCGTGCTCCCCTTGAAACACAACAGAAATTTTCAGACGCTGCAAGAGATGTGCTTGGGTCGCGAAGAAAATCCGCCGTTATAGTTCAAAAAAGAGAACCACAACAATTAGATATTGCCCATCCATATTCTGTACAAGTTTAACAATTTTTGCCATCCAATATAGTCTATAAAAAAATACTTGGGTTTGGGGCCCAAGTATTTAAGGATTGGAATCAGTTTTAGTCAACTCCTTCATATTTATCTTTGTCTGAAAAGTCTGGGTTTTCAGACTTATCCCATTGTGACTGTCCACCCTTGCTGCCCCCCATGGACAAATCATCTTTTTTCATTTTTTCATCTTTTTTATCATTTTTTTTAATTTTTTTCTTATCCATAGATATTCACCTCCCCTCCTACGCTAAAGCTCAAGAGGGCAAGCCTCCTGCTTACAAAAACATTTTTCGTTTTGACGAAGGCGGGCTTCGTCCACAATTTATTTTCCCAGTAAAACTATTCGTCACATAATTATTGTAGATAGTGAATGTAATAATCAAATGAAGAAATTGTAAAGATTACGGAAGAAACCGCGTCAAACGCGGCTGCCGCAGGACCCCTTTACATTCAAAGCAAAATTTTCTACAGTTATAGTATAAAGAAGTTTCCTATACTACGTATTGTATTTAGTTTTGCGGTTGTTACTGTTTTGTCCAACCTAATGTATTCCCTATTACTCCCAACCAGTTCTGTAGCCTGTGCCAATAGTCTCAGTTGTACAGAAAGTTTTAAATTTAAAGTAGAAAATAATCTTGCCGGGACTTTTAATAATAAGAAAGTAATTCCCCCAACTATAGATCCCAATGTTCCAGGTTTAGAGCCCACAGTCTTAGGTGCACAGACAGGGACAGGAGAAAAGCGTATTTATGTTAATCTAAAGACCCAAACACTCTCTGCATATCAGGGTACAAAGCTATTCATGCAAACATTTATCTCAACTGGAAAATGGCACCCAACCCCAACAGGTAACTTTACGATTTGGATAAAGCTGCGTGCAACCAGAATGACCGGAGGCACTGGAGACGATTTTTATGACCTACCTAATGTCCCTTTTGTAATGTTTTTTTATAATGATGAAGTACCTAAAAGTGCTGGATTTAGCTTGCATGGAGCATATTGGCATGACAATTTTGGTCATGCTATGAGTCATGGGTGTGTAAATATGAGAATTACAGATGCTGAAAAGTTATATAATTTTGTAGATCCTCCGACAACAGGATTTACCACATATGCTGATGATTTGCATCAAGGGACAAAAGTGACTATTTTTGGGGAAGCACCCTAACAGAAAATATGGATATTTTACGAAGGGAAATACAAACATTATTATTTATTGCTGTAGCAACCGGATTATGGCTTTTTATTCTTATACTTCGCACTCCTTCAGCTGCGTTGCATACGCCATTTCCAGCAATCCCCTTTTTCGTGCCATCAAATCCCGTAATTACAGAGCTTCAATTACAAGAGACAGTTAACTCCTCATCAGATGGTACAAATTCTCTCATACTGCAAAAAAAACTAAAAGGTCATTCAACTATTTATACAGTTTTTCTTAAAGACGACAAAAGTCCTGCTAAAAGAAATCTTTTTACAAGAACTGAAGGAATAGCACAAAGTCTTTCTATCCCCTTTAATGCATGGTCACCGGATAATACTTATTTTTTTCTTAAAGAGACAACCCCTAAAGGGTTTAATTATTTGGTTTACCCTGCTGAAAATCAAAATCATGTGTCTGTAAACTTGAGCATGCTATTTGCAAAAGCATATCCTACGTATAGTATTACGGATGTCACCGGGTGGGGTGGCTATGGTCTACTGGTTGTAAATACTAAAACACAAGATGGAAGTCTGCAGTCATTTTGGTTTGAGGTATATGACAGTGCATTTATCCCTCTTTCGACCTACTTTAATTAACATCTTTAAGCTTGACATTAATCTTATAGTATGATATAATCTCTTCTCTTTGGATGCCAATAGGCATTCTTCACTTAGATTATGTTTCCAACACTTATCGCTGCTTTTTGGTTTACTGTGATTACAACCCAGTTACCCATCACCTACGCTCCTAGTGAGCAGATTTTAGCCACACATTCATTCTCAATGAGTGATAGATATGGGAATGAATTTGTTAATAACGTCTTCAAAGATAACATTCTTTTGACTCTTAGCTACCTATCAGGTCAGTCAAAACCAACTGAGGTTGTTAATTGGACTAATGTTGAAAAGCCATTTAGCTATGCCATTACGTTAAAAAAAGGAGAAACTTTTGCATTTCATGACACTGTGCTCCCAAAATATCAGGGGCATGTTGATATAACCACACATGCTCATTTTAGCTCTATGGAAGGTTTTAAATCAGATGGAGACCTAGTCGGAGACGGAGTATGTCATTTAGCTTCATTACTTTCTTGGTCAGCTAAGGATGCTGGGCTAGCTGTTGAAGCACCAACTAATCATGACTTTGCAGTTATACCTGAAGTGCCTCAATCAGAAGGCGTTGCAATATATGACACTCCTCAGGATATCACGGGAAGCCAGTTACAAAATCTATATATAACAAATAATAAAGACACAGATGTTACTATAATTTTTTTGTATGATGGAAAAAGTTTAACAATTCGAGTTGCACAACTCATAACTCCCTCCACCGCACTCTACTCCATCCAAAACGGGTAATCCCGTTAACAGCTAAATATTATTCCCCATTTGTATCCAAATTACTTTTGATCTATAGTAGGGATATGAAAACAGACAGTGTTGATATGTCTGTACAAAGATTAAAAAAGGTACATTCAATATCAAATAGTCCACTACCTAATAACCAAGTCTTAATCCAAGCCGTTCCCGCTGGCAAAAATACAGTTTTCCAACCACCTGCTTCTACTCCTGAAGCAATAAAAGAAGAGGTAAAAGAAGAGGTAACAAAAGAGGACCTCTTGCATCTGGAGAAAGTGCAAAATGCACCAGTAAATGCCAATAGGATAATATATTCTATTTCCACTGTATTCCCATTTACAATATTACCTAACTCTTTAATTATAGAAGAGACAAAAATAAATTTGATATTTTGGATTTTTCTCGGCTCCAAGCAAATACACAGCGTAGACATCAAAGACGTCACAAATGTCTTTCTAGAGACAACACCATTTTTTGCAAATATAAGGATAGTTTCGAGAACATTTACGGAAAATGAGATTTCAATGAATACTTTGAGGAAAAATGAAGCAACCAAAGCTAAGGATATTATAGAAGGAATGCGCTTCCTTAATAATAAAAAGATTGATACTTCAAAATTAAGTAATGAGCAGTTAAGGGATGTTCTTCAATCTGTCTCCCGCCAAACCATCACCAAAAAATTTCTGTAATGTGTAGAAAACTATCACCTGGAGGGTGATACAGGCATGCACCTTCTCTTAAAAGGAAATGAAGATTGCTAAAGAAGTTTTTGTTACCTGAATATCTGTGTAGAGAAGATAAAAAAGAAGAGAGGTTATGTAGACTTGATTACTTCCCCGACTAGACTACCATCTTGGTCAAATGTCGCTACAACTGAATGATGCGTATCCCCAACTTGAATACTTAATCTGTTATATCCGTCTGGATCATAATCAAGATCTCCTTTAATTTCTACTCCCTTTTCAGTTGCTTGGTCGAATAGACTACCCTTAATGTATACTCCTGAGGAGCTACCTTTATTTGGGTTTTGAGCATAAAAAACTGTTACTGCATATGCATTTTTAGGATCATGCCAAGCATTTGATCCGGGCGAATGGGACAATTCAAGTCGTACAGATTTGAATCCCTCTTTTCTTGTCCTTCTTTTTCCCACCGTGCCATCCGTAACGCTTACATCCACATCCCAACCTTCTTGTCTTACGTTTACAGCATGTGCCGATCCAACTGGTTGGTTTGCGTATTGTTGTAAAGACTCTATACCAAAAAGTAGTTTTAATCTTTCACCTGTGAATTGGTCACTTCTTTGGAAATCTTTTTGTAGAGTTGTATGAAGTTCACTGAGTCGCGCTGTGTTACCTGCAAAATAATCGGAACTAATGTACTCGAGTACATTAGTTGGTTTTTCTCGGTTAAAAACTCTTCCCAATGCTTCGAGCGATAATTTCATTTTCACATTATAAGATAAAGACACTTGAGATGCAAATGTAATTTTTATTACACCCTTTTATACCACACTCTCTTGTATGAAATACTATCTGTACTTTTCTGCTTGCAATTATAGAATGATTTGTTCTAATATGAATGGTGAGTCTAATGCAAAATTTTCACAGTAAAATGAATCGTTTACTGTTTCTTCTTACACGAAAGAAAAGTTTAATTTGGGGAATTTGTCTAATATTTATTTCTCTTGCTTTTTTTGCTGTAAATAATTATAGTGCTCAAGCAGCCTGAGAAGAAATTACTCAGCCATTCTCAAAGACAACACCGTCAAGTGTGTTCAATACTAGGTCAAAACGGTGAAGCTCGCTGTCACTCACGTGTAATTATAGATGACCAAGGAAACCCATTAACTGGCAGTAATCCTTTACCCGGAGGTTATGGTCCAGCACAGTTCCATACTGCATATAGTCTCCCCTGCACTCCTGGAGGTACAACTCAGTCTACGTGTGGGCTACCCGGAAGTTTTGGACCACAAATAATTGCCATTGTGGATGCATATCATAACCCTACTATAGAAAATGATTTAAACGTTTTCAGTAATACTTATGGACTACCTAATTGTACCCATGCAAATGGATGTCTAACTATTGTTAATCAAAATGGAGGGACTAATCTTCCGAAAACGGTTAATGGGAGTTGGTCGCTTGAAGCGTCTCTGGATGTTGAAGTAGCACATGAGATGTGCCAAACCTGTAAAATTCTTCTTGTTGAAGCATCTTCGCCCACTATGTTAAACCTAGCAACTGCAGTAAATGCAGCTGCTAAATTAGGCGCAACAGCAATTTCTAATAGCTATGGAGGCTCAGAATGGTCCAGTGAAACATTATATGACAGCTATTTTAATCATCCAGGCATTGCAATTACTGTATCATCAGGTGATAGCGGATACGGGCCAGAATATCCTGCTGCATCTTCAAATGTTGTTGCCGTTGGAGGTACTTCTTTACAACTTTTCTCTGATAATACATATGCAAGTGAATCTGTGTGGAATTCTGCGGGAAGTGGATGTAGTCTTTATGAAAATGCTAATTCTTGGCAATCGAGTCTTTCTAATTGGAATCAGACAGGTTGTGGCACAAAAAGAGGAATTGCGGATGTTGCAGCAGATGCAGACCCTAATACAGGTGCATCTGTATATGACTCAACTTCTTATTCAGGATTTAAAGGATGGTGGTTGGTGGGTGGTACCAGTCTTTCTTCGCCAATAATTGCCAGTACATTTACTCTGACAGGTAAAGCTTTTCCAAATTCTAATTCTTCATCAATTCCTTATACAAATTTTAACTTGAGTAATTTTCATGATGTTACAACAGGTAGCAATGGATTTTGTGGAACAAGTATTTGTAATGGAATTACAGGTTATGATGGTCCAACGGGACTTGGCAGTCCAAATGGTCTTGCTGGATTTGGTGGGATTAATGTAACTCCTACACCAACACCTACCCCAACACCAACCAGTACCCCTACACCCACTCCAACTGCGGGACCAACTCCAACTCCTACCACTACTCCCACCCCAACCCCTGTTCTTCCTACCTCTACACCAACACCTACCCCAACGCCAATTGCAGGGTTTACAGGACAGTATTATAATAACCAAACATTATCTGGGAGTCCTACTCTAACTCGTATTGACCCGCAAATTAATTTTAATTGGGGCGGTGGTTCTCCTGACTCATCTATTCCCTCAGATCACTTTTCAGTTAGTTGGACCAAAACAGATACATTTTCTGCTGCCTCTTATCAATTTACAGTTACAACAGATGATGGAGTTAGGCTTTATATTGATAATAATTTAGTAATAGATAGATGGGTAGACCAGTCCCCAACAACTAACAATACTGTTCAAGCATTATCTGCCGGAAGCCACACGATAAAAATGGAATATTATGAAAATGGTGGAGGTGCAGTCGCAACATTAAATTATCAACAAGTTACCGTGACTCCAACACCTTCTCCTAGCGGCACGTCTTATACTGGAGATTACTTTAATAATCAGACTCTATCTGGTTCACCAATCCTAACTAGAATAGACCCTTCAATTAATTTTGACTGGGGTAGTGGCTCACCTGACCCATTAATTCCCACGGATCACTTCTCAGCTAGATGGACTAGGACAGATACTTTTGCAGCTGGGACATATCAATTTAGCGTTACGGCAGATGATGGAGCGAGGTTATATATAGATAATAATCTTGTGATTGATAAATGGATAGACCAGTCCCCATCCACGTATACAGTTTCACAATCTTTATCAGCTGGCACACATACAATCAAAATGGAATATTATGAAAATGGCGGAGGCGCAGTCGCCAAACTCTCCATCTCTCCATAACTTGATTAAGGTTGGATTTGGATAGGGGGAATCAACTTACCATATACCATTCGTGACGCTGTCATACCTGCATTTGTCAATACAATCAAAGCTCCGTTATTTGCTCTTCTTAACGTAAATGCTCGAGATGAATACTCTTGAGACAAGGATCCAAGTGACATTGAGTAAATTCGTGTATTGGTCTCTTCTATCAAACTTCTTGCATGTATGTCTCTTACGTCTTCATATCTGCCTCTTCGTACTTGTGGCGGATGATTAGTCTCAAGTCTTACAATTCCATTTTTGTAAACAGTAAGCGTAATGTTTCCCCGCCTAACAGTGTCTGATTCTTTCTCTGTTGGTCTATATCTTGCATGTGTATCTAACTCATCTGCTCTGAATGCAGCAAGTACATCACTTCTTGTTGGAACATATTCGTGTTCTCCCTGAAAAAATCCTGCAAGTCTTTCTGCAGGAGTAGTAGAGGCTTTATATGCAGCTTCTATAAGAAGTAAATGTCTTTCTACTTCTCTATCTGAAGAATCATGCTCTCCCATTTCCGAGAGTATACTTTACCCACAGAAAATAATCAATTACCCACACCAGGTGTGGACTATGTAGACATTAATTTACTATTGATACAGGAAGTTGTGGCTTAGGAGTTTTACCATTTAAATTTTTATATAAGTCTGAATATAGCTCTTGGTTAAGGATTGAAAATCCATTAATTCCTTTGAATGGGGTGCATTCAGTGGGACTATAAGTGCAGATGAAAAATAGCGTAATCGATCATCGGGAGATTTTATATTATCTATCCTGGCTCGTGTAGCTTGATAAATATAACCCTCCATTAACTCAGGGATATTATTAAAATATGTTTCGATAACAAGCCTGCAAGCGTCTTGTCCCAACCTCAAAAAATCCTCTATTCCGCTATGATCCGCATGGGTCCAAAAACCAATTTTTTGTTTCTCTTTTTTACCAGTTTCACTTTTTTTAAACTCCGCAAGTCCGTTAGCTGCTGTCATCATCATAAGCGCCATAAATGCATCTCTAAGAAGCAAATGAGGAATTTCAGGATGAGAAAATTGATGCGCTGCGCTTAGTCGTGCTATAACTCTTTTAACGGTTGGATTATCAACGGTAAATCCAAGATAAGGCAATCCTTCTAATATTTCAGAACCAAAATATACTGCACCTGCTACCATTCCTAATGTCAGAGCCTTTTGTTTAGCGGTATCGTGATGTTGTCTGCCTTCACTTTCATTTTTCTTAGTATCTTTTCGCTCGTTTCTTTTTTGAACAGCTAATCTTCCTATTGAGGCAGCCCCCAATATTCCTTCACCTATCATTACGGGAAGAAATCCATCTTTTGACTCTATTCCATATAGATCACCTAAAATCACAGGGATATTATGTTCTGCGAGACGTTTTATTATTGGTTGAGGAATAAGGTCCTGATTTTCTACTAGAATAGGCGAATAAAAAAAATATGGCGCAAATGAAGCAATTCCTGAGTTTGCGATATAATTCCAATGCATTTGAGAAGTTTCTCTATACAATCCGTTGAGGTCAGTTGGAATAGTTTGAGGGGAAATTCCATAATCGTGGACTTCATAAATTGGAACATAAGTATGTCCATCCTGACCAATTACTTCTCCAAAAGGTCTATTTTTGTCTTTAGGTATTTCATTTACTATAGTCTTGATTGCTGCTAATGAACCCAATGCTCCAGTAGCTAATTTTAATGCATCTCTTCTAGACATTCTATTTAAACTAATAGAATGAATAACCTCCCCAAACGATTTTCTTTCAGTAGAATCGGGATTTGGCATTGGAGGATTATACTAAAAAGTGAAAATAATATCCAATGACCTATTGCATTTCCACTAAATGATATAATTATCCGCATGGAAATTCATAGGCGTAATCCGCAAGAAGTTGAACTGGCTCATAACAGAAAAAGGTTAGCCAAAATGTTAAAAAAACAGAATGGCAATGAAATTCCAAATGTTTTTTCGGATATAGAAATCATTGAGCGGACAGAAGGTAGTATATATGAGGACTGTGGAGAATATGTTTTTGGCATAGGGAAATTATCATATTTTGATGAGTATGATAGAGTAATGAGAACAAGTACAGAAGTAACTGAAATTAAAGAGGATGACATTATTTTATATTTTGATAGAGTCGGAAATAGAACTCACGTAGGAAGAGGCACTTTGGATGGTAAAGTAGTTTCAAAATGGGGACTTGCACATGTTTTTAAGCATCCTGCCAGATTAGTCCCGTCATATTATGGAGAACCAAAAATCTACAGACCTACCGAAGGATGTTAGAATGTTTTACGCACAACTATTATTATTATCCCTTTCTTTTTCTTGGGCTAAGTAATTTCTTAACAAATAAAATTATAGAATATGCAAAACTGCAGAGACTAAAGGCAAAAAGCACTTTAATGACGGGAATTGCTAAGTTACATCCCGGACGGGAAGGACCATCTCCTAAATTCAAACAATAAGGCAGTATTATAATAAAGCCAAAAAATATTACAGTAATTAAAAATATTCCAAAAAACAGAGAAAAAAGTATTTTAAGAGGACTTGGCTTTAAAAAATACATGTATATCACTATTGTAGCAAAATATAAAAACTTGCAAAATTTCAATTTCTCGAAATATAATGCATTAAATAATGATACGTTTTGATATAGTGGTGCGCGCCCAGAGGGATTCGGACCCCCGACCTTACGCTTAGAACGCGTTTGCTCTATCCACTGAGCTATGGGCGCTTAAAACTTTAAAAAATCATCTGCTTTCAATATTTTCTTCTTTTGACCATTTTTCGCTACAGATGTTCTTAGACTTAGAGAACCACGACCATTATTACCTAGATATGAACAACTAACGTAATAACACTTATCAGTAATTTTATCATAAACTGCAATGAAATCTAAGTCTTCTTGTTTGTACCTATAATAACTTCTGCCATCGTGTGTTTCACATCTAACTTTTATTACTCCTTGTGTTGATTCAACATATTTGCATTGTATTCTTAATAATTTCTTATTTTTCAATACTATTAAATCATATCTCCAATCCTCACCCATTGGCAAAGCCACTTTATAACCACGTTTTAGTGCATCAGCCATTACCATGGCTTGGCCTAGATCACCCTTAATTTTAGTTATTGCTGGCACAATGATATTTTAACTTATTAAAGAGTGGGGGTCAATAACCGATGCGCTCTACCCATTAAATGTTTATATTTATCGCTGGAAAATTAATAAAAATACAGAGTAATCAAGTAGTGATTGGGCTAGATACAAGACCTAATTGTGCTTTGAGAATTGTACGTATTACTGTAGATTTTAATGAGGTTTGTCCTGGATCAAATAAAACACTGCCTTCTTGGGGTCGTATTATCAAGCCTGCAGGTCTCTCTTGGGGGTCTGCTCGGTCTGGGTTTCTTGTTATTTCAAGTTGTCCTATTCCATTAAGGAAAGTTAAAGTGAAATTTGCTTCAATTCCTTCTATTGACCCATCAACTCGTACAACTTTACCATCTTGTTGGTAAAACATCATTCTTGCTGCTTCTTCGGTCTGTGTTGTAAGGTCTTGCGGTTCACTGGGCTCATTATCCCCCATTCTTATCTGAACTTTTAGGTCATTTTCACCAATTAAGGGTTTTATACTAGTGCCACTAAAGAGCTTTACTTTATATACTCCATCACCTACTCTTTGCAAAGTTAATCGTCCACCCGAAAGCTCTTTTCCAGTTGGGGAAACAGAATAATGAGAACCCATTCTAAACGTGGTTGGGTTACTCCCGTCTAAGTTTGTAGTTGCAATTTCTAATGCATTAGAAATACTATCTTGCTTTAAATTATCAACTTGAGGTTGTTCTTCTGTATGATCTCCGGTCCCTTGTCTTTCATCATGCATAGAATTAGGTGAGCGGGTGAAGAGAATCGAACTCTCGTGACAACTTTGGAAAAGTTGCGTTCTACCATTGAACTACACCCGCAGATCCAGTCTAGATTATAGCAGGTTTATTTAGAATCTTCATTCCTGATAAAACTTATTCTATGATTAACTTGGATCAAGAAGTACCCAATTTTTAGATACATATGGTTCAGAACATAGGTTACGGTTAAAGCAACATGGTCTTCTCATTCCTTTGTTGAGTTTGTCCAATGCAACTTCAATATGCTTTTGACGGGTTTCAGGAGTTTTGACTGCCCTAATCCAGCGAATCCAATCCCAATGGGCAAGTGGGGTTATCTCTTTCCATAAAGCCTCTGCTTTGGGGGAAGAAGACAGCGCTTTTTTTAAATCTTCAGGAATTTCAGGTTCTATCCATTCTTTGGTTGGTTCTAGCGAAACTTGTACAGTATTGCCTGCGCTGGCACCAATCTCATCAAGCAGCTTCTGATCAGGCCTAAACCAGTGGCTTGGTTTTTTTCCATGTCCATACACTCCATCTGGTTCTAGCAAGGTTTTAAAGGGAGCGTTGTTGATGGTTCCTTTGACCATTAACATGCCTCGTGATGGGAGTTTGATGCTTGCACTCTCAGGCAATCTGAGAATTGTCCACGAGCCAATTTTAATTAGTTTAGCTTCAAAATCAATTGCCCCCATATTTCTTTTCTCCTAGATTTATTATACCAAATAGCGAGTCGAATGGGCCATACGATGTCCGGACTTATTACAGCAGATTATCTACGAAAGAAATTTATTCTATAAACAAGCATTTAATTAGATCTGATATATAATATTGATATGACTTATAAAAGTCCTTATCAAGATCCTCTTTCACAATGGCTAGATGTACTCTATGGAACTGATTTAACGCCACTTTTAGTTTCAAGGATTACTAACATTTTACAACTTTCTACTTTTACTCCGGAAATAGTTGTTTATGTTTTGTCACAAATTAGAAAAATCATTGATTATGAGAGGAAGAGAAATACTTATGAAGTGATCAATTTCTATTCTGATTGGATTTTACATGTGAAGATTGATCGTTCATCTCAAGTGATCTTGAAGGAAATTGAGGAAATATTACAAGGCGATAGAGCACGCAACAATTACTCAATAATTGATAGTGGTATACAAAAAGGTTGGGCTCCAGATTATATGAAGCTAGATGTATTCAAAGAACAATTGAAAAACTTCTGTATGGAATTTAGTATCCCTGAAAAAAATATTCAATCGAACTGGAAGAATTTCATTAAAGTTGTAATTGACGAATTAGTAGATTTTCCGATAAGCCCAAATCCGGATCTGGATATTAGAAAAGGTAAAATTAATGGACGAATTATATCGTTAAGTTTTAAATATATTCCTGAAGAAGAATATTATGCGTTTGATACTGAGAAAACTCAAAAGAAGTTATTTCCATCTATATTTGTGAGGTATGATAACCACACAACAGATACATATGTTGTTTTATATAACAAAAAGATTTTTCACCAAACAGCATTCTTCTAAATTCTTATAATAATATTGAGGGTGGCCAACGGGATAGTTCGACATGTCCTTCGATAAACTCTGGATAGTGAGCATGTCGAACTACTCACTATTTACCGCTACCACCTTCGATAGAGCTCTGGGATTTGCTTAATTTTATTAATAATTTTTTATTTCCATCAATCAAGGCTTTTTTCTTTGCGATTGACCAACCCTTCAATTGATCTTCTCGGTTTTCTGCATCGTGTCGTGTTGAGTACTCTTCTGAAAATACAAGCTTAACTTCAGAAAACTTCTTTGTTG
>WNFL01363435.1_pt2 | contig 12310 bp, 10 predicted proteins | sample 5400361 | NCBI WGS metagenome assembly WNFL01 (sample SAMN13153351, study PRJNA577476) | soil metagenome | isolation source: 40 cm soil on Douglas fir-dominated hillslope | place: USA:California | collected 2013-09-17
GCCCGCCGAGCCGCCGATCGCCGACCGCGCGTTCCAGCCGAACCTCACCTTTACCGGCCGCCTGACGGATATCAGGCAGTTCGAGGATATCGTGGTCAAGGCAGGTAGCGACGGCCGCACCGTGCGCTTGCGTGATGTGGCGCGGATCGAACTGGGCGCTTTGGCATATACCACCAACAGTTTCCTGCTCAGGAAATCAGCGGTCGCGCTATTGGTGACCCAGCGTCCCGGATCGAACGCGCTCGCCACGGCGAAAAACATCTCCAACGCCATGGTCAAACTCAAGGCCGATTTCCCGCGCGGGCTGGACTACAATATCGGCTACAACCCGACCGAGTTCATCGCGCAATCCGTCAGTGAGCTGATCAAGACGATCTATGAGGCGATGCTGCTGGTCGTCATCGTCGTGCTGGTGTTCCTGCAGGGCTGGAGACCTGCGATCATCCCGATTGTCGCAATACCGGTGTCGCTGGTCGGCACCTTCGCGGTGATGGCGGCGCTGGGATTCTCGATCAACAATCTGACCCTGTTCGGCCTGGTGCTGGCGGTCGGCATCGTGGTCGATGACGCGATCGTGGTGGGCGAGAACGTCGAGCGGCATCTTCGCGACGGCATGAGCCGGCGCGATGCGGCGCTCAAGACGATGGAGGAAGTCGGCGGCGCGCTGGTCTCGATCGCGCTGGTATTGTGTGCGGTGTTCGTGCCGACCGCGTTCCTCGGCGGTATCTCCGGACAATTCTTTCAGCAATTCGCCATCACCATCGCGGTCGCGACCGCGATTTCCTGTTTCTGTTCGTTGACGCTTTCGCCCGCGCTGGCGTCGCAAATCCTGCAGCCGCATGAAGACAAGCGCCCACCGGCGAACTGGAATTTCATCGGGCGCGGTTGGGACAAATTCACCGAGCTCTTCAACCGCGCCTTCGACCGGCTCTCGCACGGCTATGCCAATGCCGCAGACTTCGTGATCCGGCATACCCTGGTGATGCTGCCGATCTATGCGGTGCTGATCGGCAGTGCCGGATGGCTGCTCGCCACCACGCCGCAAGGCTTTATTCCGGCGCAGGATCGCGGCTACGTCATCATCTCCGTGCAATTGCCGGGCGCGGCGTCGCTGGCGCGTACGACCGATGTAGTCCGGGAGATTGAAAGAATCGCGCTCGATACCCCGGGTATCGTTCGCGTCGCGGTGTTCGCAGGCTTCTCGGGCGCGACCCGAACGCAGGCGGGCAATGCCGCGGCCTTGTTCCCGGTGTTCGAAGAGCCGGAAGTGCGCCTGAAGAAGGGGCTGTCCGCGACAGCGATCACGGGCGAGTTGCGCAAGCGCCTTGCCGCGCTTCAGGGCGCATTCATCATTGTCATTCCGCCGCCCGCGGTCCCCGGGATCGGCACCGGCGGCGGCTTCACAATGCGTATCCAGGATCGTCAGGGCCGCGGCAGCGAACTGCTTGCGGCGGCGACCGACGAGTTGGTCGCGGCGGCCCGCAAAGCGCCAGGGCTGACCGCAGTGTTTTCCCCTTACACCGCGAACACGCCGCAGGTGTTCGTCGATATCGACCGCGTCAAGGCGCTGAAGCTCGGCGTTCCCATCCAGAACCTGACCGAAGCGATCGAAACTTATTTCGGCTCGGCCTATGTCAACGATTTCAATATTCTCGGCCGCACCTACCACGTCACCGCCCAGGCCGATCTGCCGTTTCGGAAAGAAACTCCCGATCTTGCCCGCCTTCGCACGCGCAATAGCGCGGGCGACATGGTGATGCTCGGCAGCGTCGTGAGTTTCCGCGATATCTCGGGACCGGACCGCGTCGCGCGTTACAACCTCTATCCGTCGTCCGAACTTCAGGGCGACACTCTCCCAGGAACGAGTTCGGCCACCGCCATCGACACCATGAAGCGGCTGGCGGCGGAGACATTGCCGAGCGGATTTTCCTATGAGTGGACGGATTTGTCCTATCAGCAGGTCACCGGCGGCAACACGGGTCTCTATGTTTTCCCGATCTGCGTGCTGTTCGTGTTCCTGGTGCTGGCCGCGCAATACGGCAGCTGGAGCCTGCCGTTTGCCGTGCTGCTGATCGTGCCGATGTGCCTGCTGGCTGCGACCATCGGCGTGCGGATCATGGGACAGGACGTCAATATCCTGACCCAGATCGGTTTTGTGGTCCTCGTCGGTCTTGCCGCGAAGAACGCGATTCTGATCGTGGAGTTTGCCCGCGACATCGAGCTCGAGGGCCGCGATCGGCTGGAGGCCGTCATCGAGGCCTGCCGGTTGCGGTTGCGGCCGATTCTGATGACGTCGTTTGCATTCATTCTCGGCGTGCTGCCGCTGGTGGTTTCATCAGGCTCGGGATCCGAGATGCGCCAGGCGGTCGGCGTTGCCGTGTTCTTCGGCATGCTCGGCGTGACGGTGTTCGGCCTGATCTTCACGCCGATCTTCTACATGGTGGTCCGCGGTCTGGCCGATCGCTCGTCGCGCGAAAAAAAGCCGGTGTCCACCGGCTGAGGAGCGGACAGCGATCATTCGATCGGTCCCTCGCGGCGCCGCGATACTATTGGATGACTTGAAATATATGGGCAGCCCAAGGGTTATAAAATATAAGGTTACAAAATATCACGCTTGGAATAGTAAATTTTTGGGGGAGACAAATATGAAGTCGGGATTGTTGGCAGCCGTTGCGGCAGGCGGCCTCTTGCTTGCCGGGCCGGCGTCGGCGCAGGGCGTCAAGATCGGCATTCTCAACGATCAGTCCGGGGTCTACGCGGATTACGGCGGCAAATATTCCGTCGAGGCAGCCAAGATGGCGGTCGAGGACTTTGGCGGCAGCGTGCTTGGCCAAAAGATCGAGGTCATCTCCGCCGACCATCAAAACAAGCCTGATCTGGCCACCGCGATCGCGCGGCGCTGGTATGAGGTCGAAGGCGTCGACATGATCACGGAGCTGACGACGTCCTCGGTCGCGCTCGCCATTCACGACCTGTCGAAGCAGATGAAGAAGATCGACATCGTGGTGGGGGCTGCGACCTCGCGCCTGACCGGCGACGCCTGCCAGCCTTACGGCTTCCACTGGGCCTACGATACCCATGCGCTTGCGGTCGGCACCGGCGGCGCGCTGGTCGAAGCGGGCGGCGACACCTGGTTCTTCATGACCGCGGACTACGCCTTCGGCTATGCGCTTGAGAAAGACACCGGCGATCTCGTCAAGCAAAAGGGCGGCAAGGTGCTGGGCTCGGTCCGCATTCCCCTGAACTCGTCCGACTTCTCGTCATTCCTGTTGCAGGCCCAAAGTTCGAAAGCGAAAATCATCGGGCTCGCCAATGCCGGTCTCGACACCACCAACTCGATCAAGCAGGCGGCCGAATTCGGTATCGTCAGGGGCGGCCAAAAGCTCGCCGGACTGTTGCTGACGCTGGCCGAGGTGCACGGCCTCGGTCTCGAAGCCGCCCAAGGCCTCGTGCTGACCGAGGGCTATTACTGGGATCGCAACGACAAGAGCCGCGATCTCGCCAATCGCTTCTTCGCGCGCACCGGCCGCATGCCGAACATGATCCAGGCCGGCACCTATTCGGCGACGCTGCAGTACCTCAAGGCCGTCAAAGCCGCCGGCACCAAGGACACCGAAGCGGTCGCCAAGAAGCTGAAAGAACTCCCGGTGGACGATCTGTTCGCGCAAGGCGGCAAGGTGCTCGAAAACGGCCGCATGGTTCACGACCTTTATTTGTTCGAGGTCAAGAAGCCGTCCGAGTCCAAGAAACCCTGGGATTACTACAAGCAACTCGCCGCGGTGCCGGGTGACAAGGCGTTCCCCTCCGCCAAGGACAGCGGCTGTCCGCTGACCAAGGGACCGTAGCAGCAATCGTCTGATCGAGACTTATTTCTCAAATATAAAGCGCCGCGCTGTCTCTTGCCGAGACAATGCGGCGTTTGCAACGCGTGTGGACTCATATTGCGAGCGATATCAGGGGCTTGGTCACTCGGCCGCCGCTGGCGTCGGCGCGATGGCGTCTTGCACCAATATTAAGTCAATCGGGATCATATTGGCCGCGAGATACTTATCTCCGTGTTCGCAGCCATTCCGGGCTATAACGCGAGCTGGTTTCCTTCGCTTACCCCGAAAGCGTCAGTCATGATGGCCCTCGATCATCCCGTCGTTCCCGCGGTCGTTCTTGTCGTCGAAGACGAAATGCTGTTGCGGATGCGCGCGGTCGATATGGTGGAAGATGCCGGCTATACCTCGGTTGAGGCTGTGGATGCCGACGAAGCCGTCGCAATCCTCGAAAGCAGAACTGACATCGCATTGATGTTCACCGACATCCAGATGCCCGGCAGCATGGACGGCTTGAAACTCGCCCACACGGTGCGTGAGCGCTGGCCACCGATCAAGATCATCCTGGTATCCGGCCAGTTGAAGCCGGCAAACATCGATATTCCGGCCGACAGCCGCTTTTACGGAAAGCCGCTTGAGGCCAAGGAAATGATTGCCGAACTGCAGAGCATGATCGGCCACGCTTGAACCCGGGCATTATCAAGCCAAAACGCGCGATAATCGCTCGATTACGCTGGAAATTACGCCTGCAATTGATCTGAGCGGAACCCGACATATGGTGATACAGTCAGCGATGTTCGAAATTGATCGTCAGCAAGATCAGCGCCCCACGAACGGCGCGGCACCTGCCCAGGAGTTTCTGGAGGCGGAGAACGTCAGCCTTCGACTGCTGTTGGCGCAGGCCGAAATCGATGCCCAGGGCTTGCTCGCCCAGGCTGGCATTGATGCCAGGGAGCGCGAGGCGGCAGACAAGCTTCAGAAGCTGATCCTCGAGGAACTGCATCACCGCATCAAGAACACCTTGGCGACAGTCAGCGCCATCGCCTCCCAGAGCCTGCGCAATGTGGCGGGCGCCGAACACGCGCAGCACGCCATCGAAGGCCGGCTGCTGGCGCTGGGGCGGGCTCACGATCTGCTTTTGCAGGCACGATGGACCAGCGCGGATCTCGGGAAGATCGTCCGCGGCGCCACCGAGGCTTTCGACAATCCCGATGTGCCGAAATTCACCATCGCGGGACCCGATGTCCGGATGGCGTCGGGAGCCGTGATCGCGATTGCAATGACGCTCAACGAGCTATGCACCAACACCACGAAGTTCGGAGCATTGTCGGTGCCAACGGGGCGCGTCGATATCGCCTGGACGCTTGATCCCGCGATGCAGCGTCTGCGCTTGACATGGACCGAGAAGAATGGCCCCACGGTCAACGCTCCCAATGGCCGAAGTTTTGGAACGCGACTGATCGAAACGCTCGGCAAGCAGCTTAAGGGCGACGTGCAGTTGACGTATGAGCCCAGCGGCTTCGTCTACGCGTTCAATGTGCCGCTGGCATCTCTCACTTCGATAGCTGCCGAATAGCCCACGGCGGTACGGAACGCCGGGATTTATTCGACCCATTCGTCTATTCGGGCGCGGATGTCCTCTGGCAAGGATAGTCCAAGTCTTCCGAGCGCCGAACGACTGACACTGAATCTAAGCTCGGTCGGGCCTGCAACCGGAAGGTCCGCCGGATTTGCGCCGTGGAGAATCTTTTCCACGTACTTGGCCGCGTCGTGATAGCCTTCGTAGTGACCGGGACCTAACGCCATCAGTCCGCCGGCCGACACATATTCGACGTCTGTGTATAGAGCCGGCAGCTTGTGTTTCGCGGCCGCACGAGCGAGGGCGAAGCGTTGTGAATTGACGAAGCTATCAACCGCATTGACGAGAGCTTTGGCTCCAAATGCGACGGCCTTGTCAAATGCGGGGTCAACATCCTCCGGTTTGCGGATGTCCAGGGCTTGAACTTCGATGCCAAGCCCGCGCCACTCGGAACGGACAGCTTCGAGCTGAGCGGCGTTGTTGGTATTATTGCCATTTAAAACCATTGAAATCCTATCGAGCTTCGGCACCAGGCGCTGGAGTATCTTCAATCGTTCGCCGATCAGTTGCGGCGCATACATCGTGGTCCCCGTCACATTGGTGCCGGGACGTTCCAGACTCTTCACCAAACCCGCTCCGACAGGGTCGTTTACAGCCAGCATAACGATTGGAATCGTGCTGGTCTTCTTGGCAGCGGCGACTGCGGCCGCGATGTTGGCTGCTAGAATGATATCGACCTTCCTGCCGACCAGCTCGTCCATGATGCTCGAATACTCGTCATCCAGGACGGCTTCGCGATAGTCGATCATGAGGTTTTTGCCTTCGACATAACCGAGTTCGGTCAATCCCTGTCGAAATACGTCAAGTCGTTTGGGGTTGGCATTCTTGGCCGCCACGTAGCCCAAGACCGGCACGGATTGAGCGAAGCTCCCGGAAATCGGCAACGCCAGGAGTCCGGCTACGCAAAGACCGCCTATTCCCTGTCGGCACCAGGCGAATATGGACATATCACTCCTCCACTTCGAGAGGACAGTCGGATTGAATGGGGCGAAGTGGTACGGTTCAATGAGGCTGGCTTAAAACGGCCCTGTATGTCCGCAAGCGGCACTTTCTCGGACATTGGCCAGGAGCCGCTGGGGGATTTGGATTTATGAGCATACGTCCCGCTCCTTATCCATGAACGAGGCGCCAGGCGATGGCGCCTAGACCGCCCAGCCAGAGAATGATGGCAGCGCCTGCCTGAATCCCAAAGCCTTTGCCGCGCTTGTTGGCGGCTTGCGAATAGCCGGTCATGTAAAGGATGCGGCCGGCGATCCAGACTAGGCCCAGCACGGCGGCGAAGGGATCGCTGACGTAGATCGCAAACAGCCATAGCGAGGGCAGGAAAATCGGCATCCATTCCAGCGTGTTCATCTGCACGCGAAACACCCGCTCGAAGTCGGGATTGCCCGATATGGCCGGCACCTTGATGCCGAATGCGACGCGCGCCTTCGATACTTGAATAGTGGTGAAGAAATAAAACAAGATAGCGAGGCAGGTGACGAGTGCCGAGTAATGATACATCGCAGAATCCCCTCCTGGAAAAACAACGGCCGCGGTCTCAATAACCGGTCATCTCAAGATATCCTACCCCGGTGTGGCTGCCGCCAAAGCTGATCGGGCCTTCCCAATAGGGAAAGCTTGTTCCCATCCAGCTTCGCGCATTCAGCGGGACAGTTTCGATCATCAGCGAGCGGCTCGGGATCGCGACGCGCCATGCGGTCGGGACCTTGCGGCGGCGTCAGGTTGATGTCGGCGGACGCCAGCTGCTCGGTTTTGCCATCACGCGAGATCCAGTTGCCGGAGCAGTAATCATTGCCGTCCTTCTGGCGCAGCCGGAACAGCATCAGTTTTTCGGTTGCGTTCAGATGCAGCGAGAACCAGTCCCATCCGGTCTGATCTGACGCGAGCGGCTGGCTGCTCCATTCGCGATCCATCCAGGCCTGTCCGCTGACCTCAACTGCCTTGTCATCGATGGCGATGCTGCCCGACACCTTGAAATATGGCTGGCTGAAATAATACGAGGCCTGTTCGCGTTCCGATTTTTTGCTGTAGCCGGCATCGCCCTGCAGAACCAATTCACGATCGGCGTCGAGACGCAGCACGTAGCTGAAGTCCGCGCCCGATGCGTTGAGTTCAAGCGGCGCGATGGTCACGTCGCGCATCTGATCGAGCCCGCGCATCTGCCACGAATCGATCCAGGCCCTAAACGGCTTTGGCTCGACGCCGGCCTGGCCGACACCGCCACGGGCAAAAGCTTCGCTGTAGCGGTGGGTGTCCGCGCGCGTGACGGCAGCGTGGCCCATCCAGATCTGCTGATTGGCCCAACCTTCGCCTTGCGCGCCAGGCTGCATCGCCTGACGAAACAAGGTCCACTGCGCGCCGTAGGCGGTATCAGCGGAATCCACAAGGTTCGCCGTCACATACCACCACTCGATGCGAAAATCCGGATGCGGACCGTGATCGGCCGGAAAGGAAAACGTCTTGCCGGGGATGACGGACCCGAATCCGCTCCCGCTCATGCCAAGCCCGGCAAAGCCCTGTGCCAGCGCGGCTTTGGGGCCAAGTCCCAGAAGCAGTGCGCCGCCTGCGAAGGCGCGGCGGGATATCCGGATATTATCGTTCATCGGCGAAAATCTTGATCAGGCTCGTCGGTTGCATGCGCGCCAGCTTGAGCACGGGAATCAGCGCGGCACACAGCGAAGCCAGCATTGCCACGCCCAGAAGCTGAAGCAGTTGAATCGGGAAGACATGAAACGGCAGCCGCCAGCCGAATGCCTTCACGTTCACCACCGCGATCAGGCACCACGCCACCCCCAGGCCCAGCGGCAGCGCGAGCAGGGTCGTGATCAGCGCCACCGACATGGTCTTCAAGAGTTCAATAGCTGCGAGCCGCCGCCGCGTGATTCCGATCGCCCATAGTGGCGCAAGTTGCGGGAGGCGAGAATTGGCGAGGGTCAACAGGCTGGTCAGCAATGCGATGCCGGCCACGCCGAGGGTGAAGGCATTTAACGCAGCCGTCACCGCAAAGGTCCGGTTGAATATCCCAGTCGATTCGGCCTTCAGCGTCGCCTGATCCAAAAGGTTACGGCCATCGAGACCAAATTTGTCCTGCAGCGAGGAGATCAGCGCCGGCACGGCCGCAGGGGCGACGCGCAGGCCTAATCGCGTCAGCGGAATTTCAGGAAAGCGGCGGGTCAGCGCCGCGATATTGACGGCAATCTGTCCCTTCGGATTGCCGTAATCAGCGTAGATGCCGACCACCTCAAGGGTCCAGTTTCCCGCTGGCGCGGGTATCTCAACGGAATCGCCGATCGCGAGCTTCAAACGCCGGGACAATTGTTCACTGATGAGGCCAGCATCGCCAGCACGAAGCCTGGTCCAGGCGTTTGCGGTTGCCTCGAGCAGCGGCCAGTGATCCCTGTAGGTGGCGTGATCCGCAAGACCCAGAATTTCAACCGGCGCCCCGTCGATTTGTGCGTCGGCCCGGCCGCCGGGCAGGACGGCCTCCACCTCCGGCCGCGCGCGTAGCCACGCCTTGATTTCGGCGGCCTGTGCGTTGTCGGCGGCGTTGAGATAGACATCCGCCGTCAACCGTCCATCCAGCCAACCGATAAATGTTCGGCTAAAACTTTCGACCATGGTGCCGACACCGACATTGACCGCGAGTGCCAGCAACAGCGCCATCAGCGCCAGCGACAATCCCGAAAGCTGCTGGCGGCTGTCGGCCCAGAACCAAGCCGCGAGCGGGCGATGGGCACTTCGCTGGCCGAGATAAAGCGCCAGTTCGAGCATCGCGGGCAGGCCCAGTGCGGCGCCAAGCAGTAGCGCCGCGAGCAAGGCAAATCCCGAAACCAGCGAATCGCCGAACCACAGAAAGCAGCCGGCGGCGGCCAACGCCGCGAGCGCCAGTGCGCTCTGGAACATCAACCATCGGTGCTGCGCCTGATGCCAGGCATAGGGCTGCGCGGCAGCCAACAGCGGAAGACGGATCGCTTTCGTCAGACTCGCGGTCGCCGCCGCCAGCGCGCCGACGACGCTGATGATAAGGCCGGCGATCCACCACTCGCCCTTGAGCGTCAACTGACCGGGAATTTGCGCGCCATAGAGTCCGCGAAGCGACGCCGCTACATCCGGAAGCAGCGATGCTGCGATCAGATAGCCGCAGACCAGTCCGACGATCCCTGCGACCAGTGCCAGCGATACCAGTTCGACCACTAGCACCGTGTTCAGCATGCGTGCGGAGACCCCGCAGGCGCGCAAGGTCCGCAACATCGGCAGGCGTTGCTCGAACGCGAGCCCAATCGCCGAATTGACGATGAATAGTCCAACGACAAATGACAGCAGGCCGAAAGCGGTTAGATTCAGGTGAAAGCTGTCGGTGAGGCGTTCGAGGTCGCTCTCCGCATTCGGCTCAATCAGGCGCAGCCTGTCGCCAACGAGGTTTTCAAGCGGCGCGCGCTTGGTTTTGGCGCTGCCGATCAAAAGGCGGGAAATCTGATCCGGCATTTTCAGGAGCCGCTGCGCGATGCCGATATCGACCACTAGCACGCCCGGCACCAGTTGCGGCTGCAGATGGAGCGGCGGCAGCGGCGTGCCGCCGCTCGAAAGCGGCGTCGCGCCTTCCGGCAAATTGAGTTCGGAAAGCACTTCGGGCGCCACCAGCGATTGTCCCGGCGGCATGATGAAGGATTGCAAACCTGCGCTTCCGATCACCGGCGCATTGCCCACTTCCGCGGGCAGCGTGACGGGCTCGATGCCCAACAGTCGGAACGACCGTCCATCGATCTGAACCCGGCCTTCGAGAACGGGCGACACCGGCCAGCCGGCGCGGCGCAGGTCGACAAAGAGTTGCTGCGAAATGGTCTTGCCGTCACGGCCGACCAGGGCCGCCGTTCTGGCGCCGCCGAAGGTGGCGGCGGCGCGATCGTAACTCAAGCGCGCCTGCTGGTTCAGCGCCTGCACGCCGCTCCATAGCGCGGTCGCGGAAATCAGTCCGATCAACAGTGTCGCGAGCTGCATCGGATGCCGCCGCCAGTGGCTTAACAGAACTGCGAGAGTCCAGGCAGCGCGGGTCATGCGATCAGCCCGGCGCTGAGATTGATCCGGCGGTCGAGCGTGGCGGCGAGGCGGGCGCTGTGGGTCACCATCAGGAAGCCGCAGCCGGTTCGTGCGACGAGATCGCGCGTCAGCGCGAGAACATCATCCGCCGTCGCCTCGTCGAGGTTGCCGGTGGGCTCATCGGCGAGCAGCAGCAGCGGCTTCACCGCCAGCGCGCGGCCAATCGCGACCCGCTGCTGCTGGCCGCCGGATAATTGCTCCGGATAGCGTTTTAGCAGGGAGCCGAGCCCCAGCCGCTCCACCAGCTCAGTATGCCAGGCCGCATCGTGACGGCCGGCGATGCGCGACTGGAATACGAGGTTATCCTCGACGCTCAGGCTCGGGATCAGGTTGAACTGTTGAAAGACCAGGCCAAGCCGATCGCGCCGCAATGCCGCCCGGCCGGCATCGGTAAGATCCAAAACTGACGCGTCGGCCAGCCTGATCTCACCACCGTCGGCGCGATCCAGCCCGGCGATCAGATGCAGCAGCGTGCTCTTGCCGCTGCCGGATTCTCCGGACAGCGCGACGCGCTCGCCCGCTGCGACCCTCAGGTTTACCCCGCGCAACACCTCGATTTGCTCTCCGGCCGAGCGATAGGCCTTGGTCACGTTCGTAACGCTGAGCACGATGGGGTTGCCGGTTGTCATGCGGAGCGTACGCGATGCCTCACAACGGCTTCTGATATTTCAGCACGAACTCGTCGGTCGGTATCTGCGGACGGAACACTGCGGCGTCCCGCGGATCTTCCGGATGGCGCAGGAAATCAGCCTCGCCTGCGAGCTTGAAACCGGCCGACTCGATCTCCTGGCGCAGCGCGCTTTCCTCGATACGATGCAGGGTCTTCGCAACTGTCGTGCCATCGCCGGGACGGGCGGAATGATCGGCAATGACGAGAAAGCCGCCGGGTTTGAGCGCGGCGAACATCTTGCGGTTCATTTCGGCACGATCGACTTCCATATAGGTCACGTCGTGATAGGCGAAGAAAAACGTGATCAGGTCGAGCCCGCCGACGTCAGGCGGGACCGGATCGTCGAAATTCCGCACGACATGTACGACGTTTTTCATGGCCGGCTTCTGGGCGCGGATATCGAACTTGTCCTTTACGAACCGTTCGATCAAGGCGGCGGAATCCTGCGCGTACACGACGCCATCAGGCCCGACGGCGCGCGCCAGCAGTTCCGTGCTGTAGCCGGCGTTCGCCTCCATATCCAGCACCTTCATGCCGGTCTTGACCCCGGCGAAGGCGAGCATTCTGGCGGGCTGACGGCGCTGGTCGGCTTGCCGGTCGCCATCGCTTCGGTCCGGCGAGGCGACAATGGCTTCGTAATCCGGTGTCTTGCTGTCCTGCGCGGTAGCCGAAACCGCGCCCCATGCCGCGAGCATCGGAAGCAGGGCAAGCATGCCAAGGGTATGGGCATGACGACGGATAAATATGATCATATTTGAAAATCCCTTTGGGCTGCCGTGCAACATAGCAAGACCATAACCGGAGATCACGGTCTCAATCATGACGGCGACACGATCGTGATCTGATTGCGGAGCGCGTCGAACAGCGTCAGGCGGGTATTCCGCGAGGCGGATGTTGAGTTGCAGTGCACGCGGTCCGGGCTAAATGTCCAGTTGCATTGCCGCTTGCCCAATGGATAATTTGGGCCAGCCGATCAACCGGGTCAGCACACAGTGACGGGGGAGCGACCATGACCACGCAGCCGACGCCCAAAGGCGCCTGGAAGATCACGTTTCTCCTGTTTCTCTTTATGCTGGTGAA
>WNFL01153463.1_pt2 | contig 12307 bp, 11 predicted proteins | sample 5400361 | NCBI WGS metagenome assembly WNFL01 (sample SAMN13153351, study PRJNA577476) | soil metagenome | isolation source: 40 cm soil on Douglas fir-dominated hillslope | place: USA:California | collected 2013-09-17
GGGTCCGGGAGGCCCGATGGCCACTTCAGTACGACACCGGCTGGGGATTGGGTGCCAGGCTCAAGATCGATGTAGACGTATGCGCCCATCCGAAAGAACGGAGTCGTCTTGCCGAGGTCAAACTCCGGTAGCGCCGTAAACGGAACGTCGACTTCAACATTCCAGACGTCAGTCTCCAAATCGTCCGTGATGGCGTCTTCCTTGTAATCGTACGACCCCTTGACGCTGATCTTGCCCGCTATGGTCCCGTTCGGATCGTCGTCAATCTGCCACTGATTGTTGATGTAGTGATAGACCTCGATTCCGGCAATCGAGTAGTTGCACTGTACGACCTTCTGACTCTTATCGATTGAACCCGGCGTCGGCAGGCGAGGCCCGATATTGAGAACGACATAGAAGTCCCCAGTATTCCAGGTACCGTCATTGTCGTGATCGAAGATCAACTGCACTTTGTCGCGCTCGGAAAAATTCGGGTCCTGCTTGACCGTGAAGCCGAACAACAGATGGCCATTGTCCTCGTTGAGTGGGAGCCGATACGCAAACGACACAGTTCCTGCTGGCGAGCCGCCCATAGGAAAGAGGTCATAGCCCGGGACGGTCTTCCAGGTGATGTTCGCTGAGCACCCCGGGTTGGAGGCCGTCGGAGGCGCATCGCCGACAACTCCGTTCAGCGGCCAAGTCGCGTTGTTGACGACTGGCCGCAGGCAGGTTTGCGCTCTCAGCGAAAGAGGAAGGCTGAGCAATAGCGATACGCCCAACGCTGCTCCCCAGCTCGGGGTCTCCATTCTCTGTCGCATCGGGGCTTCCTTTCTCCGTCCTGGCCGGCTCGATGGCCGCGCAGCTAGGGGACGGACTTTAGTGAAATGACCAAACTCGCGTAGACGGTGGCAGAGTTCGCGTGGTCGACGACATTCAACTCGAACGTGACGGTCCCCGCCGGAGCAGGTGCCGTGAATACCCAATCGAAATCCTTTGGCGGATTCGAATTCGGCGGAATGGTGCGATTGGTCAAGGGAACTGTGAGCGCGCTGTTGGTCCAGGGGAAGGGGCTGGGCACCAAATCCACCGTGATCGACTGGCCAGTCTTGTTGTCCAACCGGAACGTGAAATTGATGTCTTTCGTAGTGGGGACCTCGTAGACGGTTCCTGGTGGGGTTATGCTGCTCAGGAACACGGTGAGCGCGTACTGTTCTTCGGTAAATGGAGGCACACCTGTCACTTTGAGTTTCTTCTGTGTGGTGACGAAGTTGGCTCCCGGATTGAGCTTCGCGCTCACCTCGAGACTGATCAGGGTTTCGGCGTTAGTTAGGTTCGGCGGTGTGACACCCACCTGGAACTCTTGTGTGAATGGACCTGGACCAGCCCGCAACGCGAACGGCGTCGTGCCGTCGTGGTTCTTCAGTGTCACGGACCACTGGGGATCAATGAAAGTCTTGACTGTGATATCATCGTCGGGCGTCAGCGTGCCGGTGATCTGATAGCGGAGGCCGAATTCAATTCCTGGCTGGATCGCTTGCGATACAACCGCACCGAGATAGGTCACAACAAAGCTGCCACTCGGCTTCTTGGACGGATCGCCTAGCTGGCCCACGATCCGCTCCTGGCTCGTGACCGCGCCGTCTAGATTGAACGCGTCGAGTGATGCCTTGATGGGTATCGTACCGGCCGGCGGCGGGCCGTCGAGATATTGGTCAATCAGCTGAATTGGGACCTTGAATGGTGCTTCGTAGATCTTGTTGCCGTTCTTCACGAGTGGGAGCACTGAAGTCTTCCAGATGGCGACGAATCGCCTCTCCGCATCGTACAACTGTTGCATGATCCCGAACGCGCCTTGAGTGCCCAAGGCGTGGGCGTTCACGACCGCGAGTCCTTGGTCGGCGACTGCGGCAATGGCGCTCAGACACTCGAGCCCCGCAATGTCGGCGGCGAGGTACGGACTCGTGGGCTGGTTGACAACCGTGGTGATGTACGTGATGCTCGCGCGGACCGCCTCCCGGGTGCTCACCAGCACGTCGCGGAAACGCTGAGTGGTGACAACGATGTTGCCGGCAGCGCTCCAGAACGCGATCTCGGGATGTAAAGACAAGTCCGTGTCCCGCACATCCATGATTACAGTCCCCAGAATTGCCTTGTTGTTTGCCGAGCGATGCAACTCGGCGAGCGGGTAGTACGAGTGACCAGCGGGTCGTGTCGCAAGCGCCGCCGGGTAGGCAGATGTCGCAACCACCCTGACTGCCCATTCGCGCCTCAGGGGGACCGCCGTTTGGATATCGATTCGGGGATCCACGATTACCGCGTCTTCGACGCGATCTACCTCACGGTGCCAAACATCGATGAATATCGTTTGGGATTGATTGATCAGGGGCGTCGGGATGTCGTCTACAACATCCACGTTCCAAGCGGTAGCTAGCGACGCATTCCTGTACAGCGGCTGTTCGCGATATCGCACCGCGCGTTCGATCAACACCATCCTGCCATCCACGAGCAGCCGACCGGCGCCTGGGGGCGTCCCGACATTGCCGCGCAGCACGAAATCATTCCCATCTCCCGCCGCGGCGCTCATTCGCGCCGCGCTCGCGTTGATCTTGGCCGATACCTCTGCCGCTGTCGCTGCCCCGATGCTCGCAAAGTCCGCCGGCTGGAACGTGATCGTCTCGGGAGCGCCGCCATCCGCGGTGACGATCAGCGTCGCCCCTGCAAAGAGCGCAAATGGCTGGGCGGCTGAGCTCGTCAACCGCGCCGGCGACTTGCCAGAACGGCTTGACGACGAGTTGTCCGAGCCAAACCCGAGGATCGGGGCAGCGGTCGAGGCGGGGCCTGCAGTGACGAGAATGCGTCGATCACAGTGGACGTCTTCGACTGGAGCACCACCGTGTTCACGCCTCCGCCCGCCAACGCCAACACCCGAAACGCATCGCTCCCCACCGGCACGCCGTTGCCAAGCATCCACTGCCCCACCTGCTCAAGCTCGTGCCGGTGCAAACCGTCGAGCAGATGCAGATCGGCGTCCAGCAGCGGCACCCCCTGCTCCACCCGCACGCCGACGTAGTGCTTCTTGGCCGCGTCGTCGAGTCGTTGATCAGGTGGTCGGGAGAAATTGCCCATGGAATCCAGGTCCCCTATGCGTCTGACCACGTTTCGCCCACGAACGCCCCCACCTCGATCGTCTCCTCGTGCGCCAAGTCGCCAGTCGGCCACACGTAGCGCACGCACGCGGCCCGGAAGGGCGCGAGAAACGCGTCCGCCCGCTTTGCGGCCGCGATGACGTCGCCGCCCTCATCGGGCTCCAGATACACACCCACCGCCCCGCGTGCGTACCAATCGTCGCCGTTCTCGCCGGTGTCGTAGATGTAGTGCGCGTGATCGTGGAACTTCCCCAGCTCGGCGATCATGCCGGCGTCGCTCAGATCGAACGTGCGCGACTTGTACCAGCGCGTCCGCCGCTGCGACGTCCACAGGACATGGAGGAGACCAGCGGTGTCGACGTACCCCGTCGGCTCCGTGTCCGCGGTCACTTCGGGACTGAGCGGACTCGGATCGTACGGCCAGGCGCCGTCATACACGCGCGTCCAGATCCGCCACGGCCCCGCGCGATTGGAATGAAACAGCAGCCAGACCTGCGTGCCGCTCATCGTCGGCACTAGGACCGGCGCGGGCGCCTCGTCGCGAATGCCAGGACGTATGTCATCCATGAACTCGGCCTGCAGGCCGCTGACATCACCCCCCGCAATCACTTGATGCCAGATGTGGCAATGGGCTCCGATGGCCCGACACCAGAAGAGCCAGACGTCGACGCCGACCATGATCGCGGCGGGCGATGAGTCGTTCGCGAGATCGTTGCCAGCGGACTTCGGCATGCGCGCCGGTTCGTCCCACAGTCCGTTGCGCCGCCGTTGATACCAGATATCGCGCGGACCGCGCCGATCCGAATCCCAAAACAGCCAGAGGTCGCCGGCGCCATCGGCCACAGCGGTCGGATGCGAATCGTCCATTGCGTGATCGGTGCGCCGCACCGCCGGCCCCGCGATTCCCGTCGCGGGGTCCAGGACCGCCTCGTAAATGTCCCGGGACCCCTCGCGCGTCGACGTCCAGAAGAGTCGCACATGCGATCCGTCGAGCACGAGCGCCGGTGACTCATCGACAAAGGTCGGAATATCCGCTCCCGGCGCCGGCGGCCCCATCACGCGGTGCGGCGCGGTATCGCTCGGCAGCCGCTGCACCCAGAGCTCGCGCTGACCGCGGCGATCGGAGTGCCACACGATCCAGGTCAGGTTGTTGATGGTCTCGAGCAAGGCCGTGGCCGCTCCGTCCATCGACGTGGTGGTCGCGAAGGGCGCGGGCGCCGACCAGGCGTTGGGACCATTGCGCGTCACCTGCCAGATTTCCCAAATCCGAATGAATTCGGGCGCGTTGGTCAGGAAGACGTTGTGCGCGAACTCCTTGATCTTGCTGCCCCAGCCCGTCACGCGATTCACCAGCTCCGGCGCGCTCCGCACGGTGCCCACGCCGCCGAACACTTCCGGCGCGAACCGGATGTCCTGGCGCTGCGTGTTCTCCGGAACGGTGAAATCGGGAATCCAGCCGATCATCCGCGCGAGATGCGGGAGAAAATCGGCGCGGGAGGTGGCGATATCGTGCCGCGTACCGATCGCGTCCACGAGTCCCCGACAATGATCGATGCCACGACCGAACGCTTCCAAGAAGCGGAACAGCGGCCGGCCCCTGTCGAGCTTATCGGGGTCGAGGTCCTGGACCTCGAACACCGGCGGCAGCAGGTGATACAGCCGATCGTGGGAGCCGTAATCCGCCGTGGCGAGCGCGCTAGCCCGCACCGGTGGGTCGTCCGGCTGATCGGCCGGACCGAACAGCCGATAATAGTAGAAGGCGCCCGGTTCGAGCGCGCCGTCTTCGATAGCAAATCGCCACTCCGTGACGTCGGCCTCGACCACGTAATGGCTTTCGATCGAGAGCTGGCCGCGCGAGGCGCCGCCCGAATCGGTGACGCTGAACGTCGGGCCGAGCGACGAGACCCGTTCCGCGCGGCGCTGGCGGTACTTCACCACGCGCGGCGGGCCGCTGACCGGCACCCAGACCATCTCATTGGGCGTATCGGGGTCTGCCGCGACCTCCTGAAACTCGATCGTGCCGAGATGTACTTCGCCCGGCCCGGTTTCCTCGTACACGTCCCAATACTCCGCCCGCGTATAGGGCGCGATCGCCGGCGCGTATGACTGCTGGACGCGGAACGCTCCCGTGAGCTCGACGGCCTGCAGCGTATCGGTGCTCGTGTCGTACGTCCTTATGACGACGCGCGCGGGCGCGCCATGGTCGTAGAAAACCTCCAACATCCCGCGCACGAAGCCGTCCTCGGCGGGCGTGTTCCCGGCGACGCAGATCTGGCGCTCGATGCGTTCCCACGCGGTGACGTCTCCGCCCGAGAGGTGGTAGAGGGCGTCGATGTCGAAGACCGGCGCACCGTCCGAGACGGCCGTGGGAAAGGCGAACCGGCGGCGCACCAACTGAAACGGCGGCCGTGTCTTCCCCTTCGCACGCTCCGCCCACGACACGCGGATGCGGCCGGGCAGCAGATCGGAGGTCGCCGCGAACTCATGAGCCATTGAGGCCTCCTGAGGCGGGCAGCGCAAAAGGCGTTGCCAACATGGGGATCTCATCCCAACAGAAGTCCAACTTGCCCGAGCTCGGCAGCTCTGTCGGGTCCGTTCCGTACAATTGATTGCAGGGTCGATAGGGCACCGTCTGCTTGAATTGCTTGATGTTGACTGAGCTGATCCCGGGCACGGCTTCAATCGCTTCGTAGATCTTGCTGAGGTGTAGTGCGTCCTGGAACTTGCGGTTCTTGAAGCTCATGAATTCCTGCACCGCTGCTTCGGCGGCCTTTTGCACCTGTTTCTGAAACACGTAGGGTTCGATTTCGAGTTCGCCATAAATCGTCACAGGGACATAGACGGGATCCTTGACCTCGACGATGCTGGTAAGCATCCGCTTCTGCTCGAAATAGCGGAGGATGTCCTGCTTGAGCGTCGCGGTTGGGAAATCGCCGACCGCCGGCGCGACATACAGCTCGATCCGGTTCCAGCTCGCCGCGCGCGCCCGCGCTTTCCCGACGCCGAGGGCCTTGGCGTGACTCTCGTAATCCTCGACGGTGACGGCGCGGTCCATGGAGCGGAACTGGCGCGGGCCGCGCGCTGCCGCTTCTTCGATCGGCTCGATGTCCATGCCGCCGTTCGCGACTTTCTCGTTCGATGAGGCTTTGAGCGCACCGATCGCGACGACCGGCTTCACAATCGTTCCGGCCGGAACGTTTCCCTTCTCACCGCCGCCGGCAAGATACAGTGCCTGGATGTTGTTGAAGCCGCGCGGCGCGACATGGCCGTACCTGTCGTCGCCGAAGCACACCCAGGCATACTCATCGGCGTCGTGTCGCACGGTGTGATGCAGGTCGTCCGGCGTACTGTGGATCAGGCTCGTCTTCCGCGTCCACGGCGTACCATCCACCACAACGACGAGCGAATCGTCGATGACGCGCGGCTTGGCGAGCCGGAACTCCTGGTTCGCGGATCCATCGCCGGACCCGACGATTTCACCAACCACTTTGTGATCGGCCTGCACCACCGGCAGCGTGTCGTAGCGGCGGTACTTCTTGCCATCGATCCAGACCACCGCCGGCAGGTAGTGCGTGTCGATCGGGAGCGGGTCGCCGACGTAGCGGAACGTGACCGGCTCGTTGTCGATCTTGATCGAGGTCTCGAACGCGGCACCGCTCGGGATCGTGACGGTCCCGGAATCTTCGTCGCTGAAGAGCAGAGTCAGATCGGCAGAGGCGGGACGGGAAGACCGCAGCTCGCAGCCGATCAATCGCAGGAGATTCACGAGGCTGCGCCGCTCGACCGCGGTATCGAGGAATCCCTCGTTCAGCGCGCGGTCCGCGTAGTACAGCACGATGTCGCCCATGTACGCGAACAGCTCCGTCAGGACGACGCCGCCGTCGTTCGCCGACTGATCGGTCCATTCCGGCAACCGTTTGCGGCCGAGCTCTAGCATGGCCGCGACGAGCGCCTGGTAGTCCTTGTTGGTGTAATCGATGCGAGGCGGGGTGATGATCATCACGATGCTCCTCCGCCTCCGCCGAGCGGCACGCGCATCAAACCCTGCTGGTGCGAACGGCGGATCTCATAGGCGATCTCGGCGAGCACGCCGGCTCCGCCGGCGTCGCGATCGTCGGCTTGGACGACCACGCGCTGCGCGCGAATGCGCGGCTCGTGCTCCGCGAGCGCCTTGCCGATGCGATGCTGCGCCAGGCCGCGCAAGGCGTCGTCGTTCGGATCCTGCACCAAATCGCGCAGTCCCGCGCCGTAGCCGCGACGCATCACGCGCTCCCCCGGATTGGTCTGGAGCAGCTGCATGACGTTGTCGTGCAGCTTCTCAGGGCCTTCCGCCCATGCGACGCCGTGACTGAGCGGATCGAACCGGAACGGAAACGCAAAGCCGCGCGGCTCCCGATCGGGGTCCTGAATCACCCGCGCTGGATCGAGCCGGGGACCCGTCATCGCGCTACTCGATCTTCACGGTGCTCGAGCTCACCGTGATCTTGCGAGAGCTGCCACAGGCGAGCACCAGGCCGTTCGAATCCATGGTGATCGTGTTGTTGTTGTTCTGATCCTCGATCTTCGTCCCCTTCGAGTCCAGGGTGATGATGTTCTTGTTCGTCTGGACCACCACCTTCTCCTTGCCGCTGGTATCATCGAGCAGCACCACGTGCCCGAACTTCGTGCGAATCACCCGCTGATCCTTGGTTGGCGACTTTCCGTCGGGCGTCTGCGGCTGCTTTTGGTCGGGGTACCAGATCCCGGACCAGAGCGGCTCATCGATCTCGCCCGCTGCGAACTCGACCCAGAGATGATCCTGTGGCTCCGGCACGTAGAAGAAACCGGGTGGCAGACAGGGCTTGGCGATTACCTGCATCTTGCGCTGTGTCTGCCCCGTCGGATCGGACGGATCTTCCTCGAGTAGCCCTTCAATCTCGACCAGCACCTCACCGCGATGGTCGCCGTGCTTGGGCGGATCATTGTTCTTGACTACGGCCGGATACTTGCCGTAGTACTTCTTGGTGTCGGTCTGCGTATCCGATAGTGGGAACGTCATCGGCTCACCCTCAGCGACGGCATTCGAATTCCGTGCGGAAGCCGCTGCGATTGACGGTGTGGCGTACCTGCGTCATGAACCACTTGCCGGAGAACTGACCGCCGACGTCGAGGACGCCGACGGTCCGTTGCGCGCGCAAGCGATAGTTCCCGAGCGTCGTCGCGCTGGCCTCCATGCCGAGCCGCTGCGTGCTGAATTGATTCTGCCGGCGCTCGGCGAGATCGGCCGATGTCGTGAAGGTGGTGACCATCTCGCGGACGACCTTCCCCAGGTCCTGCTCGAGCGCCTTGCGCGAGGCGGTTGTGGCCATGTTGTCTTGCGCGAACGGATCCTCCCGATCGCTGACGTCGTCGTCGTCCGTGGGCGCGGCGGCGATAGCATTACCGCTCTCGTACTCGACGCCCGCGAGCACGCGCGGCAGATGGATGCGGGCGACATCGCTGGACGGCGTGAAGCTGAGCAAGCAACCGTCCACATCGCAGCGGCCGTAGTACAGCTTCACCTCGGGATCACCGTCGGCGAGCTTGCGCTCCGCCTTGAACTCGAGTGTTTCGCCCGAGTCACCGGGGACCGCAGACATCGTGCACCCGTAGGTCGCCGCGAGCCGCAGCAGGAACGCGAGATCCGTCTCATCGCGCTGGCGAATGCCGTTGCCGGGGAAGTTTGGGTCGCCGAGCACGTCCACGTTCAGGCGGGCGAACCGGTACGGCTGCGCTCCCGCCACCTGATTCACGACGCGCGACAACGGCATGTCCTTGAAGGTGCGATTCCGTTCCTTGAGTCCCATCGCCATCGTGCCGTCATACGCCTGCACCGTGAGCGTGGGCACGCCGCGCTCGGGAAAGGACGCGTTGACCTGGTAGATCTTGCCGAGGAAGACGAGGGCGTGTTCGTCCGCGCTGCCCAGCTCGACCTCGAGTTGCATTCCCGCTTGCAGCGCATGGCCGAAGACCTTGAACGGATCGCGCATTTCGATCGTGGCCTTGGCGGGCTGCGACGCCCGCTGCTCCACGGTGAGCGAGCCAAGGTCGTTGGAGAGGTCGTACTTGACGCTCGCGGTCACGCCCACGCGGTAAAACAGGTCGTCGGCCATCAGCGCGTTGTCAGGGATGTGCGCGTCGCGACGCGCAGCGGGGGAATAGCGATGACCTGGCCCGGCGTGAGGGCCAGCGCGTGCACCGCCGGATTCGCGTCCGCGATGCGCCACCACAGGTCCTCGCGCCCGTAGTAATGAAATGCGAGCAGATCGAGCGTTTCCGTGCCGACGACGGTATGCAGAATGCTGTCGGGCGGGAGCGGATCGGACGCGGGCGGGCGCTGTCCGAGACTGATGGCGCCGTCGGCCCCCACCGTGTCCAGCCCGGCGTAGCGCGAGGAGAACGATTGCGGCGCGGCCATCAGAAGGGGCTCATGTTGGCCAGGCCGAGCGCCGCCTGGATGGTCCGGTGTGCCTTGTCGAACTTGTACAGCGTGCCGTCCTCGATCACGGCGAGAGTCACCTTCACATCGGCGCGTACGGGGGCCAGGAAACTGTTGAACTGCGTCTCGGTGATGGTGATATCGGTGACGATGCACTCGAGGATCTTGGTGCCGAATCCGAAAATGCACGTGGGCGGCGGCGTCAGCCGTTTCCCGCGCGAGGCATCGCCAAAAAGATCGGCGAGCGCCGCGAACGGGTCTTCGAGCGGGTAGAGAAACGACCGCAGCTTGGCGAGCTCCGTCGAAATGCCGTTGTCCAGGCCGGTGGGCAGCACCTTGTTGGTCCCTTGCTCCATCCCGTGCAGCTTGAGGTCGAACGTGATCGTGCGGTCACCGCCGCCGGTGTACGTTTTCCCCGGTGCCGCGCAGAGGTCGCCCTGCGTGTCCTCGTATTTCACCGTCTTGTTGTCGCTCACCGATTCCGGATTGAACTGGAACGTGAGGATGAGCGGTGGCAGAACATCGAAGTTCGCCATGAACCCGCGCAGGACCTTCTTGTCGTCCATGGCGGTCTACCGCAGGTGCCCCGCCCGGAACCGTTCTTCGCGGGCGAGCGCGCGCAAACGCGTCAGGAGTTGAACGACCAAACCATCGGTGATCACGGGATTCGCGGCCGCCTGACCGGCAGGCGCCGCGGGTTGCGATGCATGTGAGCTCGGCGCGGCGGGCGCAGACGTCTCGGTGCTGGCGGCCAACCGGCGCTTGACCTCCACTGCCACGAGCTGCTCGATGCTCGACCGGACCGTGGCGATCGTCGTTGGCCGCGGGCGCCACATCATCGCCTGCGGTGTCTCACCGCGGCTGGCGCGATGAGCCCGGGACTCGAGCGGTGGGCGTGCGACCGGCCGTGCAGGTGCCGACCGCGCGGCCGCCGCCACGCCGGCATCAAGCAGACGGGAAGGCTCGTACCCCACGAGCTGTAGCGCCGGGGACGCCAGCGCGAGGACCCCGGAGACCGCCGCAGCGCTCATTTCCCCGCGGGCCACAACAGGGCGCGGCGCGCGTTGCGACGGTGTCGGGATCGGGGGCACGCTCTTCGTCTTCAACTCGACACGGTGCGCAATTACGTCGCGCCGAATCGAACTCAAACGCGCCGCTTCCCCAGATTCCCGTTTCGGCGCACCAACAGGTGTTCGCCGAACCATCTGACTGGGTACGGGCGGCGCGTTCAGCAATTGCCGCCGACTGCGGCGCACCGCGCTGCGGGTCACACGCGACCAATCGAGCAAGAAGGCGAGAGCGAGGCCCGGCTGCACGATGAGGCGCTCCGAGATCCGTTCCGACACCCGTACCGGTCCCCGTTCCTGGCTCAGTGGGGGAGGAGGGAACCGCCACGGCAACACGTCCGCGGCTCGCCAGCTTGTGGCCGAGTGTCCGCGACGCGGCCGTAGGCTGAGGAGCGCGCAGCCCGGCACGAGGCGTGGCCGGTGCCGCATCGTGCCACGGCGCGCAGCGCGCCGAAGGATCCATGCCAGCCGCAGCGGCACGTCGTACGCGACGTACAGGCTACGCGGGGCCGGCCGAGTCGAGCTCACGGTTCTCCGCCTCGATCCGCTCGGCGAGCAGCCGCACGTACGCGCGGCGCTCGGCGATCTCCAACGCAAGGACATCGCGCCAGGACCAATGCAGGTGATAGGCCAAGTAGAAGACCTCTTGCCGGAGGCGATCGCCTCCGGCTAGCTCCCGACGAAAAAATCGGTGATATCCGCAATCGCTTCGAACTCCATGCCGCAGGCGGGACACGACACGGCACGTTGGAACTCGACGCCCGGCGTCGCCGCCGCGATCGCGCGCTGCAGCCGCTGTCGGTCGCCCAGCGTCAACTCGCGCAGGATCTTTGCGCCGTACCCCTCGAGTGCGGCGCGCGTGAGCGTTCCGAACTGCTTGATGCACCGGACGAGGAGCGCGTCCCGCGCCTGGAACGGATCGATATCGGCAAAGCGGGCGATGAACGCTTCGTCGCTCCCGCGCGGGAGCCGGGCGACGATCTTCTTGTGCGTGGTGCCCGCGCGATCCTGGTAGCCCTCTTCGAGCTGGACTTCGATATCGGCGGGCTTTTCGCCCTCGGCCATGCGTCGCACGGTGAACGTGGACAGATCCTCGGTGCGGCGCACCGGCGTCTCGCACGTGGGACATCCGTACACCGCATGCCATTCGTCACCGAAGGTGATGCGGCGCAGTTCGTACAGCAGGTAGTTCCGGTCGGCGGAGGTGAGCTGCTCGAACAACGCCGGCACTACCGGCGTCAGTGTACCGACGCTCACCGCGCACGCGTGCAACAGGCGCGTCACCAGCTCGGCCCCCGACACGCTGGCGTCGTAGAGGAGGGCTTCGTCGCTGCCACGGAGCTGGCGCAACGCCACGTCCCGATGGAGGCGCCCCTGCGCGTCACCGTAGCCGATCGGGAGCCGCACAGTCACCGTGCGCGGCGGCGCCGCCGCGAGCTGCGCAGTCTCGTCCATGTCGCCGTTCACACCCGATGCATCCGTTCGATCGCCAGCACGATCGTCTGCGTCAGCAAGCCGTCGCTCTTGGCATCGAAGTCGGCGAACTTGGACGACTTGACCCACGCGCCTTCGAACGCGAACCGCACCTTTTCTTCCCCAAACTGCTTGTGATAGATCGAGCCGTTCTTGCGGACGGTGGTATTGGTGCCGGAGCCGTC
>WNFL01178001.1_pt2 | contig 12307 bp, 14 predicted proteins | sample 5400361 | NCBI WGS metagenome assembly WNFL01 (sample SAMN13153351, study PRJNA577476) | soil metagenome | isolation source: 40 cm soil on Douglas fir-dominated hillslope | place: USA:California | collected 2013-09-17
GGGCAAGAAAGCGGCTTAAGCCGGCGATTTGCGGCCCAACACCATGGCGACGAGCCGGTGCACCCAACCGGGCCTCGAGCTCTGGGTGGAGCTGTTCACCTGCTCGTCGATCGATCTGTTGCCGTAACGGCCGGTCACAAGACGCGCCAACAACATGGTGGCCTCCTTCTACGCAGGAAGTGCGTCGTATACGGATTATACGCTCATCCGCAGGCGGCGCGCAAGAATCTCCCTGCACAACCGAGCGTAAACGCGCAAAAGTGAAAAAAGTCTGAGTGCGGACGATTTACAGTCCGGCAAAAGAGCCGGTCTAAGCCTCACGCGGGCTGTCAGGAATCCGTCACAAACGCGGCGGTCCGCTCAGCGGCCGGCAATCGGCGTGTCCCGCGGCCCAGCCCGCGCGATAGTCCTTGTCTGCATCAAAGAGCGCGTTGTTGCGCTTCGCCGGCATGGGCACGCTCGAGCTCTCCGCCATCGCAGTGCCGCAGCCGTCGGCATAGCCCGCCTGGTAGGTGGGTGAATCGCGGATCGACATCGTCATGGTGCAGGCGGAAACGAGCAGCACCGCCGCCAATTGCAAGAACCGCATATGCCGCCTCGCGTTCGAAACTGTGCCCTTACGATATAGGCATCGGAGCGCCCGACGCTAAGACGATCGCCGGCAAAAATCGGCGGCTAATAAGGTCGAGGGAGGAGTTGCAGCCCGCGAACCCTAGAGCCGTCGGGGGGAGAAGAGGGGGGACGGGCTCAAAGGGTGCGCGGGGCTGCACCAAGCGCGAGGGGAGAGGTGTCTCGGCCTGGGGAACGCCTTAACTGCTCGCGAGACCGGACTTGCCGGCTTCGCGGTCTTGCAGCTTCAATTCTTCCTTGACGCGAACGAGGCGGCTGATCGTTTCCCGAACCCGAAACCGGATTCGCGCGGGACCAGCACCGCCACCACCGTAAACCAGAAGGCCGCCCGCAAAAGAAACATCCTGCCCCCGCAGTTTCTCTGTGGCCTCAGCTTGGGCCCCATCCTTTGCGAAGCGTTGAACGCGATCGCTAAAACTCGAGCGATCGCGATTTGGGCCCGGAAAACGCGCAAGCTTGCTCTCGGCTTCGTTCCCAAAATCGCCTTGGTTTGAAGCCAATCGGATCGACGTTTGAAGAAAATACCCAAGCTTTTTTCGGAAAGATTGTGATCAATTTGAGCGATCAGCCGGCGCGCGAGCAGCCGCTTAAAAGGAGCCAAATCGGGCTTTTGTGCGCTTGCCCTGTCGGAGAGACAAAAGCGTGCCGGCCCGCTTTCGTTCAAGTTTCGTTAAGCAAGGGCTGCCAGCATCGCCCCCGCATCGCGACTCCGGGACGGCGGCCGGGCCCGCGGCGCGAAAGCGGAGCTAAGCCATTGACGCGGCAGCTGATTTCACAGGACCGGATGGCCTCCGCGCGCGCCCGTTTTGTTCGTACGCAGAGCATCAAGGGCGGCATAGGCGTTGGGCTTGCGCTTGGCTACGTGGTCCTTATCGGCGGGCCCGATACCGCTGAAGCAGCGGCTTTTGCTCTTCTGATCGCGCCAGTGGGCCTAGCGCTTCTTGCGCGTGCGCGTGTCGCGATCGAATGTCTGGAAGCCGCCTCGCTCGTGCTCTTTGCCGGGCTGCCCACGCTCCTGAGTATCTTCACCGGAGGGCTCTCCTCGCCTTTCCTGATCTGGCTCGTGCTTGTGCCTTTCGAGGGTGCGCTCGCGGGTGGCCGCAAGATGGTGCTGTTTGCAGGAATCGCGGCGGTGCTCGGGCTATTATGCGTTGTCGGTCTTGAGGCCGCGCAACTCCTGCCCGCGTCCCGGCTCGCAGTCGGCGACGCGCGCTGGTTCGCTCTCTCGTTGCTGGTTGCTGTTGGCCAAGCCGCGCTCATGGCGATCGCAGCGCAGGAGCGCAATCTTGCCGCCGATGCTGCGGTCGAGGCGGGCGAGGTTCGCTACCGCTTCCTCGCCGAGAACGCGCTCGATCTCATCACGCTCCATTCGCTCGACGGCGAGATCCGTTTCGCCAGCCCCGCATCGCTCGCGCTCTTCGGATATCCGCCGCGGGAGCTTTCCGGCGTCACCCTCTCCGACCTCGCGCACCCCGACGATCGTCCGCTGATCGCATCTGCGCTTGCGCGCGCCAATGCAGGCGAGGTGGTCAGTGCTGAGCTGAGGCTCAAAAGCAGGCACGGCCGCTATGTCTGGAGCGAGTTTCGCTGCCGCTTGGCGGGACGCGCCGGCGGCACGTCTTGCGATATCGTCGCGGTAACGCGCGACATCACCGAGAGGAAGGCGCATGAACGCGAACTGATCGCGGCGCGCGACCTTGCTGAAGACGCAAGCCGCGCGAAGTCGCGCTTCCTCGCCAATATGAGTCACGAATTGCGCACGCCGCTGAATGCCATTCTCGGCTTCTCGGAAGTCATGACGCATGAGATTTTCGGCCCGGTCGGGGCACCGCGCTATCTGGAATATGCCCGGCTGATCCATCAGAGCGGGGCGCATCTTTTGGGCCTCATCAACGCCGTGCTCGACATGTCCAAGATCGAGGCCGGCCGCTACACGCTCAAGCCCGAGATCTTCGAGTTGGAAGAAACGCTCGCCCTCGCAGCCGATTTCGTGCGGCTGCAGGCCGAGCATGGCGGCGTGACGCTCAAGCACGCGGTTCTGCCGGATGCGCGCCGCGTTCGCGCGGATAAGCGGGCACTCTTGCAGGTCTTGATCAATCTCCTCTCCAACGGCGTCAAATTTACGCCGAGAGGCGGGGTGGTATCCGCGACCGCCGGCGTCACGCCCGACGGGTTGGAGATCAGTGTCGGGGATACCGGCATCGGAATTGCCACGGAGGACCTGCATCGCCTGGGCAGGCCTTTCGAGCAGATCGAGAGCGAATACACCAAGGTCAAGGAAGGCACCGGCCTCGGGCTCGCGCTCGTGCGCGGGCTCGTCCATCTGCATGGCGGAACGGTAACGATCGATTCCGCGATGGGCGAGGGCACCACTGTGCGGATCCTGTTGCCCCACGGTATCGCCGCGACCGAAGGCAGCGTCGCAGCCATCGCCTGATTGCAATTTCGGGCTATTCTCGCCCCCGCCTTCCGACTTCCGGCTCCCGACCATGCTGCGCCTGAAGAGCGCGATTTACGTCCAAGCTCTGATCCGCCGCTGCGAAGCGGCTGGCGCGAATGCCTATCTTGTGCGGCGCGGCGCGGAAGAGGCGGGCGCCGTCTTCATCAAGCTTAATCGGCTTGACGGCACTTGCACCGTGTTAAGCCCGGCGCGGCGCGGTGAAGAACGGGTTTGGATGCGATCCTTGGGCGAGTCCGCGACGGAAACCCAAGCGGCGGAGTATTTCGCCAAGCAGCTCCGCTTCGATCCCGACGTCTGGATCCTCGAGATCGAGGACCGCGAGGGAAGAGCCTTCGTCGACGAACCGATCGTGTGAGCCGCGATAGACCGGAAAGCTAGTTTTCCGTAACGTCGAGCGTGATGGCGAGCTCCGGATTGCCCGAGCCGCCGCCAAAGGACTGCGCTATTAGATCCATGCCGTTCGACATCTCGAGCTCGAGCGAGAATCCCGGCACGTCAGTCGACACGATCCAATCGAGGCTGTCGGCCGGATCCTTGCCGTCGCCGTCATACATGACGTTGAACTGCGCCTTGGGATAGCAGGCGCGCAGATCCTGTGCGTCGCGGGCGAAGACGCGATTTGCTGCATCGAGCGTCTTGGCCGAACCGAGCGTGCAGGAATATTTCGCCGGTAGCTCCGCCGAGCCCGCTTTCGACCGGATGAACAGCGTGCACTCCGAGCCCGAAGCGGGCAACAGTGTTCCGGTGAACACCTCATTGTGAAACACCGCGGGATTTCGCGCCTCTCCGCGCAACGCCATGAAGCTGTCGGCTTTGGCCGCAAGCACCTTCTGGACGAAATCGCACAGCGGACGGTTCTCGACGGCGTTCGCTTCGACTGTGAACGCGAGCGCCCCCGCAATTCCCAGCGTGACCGAAATGCGCATGGCCAAACCATGCGGCCGGCCGCGCATGCCGTCAACGGCGCCCTTGCTCCCGGTGCCCTGCTCGTGCTCATCGTCGGCGATGACACGGAATGAATCCCTCGCGAAATTGCTCGCCGAAATCCGCGCCTGCCGAATTTGCGCGGACTCTCTGCCCGATGGCGTGAGGCCGGTTTTGCGGGTAGCCGAGACCGCGCGGCTGTGCATCGCGGGACAGGCGCCGGGCTTGCGCGTTCACAAAACCGGCATTCCCTACAACGATGCGTCGGGCGAGCGGCTCCGTGCCTGGCTCGGCATCGATCGGGACGTTTTCTATGACGAAGCCCAAGTCGCCATCGTGCCGATGGGCTTCTGTTTTCCCGGCTATGACGAGCTTGGCGCCGACAAGCCGCCGCGGCCCGAATGCGCCCGTACCTGGCATGAGCGGCTGTTTCGGGCCTCGCCCCGGTTCGAGCTCATTCTTGCGGTTGGAACTTATGCTCAGCGATATCATTTGCATGGAGAAGCGCGAAAAAGCATGAGTGAGACCGTGCAGGCTTGGCGAGATTATGCTCCCCTGGTAATTCCGCTGCCGCATCCATCGTGGCGCAACAACAGCTGGTTGAAAAAGAATCCGTGGTTCGAAATCGAGCTCCTTCCCGATCTTCGTCGGCGCGTGAAAGACGCACTTTCTTCGGAGCGCTGATGCTGGTGCTTTCCGCGTTCACCGCCTGCGCGCCGCGGATCGCGGAGCAAGGCGTCGAGATGCGTATGCCGGCCATTGAGAGGGGGGAGGGGACCGCGCCCGCCGCCGACCGCTATGTCACGCGCGATGGACTGAAGCTCGGGCTCATGCAGTGGGATGCGCAAATGCCCACGGCGGCCGTCGTGGCGCTGCATGGCATGAGCGATTACTCGAACGCCTTCGCGATGCCCGCGCCCTGGTGGGCGATGCACGGAATCACGACTTATGCCTACGACCAGCGCGGTTTCGGCCGTTCGCCCAATCCCGGCGTCTGGGGCGGTGATGACATCATGTGCCGCGACTTGAGCGACTTCGTCGAGGTCGTGCGCGCGCGCCATCCGGGGCTCCCGGTTTACGTGCTGGGTGAAAGCATGGGAGGCGCCGTCGCAATGACGGCGTTCGCCTCCGGCTCTCCGCCGAGAGCCGACGGTCTCATCCTGGTCGCCCCGGCCGTCTGGAGCCGCGAGACGATGCCACTTTCTTATCGCGTCGCTTTGTGGACTGTCTCTCATACGTTCCGTTCGTGGTCGCTCTCGGGCTCGGGGCTGAAGATCATGCCTAGCGACAACATCGAGATGCTGCGCGCCTTCAGCCGCGATCCCCTCGTGCTCAAGACCGCGCGCGCCGCCGCCATCTACGGTCTCGTCTCCATCATGGACGATGCCTACAAAGCGCCCCCACGGCTCAATGGAAAGCCGCTGATGCTGCTCTTTGGCAACAACGATCAGATCATCCCGAAGGGCCCGACGCAGACGGTGATCAAGGAGCTCGGGCCCAACGCGACCGTGAAGAATTACCCCAAGGGCTATCACATGCTGCTGCGCGATCTCGACGGCCAGACCCGCTGGGCCGATATCGCGAACTGGGTCGACGCGCAGTCGCGCCGGCGCTCTGGCCCGGCGATGGCCGCGGAGTGATGGCAGCAAACGCGGTTTGCGCCTAATCTGACGAAAATATTGGGAGGGATCGATGAAGGCAAAGCTCGCCCACATCGCAGTTCTTGCATGTTGTGCGGTGACGGCGCTCGGCGCCGACAGCGGCACGCTCGAGATCGCGAGCCAGGGTTACCTCTTTGCCGGCGGTAAATATGTCGACGGCACCGACGGCAAATACATGGTCGGCCAAGCCTATGTCGAATATCAGATCCCGAAGAACCGCACGCACCCCTATCCGATCGTGATGATCGAAGGAGGCGGACAGAGCGGCTCGAACTTCACCGGCACGCCGGACGGCCGCGAGGGTTGGGCGCAATATTTCCTGAAGCAGGGCTATGCGGTTTACGTCGTCGATCAGCCGGGGCGTGGTCGATCGGCCCTTTCGCCCGGCTACGGCGAGACGATCCAACGCCCGACGAGCTGGGTGCAGCAGCAATTCACCGCGCCCGAAAAGTCGAACCTCTGGCCGCAGGCGAAATTCCACACCCAGTGGCCCGGCACGGGTCTCGCTGGCGATCCGGCCTTCGATCAGTTCTATGCCGAGCAGCTGCAGGCGGTGTCGAGTTTTCCCAAGCAGCAGGAGCTCAATCGCGACGCCGGTGCGGCGCTCTTGGACAAGATCGGGCCGGCGATCTTGCTGACGCATTCGCAGTCCGGCGCCTTCGGCTGGCCGATCGCGGATGCGCGTCCCAATCTCGTCAAGGCGATCGTGGCCGTCGAGCCCTCGGGCCCGCCGGTGCATGATGCGGTTTTCAAAGGCGCGCCCGATTGGTTTCAAGACGGCCCGATGTCGAAACCTTGGGGCATCGCGGCCGTGCCGCTGACCTATGACGGCGTTTTGGATGTCTCGCAGCTCTCGTTTGTGCCGCAGGAAAAAACGGAGATGCCCGATCTGATGCGCTGCTGGCGCCAGAAGGAGCCGGCGCACCAACTGACGCATCTGAAGACGATACCCGTGGTCGTCATTTCGTCCGAGGCGTCGTATCACGCGTCTTACGATCACTGCACTGCACAGTATCTGGCGCAGGCGGGTGTGAAGAACACCTTCATCCGTCTTGCCGACCGCGGCATCAAAGGCAACGGACACATGATGATGCTGGAGAAGAACAATCTCGCGATCGCCGCTGTCATCGCAGGATGGCTGAAGGACGTACGCTGATCTACTCGATCAGATCCACCGAGATCTGCGTGCGGTTGTGCTTGACGCTGAGCGGGATGACGTCGCCCGTGTTGACGCGAATGGGTCTCGGGAAGCGATAGATGATCTGAGTCCAGTGTCCGTTGAACGGCGCGTCGGCCGAGGGGCGATTGTCATAGGTCGTCACTTCGTCGAGCTCGAGCTTGATCCATTGCACGACGCCGATCGCCTCGCCCGGCTTTGTCACGCGTACCGGCACGGTGCGGCTGTCCATGGCAAAGCGCTTGGACTTCAGATTGAAACGGATGAGCTCGACGTCGTCCGACAGCACCTCATGGGGAAAGCGATCGAGCAGCACGCCCATGCTGGGCGGCGCGAAATCATTGAAGGGCAGGAGATCGAAGCCTTTCACGCGATCCACGAACAGCATCCCTTTCAGCGCATCACCGCCGACGAGATAGCCCATCGCGGACGCCGCGGAAGGGATGACGACGGCGTCCTCGATCAGCAAATTCTGATGCGCGTTCTCCACCGTCGGCAGGATGCCCTCGGATATCAACCCGCTGGCGAAGGTTTCGGTGACGAGCACCTGCGCGCGCTCGGATAATTCGCGGCCGAGCGCCAGGTCGTGCGAGGGTTTGCCGATTACCGTGATGCGGTTCGCGAGTCCGTTCCTGGCGATGATGTCTTTGGCCCGCTCGGCGATAAGGCCCACGGTTTCGCAGGTCGTGACCTTGGACGCGCCCGCGCGCGCCGCCATCATGGCAAGAAGCCCAGCGCCCGTCCCGATATCGAGCACGCGTTTGCCCGCGACCACCCGCGCGATCGCCGATTCATAGGCATCGTTTCGCACTTCATCGTCCATCATTGCGAAGTGCCACGCCGGAACCACGTCGCGATAAGCGGCTCGAAGGTTCGCCTTCGCCTGGACGAAATCGGGCTTGAGCACGACGGCCCGCCGGAACGCCTCGATCGCTTCCTCGGTGCGTTTCAAATCGCGCAAGGCGACACCGAGATTGTTGAGCGCGTCGGCATAATTGGGGCGCGCGGCGAGAGCGCGGTTGAAGGCAGCGATGGCCGCCTCGCTGTCGCCGAGCGAATCGAGGACGCCGCCATAATTGTTGTGCATCTCGGCCGTGGCGGCAGCCGATGCGGAGGCGCGCGCAAGCAGGTCCCGCGCCACAGCCGTGTCGCCTTGCTGGAAGCAGATGACGCCCAAGAGATGATTGGCTTCGGCATTGTTGGGATCGCGGTTGAGCGCCGCCTGGCAGTCTTTGGCCGCCGCATCCAGCTTGCCGGCATTGAAATGCTGATAGGCCTGATCGAGCATGCTTTAATCCCGCAAAACGACAAACGCCGAGGCGAGGTTTCGCCCCAGCGTTAGCCCAAAATTCTTAAGCGCGAAACGGCTACTCGTTGCCCTGCGGATTGTTACGCTGGCCGCCATTGCCGAGTTGCTGGCCACCGGGGAGCACCGCCGACATGAACTGTCCGCCGCGCGAACCGTCCTTCAAGGGATGCATGGTGACCGTGACCTTGTCGCCGGGCTTCACGGAATCCGGCTTCCAGCCGACGCGCGCCTGCTGACCGGGCGAACCCATCTCGAGCGCCCACTGAGCGGGCTTGCCGGTCGCCTTGTCCTCGACCGTGATGCGAAGCCAGCTGTGCGGATTGGTCCATTCGAACTCTTTCACCGTGCCCGTCATCGTGACCGTCTTTTCGGCATCGAACATGGCGAAGGAATGATGGGCGAATGCGGGCGCGGTGAATGCCGCAACGGCGATCGCGGCAAGCGAAAGGGCTTTGAGGCTCATGAACGTCTCCTCGTCAATTACGGCCGAGAATACACCTGTCCCGGCCGCAGCGAACAGCGGGATGGCGATGACGGCACGCATCGTCTTTACTGGATGTTCGGTGCTCCGGCGCCACCGACGGTCCGGCCGTCCGGAAGCGTCGCATCGATCAACTGCCCGCCGCGCGATCCGTCCCTCAATGGATGGATGTTGACGGTGACCGGATCTCCCGGCCTCAGGCTGTCGGCCTTCCAGCCGCGTTGGATTTGCCGTGCCGGCGGTCCCATCTCGAGCGCCCAGTTGGCAGGCTTTCCGGTTGCCTGATCCATCACCGTGATGCGCAGCCAGCTGTGAGGGTTGGTCCACTCGAGCTCCTTGACCGTGCCCTTGAAGGTGACGGTCTTCGAGGAATCGAACATCGCGAAGGAATGGTGGGCGAGAGCAGGAACAGCGAATAGCGCCGTCGCCATTGCGGCGAGGGTGACAGCTTTGAAATTCATGATTGCCTCCTCCGGTGTTTCCCAATTTTCAAATGTGGCCAAGCAGCCGAACCCCGGTTGCGGGATTATACGGCCGGGCGGTAGGACGACAAAGAGGGCGAATGCAATCGGGGCGCTCCGCATGGAAGCGCCCCGATCCAACGGAAATCCCGAATTCGATCAGCGGTCTAGTTATTCCCGAGCGGATTTACCCGTTGTCCACCATGGCCGAGTTTGGTGCCGTCGGGGAGCGTGATCAGCAACAGCGTGCCGCCGCGCGTGCCGTCCTTCAAGGGATTGATCTCGACCGTGACCTTGTCGCCGGGCTTCACGATCTCCTTGTTCCAGCCGATGCGCGTCTGCTGGCCGGTGGAGGCAAGCTCGATCGACCATTGCTGCGTCTGATGCGTCGTCGCGTCCTCGACCATCACGCGCAGCCAGCTGTGCGGGTTCGTCCATTCGAGCTCCTTCACCGTTCCGTTCATGGTCACGACCTTCTCCTGGTCGAACATCGAGAAGGAGTGATGGGCGAAGGCCGGCGCGGCCACCGCCGCAGTTGCGAACAGGGCAAGGCCGAGCGATTTGAAATTCATTCGTTTCTCCCAGGGATGATTGGCACGCGAAGGTTCCGGTAGCGGATGATATTGCGGCGTCCATAGCCCCGCAAGCGGCACTCCGCCGGCTCTTGCCGCGATGACCATGGGGCGCAGACAGGTCGAGGTTTTTGTGCCAATCTCCGGTGATCTGGAAACACGTCCCAAAACGGGCATCCTAGTGGGAGACACACGAATGCGTTTGACTGCCTTGGCCATCGCGGCCCTCTTCGTTGCGGCAGGTCCCGCCAACGCGGCGTGGAAAGACTTCAAATATCCGCAATACGGTTTCGGCGTCGATTTCCCGGCCGAGCCCAAGACGACCACGGGCGAGTATCGCGCCGTCGTCGCCGGACGCGTGCCGACCACGGTCATCTCCGCCGAAGTGGATAACACCACCTATCAGGTGGTGATTGCCGACTTCTCGAACCGGCTGATCGACACGCCGGGAATCCTCGAGGAGGCGATCTTCCTCGCCACCCAGGGCGGCAAAGTGCTGAGCGACACGACGGCTCGCACCGACAACGGCCAGCAATTCGCGAAATATGGCCGCCGCGTCGTCGTCATGACCAAGGACGGCGGGAAGAAAATCTCCGAGCTCTATCTCGTCGGCGGGCGCCTCTTGATGTTCGAAGGCGTCATCTCGCCCAAGGGCGACCTCGGCAATCCCGAGGCCGCGCGCTTCCAGGATTCGATCCTGTTCAATCTCGATCGCGACTGGACCATTCCACCTCCGCTCCCGGCGAATGCGGCCGACGGTCCGCGCATTACGGCGCCGATCCGTCCGGGTGCGCAAGGCGCCGCCGCGAAGTAAATCCTCCTTGCATGACCAATGAGGAAGGCCGGGCGGAAACGTCCGGCCTTTTTTCGTGCGCTTCAAACGAAACGGGCGGCTCTCCTCAAGAATCGAGACGGGTGTCATTTCACCGAAGGCTACCGTTTCCATCCCTTTCCTATCCTGGAAAACCGCGCAAGTAGCTGCATTGGCGATGCTTTTTCGAAGTGAAGAAGCTGAACGCCATCTGAATTGCGAATTCAGGACCGGTTCAAGGCCCTCCTTCCATAGTGGCGCCAACGACGAAGAACGTCGCAGCCGCGCTCAAACCAACTTCAAGCGCGCCAATGATGGAGAAGAAGATGTTGAAGACCTTGATCACCGGCGCCCTCGCTCTCTCTCTTTTGGGCGCTACCGCAGCCGGCGCGCAAACCTGGCATCCCCGTTCGGTTCCGATGTGGGCGGACCGTTTCGACAACCGCGACCATGATCGCTATGACCGACGTGACTTCGACCGCTATGAGCGCCGCGATTTCGATCGCTGGGACCGTCGCGATTCCGGCCGCTATGGTAATCATCGTTGGGTTCGCGGCGAGCGCTTCTATCCGGCCTATGGCCGCAGCTTCGTCGTTGACGATTGGTACCGTTATCAACTGCGCCGGCCGCCTTATGGCTATCATTGGGTGCGCTACGGCGACGACTTCCTCATGGTCGCGATCGGTACCGGCATCATCGCGGACTTGATGTTCAACTCCTATTATTGAGCCGCGCTCCCGTTGAAAAAAGGCCCCGTCGGACGCACCGGCGGGGCCTTTTGTCTGGGGGAACCTTAACAACGTTTGGACATTTCCTTCGCTAGGGAAGGCCGAATCGCACTACCCCTTCCTCGCGTATTTCGTTCCATCAACCTCACAAGGAAGATCGATGACGCGTCAAACCGGGCAGGGGGATGTTCAGGTTACGGAGAAGCAAGCCGACGCTGACGATTTCGATGAAACCTCGGATCTTTGCGACTTCGGCTATGTGTTGACGGTGCCCCAAAAACCGCCGGGCGCCGCGGACCAGCCCGCCAAACGCCCGACGTAACGAGCACAGCGTCCTACGTCGACAACGCATTCATTTCGATGCCGCTGATTTGCACGTCGAACCCGTTGGGATCGACGATGTGCACGCTGTAATCGGTATCTTCGCGCGGGTTGGCGTAACCCATCCGCTTCAGTTCCGCGATCGCCCGAGCCTTGTTGAAATCGGCCACCGTGTAGGCGATGTGGTTGACGAGCGCCTTGCTCTTGCGGCGCGGCTCGCTGCTGTTCTGCGCCGGCGCGTTCAGGTCTCGCGAACGGATGATGAGGTGCGTCAGCGGCACGTCCTTGGCCGTCACGCCCAATGGCTGCTCGCCTCTTTTGCCGAAGGGGAGGGCAATGTCCCGCTGCGTGGCGCCGACTTGGTCGAGATTGAACATCTTCGAATACCAGTCCGCGGCCTTGCGGAAATCGCCGCAGGTATAGGAGACGTGGTTGACGAGCGCGACTTTGAGCGCGGGATCGGGCGTGGCCGCAGCTGCGGCGTGCGGCTCGGCGAAACCCGCCGTCGTCGCGGCGAGCGCCAGCGTCTCGATCAGCTGGCGCCGGCTGATCTTGCCGGCAAAATATTCGGCGACTTTGGCGGCGGCGAAAGTTTCCATGGCGTTTCTCCTTTAGCGCCTGAACGCGGTTTCTTGAACGGCATTGGCGAACTGCACGTCGTAATCGAACGGATCGTAGACATGCAGGCTGCCGTCGCGCCCCGTCGGGTTGAGCCCCTTCGCGCTGAGCGCAGCGCGGACCTTTGCTTCGTCCCAATTGGGAATCGTGTAG
>WNFL01411303.1_pt1 | contig 12304 bp, 15 predicted proteins | sample 5400361 | NCBI WGS metagenome assembly WNFL01 (sample SAMN13153351, study PRJNA577476) | soil metagenome | isolation source: 40 cm soil on Douglas fir-dominated hillslope | place: USA:California | collected 2013-09-17
GGGTCGAGGAGCTGGGCGAAGGGGATGGGCACGAAGTGGCCGCCCTGGATGGAGACCATGGCCGCATTGCCGCCCGAGAACAGGTACTTGGTGGCGCAGTAGCCCAGGTCGCGGGTGTACTCCAGGTCGAAGGGGATGGGGTCGGCGCAGCGTAGCTCGTAGCCGATGTTCTTGGCCACGAGGGTGCTCTTGATCCCGATCTGCTTCAGGCGGGCCGCGACCTGGGTCTTCAGGATCTCGCCGAGGTTCACCTCGGCGATGCGCACGTTGCCGTGGGCGTCACGCTCCACCTCGTCGAGGGCCGCCAGGTCTTCGGGGTCGATGCCGAGCACGAGGCCCTCGGCGATGATCGCCACCCCGTCGCGGCGTCCGTAGCTCTGGCGCTTGACGATCGAGCCCACGAGGGTGTCCACGATGGTCTTGAGCCGTAGCTTCGTCCCCGCGAACTCCTCGGGAATGAGGGTGAGGGTGGCTCCCGCCGCCTTGCCGATCCCCAGGGCCAGGTGGCCGGCCTTGCGGCCCATGGCGATCACGAAGTACCAGCGCGAGGTGGTCCGCGCGTCGACCATCAGGTTCTTGACGATGTCCACCCCGACGTGACGCGCGGTCTGGAAGCCGAAGGTGTCGACGTAGGCGGGCAGGTCCAGGTCGTTGTCGATGGTCTTGGGGACGTGGACCACCTGCATGCGCCCGCCCGCCTTCTCCTCGAGCTTCATGGCCGAATAGGCGGTGTCGTCCCCCCCGATCGTGATGAGCTGGGTCACGTTGAGGCGCAGGAGGGAGATCACCGTGTTCTCGAGGTGCTGCGGGTCCTGGGTGGGGTTGGCGCGGGAGATCCCGATGTGGGAGCCTCCGCGGAAATGGATGCGGCTCACCTCGTCGATGGTCAACGGCGTGATGTGGTCGACGTTGCCCTGCATGATCCACTCGAATCCGTCGCGGACGCCGAGCACCTCGATCCCCTCGAGGGCTCCGCGGATGGTGGCGGCTCCGATCACGCTGTTGATCCCCGGGGCGGGTCCCCCGCCCACGAGGATGGCGAGCTTCTTTTGATGGCTCACGGCGGCACCTCGAAACAGGAATGAGTCGCCGCTAGTATAGCGCCGCCGCCCTGCCGACCGCCCGGTCCGGTCATCACATCTCGTGCAGCTCGGGGTCGACGCTCGGGGGGAGCCGGCGCCGCAGGCTGGCGAGGCTGCGGGCGGCCGCCGGGTCCTTCTCGCCGAGGCTCGAGAAAGGGTCCGCGTCGAAGACGTCGCCCATCTCGGCCTCGATCTTCTCGGGATCCTCGCCCGCCTCCATCCGGCGGAGGGCCTCCTCCATGCCCCCAGCCACTGGCACCCCGGCCGCCTCGAACATCCGGCGCATGAAGCGCGCCCCCTGCCGCGGGTCGTTCTCGTCGATCCCCTCCACCTCGCCCGCCATCGACTCCATGACCCGCTCGAGACGGGCCTCGTCGACGTCGGCCCCCGCGCCCGTGGCCTTGGCGGGCTCTTCTTTCCGTCCCTTCGAGATCGCGAAAGGCGAGACACGGCGCGCGAGGTCCTTGCCCTCGCAGCGGGGACACGGCGGAACCGTGTCCGTGTTCACGCTCCTCGAGAGGAAGTTGAACAGCCGATGGCAGTGGGGGCAGTAGAACTCGTAGATCGGCATGGTCAATAGATCTTCAGGCCGAGCACCCGCCGCCAGACCGTCAGGTGCCGCACCTCGTCCACCAGTATGAACGCAGCCGACAGCAGGTAGTCCTTGGTGCGGATCTGGCTGATGAGGGCGGTATAGGCGTCCTGGGCGAGGAGCTCGATCGCGAGCGCCTGCCGGAGAGCCGCATCGCCGTTCGTGAGCGGAGCGAAACCGTAGCCCGCCCGCTGGTCCGGGGGACGGCCGCCCCGTTCCTCGGCGATCGCGACCTGGGTGTCGCGGTGGCCCAGGTGGTCGCCGCGGAACTCGACCGCGTAGCTCCGCAGGCCGGCCGGGAAGAGGCTCCGCTTCAGGGCGAGGTCGTAGAGGGCAATGGCCTCGTGCTCGATGGCGAGCGCGGCGTGGAGCACGGCCAGGTCGGTCTCCTCGCCGCGCGGCAGCGCGGAGACGCGGCCTTCGAGAAACCCGAGGACCGGCGCCGCCACTCCCGCGGCTCGCGCGAGCCGCCACATGGCTTCGCGGCGGGCGAGCGGCGCCGAGACGCGGCCCTCCGTCTCAGCCACCGCTCTCCTCCGACTCGAGCCAGAGATCGATCACCGCCAGGTGCCGCGACAGCTCGACCATGTGGCGCGCCAGCCGGTCGATCGCGATCGGGTTTCCGATGGCCGGCAGGCCCTCGGCATGCGCGTGGACGAGCGCCTCCTGCGACGCGCGCAGGGCGCGAAGCGAGAGCAGGTCGCTCGCCTGGGCGCGGAGGGACGCACCCGGCGGAAGGCCGAGCCGCGCACGGAGCTTCTCGCGGTCGGCCCGCTGCCGCTCGTGGTCGCGCAGCAGGCTCCTGGCCAGGGGGCGGGCCGCGGGCATCGCCTCGGAGAGCGCGCGCAATCGCTGCCCCACCTCGGCCTCCAGGGCGTCGATCGCCGGGAAGACCTCGCTCGCGGAGGCGTAGTCGGCCGCCCGGGCCCCGGCCGCGGCAAGGGCCGCCGGAGCCGCGGCCAGAGCCCGCAAGAGAGCGCGCCGCTTCATTGGTCCTACCAGTGGAGCCCGAAGGCCGCGCTCAAGGCGTGCTGGGTCTGCGTCGTCCCCCCGACTCCGGTGAACCGGTAGTCGAGGTTCACGGAGAGGGCGCGAGCCACCCGCACCTCGAGGCCGCCCCCCGCATGGAATCCCAGCTCGATGTTGCCCTGCCCCGTGGGCAGCCCGCGCTGGGCCAGCTCGGGCGCCTGGGCCACGAGACCGCCGACGAGGTCGGCATCGAAGGGCGAGGCACCGGTGAACTGGAGGCTCTCTGCCGCCACGGGCGGCTGCTTGGAGATCACGACCAGCGCGTCGAGGCCGGCGCCGAAATAGGGACGGAGGCGCACGTGGTCGAGGGACTTGATCGTGTAGCGGAGGCCGAAGGGCGAGACCTGGAGCAGGCGCAGCTCGGTCGTCACCCGACGACGGACGGGAAAGGGGGCCCCGGGCGGGCCCGCGAGGGCGGCGGCCGGACTCGCCCCGGAGGCCAGGTTCGCGACGTAGGCGATCGGATCCGTGATCGTGAACGGCGCGCTGGTGGCGTCGGCGAGGGAAACCAGCAGCTCATAGGAGAGCTTGCCCCCCGGCACGCGAACGAGCGGAACGTTGAAGAAGCCTCCGAGGTGGAAGCCGCGGCCCACTTCGTATGGGTTCCAGGAAGCCCCGCCCAGGATCCCCGCCTCGGACCCGATTCGGCCGATGTCCGGAAGCAGCTCGGGGGCCATGGCCCCTCCGCCGGTCCTGGCGGACGAGGGCGGAGGCGGCGCCGCGGGCTCCTGGGCCACCAGGGGTGTCACCAGGAAGAGGGCCAATGGAAGCGCTCCCCACTTGGGGCGCGATGTCAGAGTCATGCGTCGCTCCTTGGGTCGCCATTCTAACGGAGGTGTACCATTCAGGGGTGTCTCGAAGCCTCGGTCCGTCCTTGCCCCCCGCGCTCCAGCAACGGCTCTTCGGCCGCGAATTGCAGGACCGGATGGCCGAAGCCATCCTGATCGCCACCATCGACACCGCCGGCCGGCCGCATCCCGCCCTGCTCTCCTACGCCGAGGTGGTGGCGGTCGATGCGCGGACCCTCCGCTTCGCGACCTATCGCGACAGCGCCACCGCCCAGAACCTCCGCGAGCGGGGCGCCATGACGTTCTGCCTGATCGCCCCCGGCACCGCCTACTACCTGAAGGCCCGGGCCCGGGAGCTTGCCCCCAGCGAGACCCTCGCCCGTTTCGAGGCGGTGGTCGAGGACGTGCTCGCCGACGAGGCGCGGGCCGAGCTCGAAGGCGCGGCCACCATCAGCTCCGGCATCGGCTTCCGCGTTTCCGATCCCGCGGCGCGGCTCGCCGCCTGGACGGCCCAGCTGGAGGACTTGCGCACGGCCGTGGCCGAGCCCCGCGCGTGAAGCGCGTCGTCGTCGGCCTCTCGGGCGCGTCGGGATCGATCTACGGAATCCGCCTGCTCGAGCAGCTTCGCAAGGACCCCGCGGTCGAGATCCACCTGGTCCTGAGCGCCTCCGGCAAGCGCACGCTGGCCGAGGAGACCGACTACACCGTGGCCCGGGTCGAAGCCCTCGGCCACGTGGTCTACGACAACCGGGACGTCGGAGCCTCGCTGGCCAGCGGCTCTTTCCGCACGGCGGGCATGGTCATCGCGCCTTGTAGCATCAAGACGGTGTCCGCCCTGGCGAACTGCTACGCGGACACCCTGATCGCCCGCGCGGGGGACGTGACCCTCAAGGAGGGGCGCCCCCTCATCGCCGTGGTGCGGGAGACCCCGCTGCACGTAGGGCACCTCAAGCAGATGCTGGCCCTCGCGGAGATGGGCGGCATCCTGCTCCCGCCCATGCCGGCCTTCTACCAGCGGCCCAGAACGGTGGACGACATCGTGGACCACACCGTGGCCCGTGTCCTGGACCGCATGGGGCTCGGCCAGGACCTCGTCCCTGAATGGACGGGCGGCGGCCGGCGGCCCTCCGGCGAGTGACGGAGCGGCCGGGACGGGCGTGATGCCGCGCGCCGCCGACGTGGCGGTCGTCGGCGCGGGCTCCTTCGGGGCCTGGACCGCTTGGCACCTGCGACGCGCCGGCCTCTCCGTCCTCCTCCTCGACGCCTACGGTCCGGCCAACGCCCGGGCCAGCTCGGGTGGAGAGTCGCGCATCATCCGCATCGGTTACGGCCCCGATGAGCTCTACAGCCGCTCCTCGCTCCGCTCCCTCGCCCAGTGGAAGGCAATGGCAGAGGAGACCGGCGAGAGCCTGTTCCACCAGACCGGCGTCCTGTGGCTCGCCCGCGAGGGAGATCCCTACGCGACGGGAACCCTCGCGACCCTCGGCCGGCTCGGCGTGCCCCACGAGCGGATGTCCTTCGCCGAGCTCGGCGCCCGCTATCCGCAGTTCGCGTTCGCCCCCGGCACGTGGGGGTTGCTGGAGCCGGAGAGCGGCGCCCTCATGGCGCGGCGGGCCGTCCAGACCGTGGTCCGGGCGGCGGTCCGGGCGGGTGTCGTCTACCGAACGGCGGCCATTCGGCCGGTCGGGAGCGCGGTCACCACGGCCAGCGGCGAGGAGGTTCGCGCGGGCACTTTCGTCTTCGCCTGCGGCGCCTGGCTGCCGAAGCTCTTTCCGGACCTCCTTGCCGGCCGCATCTTCCCCAGCCGCCAGGAGGTCTTCTTCTTCGGCCCGCTCGCGGGAGGCGACGCCTTCGCCGCCCCCCGCATGCCCGCCTGGATCGACTTCGGCGAAGAGACCTACGGCCTGCCCGACCTCGAGGGCCGCGGGTTCAAGGTCGCGTCCGATCGCCACGGGCCGCCCTTCGATCCCGACGACGACGAACGGCTGGTGGGGCGGGAGAGCGTTGCGCGGATCCGCACCTTCCTGGGCCGGCGCTTCCCCACCCTGGGCGGGGCGCCCCTTCTCGAGACGCGCGTCTGCCAATACGAGAACACCTCCAACGGCGACTTCCTGATCGACCGCCACCCCGAGCGGCCGGAGGTCTGGCTGGTCGGCGGCGGATCCGGCCACGGATTCAAGCACGGTCCGGCGGTGGGCGAACGGGTGGCCGCGCAGATCGTGCAGGGCGCGCCGGGCGAGGCGCGCTTTTCCCTGGCCACGAAGGAGGCCGCGCAGAAGCGCGCCGTCTACTGAGACGGCGGCTTGATCTCCTCCTCGGACGCCGTTTCGAAGCGGCGGTAGTGCGAGAAGATCGACGTGCTGCGGCCGCGAAAGCCCTTGAACAGGAGCAGCCGCGCCTCGGCGGTGGCTTCGACACGGGCGGGGAGCCAGAGGCCGTCTTCGATCTTCCGGAAGTCGAGGACGAGGCCGACGGCCGAGACCGAGGCCCCGATGCCGAGGGCGAACTTGATGTCCGACGTGCTCCTGACCTCGGCCCGCACCACCTCGACCTCCGCCTCGTCCACCCAGATGCGCCCCGCCAGCGCGCGCAGGACGGCGTCGCCGTCCAGGTCGCGCTTGCCGGGCCGCGCCTGGAACTCGAGGACGAGGGCCGGCCACCCATCCAGGTCTTCACGGGCCACCGTCCGGAAGTCGTAACGCTCCAGGATGGCCGAGAGCCGCACGCTCGAGTCCTGGAAAGCGACCCGCTCGCCGGCGATGTCGTCCACTCTCTCGCGCACGCGCTTCTCTTCCGCCTCCTGCTCGCCCTTCGTGAGCGGGCGCCCGTCCTCGGCCACCAGCTTGCGAAGCGGCCGGCCCTTCACGTAGAAGACCTCGAAGCGCTGGACCTTGCGGCTCCGGACCGCCCCCTTGGCGTCCATCTCCTCGAAGAGCTGCTCCACGTCGTAGGTGTAGCGGTTGAGGGCCTCCTCGCGCCGCTTCTGTCTTGCCACCAGGCCGCGCACATAGGCATTGGCATCAGGCAGCTGCGCCGCCGCGAGGACGAGAAGGCTCAGGGCACCTGCAAGCATCAGAAGGGGAACTGCAGGCGCAGGTTCCATTGCACCTCTTGGGCCTGGCCGGGCTCGGGATTGAGCGGCACCGCGGCGTCCACTCGCGCGAAAACGCGGCTCGTCTGCGGCCAGCGCAGGCCCAGGCCGGCGTCGTGCTTCCAGCCGGTGCCCGCGACGACTCCCCCCCAGAGGGCGCCGCCGTCGTAGAACGGGATCACCGCCGGCACGAACCGCGAGGGCGGAAGCCACGACCACTCGAGGGTGGCCAGGACCATGTCCTTGCCCGCAAACTGCTTCCGTTCGAACCCTCGCAGCGTGCCGAGACCTCCGAGGAAAAAGCGCTTGGGCAGGGGCGGGCTCCCGCTGCTGGTGCCGACGTAGGCCACTGCGTCGAGCAGGTGGCCCGCGAAGAGCGGCCGGTGGAGCCGCACGCGCCCGATGAGCCGCGCGAAGTCGAAGTCGCTGCCGAGGCCGGGCCGGGAGACCTCGTAGGTCGCCTCCACGCGCCACCGCTCGGGCTTGGGGGTCTGGCTCAGGTAGAGGCTGGGGAAGTGAAACGATGCGCTCTCCGAGCGGCGGCTCGGGTAGAGGTCGCCGCGCGAGGCGAAGCGGACGGTCCCGACGATCGAGCGCATCCGCCCCTCCTCCACGGGGGGGTTCGGCTCGTCGGTGTCCGTGACCACGGGCAGGCTCGTGTAGCCGTCGCTGCGGAAAGCGAGCCCGACCTGCGCTCGCGCCCCCAACCGCGCGAAGGCGTAGGCCTCGTGCCCCAGGCGCCGGAAGAGGTCGCTCCTGCTGTTGTAGCTGCCCCCCAGCGCTTCTTCCAAGCCCCAGCGGCGGAAAGCGTCCTCGCTGTCCGTGAGGTCGTGAAACTCGTAGCCGAGCGCGTAGCGCTGGCCTCGGCCGAAGGGGCGCTCGATCCCAAGGGTGTAGCGAACCTTGTGCGAGCTGAAGGCATAGAGCGCGCGGGCCGTCAGCCGCAGGTGGTTGTAGGACGAAGCGTCGGTGAGCGCCGCCTCGGTGACCAGTCCCAGCGCGAGGCCGTCCACCCGGTTGTAGCGGCCCGCGGGCCGGGGGCCCCACGGGCGTGCCTCGAAGTGGGCGGGGTCTCGGCGCAGGTGGAACACGACCCGCGCACCGTCGGCCGCCGCCTCCACGGTGTAGGGCGGGTCCCCCTCCGCGTGCACCGTTCCGTCGGAGGCGGAGTCGAGGCGAGCGATGCCCGACCAGATATCGCTCTCGCGAAGGGGTTTCCCGGTCTCGAGGCGCAGGGCCTCGATGGCCCGGCGGCTCGCCGCGCCTTCCAGCCCCAGCACGACGACCTCGACGAGACTGCCCTCGTTCACTTCGATCAGGACGAGTCCCGACCCCTCGTCGAAGCGGACCTCGATCCGGGCCGCCGGATAGCCGGCCAACCGGTAGCGCTTCGTCAGGCCCTGCGCGATGACCTCCGGCGCGCGACGCAGCGGATCGCCCGGATGCAAGCGGATGAGCGCGAGCACCGCCTCGCGGTCGAATGCCCGGGCGCCGTGGATCTCGATCTCCCGGACTCGCGGCCCCGGGTCCGGCGCCGCCTCCTGCAGCGTGGCCGCCAGCACCAGCGCGGCGAGACTGCTCATCTGGACCTTCCGAGGAGCGAAGGGCCGGTCAGGGGATCCATACGGTGACTCTACATCCAGGTCTGCCGGTTGTCGTAGTAGACGGGCTTCTTGTCCGGGTAGCGCGCCTTGTAGCGCTTGTAGCGTTCGTGCAGCTCGCGGTAGCGGCGGTCCGAGATGCCCACCGGACGATGCGGGTAGTCGATGAGCCAGCGCTCGACCTTCCAGACGTTGCGCTCGGAGAGGCGCCAGTCGTACCCGCCCAGGTCCCGGAGGTCGGCCACCGCGAAGCCGGTGACCCGGCCGGTCAGGTCCACGTACGCGTCCGTATAGCTGAGGACGAGCTGCCGGGGCGTCGCGAAAACGGGCCGGCGGCCATGGAGGCCCGGGTCGCGCGAGCGCGCCACCGAGCCCCAGCGGCCCTTCTCCTGGAAGACGAAGATGACGTGGTCCAGCTGGTCGATCGACTCGAAGCTCAGGAGCCGCGGGGGGTGGCCGTGCTGCTCGAGGATCGCGGCGGCGGAGAGCGCCGCCTCCAGGCAGTGGGCGGCTCCGTGGCGCACCACGCCGCGGAACGAGCGCAGCGTCTCGCCGGCCTTTTCGTGGTTGTAGGGCATGGCATGGAGCCAGTCCTGGACGGCGCGCGGCGTCGGACAGGCGTCAATGATCGCCCGCTCGCGCCTGGTGAAGAGGGGGGTGCGCCGCAGCACCCCCCTGCTCATGGACGCGTCGGCGGCGAGGGCGGCCGGCCCACGCCGGACTTGGGCTGGATCACGTTCATGGCGAGAGCGAGCATCGAGCCCACGTCCGACAGATTGGACGGGATCACGAGGGTATTGCCCGTCCTCGCGATCTGGCCGAACGACGTGATGTATTGCTCGGCGACGCGGAGCTGCACGGCCTCGAACCCGCCCTCGGCCTGGATGGCGGCGGCCACGGAGCGGATGCCTTCGGCAGTGGCCTTGGCCACCCCCTGGATGGCCGCCGCCTGACCCTCCGCCTCGTTGATCTGTTGCTGCTTCTTGGCCTCCGAGGCCTTGATGACCTGCTGCTTCTGCCCTTCGGCAGTGTTGATGGCGGCATCCCGCTCGCCTTCGGACTGCAAGACCACCGCACGCTTCTCGCGCTCCGCGCGCATCTGCTTTTCCATGGCCGCGAGGATGTCCTGGGGCGGGGTGATGTTCTTGATCTCGTAGCGCAGGACCTTCACTCCCCAGGCCTCCGAGGCCTTGTCCACCTCGGTCACGACCTGTGTGTTCACGTACGTGCGCTCCTCGAACGTCCGGTCGAGCTCGATCTTGCCGATCTCGCTCCGGAGCGTCGTCTGGGCGAGCTGGATGATCGCGAACTGGTAGTTCGAGATCCCGTAGGAGGCGCGCTCGGGGTCCATCACCTTGAGATAGAGGATCCCGTCCACCGCCACCTGCACGTTGTCCCTGGTGATGCAGATCTGCTCGGGGATGTCCATGGCCTGCTCCTTGAGGACGTGCCGGTAGCGGATCACGTCCACGAAAGGGACCAGGATGTGGAAGCCCGCGTCGAGCACCCCCGCGAAGCGCCCGAGGCGCTCGACCACATAGGCGTTCTGCTGGGGGACCACCACGGCGGTCCGGGCCACGATCCAGAAGATGAAGATGGCGAGGACCAGGAACACCACGAACGCGCCGCCCAGCATGACGATTCCTCCTTCAGGCCCGGCCGTGATCGGCCGGGCGACGCCTCACTCCGGGACGAGCCAGAGGGTGAGCCCTTCGATGCGCTCGATCCGGCAGCGCTGCCCCTTGGTCAGGGTGACCGACCCCGCGGTGCGCGCGGTCCAGGACGTGCCCCGCATCTCGGCCTTGCCGGCGCCCGCGGGGGTCACGTCTTCGAGCACGACCGCGGACTCCCTCTCCATCCGGTCGACCGTCTTCGCGCCGCCCGTCATGTTGAAGCGGCGCATGAGGGGACGGCGAAACACGGCCACCCCGAGGAGGGAGAACGCGGAAAAGAGGAGCCACTCCATCCAGGGAGGCCCCGACACGCCGAGGGCGGCCAGCACGCCAACCATCACCGCCGCCAGACCGAAGAAGACGGCGAAGAACCCGCCCGGGGTCACCATCTCCGCCGCGAGCAGGCCCAACCCTCCGAGGATCCAGACCCACCAGCTCATGGCCCTTCCTACTCCTTCGCGAGACGAGAGGCTAGCACACCTCGGGCGCGTCGACGAGGCTTCCCGTCCAGAAATCCCAGGTGGCAGTAAACAGGTATAAGTAATTGTATTTAAGGTACTTGCCAAGAAGGGCCTAAGCCGCACGGCAACCGTCCACCGAGCATGGCGCTAGGATAATCTCTGGACGTGCTTGTGTCATTGGTGTACACTTTCCGGCCTTACGGCGCCGCGACGGAGCGGGCAGCGGCTCCGGGGAGGGTTTCGTCGTGAGTCAATGCGCCCTTCGGCCGCCTCTTTTCTCGCGTCGTGTCCTCGTCGTGGACGACGAGCCGTCGATCCTCGACCTCCTGGAGGTGACGCTGACCGAGGCCGGGGCGCAAGTCGTGAAGGCAACCGATGGCCCCACGGCGCTTTCCCTCGTGGCGACCCACCCTCCCGATCTCATCCTGCTCGACCTCAAGATGCCGGGCATGGACGGCTTCCAGGTCCTCGAGCACCTCGGCGCGGCCCCGCGCACCGCGCGCATCCCGGTGGCCATCCAGACCTCGGCCGAGGACTATGCGAGCCTCGCCCGGGCCCGCCGCGAGGGCGCGGCCGCCTTCATCTCGAAGCCCTTCCGCCTGCCCGAGCTGGTCGAGACGTGCCGCCGGATCATCGGGGGGAGCCAGCCCCTCCAGGGCAAGACCCTCAACGAGGAAAAGAGCGTACCGGTGCAGGTGCGGGACGCCACCGGCAACCTGCTGAGGATCGGCTTCCTGGTCGCGCTCGATGAACGCGGAGCGCAGATCGATCTCGGGGGGCCGATACCGCTGACCCAGTCCGTGCTGCTCACCTTGCTCGACAGCGGGACGGAGCGGTCCCTTCCCGCCGAGGTCCGGTGGGTCACCTCCCTGGGGGGCCGCTACCAGCTGGGCCTCGCCTTGCGAAGCCTTGCCGGCATGGCAACCCACTAGACGGGCTCAGCGAACGGCCACGACCGGCGTTGCGAAGCGGGCGTCGTCGATCGGAACGTTGACCTCGATCTTCTCGAAGATGAACTTCTGCCGGTCCTCGCCCCGCTTCGGCCCCACCTCGACGACATGGGGGAAGACGAGCCCGGCCACCGTCCGATAGTCCCCCACCAGGGTCTCGAACTCCTCGCCCTTGCCCTCGATCTGCCGGGTCTCCTCGATCCGGGTGACGAGGTAGGTCCTGGCGTCGAGGTACATGGTCCGGACCTGGCCGTCGCGCGAGCGGACCCGGACCTTGAAAGACTCCTTGCCGAGGGCGCTCTCGCGCCCCAGCAGCTCCACGGTGAACCCCTTCGCCGAGGGGTCGACCAGAGGGGAAAGGTCGACGTCCGCCTGCTCGCGCGCGTCTCTCGCGTCCTCGGGCGGCATGGGCCGCGGCTGGTCCATGCCGAGCACTGGGAGGACCATCCAGGCATTCCGGCCGTCATACGCCCGTACACCGGTCTTGCCCTGGAACACGAACTCGGTACGCATGCGGTTCGGGCGCTTCAACTCCAGCACGAGGGGCGCCTCCACCCCAGGCAGCGTCATCCTCCCCGTGAGGCGCAACGTCTCGACCGCGTGGATCTTCTCCGCCCCTCCCCGCGCCTGCAGGTAACGGGAGAGGACCTGGTCCACGGTCTGGGCGCGCGCCGCCGCCGGAGGGCCGACCATGGCCGCCGACAGGAAGAGGACCGGGGCGAGTGCCTGTCGCATGCGGGTTCTCCTTGGCCACGCGAGGACGGGCTCACTATATCGCGGTAGTATTCCGCGCTGTGTTCTCGGGGCCGCACCGCCGCTACAACCCGCTGCTCGACGAATGGGTCCTTTGCTCGCCCCACCGCCTGGAGCGGCCATGGCAGGGACAGACCGAGAGCCCTGCCGAGGAACGCCTCCCCGCCTACGATCCCTCGTGCTACCTCTGCCCAGGCAACCTCCGCGCGAACGGCCAGCGGAACCCGGCCTACGCGCGGACCTTCGCCTTCGACAACGACTTCCCGGCGCTGCTGACGGACGCC
>WNFL01348049.1_pt2 | contig 12300 bp, 12 predicted proteins | sample 5400361 | NCBI WGS metagenome assembly WNFL01 (sample SAMN13153351, study PRJNA577476) | soil metagenome | isolation source: 40 cm soil on Douglas fir-dominated hillslope | place: USA:California | collected 2013-09-17
TCGATATTTCGCGGGTTGATTTTTTCGATATCGAGCAGGTGGGCACTGCCGACCTGCAGTTTGATCTGCAAGGCGATTCAGATCAGGTGACTGGAACAGTGAGCAACAAGCGTGGTTCGCACTCGGCTACCTGGTTCGCCGACCTGCTCGGTGACCGCGATATTTTTGATTCTCGCACCAACCCTGCGCCGGAGGCGGGCACTTACTCGCTGGTCATCCCGGGCGGGGACGGAATCAGCCAACCAGCGGGTTATGGTTTCGCGAACGTGCGCATCGATCGCAGCGGGAACGTGAATATGAACGGATTTCTCGCCGACGGCACATTCATAGCTGAACGAACCGCCCTCGCGAAAGACGGGCGCTGGCCGCTTTTCACCAGCATTTACGGCGGCGACGGTTCGGTTCTCGGGTGGATGAATTTTGGCGATACGAATGATCTGTCGGGAAATGTGGCGTGGATTCGCCCAGAACTTTGGTGGGCGCGCGCCTATCCGGATGGTTTCACCAATCAAACGGACATCATTGCTTCAGGGTGGGTACGCACGGTGCCGGCTACGGCGGCATTAGGTTATACCGATGGAATGATTGTTTTCAGCGGGTCGAATCTAACGGATTCATTCACGAACACTTTTCAGATCGCGTCCTCCGGCAAGATCGTTAATACGAGCAACAACCGAATGACTGTAAGTGTCTCAAGCCAGACAGGATGGTTTTCAGGCTTCGTAACCGACCCGGCGACCGGTCGGCGGATTAACTTCCAGGGCGCGCTGTTACGCGATCAACAGGTGGGCTATGGCTATTTCCTAACCGGGAACCGCAAGAGCGGGATGGTGTTTCTGGGGCCGCAGGAATAGCCAAATTCAAAAAGCCCGGATGCCGCGTTCAAATTCGCTTCCCAAGCGCCGCGATTCAGTTTCCAGCGAGGATGTTCTCCTCGAGAAATGTGGTCCCGCAGCGGCGTTTACGGAACCAATTTAGCGCGGTAGAACCGAGGCTTGCCGGATATCGCGTTCGTATCCGCGAAACTGAAGGTTCCCCCGAACGCCTGGTTTGTCTTCAAGGGCACCCAGGTGCCTGGATTACCGATGTTGGTGGACATTTCGATCCGGTAGAACTGACCCGGATCGCCTAACAGCGTGAGCTGAAACTGGCCATTTGCATAGTTATTGGCGATCAATCGGGGCGGGGTCAGCCCGGCCGGATACAGTGTGATGTTGGCAGTGGCATTCGTTCCCGTAACATTGACGACCTGGGGTTGCGGGTTGTCGTAACCGCGTGAAGTCAGGTCACCTGAAATGCCCACCTGCCAGGGCGCTGAAAATACCGCAACCTGGAAGCTGGTGCTCTCATTTCCGCCGCAAGCATTATAGTTGGTTCCATTCAGCCACGTGGAAGTGTAAACGGTCGCACTGACCGGGTTGTTATTGTTGTCCTTGATGGTGCCATAAATGAAACTCGTTGCGACTTGCGCGACTAGCGTAATGTTAGTGATGTCAACGCCGTTGGTGACGTTAAGGACGAAGTTCGGTGAGACAAGCGCGCGTTGGCTTGCGCTGTTGCATTCCAGTGCCATGCTCCATTGGCCGGCAAAAACTCCTACGTCAAAGGTTCCGTCCTGCAAAGTTTGAGGGTTCACCTGGTACAAAAACGGGCCGGAGTTGGTGATTAATCCCACGACGATGGTCATATTATCCACCGGAGCGCCGGTGCTGTCGATCACCCGGCCACGGATGTGAGCCGTAGCGGATCGAACCTGAAGGTTCTGCGAAACGGCCTGCCCGTTGGTGACGGTGACCGCGACATTTTGCCCGAGTAATCCGCGGGTAGCCAGCTCGTCGCTCATCGGTCCCACTTGCCAGTCACCGGCGAACACTGCCGTGGCGTAACTGCCGTTGGTGGTGCTGACACCACCGTTTTCGTAGGTATAACTGGCGTCGGTCGCGCCAATCGTCAGCCCGCTCACGACATTGGAAAATGTGTCAGTGACTTTGCCGTAGATTAAGGCGGTGGCTTTAGGATTTTGAAAATCGAGATTTGAGACGCTGCCGCTCAGCGTGTTGGTTGTGATTCGGGTCATCACTTCGGCATAACCGGCAAACGCCAGGCCTGAATCGCTGTTCACCTTAATTTTCCATTGATCGGCGGTCACCGGAATCGAATAGCCGCCATTGGAATCTGAAAACGAGATCATGGTAAGATTGTCGGTCGATTCCGCCTGCAGGAAAATGCCGGGCAGGGCGGCTGCCGTGCCACTGTCGCGGATATGTCCACTTAACGTGGTTGTGGCTGTCAGGTTGGTGATGTTCCGAAGCTGAAAAGAATTGGATGTGAGGGTAATGCCAGCGTTCGATTCATCGGCCACAAAGCCGTTCTTGAAAGCCAGCAGCGCTAAGCTGCCGGGCGAATTGCTGAGCGCGAAATTTCCGTTAGCGTCCGTGAATGTGCCGATTCCTCCGTTGCCTTGTTGGACGATCAACACTACGACAGCATTGCTCAGCCGCGAGCCGTCGGCTCCATAGGCCGTTCCGGTTACACCCTGCGAAGAGGGCTTTTGGACAATCGTCAGCGAATTGGTCACCGCGAAGCCGCCCAGAGGATCGGAAACGCGATAAAGATAGCGACCGGCAATCCGCGCCAGTGTCCCATTCAAACCAGGATACTCCAGGCCGACGCTAATGGTTCCGTTTGTCAGCCCGTCGTCGTCTCCCGGCACGTTGATATTACGCACGCCGCCGATGCTGCTGACACTGCCGTCGGTCACGCGGAAACTCTGGACCAGCCAATCGGTGCCAGGCTCAAGGGTGCCGTTGTTGTTCAGGTCCGCATATTTTTCGACCAAGACTTGTTTGCCCGTCGTGAGTCCGGAAATGCCGAGCACAATTTTCCCGGCATAATCATTCGTCACTATGGCCGGGCTGATTGTCAGTGTTTGACCAAACAAACCTGGCACGAGGCCGAAAGACAGCAGCAGTGCAAGGCTGACTTTTTTCTTATCGAAGCAGAGCGATTTCATAGGCATTTATCTTCAAGCGGACGTCAAAGAAGAAGCAAATCCTCAGCATGTTAGAAGTGCAGGCAAATCGAACGTTTCACGCTGAACCAAGACACCATCAAGTGAAATATTTTCATACAAGAACCGGGACCGGTGGTGTCTTTAGGTAAAGCTTGTTTATGCCGATGGAACTATTGCGTTCGACAAAGAATAAGACCAGTCCGCGATACGGCCTTCTGTGGGCTTCAAGCTTAATCGCAATTTCGATTTTGATTGTGCTGATTGTCTATTTGGCATCGAGGCCAGTCGCGCGCACAGGCGAAGAGTCGAAAGCTGCGGCTAGTGAGTCACTCAATAACGCGAATGCGTCGCATGTTGCCGATCCCAATCCGCGCATTATCCGCCCTGCAGCCCGCGCCGCGTTATCTGCCCAAGAAATCGTGAATCTCAAACTTATGCAATTCGGCCGGTCGCGCCGCGCACTTGCTCATGGTTTGGCGCAGCGTCACAAAGTGGAAATGCCTGGGGATGTTGAACGATTTTTTGACGCGGTTGAGTCTGGCAATTGGGATGAGATAAAAGCTTCGTTCGACAAAATCAGCGGTGGGGAATCAAACGCCGGCGGTTCCGAAAAGCGTTCCCCCGAAGGGTCGAGCCTTTGGCCAGCCATCATTGACGCGTACGGGGTGGCGGAGCAGGTCCATCTTTGGCCACCGCAGGAATTTTTGGACTATGGAAACTCGGTGCTGGGCGCTTTGCGACCTGGAATGGTTTACGTGGGCGGCACGGACAATGGCCGTTGGATTCCGGAATTGCTTAACGAGACCAGCGATGGCGAAAGGCATATCGTCGTCACGCAAAACGGACTGGCGGCTGGGGATTATCTCGATTATTTGCGGCTGCAATACGACGATCAAATGGCAAATCTTTCGGAGCAGGATGCCCAGGCCGGTTTCCAAAGTTATATCGCCGATGCGCAAAAACGTCTTGAGCACGATCAACAGCATCCCGATGAACCTAAACAAATTCTTCCTGGCGAAGACGTCAAGATCGTGGATGGCAAGGTGCAGGTAAGCGGACAAATCGCCGTGATGGCCATCAACGAAAGGCTGCTGCAATCGTTACTACAGAAAAACCCGGACCTTTCATTCGCCATTGAGGAATCATTTCCCTTGAAGGGCACGTATGCAGACGCAGTTCCACTTGGCCCGCTAATGGAACTTAACGCGCGCACCGGCCAAAATGACTTCGGCCCCGAGCGCGCCGCAGAGGTCATGGATTATTGGCGCGATCAATCCCAGACGATTCTGAGAAACTCAGAAGCTATCGCGTCTGAGACAGTTTTGAGAGCCTACTCTCACGACACGGCAGCGGCAGCGAATTTATTGGCATCGCATGAATTCTCCAGTGAGGCGGAAGAAGCATATAGGCTGGCGACGCAGCTTTGGCCGCAGAATCCAGAATCGGTCGGCGGTCTGGCTAACCTTCTGGCAGTCAACGGCAGGCAAAGCGAAGCCCGGCAGATGCTCGACGACTTTGCCAAAAATTATCCAGATCAGGTGAAAGCTCTTGAGCGTATTCGTTCCTCCGGAAGTATTACTTGGACTTCGCCTTCGAAGATCAGCGGACATTAACGTTTGAATTTCACCTGGTTGCGATAGAGTGCCACAATTGTCGGTGGCGTGCCGGGTTGGGCATCAGCAGGCAGAACTTGAATTTGCAGCAGCGTGTTTGGTGCGCCTCTTACCATCTGCACAATTTTTTCGAGTGGCAGGCTATGCGCGTCAACGAAGGAATTGTCACCATTGGCGAGAGCCACAATGCGGTCGCCAGGATGGAGTTGTCCGCTAAGTTGGGCTGGAGAATCAGGCACCAATCCGTTAACGACTGCGTAACCATCGACCATGTTGAGAACTGCTCCGATTCCCACCGGCGCCGAGGTGCGAATGGCGGCGAGCGCCGCATCTTTCTCCGCTGGGTCGGACATTTGGCCTGCCCATTTCAACGCAGCATCAGTATCGGCGCTGGCCCAGGTCGCGAACACGGTGTCGAGAAAGTTTCGTCGCTGCAGTTCCGGCAGCTTTTCGTTAAGCGTCAACGCGGCGGCTGGATCAGAGCCGAGCATGGCAACGGCGGCGTTTTCGTAAACGGCCGCACGCGCCGGGCCGACGGTGAGTTCATCGGCCCAAAGCATCGCGAGCTCCGGTTTATTGGCCAATTCAATCGCCAGGCCTGCTTCCAGTCCATACTCGGCAATCAAGCGGGCGCGACGCTGAGTTGGCCCAAGTTCGCCATGAGTCCATTCGGTGAGCAAGGTCAGCAGCGCCGTTTCGCGTTGGTTTTCGTCGGTGAGTTGCCTGGCCGCGCGAAGGGCGGTCGCCGGATCGCCGGCGGCTAAAGCAGTAAAGGTCTCGCGAGTTTTGCGAAGACGATCGAGTTTGTTTGTGACGGGTTGCTCCGGCGAGTCCGTTCGCAACTGTTTCGGCACAGTCGCTTCAGGGGATCGCAATATTGGGTTTGCTTCGGGAATGGCCGGCGCCGGCGCTTCAATTGAAGAAATGGGTTTCGCGACCGATTGCGGCGCATCGCCAATAGCCAGTTGCCTTTTTGGCTGGCGGCTCACCAGAACTGCGGTCGCCAATCCGACCGCCAGCACGAGAGCGATCTTGAGTTCTGTTCTCATGCACTTTTGGTTTTCGATTCGAATGTTGTCTGTCTCGAGCCAGAATGCAAGCGAGAGAACCTGCCAATTTGAATTGATTAGCCTGCCGAATTCTGCTACTGATTTTGCATTCTACAAGTACCGCGCGGGAAACGGACCGCCTTCGGAAAGCCAGCACCCGTGGTCGGCAATCAAAATCAGGTCCTGATACCCGCGCAAGCGGGAAATCTGTTCTTCCGAATGAAGAAATGATAATAGAGGAAACACGGCAGGGGACGAAAAAGCCGCGCCAGAGGCGCGGCTTTTTAACGAAAGAGGTATTTCGGCTAATTTGGAAACAACCTGAGATTTCCACTCTTCTTATCGCCAAACCTGGTTGATAGCGTGGATTGGCTATTTCGGAAGTTGAAGCTCCCCACGCTCACGGATTCAATTGAGTTCGTTTGCGTCATAAGCTGTAGAGCAAGACGTTTTTGTGCTGAGACGATAGCCGTCCCGGTGAGAGTCGCTGTGGGGGTTTGAGCCAGGACATCATAAACATTAGGAAGGTCGCTAGCGCTCAAGGTGAGGAACTCCGTGAAGTTCGGACTGTCTTGTTTTCTTCCCAAAGCATAATATGAACCGGAAATGTCCTGCAAATGCTGCAACAATATCCCCCCGAATAGGACATGTCCCCGGTCGCCCGTCGCTTGAAGTGTCAAATGATTCGGCCGCGATTTAGCAACAAAACTAAAACCGTTTGTTGTAAAGTTGGTCGTACAAATGGTTTGAACGTCGTTTGATGAACTGGTGATAACAATGTTTGTGCCACCCACGACGTTGGTAACTGTAATGGTGATTACGTTGGTCTGCACAAAGCACGATTCCTGTACGCCTGTCTCAGACATCAAGCCGATGACTCTGCCGTGATTATCAAAGGTCCCTGTTCTAGTGAGAATCGGATATTCGACCGGCCTTCATCAGTCGAGCCACGGTCACTTGAAGTTGGTTCTTGCGCGGTGGGTATGACCGTCTCATACCCAAGCACCGTGCCGTCTTCGAAAAAGTAGAGGGCTCCGACGCCCCGATTTGCGCCGTTGATCTTGCAATCCCAGGCGCCAACCGGAGATGCTGATGAAGCCTGCGCATTCACCGCGGCAATGCACGCCAGCCCCAGCAGGGTGGCGGCCAGCGCGCCGCGATGAAACTTGCGGAGACACGCTTTGGAGCAGTTTATTATTTTCATAAATCAAAGTTTCTGGATTTTAACTTCAAATCCGAATTGGTGAATTACAGCGTCGGGTCGCGATGACCAAACGGGTGGTCTTTGTCATAGACTGGCTTGCTCCAATCCAGCGGTTTGCCGGTGTCCCAAGCGGACCATTCACCTTCAACGGTATCCTGGACAGGAGTTTTGAGGAAGTCGCTCTTGGTCGGTTGGAAATCTTCATCACCCACAATTGTCGGAGTGATAAAGATTAGGAGGTTGGATTTCTGACGAGACTTGGAGTCGCTGCGAAAGGCGGAGCCGAGCAAGGGAAGGTCGCCAAGAATGGGGACCTTGGTATTGCCGGAGCGAACGTCATCCTGAACGAGGCCGCCGAGGACCAGCGTATTGCCGCTGGGAATCATGACGTGGGTGTCGATTTTGCGAATGTCATATTCGTCCGCCTGGCTGATACTGCCAGCGACAGTCTTGGTGATGGTGTCGAATATGCGAGATACTTCAGGAATAACGCGGAGATTGACGTAGTTGTTGGCGGAAACGCGAGGGGTTACATCAAGAATTACGCCGAGATTCGTATAGGTAATTTCGGAACCGCCGGGCGAACCTTGTGTGCCGGCAGTGTTCTTGAAGATTGGCGAAGCACGGGTTACCGAGATATGAGCAGTCTCATTGTCCAGGGTCACAGCGCGCGGGGCCGAGATGACTTTGGCTTCGGCATTCTTATTCAGGAACGAGAACACTGCGTTGACGCCATCGGCATCAAGAAATGCAGTGGCGGGATTGAAGCCTTTGGCTGTATCAAAAAGCATCTTCGGCAGGCTCTGGGCCAAGGTGTTGTTCAAAGAAGCGGTGTTTTGATTGGCTTGGAGATTGTTTCCGAACGCGAGTTTTTGGCCCTGAAGTGTGCCGGTCCAATCCATGCCTTTGATGGTGCTTGGATTGAGCGATGTCTCGATCAGGCGGGCTTCGATAAGAACTTGCTTGGTCGGAGCGTCAAGACGTTCGATAAGGGTGTCAACTGCCGCCTGTTCATTTTCGGTAGCTAATATTACTAATTGACTGGTGCGGACATCCGCGACGACTTTGCTGCGTTTGTCTGTCAGCGTGCTTTGGACGGAGGCCACGACGTTCGTCGGGCTGGCGTACTTGAGTTGAATGATGCGGGTTGTCAGGACCGGGGGGGCGGCGGGATCCCGAACCGTGACGCGCGCGATTTTGCTCTTCGGATCTTCGACCAGTTGCAAGCTGTAGTTATTAAGCAGGGCCGTGAGCGCTTGTTCCGCGGTGATGTTCTCCCAACGAATAGAAACCGTCGGCTCCGCGACCATGTGGCCAGCAGCGTCTAGTTGGCCGAAGCCGATGCGCGGGTCGAGCATATAATTCAAACCCGCCATCCGCGCGAGATTACGAATCGCGTCAGTGAGTTTGGCGTCATCCATGACAATAATCGGGATGACCGCGCCCGGTTGTGCCGGGGTTGTTGGGGCCGCGGCGGTAGCGTCGGGCGTCGGCGCGGGTGCAGGCGCGGGAACCGGGGTTGCTTCTGGAGCCGGAGCGGGCGCAGGTGCCGGAGCGGGCGCAGGGGCATCGGCAGCCGCGGGGTCGGCGACTGCGGGCGCCTTAACGGCGGTATCCGCAAGAGCCGGGGCCGTAGCCGGGGCAGGAGCGTCCTCGGCACGGACCATCAAATCGAAGGCCAGCACCGCAGTGACAGTAACCAATACGGTAACAATGCTGTGTTTAGGTTTCATGTATTTAGTTGGGTTCTGACGTTGAGCAGACGATGACAAAATGTCTTCTTTCATTCCAGTGTATTTTAGCAACCGCGGTGCCAAGGCTGTTTTTGCAGCGCGCGACGGCAATTTAGACATGAAATCGAACATCTTATTAAATGTTGTCCATCATTAGGACAATCTATCGTTGTTGTTCTTTGAATCTGGTCGGGATTCCCCGATCCAGGGTGAGCCTCTTGACAAGAATGGCGATTAGAGACCTTTACGGAGCTTCAGCTCCTGCCACACGCCGCGAAATTCGATTACTACCGAGTCTGTTTTGATTTCGACACACTTGATGTGCGCGCGGCCGGCGGTGGTAACAACATCGCCTTCTTCATTTTTTCCGAAAGTTCGGCCGTTAATCATCGCGAAAGGTTTATCAGCCGATGGCGAAATACCGTTTAAGACGAAGTCCATCGCGATTGGCACAGTAGGCGTCGTGGCGGGTTTGACAGCGCCGGAGGAATATACGCGTGTCGATGGCGGATAAAATGGATCCTTCCCATCTTTGGGACCGGGGGGGACCTTGAAAATCGATTGTGGAATCTCGGGATCAACTGCAGCCGGCGTGGATTTCCCCTGCGGCGGGTTTTTTCCCGGCGTTGGTGAAGGCGCCGCCGACACAGCGATGGACGGCTGCAATGCAGCCAGCAGTATTGCAAGTGAGCTCTTGTAGATCGATCCAGCATTCATAGGCGCTTTAATCAGTTTTGGCCGGGTTTTACCAAAGTGATGATGTCCATCTTAAAAGTGAGCCGTTCCCGTTCACCGCCCATCATGCTCGGACTTGGTTCGATGTCGAGATTCACGACCCGGGAATGCGGATATTGATTTTCGTAATCGGCGATGAATTTTCCCAAATCGTGGAAGTATGCAGTCCCGCCGATCGTCAGGCTCACCTGTTTATATGGGAAGCGGGGCATCATGTTCATGTCCTTCACTTCAGGCGTGCTCATTTGCGGCACATCGACCGCTTTATAGGCCAATTTGAACTGGCGAATGTTGTTGAAAAGCCAGGAATTAACGTCGCTGGGATTGGCCATGTCATCCTCAAGATCTGTGAGCTTCTTGCTTGTGGCACTCAGATCTTTATCAATCAGATCGGCATTTTTAATGGACTGCTCGACGCGGCTGAGTTTGTCCGCCATTTTAACTTTATTGTCAGCGAGATCCTTTAAATGCCGGAGCTGAAAGCTTATCAATCCAAAATAAAGTCCCGCGATTCCAGCCAAGATCAGGATAATCGCAACGACCAGTTGATTCTTCTTTTCTTTGGAGAGTTTTGTCATCGGGTTTTCTCCGGATAACGGCATTCGAGACTGAAAGGCAGGAACGCTTTTCCGTCCGGGCCAGGGGGTTGCGGAGTGCCGACGTTATTCAGGCGCACCTCGTTTGTTCTGCCCAAATACTGGCGAAAATAAGGTGACTCGGCCACAACACCTTGAAACCGGGTGATGCGTTCCCCTGGGGGCGTGCTCGTATCTTTAGCGTCAAGCGTCAATAAAATCTTTTCCGTTACCGTCGCGGGTTTTGCCGCGCCAGCCTTGCCCGTGACGTTGGTTTTCGCCTTCACCTCTTCCGTAAATACATAGGTATGTTCAGTTTTGATCCTGACAAGTTGGACGTCGTCTAACGTGGTGTGTTGCAGTGCGTCAAGCATGGTGCCATTGAGGAAGCGTGTCGTCGCCAACTCAGTGAGCGCGGCCAGTTTCGCGTTGTAATCGCCCAACTTTTTGCGGTGATCGAGAACGACCTGATACTCATTGGTGTGAGTCTGGATCTGAGATTCAAGTTGATTCACTTCCCCGTTGGCCACGATGGCCCGAAGTTGGAGGTATCCGCTCCAAACCAGAATCATCGCCCCAATGAGGACGCCACCCCAAATCGCTCGCTTAACCGGGTCGCGACGGCGTTGCTCCTCAAGAGCCTGGGCTTCTGCAAGCAGGTTGATGCGGATAGGCATAATTTAAAAGGCGGCAACCGCCGCGCCAATGGCAACCGCCAATTGCGGAGCCACATGCTCGATGTCAGCCAATTGCTGCGGCGGTAGCGCCGTTTGCAAAAAGCTGGTTGGGTTCCAGCCTTTGCATTCCACCATCAGTTCAGTTTGCAAGGCGTTGACGATGAATTCCGAACGGGCGGAGCCGCCGCTAATAAAAACCTGCGTCACAGTTTTGTCCTGCTGATGTTCGAAGAAATCGATGGAAGCCCGCAATTCGCGGCCCAAAGGCAGCACTAGTCCTTCCAATTGCGATTGGACTTCGGTCGGCATGCCGACCTTGATCCCCTCAGCTTCGGCATAGCTGATGCCGAGCGATTCGGCCAGGCCATTGCTGAGCCGATCACCCCCGATGGCGACCGCGCGGCTGAGGATTAGTTCGCCTTCTTGCAACAAGCAAATTGTGGTACCCTTGAACCCCATATCGACGAGCGCAACCACGTCTCTTGAGAAAACTTCCGGCATGGCCATTTCAAAAGCGTTCACCGGGCCGACCAACCCGGGAATGATGTGATCGGCGATCATGCCGGTGCTCTTAATTGCGGTCTGCATCTCGTCGAGCAACTGGCGCTTGGCGCCCGCGACGAGAACTTTCTGTTTTTGCGCGCCGGGCGGTTTTCCTTTTTCCGGACCTTTCTGCAGCGAGCGGGGAGGAATAATGTAGCAGTCAAATACATAGCCAGGCAAATCCTGCTGCAAATAGTTTTTTGTGTTATTCCTGAGTATTTGCCGCATGTCCTCCACCGGCATTTGAGGAAGATCGGCGTGGCGAACTATTGATTCGTTTACACCGATGGCAATGGCGACATTTTTGGTTTTGGCGTCGAGAACCTGGCAAACGCTCTTGAGATGCTCTGCCAACAAGTCGGCCGAGAACGCTTTTTCATAAATCGGCGCATCAAGAAGCGCGAAACTGCAGAGGACAAAACCATCTGCCTTACGCTGGAGGTTCACCGCTTTGGTGGTGCGGCCCCCAAGGTCAATTGCCAGGATTTGATCCCGTTTTTTTCCTGATCCGTTAAAGAATGGCAGCGCCATAGTCGGTTTCTAGCTAGTTCACAAGGTCTTTGCAAGTAACATCTCTAATCATCCAGTGATGGGGGAACAGCAACACACGGGCCACATTCGAGAAACGGCTGCGGCAAGGGCCGCAGGAGCCGACGCGCAAACCGATTACGTGCTAAAAATCGAAATCTTGAGTTTCAACTTCTGCCCCGCACTTAATCGAGCGGTGGTTTGTGTCTCAGGAATAGGCAAGGATGCCCAACTATTTCAGTGGCTGCGCACCGCAGTTCGCCTGATCGTAATGCGAATTATGGCTAGGCTCGCCGTTCAGGTTGCGCCGGCGGCGAGGCTCGCTGCGCGGGAACGCCATTTGCCAGACGTTTGGCGCGCTCTCGCATCTCGTGCAAGAAGGTTTCGATTAGCGGGGTTTTCCGGCCGCGCCACAAAGCGCCCATGGTGACCGGTGGGAATCCAGGCAGGGGCACCAGGCGCACGGTTGAAGGAACGATGGCAGCCGGCATTCGCACCGAAAGCCCCACGCCGAAGCCGTTGCCAACGTAGGTTTCGATGAGATCGACGGAGCTTACTTCAATGCTGGGAAACCAATCGACTCCAAGCCGGGCGAGGCCCTGCTGGAAATGCTTGCACAAGGCCTCCACT
>WNFL01025773.1_pt1 | contig 12298 bp, 14 predicted proteins | sample 5400361 | NCBI WGS metagenome assembly WNFL01 (sample SAMN13153351, study PRJNA577476) | soil metagenome | isolation source: 40 cm soil on Douglas fir-dominated hillslope | place: USA:California | collected 2013-09-17
GCTGCGCTGCCCGCCCGAAAACTGGTGCGGGAAGCGGCGCATGAGGCTCGCGTCCATGCCCACCCGCTCGAGGATGTCGGCCACGTAGCCCTCCCGCTCGCGCGCGCGGATGAGTCCATGCACGACGGGAGCTTCGCCGACGATCTCGAGGATGCGCATGCGCGGATTGAGCGATGCATAGGGATCCTGGAAGATCATCTGCACCGCGAGGCGCTCGGAACGCGACGCCGCGCCCTCGAATTCGCGGTATGGCCGTCCGGTCCAAAATCGCTCGCCTTCCGTGGGTTCGAGGATTCTTGAGACGATGCGCCCGAGAGTTGATTTGCCGCAGCCCGATTCACCCACCAGCCCGACCACCTCGCGTTCGTTCACCCGCAGGTCCACGACATCGAGGGCGTGCACGGTCGACTCGGAGACGCGCGCTCCCAGCTTGCGCGCGATGCGCCCCGCCAGGTCGGGGCGGCGCACGAAGCGCTTGGAGACTCCGCGCAGCTCGAGCAGCGGGGCGCTCGCGACACTCATGGGACGGGATTCACGCAGCGCAACGCGCGGTTCGGCAGCGGGAAGCGGGTGGGAGGCGATACGCGGCATTCGTCGAGCGCGCGGGAACAGCGCTCGCGAAATGCGCAGCCTTCGCCCAGGTTGAGCAGCGACGGCGTCATGCCGCGGATCTGCGCGAGCGGCCGGCCGGGCGTATTGCGGTTGGGAATCGAATCGAGCAGCCCGCGCGTGTAGGGATGCATCGGCCGGTCGAGGAGACCGTCCACCGCGCCCGACTCGACGATGCGCCCCGCGTACATGACGCAGACCTCGTCGGCGAGGCCCGCGATCACGGAGAGGTCATGGGTGATCCAGATCAACCCGGCGCCGGTCTCGCGGCAGAGGCGCTGCATCTCGAACAGGATCTGCCCCTGGATGGTGACGTCGAGCGCGGTGGTCGGCTCATCGGCGATGATCACGTCGGGCCGGTTGATGAGCGCGATCGCGATCGCCACGCGCTGCCGCATCCCCCCGGAGAACTGGTGCGGATAGTTGCGCAGGCGCTCGTCGGGCGACGGGATGCCGACCAGGCCCAGCGATTCGCGGCAGCGATCGAGAGCCGCGGCGCGCGAAACATCGCCATGGGCGCGCACCGCCTCGATCATCTGCGTATCGATGCGCAGCACCGGGTTCAGCGTCATCATCGGATCCTGGAAGATCATCGCGATGCGGTTGCCGCGCAGCTTGCGCCACGCCGGCTCGTCGAGAGAAGTGATATCGACGCCGTTCAGCGCGATGCGCCCCGCGATGATGCGTCCCGGGGGATCGATGAGGCCCATGATCGAGTAGCCCGTCATCGACTTGCCCGAGCCCGATTCGCCCACGAGCCCGAGGATGCGTCCGCGCTCGACGCGAAAGCTCACGTCGTCCACCGCCTTCACCACGCCCGCCTTGGTGAAGAAATGCATCTTGAGGCCTTCGACCTCGAGGAGCGCGGCGGTCATTTCTTCAGGCGCGGATTCATGATGTCGCGCAGCTGGTCGGCGACGAGGTTGATGGCGAGGATCGAAAGGAAGAGCGCCAGGCCCGGATAGAAGCTGATCCAGTACTTGCCGGACAGGAGGTATTGGAACCCGTTGGAGATGAGCAGGCCCAGCGAAGGCTCGGTGATCGGCAGGCCCAAGCCCAGGAACGACAGCGTGGACTCGAGCAGGATCGCGTGGGCGACCTGGACCGTGGCGACCACGATGAGGGGCGGCAGGCAGTTGGGGAGCAGGTGGCGAAACACGATGCGCGCCTGCGACAGGGCGAGCACCTTCGCGGCCTCGACGTACTCCTTTTGCCGCTCCACCAGGGCCGAGGAGCGCACGGTGCGCGCGTAATACGCCCACTGGACCGTCACCAGCGCGGCGATGATCTTGCCCACGCCTTGCCCGAGCACGGCGAGGAGCACCAGCGCGATCAGGATCGCGGGAAACGAGAGCTGGATATCGGCGATGCGCATGATCACCGCGTCGACCCACCCGCCGAAGTACGCGGCCGCCATCCCCAGCACAAGCCCGATGGTGAGCGCGATCACGGTGCTTGCCACCCCCACCGAGAGCGAGATGCGCAACCCGTAGAAGATTCCCGAGAGCATGTCGCGGCCCTGGTCGTCGGTGCCGAGCCAATACGGCTGGCCGGTGGTGGACGAGCGTTCGCCGGGTGCGAGCTTCGAGTCGAGCACGTCGAGCTGCGCGAGGTCGTACGGATTCTGCGGCGAGATGAAGGGAGCGGCGAGCGCCACCACGACGATCGCGCCGAGCAGGAAGAGCCCCGCGAGTGCCAGCCGGCTTTCGGCAAATTCCGCGGCGAAGCGCCGCCACGGCGACACCGCGGCGAGGGCGGGTTTCTGCGCGGCCTCCGGGGCGGATGTCGTAGTGGCTTCGTGCATGTCAGTGCGCCGCCGCCGCCCCGCCCAGGCGCACGCGCGGGTCGAGGAGCGAATACAGGACATCGACCACGAAATTGATCGCGATGAAGAGCGTCACGATCACCAGCAGGTAGGCGACGATCACCGGGCGGTCGAGCTGGTTGATCGAGTCGATGAGGAGCTTGCCGGTTCCCGGCCACGCGAAGATCGACTCGGTGACGATGGCGAAGGCGATCACCGAACCCAGCTCGAGCCCGATGACGGTGACGATCGGGATGAGGATGTTCTTGAGGATGTGCACGCCGATCACCCTTCGGGGCGCCAGCCCCTTGGCGCGCGCGAACTTCACGTAGTCCTGTAGCGCGGCTTCCCGCGTGCTCGCCCGCGTGAGCCGCACCAGCAGCGAGAGCTTGAACAGCGCCAGGTTCAACGCCGGCATCGCGAGGTGCCGCAGCCCGTCCCACGTGAGGAAGCTCACCGGGATCCCGAGGAGCAGCACCGTCTCGCCCCGGCCGTTGGGCGGCAGCCAGCCGAGCTGCACCGAGAACACCATGATCAGAACCAGGCCCACCCAGAAGGTCGGCAGGCTGAAGCCCAGGATCGATCCGGCCATGATGGCGCGCCCGACGAACGAGTGCGGCCGCAGGCCCGCGATGAGCCCCAGGGGAATCCCGACGGCCACCGCGATGACGGTGGCGGCCAGCGCCAGCTCGAGGGTCGCGGGCAGCTTGTCGAGGATCAGCTGGATGGCGGGAATGTTGTAGACGAACGAGCGGCCGAGGTCCCCGCTCGCCGCGCGCGCGAGGAAGGTCGCGAATTGCCCGACGAAGGGCTTGTCGAGTCCCAGCGCCGCGGTCGCGCGCACTCGCTCGATCTCGTCGGCCTGCGGGTTGACGAGGAGCTCGATCGGATTGCCGATCGCGTAGACGCCCAGGAACACCAGGAACGCCATCACTACGAGGACGAAGAGGCTCTGCCCGAAGCGGCGAATGGCGAAGGCGAGCAAGGGATTACTTTACGGGTCTCAGTCCCGTGACGAGCGTGTACTGGTCCGTACGGGGCGTGTATTTGTAGCCCTTCGCCGTCGCCCAGGTGCTCACTTCGAAGTGGATCGGAATGAGCGCGGCGTCGTTCATCGCCGTCTCCGCAGCGTGCTGGATCATCGCCTCGCGCTTCTTCTCGTCCATCGTCACCAGCGCCTCGGAGATCTGCTGGTCGAGCGCGGGATTCGTGTAACGCCCGCGGTTGACCACTCCCATGCCCTTGTTCGGATCGTAGGTGGCGAGCAGCGAGCGCAGGCTCGAGCCCTGCTCGTTGGATTCCGTGCCCCACCCCAGCAGCATGTAGCCGAAGTCGCCCTTGGTCGCGCGCGTGAAGTACACGCTGGAGGGCATCGTCTCGACCTTGGCGTCGATGCCGGCGCGCGAATAGAACTGCGCGATCGCCTGCGCGACCTTGTCGTCGTTGATGTAGCGGTTGTTGGGTCCGTGCACGGTGAGCGTGAAGCCGTTCGGGTACCCCGCTTCCGCGAGCAGCTTCTTCGCGCCCTCGGGGTCGTACTTGAGGGGCATCAGCTTCTTGCTCGTGCCGTAGAAGGAATCGGCGAGCAGCTGGCCGGCCGGTACCGCTTTCTTCTCCATGATGCGGTCGGCGATCGCCTGGCGGTTGATCGCCATGGAGAGCGCCTTGCGCACGCGGGCGTCCTTGAACGGGTTCTTGTCGAGCGGCTTGCCGTCCTTGGCGAAGACGAAGGGCGCGCTCTTGTCGTTCCATTGGTTCAGGTGCACGTAGATCACGCGGTTCGAGACCTTGTCGGCGAGCGCGAAGTTCTTGTCGGAAGAAAGCTTCGCGATGTCCGCGGTCGGCACCGTCTCGATCATCTGCACGTCGCCCGAGAGGAGCGCGGCGACGCGCGCCGACGGATTGCTCAGGATCTTGAACGTCACCTTGTCCCACGGCTCCTCGCCGCCCCAGTAGCCGTAGTTGGCCTTGAGCACGACGCGCTGGTTGGGAATGTATTCGGCGAACTTGTACGGGCCCGTGCCGATCGCGGCCTTGCCCGAGTTGAAATCCTCGGTCGCGGCCTTCTCGGCGATCGCCTTGGGAATGATGTCGACCGAGCCCAGGTCGCTCGGCAACAGCACGTGCGGCGTGGCGGTCTTGAAGATGATGGTGTGCGGATCGACGATCTTCGTCTCGACGATGGGCTTGGTGAAGGTCGCCATCGACGACGGGCTGTTGGGGACGTTGGGCACGCGCTTGTAGGTGGCGACGACGTCTTCCGCGGTGAAGGGCGTGCCGTCGTGGAACTTGACGTTCTTGCGCAGCTTGAATTCCCACGTGAGGTCGTCGAGCGCCTTCCACGAGGTGGCGAGCGCCGGGATGAGCTTGCCGTTGGGATCGCGATAGACCAGCGGCTCGTAGATGTGAAGCAGCAGGCTGTTGTTGGGCGAGAGGTTGTGATAATGCGGATCGATCGACGTGATCGCGGCCTGCAGGCCAATGGCGACCGCGCGCTCCTTCTGGGCATGGGCATTCGGCGCGATCGCGGCGACCAATGCGACGAGCGCGATGTGAAGCATGCGCAACATGGAAGGTCTCCTTGGGGTCGTCGCGCCCTCTGGCAGAGCCGCGACGCGAGAGCGGCCATGATACCGTGGGCCGATGAGCCCCGTCGAACGCTTCGAGCAGCTTCTCGCCGCGGGAAAGGACAGCGCGCTGCTGCGCTTCAGCCTCGGCTCGCACTACCTCAAGGCTGGTGAGGCGGCGCGCGCCGCCGGGCACCTGCGCGCGGCGGTGGCGCAGGACAAGGACTATTCGGCCGCGTGGAAGCTGCTCGGCAAGGCGCTCGACGAATGCGGCGATCGCGCGGGCGCCATCGGCGCCTATCGCGACGGGATCGAAGCCGCGGGGCGGCGCGGCGACAAGCAGGCCGCGAAGGAGATGGCGGTATTCATGCGCCGGCTGGAGAAGGAGGACGGGGAAGGGCCGCCCTAGGCTTCGGCGAGAAAGTCCTCGAGCGCGCGCGGCGCAACGTCCTTCGCGATCGCCCCGCTCCCGAGCGCGTCGAGCAGGATCAACGTGATGCGCCCGCCCTCGTTTTTCTTGTCGCGGCCCATGTACTCGAGCCAGGCCTCGCGCGAGATCCGCGGCGCTTTCACCGGCAGGCGCAGCCGCTCGAGGAGCGCAATCAGGCGCCGCGCGTCGCCCTCGGGCAAGCGGCCCAGGCGCGCCGAAAGGCGGGCCGCGAGCGCCATGCCGGCCGCCACGGCCTCGCCGTGCAGCCATGATCCGTAGCCCGCCGCCGATTCGATCGCGTGCCCGAACGTGTGGCCGAAATTCAGCAGCGCGCGCACTCCCGCCTCGCGTTCGTCGGCGACGACGATCGCCGCCTTGATCTCGCACGAGCGGCGGATTGCGTAGGCGAGCGCGGGCGCCTCGCGGGCTAGCAGGCGATCGGCGTTGGCCTCGATCCAGGCGAGGAAGCCGAGGTCGTGGATCGCGCCGTACTTGACGACCTCGGCCAACCCGGCGGCGTATTCGCGCGCCGTCAGCGAGGCGAGCGTGGAGGTATCGGCGATGACGGCCAGCGGCTGGTGGAAGGCCCCGATCATGTTCTTGCCGAGCGCGTGGTTGATCGCGGTCTTCCCTCCCACGGAAGAATCGACCTGCGCAAGAAGCGTGGTGGGCACCTGCAGGTGCGCGATGCCGCGCTGGTAGGTGGCCGCGGCGAAGCCGGCGAGGTCGCCGATGACCCCGCCGCCCAGGGCGACGAGCACTGTCTGGCGATCGGCTCGCTCCGCGAGCAGCGCGTCGAAGATCGCGTTCAGCGTCTGCCACGTCTTGGTCGCTTCGCCATCCGGAAGCACGATGCGCTGGCAGCGGGCGCCGGCCGTGCCCAGGGTCGCCTCGAGGCGCGCGGCGTAGAGGGGTGCCACGGTCCCGTTGGTGACGATCGCCGCGCGCCGCCCCGCTACGTGCGGCGCGAACAGCTCCGGGCGTTCGATCAGGCCCGCGCCGATGTGAATCGTGTAGCTGCGCTCGCCGAGCTCAACGCGCAGGCTGTCGCTCACGGATACCCCGCCGCCGGGTTGTGCTCGCGCAGCGCCACGAGGACGCGATTGACGAGGGTGGCCGCGCTTTGCGATCCGGTATCCACCACCACGTGGGCGGCAGCCTGGTAGAGGGGCTCGCGTTCCTGCAGCAGCTCGGCGATGCGGGCCCGCGGATCCGGTGTCGACAACAGCGGGCGTGTCGTGTCGAGGTGCGTTCGCTCCCACAGGCTTTCCAGCCGCGCGCGCAGGTAGACGACGGTTCCCGACTCGCGCATGCGCGTGCGGTTGCCCTCGGCCAGGACCACGCCCCCGCCGGTGGCGACCACGCGATCGTCGTGCGCGCAGATCTCGGCGAGGACCGCCGCCTCGCGGCGCCGGAATCCTTCCTCGCCCTCGATCTCGAAGATGGTGGCCACCTGCACCCCGGTGCGCTCGACCAGGGCGCGGTCGGTGTCGACGAACTCGCGGTGCAGCCGCGTGGCGAGCGACTTCCCGAGCGTGGTCTTGCCCGCGCCCATCATGCCGATGAGAAAGATGTTGCCGCTCATGACAGGGGTCAGGTTACTACCATGCACGGTGAACTGTCCTCGCCAAGAAAGTAACCTGACCCCAGAGGAACTCATGCGAAAAAAAAGCCCCGGCAGACCGGGGCTCGAGCGTCTGGAGAGGACTTCAGCGAACCATCAACGTGTCTTTCACGATCTTCGGCGTGACGAAGATCAGAAGCTCCGTCTTGTCGTCCTGCTTGATGGTCTGGCGGAAGAGGATGCCGACGATCGGGACGTCGCCGAGGAACGGCACCTTGGTCACCGTCGTGCGCGTCGTCTGCTCGAAGATGCCGCCCAGGACGATCGTGTCGCCGTTGTCGACGAGCACCTGGGTGGACACCTTCTTCGTGTCGATCGAGGGGATGTTGGCGAAGATCTGCCCCACCGAGTCCTTCTTCACCTCGAGGTCCATGATGATGCGGTCGTCCGGCGTGATGCGCGGGGTGACCGACAGCTCGAGCACCGCCGGCTTGAAGGCGACCGTGGTCGCGCCGCTGGGAGAGGCGGTGAGGTACGGGATTTCCGTGCCCTGCGAGATGACCGCCTTCTTCTTGTCGGCGGTGATCACGCGCGGGCTGGAGACCACCTTGCCGCGGTTGTCCGCCTCGAGGGCCGAGAGCTCGACGTTCACGAGGTTGCCGCTGCCGAGGTTGAGGATCGACAGGGCGAGGCGGCCCGCGGCGCCGGCGATCGGCAGGTTCACGTTGAGCTGCTCGGGCTGCGCGCCGACCGGAACCGTTCCGGTGACCGACGTGCCTACGTCGAAGCCCGCGATGCTGGGGTTGGCGCCCGTGTACACGAGGGAGGCGGAGCCGCGCGATTGCGGGTTGCCCGGCAGGTTCACGCTGGTATCCGTGAGGTTGCCCGAGACGCCGAAGTTGTAGTTGTTGGTGCTGAACGCGGACTGCGTGCCGAAGCGCGCGCCGAGCTGGCGTCCCCACTTGTCGTCGGCGATCACGATGCGCGCCTCGATCAGCACCTGGCGCACCGGGACGTCGAGCTGCAGGATGAGCCGGCGCGCTTCCTCAAGCCGTCCGCCGCTGTCCTGCACGAAGAGCGTGTTGGTGCGCTCGTCGAAGGTCGCGCTGCCGCGCTTGGAGAGGATCTTCTGGTCCTTGTCGGTCAAGAGCTTGCGCAGGTCCTCGGCCTTGGCATAGGAGAGCGCGAAGGATTCGGTTCGCACCGGCTCCAGGTCCGAGATCGCCGCGGTCGCCTCGAGCGCCAGCTTTTCCTTGGCGGCGAGCTCGTCGGTCGGGGCGATCAGCACCACGTTGCCGTTCTTGCGCTTCGACAGCCAGGCGCAGCGTCAAGTTGCCGCCCACCGTGTCGCTGGTGATGATGTTCAGGCCCGTGAAGTCGGCGATCACCTGCAGCACCGCGCGTACTTCGACGTTCTGGAAGTTGAGCGACAGCTTCTCGCCCGCGTAGCCCGGCACCGCGCTTTGCACCATGCGGTTCGGATCGTCCTTGACCGGCTTCACCTCGAGGATGAACTGGGTGTCGGTCTGGTAGGCCGAGTATTCCCAGATGCCGCGCGGCTCGATCACCATGCGCGCGTTTCCGCCCTGCTCGAAGGTGTCGACGAAGCGCACCGGCGTGCCGAAGTCGCCCACGTCCAGGCGGCGCACGAGGTTGCGCGGGACGTTGGTGCTCATGAAGTCGATGATCACCTGGCGCCCCTGCTGGCGGATGTCGATGCCGATGTTCGGCGAGGACAGGTCCACGATCACGCGGCCTTCGCCGGTGTTGCCGCGGCGGAAGTCGACGTCGCGCAGGTTGTAGCGCGTGGTGGTGCCGGGAGCGGCCTCCGCGAAGAGCATCGGCGCGCCCGAGGGCGCGGTCGAGACCGCGGCGCTCGAACCCGGCGCCTGGGAACCGTCGATCGTGATGACCAGCTGGCGGCCCTCGAGGGCCTGGGTGTAGGTGAGGTTGCGCGCGAGGTTCATCACCAGGCGCGTGCGGTTGGCGGTCTGCACCACGGACACGCTCTTCAGGTCACCCTCTCCGGCCTCGATCTGGTTGCGGTTGAGCGCGTTGACGGTGTCGGGAAGGTCGATGGCGATGCGCGGCGGATTGGTGACGGCGAATCCCTGGGGCGGGGCGGCGAGCGGCTCCTTCATCCCGACGGTCACGACGATCTTGCCGCCCTGCATCGTCGAGAAGTTGATGGATTCGACCGCGTTCTTGGGGGCCTGGGCCCACGCGAGCGGCGCGGCGAGCATCAGGGCCAGCGCTGCGAGCGCGGCCCCGAATTTGCCGGGAGTTGAGCTGCGGAAGGTGGTCGTCACTTTTTGTCCCCTTTGCCGGTTTCCTCCAGCAGCGGCAAAACGCTCTGCCGCTCGGCCCAATCACCGGCGCTGTCTTGAACGATTTCCTTGAGCTTGATCTCGGTATCCGTCACATCCATGATCAGCCCGAAGTTCTGGCCCATGTAGTTGCCCTTCTTGACCCGGTAGAGGGTCTTGTCGGCGCGCACCAATGCATAGGTGTCTTTGCCCTGCGACAGCGTGCCGACCATCTTCAGCTGCTCGAGCGGGAAGGCCTCGAGAGGCTCCTTGCGGCGGTTCAGGTCCGGCGCGATTCCGCCTCCCGGCCCGTCTTTGGGCGCGGTCAGCTTGCGCGGCTTGAACGGGTCCGGCAGGTCGAATCCCTCGTACGCGAAGGGCTCGAACGGCTTCACCGCCGGCAGCGGCTCGATCTTGCGCGGCAGCCCCTTGTCCGACTCGCGCACGAATTTCTTCAGCTCGTCGATCTCCGAGCTGCAACCCCCCAGCACGACCAGCGCGACGGGTATCAAAAGTCGCTTCATCACTATCCTCCGGCCTTCTTGGCGGCTTTGTCCTTCGTCGCCTTGCGCTGCTTCGAGACCTCTTCCTCATCGAGGTAGCGATAGGTCTTCGCCACCGCCTCCATGCCGAGCACGCCATCCTTGGGCGGGTCGAGCTTGAGGTCGGTGAGCAGCACGATGCGCGGCATCTTCGCCACGTCGCTCGCGAACGCGCCGAGGTCGTGGTAGTTGCCCGTCACTTTGATGTTGACCGGCAGCTCGGCGTAGAACTCGGTGAAGTTCTCGGTCGACGCCGGCTTGAACAGGTCGAAGGCGAGCCCGCGGCCCAGCCCCGCCTGGTTGATGTCGATGAGGAGGGCGTCCATCTCGCTCTTGTTGGGCAGCTGCTTCAGGAGCGCCCCGAACGCCTGCTCGATCTCCGCGCGCTGCTGCTTGTAGGCGTCGAGGTTCACCGCGAGCTTCTTCTTCTCGAGGAAGGTGTCCTTCTGCTTGGCCACGTCGGCACGGCCCTTCTCGACTTGCTCGATCTGCGGCTGCCAGAGGAGGAAATAGGCGCCGACCTGCACGAGGATGAAGAGGATCACCAGCGCGGCGGCCTTGATCGGCCACGGCCAGTTGCCCGGCTGCTTCGGGTCCAGCGTTCGGAGTTCGTCAAGAAAGTTCATTTCTTCCCCGCTGCGGCCTTCGACGGCGCCTTGCCGGCGTCATCGGACTGGGCGCGCTTGATCGAAATGTTCATGCTGAACTCGTTGACGCGGCTGCCCCGGCCGTCGGGCGAGGGCACGGCCTTGATCTCGATCAGCTCGGGGTTCTCGAGGTAGGGCGAGGCGCCGAGGTTGCGCATCAGGGTGGAGACGCGCGCGTTGGACTGCGCGTAGCCGATCACGTTGACCTTGGGCCCGGTCTGCTTGATCGCCTTCAGGTACACGCCTTCGGGAAGCTGGCGCAGCAATTGATCGAGGAGCTGGACCGGCTCGGAGCGGTTGCTCTGCAGGCCTTCGACCACCTGCTTCTTGGCGAGCAGCGACGCGGTCTCCTCGCGGATCTTGCGGATCTCCTCGATCTGCTTCTCGAGCTTGTCGATCTCCGTCTTCATGTAGGCGACGTTGGACTGCTGCTGTGTCACCTGCTGGTCGAGGAACACCCAGACGGCGCCCACGACCGCGAGCGCCAGGATTCCGGCGAAGCCCGCGAGCACGCCGAACTGCTGCTGGCGGCGCTTGCGCTTCTCTTCGCGGTGCGGGAGTAGGTTGATGCGGATCATGACGGATCGAACCTGCGCATCGCCAGCCCGCACGCCACCATCAGCGACGGGGCGTCGATGGTGAGCTGGCGCGGCTTGATCTTCGAGGAAAGCGCCATGTTCGCGAACGGGTTCGCGACCACGGTATGCACCTGCGTGCGCTGGGCGACCATCTCTTCCAGCCCGTCGAGCATGGCGCAGCCGCCCGTGAGGAGAATGTGGTCGACCTTGTTGAACTGGGTCGAGGTGAAGAAGAACTGCAGCGCGCGCTGGATCTCCAGGACGATCTTCTCGTTGAAGGGCTGGAGCACGTCGGGACCGAAGTTCTCGGGCAGGTTGCCGACGCGCTTCGCCGCCTCGGCTTCTTCCGGCGGCATGTCGAATTGGCGGGCGATGTCCTGGGTGAGGGAGTTGCCCCCGATCTGCTGCTCGCGCGTATAGACGGTCTGGCCGTTATGGACCACCGAGACCCGCGTCACGGTGGCGCCGATGTCGACGGTGACGGTGACGTCGCTCTCGGAGATCCCGGAGCTGCCGCCGCAGATCAGCTCGAAGGCGGTCTGGGAGGCGTACGACTCGACGTCCATCACGATGGTCTTGAGCCCCGCGGCCTCGGCGGCGGCGACCCGGTCCTCGATCTTCTCCTTGCGCGAGGCGGCAATCAGCACCTCGACCTCGTCGTCCCCGGACGGGGCGGGGCCCAGCACCTGGAAGTCGAGGTTGACCTCGTCCAGCGAGAAGGGGATGTACTGGTTGGCTTCGCCCTGGACCTGGACTTCCATGTCCTCCTCGCGCTGGTTGCCGGGCAGGATCACCTTCTTGGTGATCACGGCCGCGGCCGGCAGCGCCAGGGCGACGTTGCGGACCCGCGAACCCAGGGCCTTGTGGGCGCGCTTGATCGCCTCGCCCGCCGCCTCGATGTTGGCGATGTTGCCGTCCACCACGGTGTCCTTGGGCAGCGGCTCGATCACGTAGCGCTCGACGCGGTAGACGTTGCGCCCAGCTTCGACGATCTCGACCATCTTGACCGAAGACGAGCTGATGTCGCAGCCCACCAAGGGCAGCGCGCTAGTTTTGAGGAGGGCGGCTAATTTTTCTTTAAGCATGGTGGAAGGTTAGCACCCAAACGGAGAATCTACTTTAGATGCTAGCAACAAGTACTAGGCCTGTAAAGCATTTTGTGGCAAGGCCTTAGCACACCTATCGCGACTATAATGAACCCCGTGAATTGAACCTGCGCGCGGCGCGGCGGCCACATTGTGCCGATGCCGA
>WNFL01409555.1_pt1 | contig 12298 bp, 10 predicted proteins | sample 5400361 | NCBI WGS metagenome assembly WNFL01 (sample SAMN13153351, study PRJNA577476) | soil metagenome | isolation source: 40 cm soil on Douglas fir-dominated hillslope | place: USA:California | collected 2013-09-17
AAATAGCGCCCAAGCCAGCGCGATCACACCTATCAATTTCTTTACTTGTTTCATGGAATCGAATCCTTAGCTTACGCAGTCCGAACCGAACCGGAATGGATACCTTACTGCTGTTTCTTATCAACAAACAATGGATCAACCCGGTGCTCGATCGGCTCATGGCCATCTGCTCAAACTTTGATCTTTGGCGGCCGGTGATTCTGGTCGCCGCCTTGCTTTTGTTCTGGCGTGGCGGGTTCCGCTGGCGAGGCTTTTTGATTGTTACTCTGATCACTATCGCGTTCACTGACGGAGTCTTTACTCAGGTGGCGAAGATTGTGGTCAACCGCCCAAGACCGATTCAAGCATTGGCCGATGTTCGCGAAGTGACGTTACAGAAAACTCAGCCAACTTTCCTCGGTCTCTTCCAACCTGTCAGTATTCGACTTTCGCCGACTCCGGTTGGACGAATCATGGTCGGACGTTCATTCCCATCTGGTCACGCCATGAACAACACCGTCGTTGCGACACTGGCGATCCTTTTCTTTCGCTGGTGGGGCGCTCTTTATATTATTCCGGCGGCAATGATCTCATATTCACGGATCTACACTGGTTCGCATTGGCCAAGCGATGTGATCGTTTCGGTGGTGCTGGCAATTGGGTTCGCGCTCATCTCCTTCGCGCTCCTTTCCATTCTTTACCGGAAGCTGGCTGCTCGCTGGTTTCCGGGGCTGTACGCCGCTCATCCACATTTGGGGCATCCATGACCGCTCGCTTCTGGCTGCTCCTTATTTTTTTGCTGGCGCTCACGGCAATTCGGCTGTTCCTGGTCAGCCACTACGAACTTTCGCCAGACGAAGCCTATTATTATCTCTGGGCCCAGCATCCCGATATTTGCTACTACAGCAAAGGGCCCGGAGTCGCATTGGCGATCATGATCGGGACCTCGCTCTTTGGTCACTCAGAGCTCGGTGTTCGCTTCCTTAGCCCGTTACTCGGTCTTGGCACGTCGTTGATCCTCTATTTCCTTGCTCGCCATCTCTACCGCGAAAAGGTCGCCTTTTGGTCAGTCATTGGGCTGAACGTTATTCCTATCTTCAATGTTGGCGCGATGGTGATGACTATCGATCCGCTTTCGTTGTTCTTTTGGGTCGCTGCGCTCTACACTTTCTGGCGTGCTCTCGAGCAGGGTCCGGGTGGAATTTGGCTTTGGCCGGTAACTGGCGTCCTGGTGGGCCTCGGATTCATTTCGAAATACACGAACGCATTTGAACTCTTATCTATCTTTCTGTTCCTCCTGGTGGTGCCAAAACATCGTCGAGAGCTTGTCCGCCCCGGATTCTATTGGCTGTTACTCGGTTTCCTCCCCTTTCTCTTGCCACCGATCATCTGGAACCAGCAGCATGAGTGGATTACACTTGCTCATCTCTCTGTCCGCGGAGGTTTGCAAAAGCCGTTCGCTATCCATTTACTCAGTTTCTTGCGATTTCTTGGCGGCCAATTTGGCGTTTATTCACCCCTAGTTTTCCTTGCCTTCCTAATCGCGTTCTTCGCTTCGATTCGAAAAGCATTTCAGAATACCAAGGTCTGCTTCCTCCTGACCTTTAGTTGGCCAATCTTGTTGACCTACTTCTTTCTTGCTTTGAAACAGCCGGGAGAACCGAATTGGACCGCGCCTGCTTTTGTCAGTTTAGGGATCCTGACTACTTCGTGGTGGCTCAATTCGACGCGCGAAAACCGCACTGTCACCGTTCTCTGTATTGCCGGCTTGGTGACTGCGGCTCTCATGACTATTGTCACTCTGGATTTGGACCTGTTGCGCGTTGCCGGTCTAAGGGTTCCTTATCGCCTCGATCCATCGGCCCGGCTGCGAGGGTGGCGCTCGGTGGCTGAACAGATAGAAAAGTTTCGCAATGAGTTCGAACAAAAGCTAGGAGAACCGGTGTTCCTGATCGGGAATAAGTACCAGACCGCCTCAATGCTTTCCTTCTATCTGAGAGATCCTCGGATCGAAGACCTGGGACATCCGCCAGTCTACATTCCGGAGTCCCAGGATATCCAAAACGAGTTTTCTTTTTGGCCGCGGTACGATGAATTCGTTGAGCCTACCGATAAGACTAACGCCAGTTCCTATTTCACTGAACAGAACGGCGTGAATCAATTTATTAACCGGACGGCATTGTATATCACCGATCATGGCGACGGCTCTCCACCCCAAGCGTTGCAAAACTCATTTACCCGCTGGGAGCTGGTCGCGCTTTTTCAACTCGATCGACGCGGTTTGCCGCTGCGGGAAATTCGGGTGTTTGCCTGTTATCAGTACCAGACGTTACCTTTGTGACCGCCAATCCACATATTTCCGTCGTTATTCCAGTCTACAACGAAGCGGAAAGCCTAGCTCAACTCCAATCTGAGTTAACCAAAGTATTGACGGACTATGACCACGAACTAGTCTTTGTCGACGATGGATCAGATGATAATTCGCTGCAAATGATTCATCGCGGATCACGGGTGCGCGTCGTGGAGTTTGCAAAAAATACCGGTCAAAGTGCAGCTATTTATGCGGGTCTACGCGCGGCGAGCGGCGCGGTTCTGGTGTTAATAGATAGCGATTTGCAGAATGATCCCAATGATATTCCACGCTTGTTGGTGGAGATAGAAAAAGGGGCGGACCTGGTCTGCGGATTCCGTACGAAGCGCAAAGATACTTGGTTTAAACGCCTCCAGAGCAAGATCGCTAACGCCGTTCGCAGTCGATTTACCAAGGATGGGGTCAGAGATACGGGGTGCACCCTCAAGGCAATGCGTCGGGAATGCCGGGAAGCGTTGGTCCCTTTTTATGGCATGCACCGCTTTATTCCGGCGTTAATCAAGGGGGCAGGCTATCGAATAGTCGAAGTTCCCGTTCAGCATCGAGCACGACAGTACGGCTCCAGTAAATACAACTTCGGTAATCGGGCCTGGCGAGCGACCATCGACATGATCGGTGTTCGTTGGTTGTTGTCGCGGCAGTTTCAGATCAGGATGAAACGGCCGGCAGACAGTGGCGATGGAGAACATTGATGCCAATCTCGGGGGGTTGAGGGAATCGCGGTTATGGCGAGCAATGTCATGGTCATTGGGCATCGCCATTGGAATGGTTTTCCTCAAGATGGGCGCGTATTTCATTACCGGCTCCGCCGCGATCCTGAGCGATGCCGCTGAGGCGATCGTGCATGTTGTTGCTGTTCTATTCGCCACCTACAGCCTACGGTTGTCGAGTAAGCCGGCCGATGCAACGCATCGCTATGGTCACGCGAAAATCGGTTTCTTTTCGGCCGGAGTCGAAGGTTCGTTGATTCTGCTCGTCGCGTTCTACATCTATTTTCACTCAGGCAAGAAACTCATCTATCCGGAGCCGCTCGAAAATCTGCCGCTGGGCATCGTTCTGACCATAGTCGCCGCCTGCGTAAGCGGCGCCTTAGGCTTTTACCTCATTCGAAGCGGCCGCAAGCATCACTCATTTCTCGTTGAAGCCAACGGCAAACACACGCTAACGGATTGCTGGACCAGTGCCGCGGTTCTCATCAGCCTCGTATTAACCTTGGTTTTTCGTTGGGCTCCAATCGATCCCCTAATCGGCATTTTGATCGCGACCAACATCCTCGTCACCGGGATCCGGCTGGTCCGATCTGGATTCTCGGGACTGATGGATGCGGCGGATCCCGCCATCCAGCAGAGCATCGTCCAGCTGCTTGAACGAGAAACCAGCAAGCGCGGCGTCTCCTACCACAACCTTCGGCACCGCAATCTTGGTGACACGAACTGGATCGAATTTCACCTCGTTTTCCCAGCAGGCGTGTTACTCAGCGACGCTCATCGCGTTGCCACTGAAATCGAGGAAACGCTGGAAACTAATATTCCGTCCGGAGCGAAGGTTACCACCCATCTAGAGAGCGCACTCGATCATGACATCATTCATCGGCGTGGGGACTGAGACACCGTTCGGCTGGCGCCGAATGGTGATGACAAATAGCAAATAGCGGATAGCAAATTGCCAAGCCGAAAACGTCCGCAATTGGAGGGATCGACCAGCTCGAACTACGTCGCAGCCGTGTCTCGCGATTCGCGGTACGCAATCGGAAGCAGAGCCTCCAAATTAGAAAAGATCTACCTTGAAGCAGGAGGGGGTCACGTCTCCGTGACCACTCCCCGATTACATAACATGTCCCAGTCCGACACCTAGCGGATCTATATCTGCTATTTGCTATCTGGTATCTGCTATTACCGTTTGGCGGTAGCCCAGCGGTCGCTACTCTGCCAGCGCGGCCTGCGCTGCGGCCAGCTTCGCAACCGGTACCCGGAACGGGCTGCAACTAACGTAATCTAAGCCGATCCGGTGACAGAACTTGACACTCTCCGGGTCGCCCCCGTGCTCGCCACAGATCCCTAGCTTAATGTCCGGGCGAGTCTTGTGAGCTTGATCGCGGGAGATCTCCATCAGCTTGCCGACTCCGGCCTGGTCGATCGTTGCGAACGGGTTATTCTTCACGATTTCCAGCTCTTGGTAATGGGGTAGGAAACTACCGGAATCGTCACGACTCATACCAAGCGTCGTCTGCGTCAGATCATTCGTTCCGAAGCTAAAGAACTCCGCGTCTTTGGCAATTTCATCCGCCACCAAAGCGGCTCGCGGTATCTCCAACATAGTTCCAACTAGATAACTAAACCTTGCCTTCTTCTCCCTGGCGACCTCGCTCGCGACTCGGTGCACGATATCGATCTGCAGCTTTAGCTCCTTGGGAAAACCGACCAGCGGAATCATGATCTCAGGTTTCACTTTTAACCCGCTCTTTTGTACCTCAGCCGCCGCCTCAAAAATTGCGCGAGCTTGCATTTCGGTGACCTCTGGGAATGAAATACCCAATCGACACCCTCGATGACCCAACATCGGATTGAACTCATGTAATTCCTCCACCCGGCGGGCGATGTGCTCCAATGGAACATTCAATTTCTTCGCCAGATCTTTTTGCTGAGCCTCAGTATTCGGTAAGAATTCGTGAAGCGGCGGATCGAGGAAGCGGATCGTTGCCGGTAATCCTTTGAGTTCTTTGAAAATCCCGACGAAATCGCCTCGCTGGTAGGGTAACAGTTTTGCCACTGCCGCTTTCCGTTCATCGAGCGATTGAGCGAGGATCATCTCGCGCATCGCATCGATCCGATCACCTTCAAAAAACATGTGCTCCGTACGGCAAAGGCCGATACCTTTGGCTCCAAAGGCAATTGCCGTTGCCACTTGGTCAGGGGAATCGGCATTCGTTCGCACATCAAGTTTGCGGGCCCGATCAGCCCAGCTCATGAGCGAAGCAAATTCCTGATAAGTTTGGCTCTTCTTCGGATCGAGTTTCTTTTCGACCAAAACCTGGACGACCTCAGAGGCGGCCGTTTTCACTTCGCCCGCGTAGACCTCACCGGCGGTACCATCGATTGAGATATAGTCGCCTCGCTGGAGCGTCGTTGCCCCTGCGGATAATGTCTGGGCGGCATAATCGATTTTCAAGGCCAACGCCCCACAAACGCAGACCTTGCCCATCTGCCGGGCAACCAATGCAGCATGCGAGGAAACACCACCGCGGGCGGTGAGGATCCCTTCGGCAGCGATCATGCCGCGGAGGTCTTCCGGGGAAGTTTCTATCCGGGCGAGGATCACGCGCTCGCCCTTATGCGCCAGCTCGACTGCATCTTTAGCGTTGAAAACCAGACGGCCGCTCGCCGCGCCCGGTCCGGCGGCTAGCCCGGTGGCAATCTTGTGAGCATTGCGAACGCTTTGGCGATCAAAAATCGGCGCCAGCAAGTGACTAAGCGAATCAGCTGGAATCCGACGGAGTGCATCTTCTTTGGTAATCAACTTCTCCGCCACCATGTCAGTCGCGATTCGAACGGCAGCGAACCCGGTTCGTTTACCATTTCTGGTCTGGAGGATGTAGAGCTTATTATCTTCAACCGTGAACTCCAAGTCCTGCATGTCTCGAAAATGGCTCTCGAGCAGAGATCGCACCTTCAGGAGCTCCTTGTGAGCCGCCGGCATCTCCTGTGCCAACTGCGCTACCGGATGGGGTGTCCGCACGCCCGCCACCACATCCTCTCCTTGTGCGTTGATGAGATACTCGCCGTAGAAAACCTTTTCTCCGGTCGCCGGATCGCGCGTGAATGCAACGCCGGTTGCGCTGGTGTCGCCACGATTACCAAATACCATCGTCTGGACATTGACGGCTGTGCCCCACTCATGCGGAATTCCGTACTTCCGCCGATAAACGATCGCTCGGTCATTGTTCCAAGAACCGAACACTGCACCGATCGCCCCCCATAGCTGGTGTCGCGGATCCTGCGGAAAGGTTTTTCCGGTTCGCTCCTTGATTAATTGCTTAAACCGTTCGACGAGAGTCTTTAGATCGTCCGGCGAAAGCTCGGTATCCTTTTGCACGCGGGCCGCATGCTTCACTTCCTCAATGACCGTTTCGAAAGGCTCGTGGTCCTCCCCTTCCCGCTTTTGCACACCCATCACGACGTCACCATACATCTGCAGGAATCGACGATAGGAGTCCCAGGCAAACCGAGGATTGCCGCTCTTCTCGGCCACGATCTCGACCACCTCGTCGTTCATTCCGAGATTCAGAATCGTATCCATCATTCCGGGCATCGAATCACGCGCTCCAGAACGAACGGAGAGTAACAGGGGGTTGATGCGATCTCCCAATTTTTTGCCGACCGATTTTTCGATCTTGGCCAGCGCCGTTGCTACCTGCGCTTCAAGTTCGACGGGATATTGCTTTTTGTTGTCGTAAAAATAGGTGCAGACTTCGGTGGTAATGGTGAACCCCGGAGGAACCGGCAGTCCGATCCGCGTCATCTCATGGAGATTCGCACCCTTACCGCCCAACAGAGGTTTCATTGACCCGTTCCCGTCTGCCTTACCATCGCCAAAATAGTAGACGTAGCGTGTTTTCTTTGGCGTTGCGGGCTTTTTCGCCACGGCGCGTTTCTGGGCAGGCGCTTTCCTGGCGGCTTTCTTCTTCAGTGTTTTAGGCATAGGTAGAGGTTTGATCAGTCAAACAGGCCAGCGTTCCGACCTGCTGGATGGACAACCAGGACCGTGAAACTAACGAAGCGCCCCGGCGTGTCAACGGTCGACCCGTTTTCCGCAGATATCCAGATGGTAAGCCCACTTTTCTAGTCGGCCCGGCGAATCTTTTTTTCTAAGGAGCGCTACTTTCCTTCGCCAATCCAGACGGATTCGAGGCCGAGTTTGGACGAGAAATAGAGGCCGTTCTTGATCTGGGCAGCGGGCAGGAACCAGCTTCTGCTGGTCCGCCAAAAAATCAAACGGAAAGCTACGAATTTCAGGCGTCACGACCTAGGCCGCGCCTATCGTACCTGGATGATTCTCAGAAAACAGTCTGATTAAGAAGCGGCCGGAACGCGTTCGGCGGACTGAATGACTTCTCCAGCCGCGGACATAAAATCATCCAGACCAGTACTAGGGATGATTATCGTGTTGCGTCTGCCGTGCGCCTCTTCCGTGATACGCATGAAGCGGCCCCGCTCGTTCTCTCTGAATTCTATGAAGAAATGCTTACGCTCAACTTGTAGTTCTCTCGTAACAATAACATTGTCCATGACACTTGGAGGGATCCCGATCCACTTGCTCTTACCTCTGTGGGCATAATCAAGGGGAGAATCTTACTTGGTCGCATACTTTTCTCTCCCAGTAAACAGCTAATTGCACTCGACGCATCGTTAGTTGTTGGCCGTCAGCCGCTCGCGAGCGTTCTCTGCGGATCCGCAATGACGCTATCTGCCGACTTTTTGCTCGTGAGCTCTCTCCCGCGGGTTCCGTCTTCTGTTTCCGGCATTCTTCGATCCGTCGGTTTCAACCTGGCGCGGTACCTTGCGAACGAACGTGAAGTCTACCTGTTGCTTGAATCGATCCACTCGGGCGACTCCAACCTCAAGGACATCTCCTAATCCCAACGTGAACTTGGTTCGACGTCCATACATCTGTTGCTTAGCTCCGTCATAGACAAAGAAATCGCCACCCAATGATGACACGTGGATCAACCCGGTGATTAGGGCGTCCGGGACCTCAACCACCAATCCGTAATTACGCACTTCAAGGACAGTAGCCTCGAATCGGTGCGGCCGACCGATTAAGCTCTCCAAATATTCGAGTTTCTTCAGGCGCACCGCTTCACGTTCGGCATCGGCAGCGATGCGCTCTGTTGTAGAAATATGCTCGCACACCTCTTCTAGACGGCTCGAACTTACCAGTCGGACACGTCCGACGCCCGGACCCGAAAGCAGCGCATCAAACGTTCGATGGACGATGAGGTCTGCGTATCTGCGGATAGGACTGGTAAAATGTGTGTAGTCGCCCTTGGCCAAACCGAAATGCCCAAGTGGCACGGGCAAATATATCGCTTTTCGCAAACTGCGGAGCAAACTTACCTTTAGCAAACCTTCGTCCGGCCGCCCAGCGATCGATCTCAGAAACCGCTGCATCTCCCGCTTCTGCGAGAGGTCGCCTGGCGTCAGCCCGTGCAAACGAGCCAGCTCCCGGAACTCAAGCAGCTTTTCCGGATCTGGATCCTCGTGGACCCGATACACACTCGGTAGTGAGCGATTCTTGGTCTCCCGGCCGACTATCTCGTTCGCCAGAAGCATGAACTCTTCGATCAGCTGATGCGAAATATCGTTCTCCTCCCTAATCAGGCCGATCGCTTTTCCGCTTTGATCGACTCGAACCCGGACCTCAGGAAAATCAAGCTCCAGTGCTCCTTTATTAAATCTCCTTTCCCGCAAGGCTGACGCGATCTTCCAAGCTTGATGAAGAAAATGGTCGAGTTGATCTTGGGGAGGCCGCTGCAGACGTTCATAGGCTTCCCGGTAGGTTAGCCGAAAGTGGCTTCGGATGATGGTAGCGGCAAATCGATGACTCTTCGGACGGCCTGCCTGATCGAACCGGATAATCACGCTCTTGGTCAGATGATCTTCGTCCGGACGCAGACTGCAGACGCCATTCGATAACCGCTCCGGTAACATCGGCAGAACACGATCCGGCAGATAAACGCTGTTGCCCCGCTTGAACGCCTCGCGATCCAAGGCCGACCCGGGAGCAACATAATGGGAGACATCCGCAATATGGACACCGACCTCCCACTGGTCGCCCAAGCGTCGTATATGAATCGCGTCATCAAAGTCGCGGGCATCTTCCGGATCGATCGTGAATACCGGCACCGTGCGAAGATCTTCCCGATGGCGCAGCGCGGATGGCGGAATACTCAGCGGAATTTTCTCCGCTTGTTCCAAAGCTCCCGACGAGAACTCCACCGGCAAGTCGTACTTCTTGATGATCCCAAGAATATCGACGCCGGGCGCCCGCGCCGGACCGAGGACCTCGATGATTTCTCCTTCCGGATTGAGGTGGCGGCTCTCCCATTCTTCCAGCCGAACTACGACTTTATCGTTGGCCCGCGGCATCCGCGGAAGTCGCTCATGATCAAGTTCAACGTAAATATCATGGAGGAGGCAGGGATCATCTGGCACCACATAGAAGAATTTTTTCGATTGCTGCAGCGTGCCCACTATTTGTTTGTTGGCTCGTTCCAGAATTTTTATCACCTTGCCTTGTCGCCGAGCGCGTTGACGCCCAGAGCGCAGCTGGGGCACCTCGTCTCGGATGATCCGTGCGACCACTTTGTCGCGATGCAGCGCGGTACTCGTGTTTTCGGCTGAGATATAGACATCCCCAAGACCGTCGCCCGTGGCGTTCAGAACGTAACCGAACCCCTGTGGATTCATCTGCAAGATCCCCACGATGAGATCCGCCTCTTGCGGTAGGACATAACGCTCCTTGCGGATCCGAGCGATCTTACCTTGCTTTTCGAGATCGACCAGCAGACGGCGGAACGCGGATCGCCCATCGACCGGGATCCCCAGTCGCTTTGCGAGATCCGTTTTGTTGAGTGGTTGATATCGGGGATGTGCCAGCAATTTGAGCAGACGGTGGCGAAGCGGCTCAACGCCGTCTTTCTGAGAACGCATTGGAAAGGCTGAACGTAAGCTGAAGTTCCGCTGATGTCGAATAGGGTAGCGGGGCCGGCTTCCAAAACGGTCGTCGTCGTGACAGGTAAGGCGAAAACCCGACTCCGCCAAGTCTACGTCGCCGCCAGCTTTATGATTTTCCCTAACACGCAGCTAGGGCGCGCCACAGCGCTGCGACGTAGGCTTGACGGAGTCGGTTTTCGCCCTACCCCGCTGTTCCTGTGCCCCATCAAGGTTCGGCTTGCGTCCCTATTCAAAAACGTTACGCTCACCGAATCCGATCGCCGGAACGGTCCGCCGTTCACAAAACATCCGCGGGTGTAGTTCAATGGTAGAACGGTAGCTTCCCAAGCTACACACGAGGGTTCGATTCCCTTCACCCGCTCCAATCAGGCTGTAAGACTTGATCAGCAGATGATCGACTCTTCCGAAATTGCCGAGTCATACCCGAAAGTCATGCCAAGATAATGATCGTGCACTATAGTGCACTAGCGTCTAAGCTCGCGTAAATTTGAGGCCGCTCAGCTATTCCTGGATTTCGAGCGACCGTCTATGGCGAACGACCACAGACCAAACTTATTTCTTAGCCACGCACAGCGGCGTCTTAGTCGAAGTTGACGGGGTATCGGGAATCCTGACGGCGGAACACGTCGTCTCCAGTAAAGAGTTTCGGCAAGCGGAGGGCTTATGGACTATTCCTCACATTTATTCGGCCGAGACTGTCAAAGAGAAGACCGCTCACTTTAGCGGGACCAATATCCGAATGGATCTTCTCCGGTGTTTTCCCGAAACTCCACGCGATGAAAACAAGGCATGGGGGCCAGACCTAGCTTTCATTCGAATCCCGAAAGATACGAATTTCGAAAGCGAATTGCGTGCGGTAAGGATAAATTTCTATTCCTTCGCTCGCGATACCCAAATACGCCTGGCAAGGGCCTTGGATGAAAGCAACAGCCTGCTAGCAGTAGCCGGGGCTCCGGTCGAAATGATCAAGGACGTATCGCCGAGCCAAGTTGATAAGCGGGGCATCGTCGAATTTCCGGTATTTCTGGCACCGGCCTTCAAGTATAAAAGGAAGGAAAACGGGCATGATTTCTTTGATGTGCCAGTTGATCGCGAATTAGGCGTGCGGATGCCGAATTTTTTTACCGGGGTTAGCGGTGGTGCGATTTGGCGTTTGGTGAATCTCTTTGAGCAAGACCCATCGATGCGTGAATTGAAATCAAGCGAATACGTTTTGGCTGGAATCGCTTTCTACCAAGGGTTTGAAAATTTCCGAGTCAAATTCATTCGCGGGCACGGCCCCCGATCACTTTACGAAAAATTTTTGCCAGAATTAAGCAAGTGGTTAAAGCAGCCCGGCCAAGTGCAATTATGAAACCGAAGCCCACTCCCAGCATTGTACAGAAACTAAACACTGCCGAACGGATCGTTGGCACGATTAGCGCCCGAAGCAATAAACCCCGGCCCAATAGACGAAGCAAGCTTTCCCAAAGCTTCCGCCAAATGGAAACCCACCAGAAAGCGATTCGGGGTCTAGGCGACTCGATTCAAGCCGAGATGCATGAAGCATTCGCGGCCGGTTGGAATGCGTTCCTAGCTACCCATAGCGGGCTTTTAATGGCCCATGGCATCAAAGATTTTCGAATCGGGTTCGAAGAAGCGTGGGCCAAATATTGGCAGAGCCGGAAAGAACAATGAAACTCTGAGCGGATGACCTGGCTCACCGGCCCGAGCCAGTAAAAATGCTGTTTTTCTTTATTTCTTTGATAGTGGCTTTTGTGGTTCACCGGGCTTGGCTCTATCGCACCGCCATCTATATGGCAATTCTCTTCGGTTCGATCGGTGGTGTAAGTGCCTACGGCAGCTTAGATCCGAGAACACTCGCGCTTCCGGATCACTCTGGGGTTTATCTCCGACCATGAGAGGACGGGGGCGAATCTTCCTCATTGACATCAGATAGGGCGAGGCATCCATTTGGGAGTCGCTCAGAGGCCTTTGACTAAGGCATTCTCTCTGACGCCTCGCAACACGGACGTTCCTGGAGCCCGAGAAATCCCGAATCAGGGTCGTTAGGCGATCACTCATCCTAACCCCCCAAGGAGAAATAAACTATGAGACTAATCGTCCGAAGATGGCTGGCGCTGGTCACCGCGTCTATGGGGCTGTATTTGGCGCTACCAGTCTGCGGGTTGGCGCAGAATGACCAAGGTCCTGGTATCAAGCTGGGCGTCCCGAA
>WNFL01031392.1_pt1 | contig 12297 bp, 19 predicted proteins | sample 5400361 | NCBI WGS metagenome assembly WNFL01 (sample SAMN13153351, study PRJNA577476) | soil metagenome | isolation source: 40 cm soil on Douglas fir-dominated hillslope | place: USA:California | collected 2013-09-17
ATCGGGGACTGTAGGCGCCCGGTCTCCCCTAACTCAGAACTCTAGAGAGTGCAGTGCAGTGCAGATGCGAGGGGGGGTCCTGGGTCCTAACGGGGGTCCTACGGGGGTCCTGCACCCGCACCCACATCCGCACCCCTAACCCCCACATCCAATTCCCAATTTCTATGAGCGAGCAATGCCGACGACCCCCGCCCAAACGCCAAGACGGCAGAAGCGTGCAATATTCCCTTTCCCCGCGATCCTGTTTGGCCCCGCACAGATCATAGTACCGTCCATCAACAAACAACAACAACAGCAGCAACAACAGCAACAGCAACAGCAGCAACAGCAACAGCAGCAGCAGCAACAACAACAACAACAACAGCCACAACGGCAGCGCGATCATCGGCGGCCGGGCCCGTCGCTTAGTCCGCTGCTCATTCCGCCGCTCTTGATGGGGAAATTGAAGAAATCCAAGGCATCGCCTGCCACGAGTACCACGCCAACCCCACAGGACGAGGCCATCCTAGATGACCTCTTGGCCCAGCTCGACGCGCAGGAAACGAATAAACCACCGTCCGGAAAGGCGCCGGGTAGTGTCACCCACTCCACCTCGTCCACGGATAAGAAAATTACAATGAACGGCGCGATGTCCAGTGCAAAGGCGCGGTTCAAGGTGCGCGAGGTAGGTCTATCTATTATTATTATTATTTTATTATTTTCTAGCAACACCCTCCTTCACTTTCTGCAGAGTGTATATATACATGTATATTGACATACCCGTGAATTACTTCTTGTAGGCCCGTAAAATGCAAAAACTGCACAGCAGCTATGCGGAGACTGACGCTGCCCATGACGCCAGATTTGAGCAAGAGGCGCGTGAGGAAGAGCGGGATATCACACGAATATGCGACCAGCTGGGCTTAGAAATGATAGAAGTGAGTAGGATACAACTTACTGTTCTCCATATACTTTGATCCATCATCTTCTGACTTACACCACCCACCACCATCTAGATCGCTCCCGACGGCCATTGTCTATTCGCGGCGGTAGCAGATCAACTTTCATTACACGGCATCATACCCCGTTCAGCGGCATCATACGCCGCGACTCGGGCAACAGCAGCGCATTACATTATGCAACACCGGGACGATTTTCTACCTTTTTTGCCTTCTGTCGATGGGGAAGACGGTGCAGGTGCAACTGAATCCGAGGGTATGATGTCCCAACGAGAATTCCAGATGTATTGCGCGTCCATACGGGATACCGCCGCCTGGGGGGGTGAACCTGAAATTATGGCCCTTAGCCGAGCGTACAATGTCCCCATACACGTTGTACAGGCGGGTAGACCTCCTGTAGTGATACACGAGCCCCCTCCTAACATGAGCGATGGTCTGGACACCAAGATTGTCTTCATCAGTTACCACCGGCGAATGTATGGACTTGGCGAGGTGAGTGGTCACCCTTTTATGCACCCTTGCAGTAACACATCGAACCATCGTGCACAATCCGCAGCATTACAACTCGCTACGACCGAAATCAAAGCTGCCCAGTATCATACGTTCTGCACTTCGATGATAAATGGGACGCTCGCTACTTGTACAATACACATTCGCCCTCTTGAACCCGCACTCTGCACTCTGCACTTTGCACTTTGCACCCGTAGATATCCGTAAAAAGCTACAAGTCGCCAAACTCGTTTCGTTGATTCCTGCCTTGGATTGGCTGGGGCTGGTCCGCAACGTACCCGAACGCATTGTCCAACATGGCATAAGGATCATATTCCTTGGGTGCACCAACACCCGCGATTGCCTCCAGCTCTGATTCTGAACTCGCCGTCCCTTCCCGTTGTGGTTCATCGGTCTCGGTCGCGCGCGCGACTGGGGGCCGTGGCGGGAGATTGGGCACCTGCTCTTGTGGACTCGCCACAAGCGGCGCTGCCGCATCTGATTGAGCAGCCCTTGATACATCCAGCTCCCCAGGTTGCGGTTTCATTGCGCCAGGGGTAAGAGGTGGTATGAGCTTCGCGGTGGATATTGCCTTCTGAGGGTTCGATCCAGGCAGGGAAACTTAAGGGACGTTGAGCTCGTTCAACAACAACAGCGGTGACAAACTCTTGGTCAACACTTACTGAGTACTTTTCTCGAAGCTCCGTTGAGAGCTGGACTGTCGGTGAGTGACCTGCCCTTGGCATGTCGAATGAACGATTCTGGTGTCTTGTGGTAAATCGACCCAAGCGAGCCAGTGTGCAACAGGAGCTGGTCCAGCACGCCAAGTTCCATCCGGTCAGTGTCGGTATTAACGGGCGGTCGCTCGCCCATGACGATGCCTTTCGCAGCACCCGCATTCGTCGCGAGGAGGCGCCAGTACATGTACCCGCGGTCCCGCAAGTCTGGGTTGTCGATCTCTTCGGTTGCCCACTTGAGCACCTTCTGCACGAGCTTCTGACCTTGGTTGGGCCGCTGAATAAAGAACTTAACTGAGGCAGTTACGAGAGCCAATTGAACCTGTGGGAGGGCCGTCAGTAAGCTGAGGACCTAATAAAGGTTGAATGAACCTCTGTTGATTCTTCTAAGAACGAGTATGTCAGGTTCTCCATAAGCTCTTCAGCATTCTCGATCCGCTCCGCGTACTGTCCAACAATCCAAATGATTGCCGCCTTTGCTTCTGGCTCATCCAATAGATCAAGGTTCTCACACAGGATGGGGATGATCTTCTCGTATTTGTCCGGAAACCTCCGGAAGATGTCCTTGATGACAACGATGGCCTCTTGCACCACGTACGTGACCTTGTTCTCAATGAGTTCAACAAGGACTTTGATGCAGTCGTCCGCAGCACTAGAGACTTTGATGGCGAGGCGGCCAATGGAACGGACTGCCTTTCGTACGAAGTCAATATCTACTTCAGTGGCATATCTGTGACTGTATGAGAAAGGACAAAAGTTGTTTCAAGTAGAAAACGCACTCGTGAAGTTCTGCCAGAACCTCGCGAGCATTGCTTTCCCGAGCCAGTCGGTAAATTATTTCGAGTTTGGCGAGTTTGACGTAAATCGGATCATTGTACTTGCAGAAGAACACCTTGACGTCGTCCTTTAGGATTGCCGGGCGGCGTTGGATGATTAAGAGGATGTTCCGCAAGGCGACATATTGGACCTCGGGGCCAGACGCCAGTAGAGTCACTGAAGCGTGAATATATGAGTGGCGTTGTTCCCTGTGGATTGACGGAAATTGAATTGATTACCTAAAGGGGGTCCCATCTTCTTGCATAGATAGTCATTTGAGGCTTTGCTGTCGATATAATTCATGAGATACAGCAGAACTTTGATGACTGTTAGCACGACAGCAGAGTTGGCGTGTGCAAGGCGCGCGACGATTCTCTCTGTCATCACGGTGGCATCGTCAGAGGTCTGGGGCACATAGTTGAGGAGTGCGTCGAGGATATAGATTTGACCCCATCTTCAACAGAGAGATTTAGCATCCTGATACACGGATTTGGGACCGCCGTTCTTCGGAGGAACGAGCGGGTACTCACTCTGAGCACTCTGGCAATGCTGCCACCAGTTTGCTTGCCATTGAGAAGCTCACCTTGAAGACAATGACCTCGCTTCGATCTGAGATTTCGCTCAAAGCCGCGACGGCATTCGCGATCACCGTCGGGTTTCCGTCCTTGAGTAGCTCCCGTAAGCTTTCAACGAATTTTTCCCGTTCGACGAGTCGTGGATCGGCGAAGTACAGCTTCGCGACACATATGGCTCCTGTCTTGCGAACATACGGATCGGCATCCTTCAGAGAGTGTCGAAGAGGGTCAACGAGGGAGTGCAATACGGCGGGTAGGGGTATGTAAGACATTGTCCGTATCGCGAGCGCCCTTATTAGGGGGTTATGGTTTTGACAATCCTGCAGGAGACTTGGACCTTAGTCAAGGGCCTTACAGACTTCATTACGACGCACAGCATCAAAATGCGGGATACACCTTTCTATTAGGTCGGGTCTTGCACGTCCGTAGCTGACTAGGAAGAGGTAAACCACTGCAGAGAGTGGCAGATCGAACATGGTTGTAGTCAGTATGATGACAACACGCTGCCCATAAAGATGGAAACGACACGGGAACATATAACTCACTCTTCTTGATTTCAAGAACTGGTATAGGAAGGCATTGGATAACCTCTGGGAACATCTGTGACACTAAAGTCGCAGCCGCGTCAATATTCCGCTGTTATGTTGATATTAAATAAAAGGTTATAGGTGAGTGTACGTACTATCGTTACCCATCGTGATATTGGCGACAATCTTCTTGAGAACGGTCTTTCGTTTTACAAACTTCTTGTCCTTGCCGCGGTCTGCCTCCTGGAGCTCTGCCTTGAACTCCTGGATTTTCCCTCTTGTGAAAAATTTTGCATCGTTTCCCGAGGCAGCCATTATTGTGGTCCCGCCCTGTCGTGGTTGAGAACCGACCCAGGGCTTCTACCTCCCCAAGGTACCTTGGTCGCCTCCGCAACTTTGGCCGTGTTCCTCTCTTTCTCGGCCACGGTAGCGACGACAACAATACCACGGCCATGAGTTCAGACGCCATTCTCGACACCTACGCACGCAGCGCCCGTGTCTGGTTTCCCGACAAGGAACAGGGCTGGATCTCTGCAGAGGTCGCCCAGGCCGGCAAGGGCGCTGGCGACAAAGTCAAACTACAATTTATAGATGAACGGGGCAAGGTACATGATTTCAGTATTGTCTCTTTTTTGGCGGATTTTTCTATCCAGTCTGTGGCGTTAACGAAAAGATAACCTGACGCACATCATAGGAAATAACCCTCGAAGTAGAGCCTCACGATCCCAAAAGAGAACTTCCACCACTCAGGAACCCGCCTTTACTGGAGACTGCCGACGATTTGGCCACTCTTTCACACTTAAATGAACCTTCGGGTACGTAGACAATAGCTTCAAAATACGTCCGGACCCTTTTGTTGATTTACTCTTGTAGTACTTCATACTATTCGCGTCCGATATGCCCAACATAGTATCTACACTTACTCAGGCATTGTGCTTATTGCCGTCAATCCTTTCCAACGGGTCAGTATATATGGCCCAGAAATCATCCAGGCATACAGCGGAAGGCGAAGAGGAGACCTTGATCCCCATTTGTTCGCTATCGCCGAAGATGCGTATTCGCACATGAAGCGGGATTTACAGGGACAGACTATCATTGTCTCTGGAGAGAGGTATGTGGTCTTATCTTACGAGCTTCTTGCAAATACTCATCGCCTCCTTTACAGTGGTGCTGGAAAGACTGAATCCGTGGGTGGCGGAAGAACTGCTCGAAGCCCGAATCTGACCGTGTTCCTTCCACCAGGCTAAACTCATCATGCGATACCTCGCATCTGTCAATAATGCGGAAGGCACTGATGGACGCTCTAGGATGAGATTAGAGGATACCAGTGAGGTCGAACAGCAAATCCTTGCAACGAACCCCATTCTCGAGGCATTCGGCAATGCAAAGACCACCCGTAACGACAACTCGTCGCGCTTCGGAAAGTACATCCAAGTACGACAAGGTTTGCGCGATGTTTTAGTGACCCACTAACGTCTGTTTGTAGATTCTTTTCGATGGAAAGCAACAAATTGTCGGCGCCCGTATTCGTACCTACCTCCTGGAACGGTCTCGACTCGTATATCAGCCAGACGTCGAGCGCAATTATCATATCTTCTATCAACTTTGCGCAGGCGCACCCCTGAAAGAGCGAAAAGACTTGGGATTGGAAACTGACGTCACCAAGTTCCACTACCTACGGCAAGGGGGGCCGAATTCGATTACATGATGCGGAGGAGTTTAGGGCGACTCAGGATGCTCTCTCGACCGTCGGCATCGGAATCGACAAGCAGTGGTCAGTTTTCCGACTGTTGGCCGCTCTCTTGCATCTCGGGAATATCGCTATCACCGGTGTGCGGAATGATTCGAATATTGCTGATCAGGAGCCGTCGCTACTGCTCTCGACGCGATTTCTTGGGATCTCGCCTGTAGAGTTCAAGAAATGGACGATCAAGAAACAGATCACTACTCGCTCGGAAAAGATTACAACCTCTTTGAATCTTGCTCAGGCGTCCGTAGTCCGAGATTCAGTCGCGAAGTTCTTGTATGCATGTTTGTTCGAATGGCTCGTTGCTATTGTCAACGAAAGTCTTGCGGGTGAAGGTGGAGAGGCTGCGAGCAGGGCAGAAATGTTCATCGGTGTACGAACTGTTCACCCACTTGTTTAAATCTCGATGCTCATATCCTGCAGGTATTGGATATCTACGGCTTCGAGTACTTCAAGAAGAACTCCTTCGAGCAATTCTGTATCAATTATGCCAATGAGAAGCTCCAACAGGAGGTCAGTTAAAGTTCCTCGTCATAAATTGGCTGTTAACCTTGCCACCAGTTCAACGCCCATGTCTTCAAACTCGAGCAAGAGGAATACGTTCGGGAACGGATCCAGTGGAAGTTCATCGACTTCTCCGATAACCAACCTTGCATCGATGTCATCGAAGGCAAGCTCGGTATTCTCTCCCTCCTAGACGAGGAATCCCGCCTTCCAGCGGGCACAGACCAGTCGTTCCTTCAGAAGCTAAACCAGCAGCTCGTCAAACCTCAGAATAAGGATGTCTTCAAGAAACCTCGTTTCGGCAACTCTGCGTTCACTATTGCTCACTATGCCATCGACGTCACGTACGAGGCGGAAGGTTTCCTGGAGAAGAACCGAGACACCGTGCCGGATGAACATCTTAACCTTCTTGCAAGCACGAAGAATCCGTTTTTGAAAGAGGTGTTGGCCGCCGCTCTGGCAAGCACCAAACCAGTGGAACCTGCAAGCCCAGGTAGTGCCTCAGACTCTGGTAGCGTTAGTTCCAGGAGGTCGTCTATGATTCCCGACCCCGGACGTGCTTCCATGGTGTCGACCACGTCTACTACCACCGCAAGCTCTGGAGCACGCAGACTTGGTGTTTCAAGGAAGCCCACGCTCGGTTCAATCTTCAAGGCTTCTTTGCAGAGTTTGATGGACACACTTGGCGTGACGGATGTCCATTATATTCGTTGCATCAAGCCCAACGAGGCTAAGAAGGCTTGGGAGTTCACTCCTCAACAGGTCCTTGGACAGCTACGCGCCTGTGGTGTCCTTGAAACGATCCGAATTAGTTGTGCTGGGTATCCTAATCGCTGGACCTTCGAGGAGTTCGCTGAACGGTACACCAACTCATCTTCCAGACCCGAAACTGAGAACGACCTGACGTCCCTTCTAGTTATTATATGCTCATGCACTCCTCTCAATGGACCCAAGGCGGAGCAGACCCCAAGTCGTTCTGTACCACAATTCTCGAACAGACGCTCACGGACCCGGACAAATACCAAATTGGCCTCACGAAAGTCTTCTTGCGAGCGGGTATGCTTGCGTACCTCGAATCCCGGCGCCTTGATCGCCTCAATACCCTCGCCACCATTGTCCAGAAGAATTTCAAGCGAACTATGGAGAGGAATCGCTATGTGCGCTTGCGCAAAACCTCTATCAAGATTCAAACCTGGTGGCGTGGTATCATGGCCAAACGGCTGGTGTTGGCTATCAGGAAGGAGGTCGCCGCGAGGAGGTTTCAGGCTGCTGCCCGACGATTTGTGCAAAGGAGGAGGTTTTTGGAGGTGCACAACTCGGTTGTCAAGCTCCAAACTCGTAAGTTGAAATTTACATTTAGATGCTGGACTCACCCCAGGTCCAGGGATCCGAGGTGCTAATGCACGCAGGACATTCCGGTCCGATCGAATCCAGAACGCCGCCATCAGGCTGCAATCCTTGCTTCGTGGAGCGTACGTATTCATTCCTGTTATGGGATGGCGCGCTGACTCTTGAATTTCTAGTCTCGCCCGAAAGCAGTACAGAAAGGACGTTCGCGGTGTCATTTTCATCCAGGCCTGCATGCGTCGCGGTCTCGCGAAGAAAGAACTCAAAGCGTTGCGAGCGGAAGCCCGGTCCGTCTCGAAGTTCAAGGAGATATCATATCGACTCGAGAATAAAGTCGTTGAACTTACACAACTTCTCCACGAGCGGACAAAGGAGAAGAAGGAGCTGCAGAGGCGAATCGAGGAATTGGAGACCCAAGTCCAAAACTGGACGGCGAGGCACGAAGACTCAGACGCAAAAGCCAAGCAACTGCAAAATGACATGCAAGCTAACTTTGTACCTCTTGCCAAATTCGAACTTCTCGTCACTACTAAAGCCGATTTGGACCAACGAGTGGAGGCTGCAGCGAAGAAGTCGAAGGAACAGGACGACCAAATCCGCTCTTTGACGGAAGAACTGAATAACCTGACCAAGCAACTAGAAGCCAAACAAAAGGCAGCTTCAGTCGCCCCTGCTGCACGCGCGTCGGATGATGCTTCGGTGATCGCTACCCTCAAGAGCGAGTTGAGCAGCTTGCGAGAGCAACTCAACCGTGCCAACGCCCTCAATGCATTGACCAAGGGTTCTCGAGAACCCTTATCGCCTACATTCGTTCCTGGTCTAAAAGCTCATGATAGGATCAATGGCGTACCGATGTTGCAGCCACCACCCACTTCCAAGAGGAAACAACGGCGTCACAGTACAGCAGGCGTCTATCTGGACCTGGATTCATCCGACCGGGAACTCGACGAAGCAATGCAGTCCGTCAAGCGATCTCATGCCAATCCCCGCGCAGTGTCAATGGCATTAGCGGGCGCAGATGGTATCCCTCGGTTCAGGCCTTCGAATGGCCTCTCCGATATTTACGACGACCCTGCAGAGGAGAAGATCAGACTGTTGGAAGAAGCAGACGCGTTGGACGAGGATGTACTCCAGACGTTGATCAAGGGTCTCAAGATCCCCGCACCAAACCTCAGCAACCAACCTTCAATGAAGGAAGTGCTCTTCCCCGCGAACCTCATCAGCTTGATCACCAACGAGATGTGGAAATATGGACTCATCCCCGAGAGTGAGCGTTTCTTGGCCAACGTCATGCAAACAATCCAGAGTCGGATTACTCACTGCAGTGGCAGGCGTTCAGTGGCGAAGACGCCATACTTCCTGGTATCTTCTGGCTCTCCAACGTTCACGAGATCCTTTCCTTCATTTGTCTTGCCGAGAGCGATATGTTGCAGGGGATTGGTCCCGGTGGCGATCCTTCTGGACGAGAGTTCGACTGGACAGACTACGAACGCCTGGTTTCCATCGTCAAGCATGACCTCGACAGCTTGGAGTACAATATCTATCACACTTGGATGCTGGAGACCAAGAAGAAACTCGCTAAAATGGTTATTCCTGCACTCATCGAGTCCCAGTCACTCCCCGGTTTTACCACCACTGACGGAGGCGGTCGACTGTTCAACCGTTTGCTCAATCCAAACTCCCAACCAGCATATAGCATGGATGATGTCCTCAATCTCCTGAACAAGGTTTGGAGAAGTCTGAAGAGTTACCACATGGAGGAAAGCGTAGTCCAACAGGTCGTTACTGAACTCCTCAAGCTCGTTGGTGTCACGAGCTTTAACGACTTGTTGATGAGAAGGAACTTTTGCTCTTGGAAACGAGGTGAGATCGCTAAGGAGTCGTGCATTCCCTCTCTTAACGCTTTTCCAGCTATGCAAATCCAGTATAATATCACAAGGATAGAAGAGTGGTGCAAGTCACATGGCATGCCGGAAGGCACTCTACAATTGGAGCACCTCATGCAAGCGACGAACCTACTTCAACTCAAGAAGGTATCCTGTGTATCCTAAAACCTCCAGGGCTTTGTTGACACGATTTATAGGCCACTGCAGCCGATATCGAAATCATTTACGATGTCTGCTGGATGCTCAGCCCATCACAAATCCAGCGCATGTGCACCAACTACTTTGTCGCTGATTACGAAGTGCGTCGTGGTAATGCAAACCGGTGTGATACACTGACGATTCTTTGTAGAACCCGATTTCTCCTGAGATCTTAAGAGTAGTGGCATCACGGGTGGTGCCAAACGACCGCAACGATCATTTACTACTCCCGCCAGAGAGCGAAGATGTTGGGCCCTACGAATCACCTCTACCTCGTGATGTTAACGGCCTCGAGACGTACATCCCAGCATATCTCAATCTCCCGTACCTCCGCCGCCTCGCGTTGCTTGTGGCATAAGAGTTCGGTATGATTTTTTGGTGTTCGTGCAATGGTCCGCATCCTTGGGTATAGGCGCAGCTTGTATTTGGCACGGTATAATATTACACCCTCTCATTTTCGTTCTCAAATGCGGAGCCTTGAGATAAAGAATCAATACAGCAGAGGTCAGTTATACATGTCCTCAAAATCGCCTTCGGTCGGAAGGGGTGCATGTGGGACGGCACCACCCATCGCATTGTCCGTGTCTGCGTCCATGTGTGCAAAGAGTGCATCGATCTCGTCGTCAGTTATTGTGTTTGTGCCATGCTCCCTGAAGTCCAGCACGTCTTTGTCTTGGATACTCGGTGTCTTTTTGGATGTAGATGAGGGAACAGTGGTGTCGTCTAGTGCGAACCAATCTTCAAGGTCACCTTGGTCATAGTCGGCCTGGCTCTGCTTCTGAGCGGGTGCAGGGGTAGGTTGAGGGTTTTCGATCTCTGCCCATATGTCGGCATCATTCATATTCATGTCGTCGACCACTCGTACTCGTGGTGCAGTCGAGGGTTGTTCGCGAGCGGGTTGGCTGTCGCTGACCGAAATAGGAGCACCTCGCCTCGCGCTAGCCTGCTGTGAATTATCGTCCTCATCGTCCGAATAGAGGTCTATTGGAGGACCCTGGTCTTCATTGGCATGTTGGGACTCAGCTCGCCATCTGCTCAGGTTCACCTATTCCCAGTTCAGGAAACACCTCTACACACAATGACGCACTCACTAGCATTCTCTTTTGGCGACAGACCCGCTCCACCTTTTCTATGGTGTCCCGGAACTGAGTCTTTGGGAACATCCTGTGAGCCCATAATTGGTAAAGGTCCATCAAGCGATCAAGATCGGCAGCCTGTGGCACGGTCAGAATATATTTCGTGTTGGTAAGAGATAGATAAGCACCTCGTGTCCTTTCCCCTTTGGTTTAAATTGTTGTACTTCCTTGATCAAAGCAGGGAACCCACGATCGCTTAAGAGACTGAATAGGGAGCAATGGTGAATGCGCGGAAAGTAATCGGTGAAACTGTATCCCACCGCTCATCGTCGACCTTGGCGATAACACGTCTCGATTTCTGGTCAAGGTCGTCCTTTCCCTTTCCTTCCTTCGATTTAGAACCCCCTCTATTCTTTTCTAGCTCTTCATACTGCTCATTTATCGCACCGGACGCGTTTGACGCGCGTTTTTCAGCGTCAAGCCTGGCTCGCGCTTTCTGCATCAACGCATCAACATTTAATGGTTCCGTGAGGGGTGTGATGTTATCGAATCCCGCGAAAAGATCGTCCATATCGTCATTATCATGCTCGGAGTGCTCTCTGTGGCGGGGGGCGGGGATGTCATTGTCCTCGAGGAACAGGGGCTCAGACACGCTTGTCCGTAGTGCATGGTGGCCGTCATCTTCGAGGTCCCGGGATAAAGGAGCGGAGGCGGGTACAGCAGGCCCATCCCATATGGAATCCATTTGGGAGCGGTTGAAAGGTGAGTCCTTTGTCGCGATATGCGAAATGTCACGGGGCATGGGATTTGACAAAGACTCAAGGCTCTGTGATGTAAATACGCGTGTAGCACTCATAGCCCATCGCCGAGACTGCCTGAAGCGGGCTGAGATCACTGCCTCCTCCCGACACAAACTCGGGTTTCGACCGCACCCGCGTTGCCCTTCCTGCTTCGGCAAACTCGGCTTCGCTTTCGTAATACGCTTTCGTCCATAGGCATTCAATTTACCACTGCCTTTGGGCTGATGTTGCTAGATTTTCTGTGCAGAAGATACCACAGCCATTATTCAGCCATTCATTCCACAAGACGAGAATTTGCAGATCTCGAGATGATCTGCCCAATGCCATTCATTTTCAGGCAAGTCTATCTAACTCGACCTCGGTAAACCATTTGTCGATATTAGCCGCTCTCAGTCGCACGCACTAGGAAAGAAAACAACGAAACCAGGGAGTCCTTCGATAGTTGGCTTTATACAGGATACCGGGAAGACGGCGGCAATATGGCGTTCGAACACCTCACTGTCTACAACTTTCCCGATAACTGCCGTATCAATTGTTGCGAGCAGCAAAGGCCCGGTGAAGGGCTAACCGTCACCAAGAAATCAAAGCATCTCACAAGCTCTGGAGGCCATGGCGCTTTCGTGAGTCGTCAGTCTAGCGGGGCAATGCGGCGTGTTT
>WNFL01116309.1_pt1 | contig 12297 bp, 10 predicted proteins | sample 5400361 | NCBI WGS metagenome assembly WNFL01 (sample SAMN13153351, study PRJNA577476) | soil metagenome | isolation source: 40 cm soil on Douglas fir-dominated hillslope | place: USA:California | collected 2013-09-17
GGCGAGCCGAGATCGCGCAAGACCGTGTAGTTGCCGGTCTTGTTGGCCTGGTCGAGTGCAAGCAGGGTGGAGCGGATCAGGATCAGCACGCCGTTGCGGTCGATGAGAGCAGGCGTCGGCGCGTGGGCGGCGGGCTTGGGGTCTGGTTTCGACTGTTGGGCCCGGACGGCGGACGCAATCGTAATTGCCAGCGCCGCAAACATCAAAGAACGCAAGATCAAGCGAGAACTCGTCATCGTCATCCCCTCCCAAGATTTGTTGTTCGCATGGAGCGAAGCGGGGCAGCTCCTTCCCCCTTGTGGGGGAGGGATGGGGTGGGGGGCGTGCCGTGGAGCACCGACGTGCCCCATCTCCCGACCCCCACCCCCGACCCCTCCCCACAAGGGAGAGGGGTGCGGAAGCAGTCGTCCCGGATTTCGCCATAAGCGCGTGCAAACGCGCTTATGGCTCCCATCCGGGCTACGCGTTGATCCTCACCATGCGAAGGTGAGCCCTGCCCGTCCGCCGACGCCGCCATGATTGAAGCCGGCGCCGACCCCGGCGCGGCGTTCTCGCCCCTGAAGGTGCCCCAGTTCCCGGAAATCGCGAAGTTCTTGTCCCACGGCAGCGTCGTGCCGCCCAACGCGATCGCGATTGCGGTGCCCTCGAATCCCCGCTTCACGTCGTCCTGCAGGGCCGCGATCGTCTGCGGGCCGAAGGCCGAGAGGGCGAGATGGCCGGCGCCATCGCTGGTCACGAAGTTGGTCGGGCCGACCTGCGACGCAAGGCTTGCCGCTGAGGCGATGCCCGGCATCTGATAGGTGTTGGTCGTGGTGCCGAACACCATCGAATTCGGCACGGTGGCCACTGCACCGGCGCCGATCGCGGATGCGTTGGTTGCGCCGGCTGCCACCGTGGCGCTCTGGCCGAGCGCGGTGCCGTTGGTTGCACCGATCGCCACGGTCGCGCCCTGGCCAACGGCGGTGGCGCCAGTGGCATTGGCGAGGCTGCCCGCGCCGACCGCGGTCGCGGTTGCCCCGTTGGCAATGCTGCCCCGCCCGAGTGCGGTGGCGTTGATGCCGTTCGCGAAGCTGAGCTGGCCGATTGCGGTCGCGTTGGCGCCGTTCGCGGCGCTGAGCGCGCCCTCCGCGGTGGCGTTGGCGCCGTTCGCGAAGGCGGCCGTGCCTGTCGCTGTGGCGTTGACGCCGTTCCCAAAGGCCAGCGAACCGGTCGCGACGGCGTTGGCGCCGTTGGCGATGGCCAACTGGCCGGTCGCGGTGGCCTCGAAGCCGTTCGCGACGCTGGCCTGGCCGGTCGCGGTCGCGAAGATGCCGTTGGCGACGCTGGCCTCGCCGGTCGCGGTCGCGTTGCTGCCGTTCGCGAAGCTGGCCTGGCCGGTCGCGGTGGCGACGGCGCCGTTGGCGATGCTGGCCTGGCCGGTCGCGGTCGCGGCGGCGCCATTCGCGACGCTGCCCTGGCCGGTCGCGGTCGCGAGGGTGCCGTTCGCAAGGGCGCTGACGCCGGTCGCAGTCGCGAAGGTGCCGTTCGCTCTGGCGAAGTTGCCGGTCGCGGTCGCCTGGGAGCCGTTCGCGAAGGCGTTGACGCCGGTCGCAGTCGCGAAGTCTCCGTTCGCGGTGCTGCTCGCGCCGAACGCGGTCGCTTCTAAACCGGTCGCGTTGGCGGCGTTGCCGACGGCCGTCCCGAAGGTGCCGGTAGTAATCGCGCCGAGACCTATCGTGGTAGAGGCGGCGCCGCCGGTGGCCGCGGGCTGGCACCCTGCGAGAAGCAAATTGCCGCCGACCCCAGAAAAACATTGCGCCAAGGCCGGCGAAGCGCCGGAGGCCGTGGCCAGGCCGGCGGCTACCGCGAGACCGCGCAAGCCCGCGCCGGAGAGGGCGCTCGTGCCCAGCAAGCCGGCGCGACCGCCCGCGCGCTGTTGCGTACCTTGCACGAGCGCTGGCTGCGCCGCCGTATTCCGCCGTGCCATTGCGTTATCGAATGCAGTCACTGGTCACCTCCATATTGCTCGCCCCGGTGCAAATTCATTGCGGCTGATGGTTTTGCTTCGTTGCGCCGCTCACCAATTCATTCGCGTTTGGCGTTTCGCGTCGGAAGATCGCGACTCCGCGAAGCGGAGCCACTCAGAGGCTGTCTGCGATTCGAACTCTGTTCGGTGGCGGACACACGGGACAATTCTCTGCGAGTGCGACAAATCGGCAACAAATTGCCTCAATTCGCGCGGGCATTTCGGCTGAGCGGGGTGCGTCGCGCTGTTGACATGTGATGCACATGTTTTAATGTGAGATACATGACAGTGATGATTCAAATTCGCAACGTGCCGGATGCGTTGCATCGTCGGCTCAAATCACGCGCCGCGCTGGCGGGCATGTCGCTCTCCGATTACCTGCTTGGCGAAATTCGATCTGTGGCAGAGCGGCCGACGCTTGATGAACTGCGTGCGCGTCTGGAGCGCCGCACGAGGATAAATCCTCGCCTGACGCCGGCTGAGGCGGTTCGCGCTGAACGCGAGCGACAATGATCGTGGTCGACGCTTCGGCCCTGCTCGAAGTGTTGCTGCGCACGGGCGCGGCGCAAGCCGTGGAAGGACGCCTGTTCGATCCTCAAGAAACCCTGCACACGCCTCATTTGCTCGATGTCGAAGTCGCGCAGGTGATCCGTCGGTTTGCCGCTAACGGGGAGATCGACGCTGAGAGGGGCCGCGCGGCCATCGACGACCTCGCGGTCTTTCCCTTGCACCGATACTCCCATGATTGGCTGTTGCCGCGCGTGTGGGAATTGCGGAGCAATCTGACCGCCTATGACGCCGTATACGTTGCGCTTGCTGAAGCGCTCGAAGCGCCGCTGCTCACGCGCGATCGACGTCTCGCCAACGCTGCGGGACATCGGGCAACGATCGAGTTGGTGTGAAGATAGGCGCTGAAAGCTTAGCGTCGGTGCAAAGAAAAAACATACGTTTGCAAAGGACTATGAAGCCTTTCTGGCGAGGCCCCGCTCTTGTTGGCCGTAACGCTGGTGAAGCGCTATATAAGCTCCAAGGAAAATAAGGGTAAGAACATGGCAGCTCTCGATTGGTCAAAGTGCTCTGCCGTTGAAAGCATCGCCGGCAAGGTGAGCGGAGCATGGGTATTCAAAAATACGCGCATGCCGGTTTCGCTCGTCTTCGAAAATTTGGAGGCCGGGGCCACGATCGACGAAATCATGGAGTGGTTGGTTTCACCTGACGCGGGAGCAGATCGTCGCCGTCCTGGAATTCGCGGCGCGGAGCCTCGATCCGCCTCCACCCCCGCCACGATCCGGAAAATCGACGGCATATGCTCGTCCTCTTTGATCATAGTACACCGGCTCCGCTGCGCCATGCGCTCAAAGCCCATGTTGTTGTCGAGGCGATTGAACGCGGATGGGAGAGGCTTGGAAACGGCGCTTTACTTGACGCGGCCGAGGCCGCGGCCTTCGAAATACTTGTGACGGCCGACAAAAACATGCGGTACCAACAAAACTTGGCGGGCCGGAAAATCGCCGTCGTCGTCCTCGCAAACGCCCAGTGGCCGGTATTGCGCCATCACGTTGATCAGGTTGTTGTTGCCCTGAACGGGGCTAAGCCGGGCAGCTATACCGAGGTCGAAATCCCCGTCAGATAAAGCGGCTGGATAGCGCTGCCGACGCATGGCAATTGCGCTCGGCGCGGGTCGAACCGGCCGATGACTCGCTTGCGCATTAGCCGTGGAGATCTCGCTTAACTGTGACGCTCAACACAGACAGGCGGTTACCGTCTGGCATGATGTAGCGCACGCGGATCGTTGCGGATAGCTCCGCACGACACGCCCACGACACGCCCACCGATATCGAGGCCGGAGCGATGACGATGTCCAAGACTCGAATGCGAATTGCCGCCATCTGCCAAATTATGGTGGCCGTGGGCGGTGCAACCGCGGCTCATGCGCAGGCTGCAGGGCCATGTCGGGAGATCGTGGCGGCCTGCCGGGAGGCCGGATTTACGCAAGGCGGCGCGCGGACCGGGGACGGCATCCAGGTCGATTGCGTCAGGCCGATCATGCTGGGGACGGCGCAGCCGCCGCGCGCCGCCAAGCCGCTGCCGCAGATCGACCCGCAAATCGTCGCCGCCTGCAAGGCGAGGAATCCCGATTTCGGGCAACAACGCAATCGCGCGCCAAACGACACCGCGCCGCGGAGCCCGCCTTCGCCCGCTGGCACCGAACCTGCCCCCCTCCCCGTCTCTCCCCCGCAAGCGGGAGAGGGTAAATCGATTCACCCTCCCCCGCTTGCGGGGGAGGGTAGGGAGGGGGCCGCGCTGCCGGCCGGAGCCACGCGTCCCAACATCGTCTTCGTCCTGACTGACGATCTCGCCCTGAACCTCGTGCAGTACATGCCCAATGTCCGGAAGATGCAGCAGGACGGCGTGACTTTCGCCAACTATTTCGTGACCGATTCGCTGTGTTGTCCGTCGCGTTCCTCGATCTTCACCGGACGCTATCCGCACAACACCGGCATCTACCGCAATGTCGGCGCCGACGGTGGATACCAGGCGTTCGTCAATCGCGGCCACGAGCGCGTCACATTCGCGACCGCCCTGACGGCCGCCGGCTATCACACCGCGATGCTCGGCAAATATCTCAACGGTTATCAGCCGCAACGCAATCCCGCCGCGCCCGGATGGAGCGAATGGGACGTCGCCGGGAACGGCTATCGGGGCTTTGGCTACGATCTCAATCAGAACGGCAAGATCGTCCACTACGCGAACCGGCCGGACGACTACATGACCGACGTCCTGTCCGCCGTGGCGGTGAATTTCATCAAGCTGCAGACGGCTGATACGCCGTTCATGATCGAGATCGCGACGTTCGCGCCCCACGCGCCGTACACGCCGGCGCCGCGCGACGCCGATGCATTTGGCGGCCTGCACGCCCCGCGTACGGCAGCCTTCAATGCTGCGCCCGGCCCCGCAGCGCCCAAATGGTTGGCGGGGCATCCGCCGCTTTCCGAAATCGACGTGGCGATGATCGACAATGATTTCCGCAAGCGCGCCCAGTCGGTGCAGGCGGTGGACGCCATGATCGGCGCGCTGCAGCAGGCGGTCGCGGCGATCGGCGCGGCCGACAATACCTATTTCGTGTTCTCATCCGACAACGGCTATCACATGGGCGAGCACCGCTTGATGCCGGGGAAGATGACCGCCTACGACACCGACATCCACGTGCCGCTCATCGTCACCGGGCCCGGCGTGCCGGCCGGACGCACGGTGGACGAGATCGTCCAGAATATCGATTTGTGCCCGACGTTCACGGAGCTCGGCTTCGCCGCGGCGCCCCCGAGCGTGGACGGCCGCAGCCTCGCCCCGCTCATGCGCGGCGACAAGGTCGAAGGGTGGCGGACCGTCGCCCTGGTGGAGCATCGCGGCCCCATCCGCAATCTCGCGGACCCCGACCTGCCCGACCTGCGTTACGCACCGAGGATCGCCGAGGCGGTTCGCCGCGGCGGCAACCCGACGACCTACGAGGCGATCCGCTCGGCGACCGCGCTCTATGTCGAGTACGCCGATGGCGAGAAGGAATACCACGACCTCGTGGCCGATCCGGATGAGCTGCGCAACACCTACGCGTCGCTCCCCGACGACCGCCAGGCAGCGCTGCACGCGGCACTCGACGCCGTGCAGACCTGCCGTGGCGCCGCGGGTTGCCAGGCCGCCGAGCACGTGGAGCGGACGGCGCTGCGGAATTGAGGTCATCGCCCCCGCCGTTGACTGTCATTCCCCGCTTCAAGCGGGGAATCCAGTAACCCCCGACGTGTCGAATCTGTCAAAGGCCGGGGTTACTGGATCGCCCGGTCGAGCGGGCGTGGCAGGCACGGTGATGTCTCGTCACATCACTGACCTGGGCGAGCAAAATCGCTACAGGACATCGGGCTACGAACTGGTCGAGCAGAAGATCGACCCTAACGACCGGCGCTACCGCCGTGCGTACTTGACGGCAAAGGGCGTGACGTTCCGCAACAAGCTGGTGCGGCACCTGGAACGGTGACCGGTGGGGCCAATGCCGTGGTACAAGAAGATCAACCCGGTCAGGTGGTTCGGCAACCACGATGAGCCCGGCTGATGATGGAGGTGACCGTGTCCGATTTCGTGATGTTCGAGGAGGATGACTTGGTCCGTGTGGTGGCAGGTCCGTTCGCGTCCTTCATTGGGGTCGTGGAGGAGGTCGATGAGGCCCGTTCTCGGCTTAAGGTGGCGCTGCAAGTATTCGGCAGAGTAACGAGGGTCGAACTGGAATTCGGACAGGTCGAGACTAAGGTGTGGCCGACGCGGCATTGCGCGGATGTCAACTAGGTGCGGCACCTGGAACGGAGCAAGAGGTGGCCATTCTCGCCTACGTGGAGAAACACCACGAGCACAAGTACGCCATCGCGTTCCGGTTCCTGCTTGGCACCGGGCTGAGGCTCGGCGAGCTGGGGCAACTCGCCCGGGCGATGACAGCTCGTAGGATGGGTTGAGCGGAAGCGAAACCCATCAATACCTGCAGCTCACAGCCCGAACACATAAAGCATCGTCGCGTGGCGCTGGTCCTTGAGCTCCGGCGTATTCATGAGCTTGGCTCTGGCCGGCCCGCTCGGTCCCGAGGCAATCGCCACATATTGCTTGCCGTTGACCTCGAACGTCATCGGCGGTGCCGCAAAGCCCGAGCCGACATTGATCTTCCACAGCTCGTCGAGGGTGGTGTCGTCATAGGCCGCAACGGTGCCGTCCATCAGGGCGATGAAGACCAGCCCGCCGGCCGTGGCGAGCGTGCCTGCGTAGTTGGGGTAACGCAGATGCACGTTCTTCTTGATCTCGAACGTCACGGGATCGAGCGCGGTCAGGTTGCTTTCGTAGCGATCCTCCACGTGGAACGACCCGCCCGACCGCGGGATCCAGCCCTTTTCGGTCTTGGGCTTGTCGCGGTCAATGGACACGAACTCGCAGGCCGTCATCGCCGGGACGTAGAGGAGCCGCGTCTTCGGGCTGTAGGATGACGGATAGTAGTTGTTGCCGCCGTTGCGATTGGGACAGACCTGCTTGACAGGCGTGTCCGGGGTCGGGTTGGCAAGGCCCGAATAGGTCTGCACGTCCTTGCTGGGGTCGTAGTCGAGCGGCTTGCCGGTCTTCTGGTCGATGCCGGCGGTCCAATTGACGTTCGTGTAGGGCTTGGCGCCCACCATGGCGCCGTTGTGGCGGTCCATGGTGTAGACGAAGCCATTGCGCGCCGAATGGGTGACGAGCTTGCGCAGCTGCCCGTCGACCACGCGCTCGAACATGATGTGGGTGCCGACCTCGTCATAGTCCCACATGTCGCCGGGCGTATACTGGAAATACCAGTTCATCTTGCCGCTGTCGGGGTCCCAGGACGTGACGCTGTTGGTGAACAGGTTGTCGCCGGGCCGCACCCGCGCGTCCAACTGCGGTACAGGATTACCTACTCCCCACAGCGTTTGGTTGGTTTCCGGATCGTAGGTTCCGGTCACCCACAGGGCGCCGCCGCCGGTTTGCCATGCGTTGCTTTTCCAGGTTTCGCTGCCGGGCTCGCCCGGCGCCGGGACCGTGAATTTACGCCACAGCACCCGTCCGGTGGCGGCGTCGAGGGCCGCGATCCAGTCGCGCAGGCCGCGATCGCCGCCGGCAGCGCCGATGATGATCTTGTCCTTGATGGCGAGCGGCGCGCCGGTGATCTGCAACTGCGGCACGTCGAAGGCGACGTTGGTTTCCCAAACGAGCTTGCCGGTCATCTTGTCGGTAGCGATGATGCGGGCGGGGGAGTTCGCGGGCGAGATCACGAGGTTTCCCCAAAATGCGGCGCCGCGATTGACCGCCTGCCGCTCCTGTTTGGGGTCCATGCGCCAGGTAACGCGGCCGACATCGCCCGACGTGCCGTCGATCTTGTAAACCACGCCCCAGGAGTCCGTGACGTAGAGAAAGCCGTCTTCGGCCAGCGCGGTCGCTTCGTTCGATTCATTGCCGGCCGATCCGCCGAGCGGGACCGCGTAGGCGAGCCGGAGGCCCTTGACGTTGTCCCGGTTGATGCGGGCAAGCGGCGAGAAGCGCTGGCCATCGTAGGTGCGGTGATTCATCAGCCAATTCTGCGGCTCCTTGTCGGGATTGAGGAGCCGTTGCGGCGTCACGTCCGCGGCAAACGCCGGGGCGGCCAGCATGGTGGCCACGAGCAGCGCGGCGCGGATGAAGCGATGGCGTGGCCTCATGATGTTCCTCCCAGTTCAGCTTTAGCCTGCGGCCGTTATTCCCCGCCGTTGCCTGTCATTCCCCGCTTTAAGCGGGGAATCCAGTAACCCCCGACCTCTGGAATACAGCCAAGGCCGGGGGTTACTGGATCGCCCGGTCAAGCCGGGCGATGACAGGTCGTAGGGTGGGCAAAGCGAAGCGTGCCCACCCTACGTTCATCATTAGCTCACAGCCCGAACACATACAGCATCGTCACGTTGCGCAGGTCCTTGAGCTCCGGCGTGTTGATGAGCCGGGCGCGCGAGGAGATGCTGGCGCCTGACGCGATCGCCACATATTGCTTGCCGTTCGCCTCGAAGCTCATCGGGGGAGTCGTGATCCCGGAACCGACATTGAACTTCCACAGTTCACCGAGCGAGGTGTCGTCGAACGCCGCCACCGTGCCGTCCAGCAACGCAACGAAGACCAGCCCTCCGCCCGTCGTGAGCGCACCCGCATAGTTCGGGTAGCGCAGATGCGCGTTCTTCTTGATTTCGCCCGTCACCGGGTCCATGGCGGTGAGGTCGCTTTCATACCGTTCCGCGGTTTTGAAGGCGCCGCCGTTCCAGCCGCGCTCCTTGCTGTGCTTCGTGGTGTCAAGCGAGATCTCCTCGCAGTTGGACAGGGCCGGGATATACACGAGCTTCGTCCGCGGGCTGTAGGCCGAGGGCCAGTAGTTGTTGCCGCCCGCGTGGCCCGGGCAGGCCTTCTTCGGTTTATCCAAAGTTTGATTGGCGAGTCCCGAATAAGTCTGGATGTCCTTCCCCGGATCGTAATCGAGCGGCTTGCCGGTCTTCTGGTCGATGCCCTTGGTCCAGTTGATGTTGTCCATGTAGGGCTTGGCGCTGACCATCTGACCGTTGGCCCGCTCCATGGTGTAGAGGAAGCCGTTGCGGGCCGAGTGGGTGACGAGCTTGCGCGCTTGCCCCGCCACGTCCTTGTCGATCAGGATGTGGGTGCCGACCTCGTCGTAGTCCCACATGTCGCCCGGCGTGTACTGGAAATACCAGTTCATCTTGCCGGTATCCGGATCGTATGAGATCGCGCTGTTGGTAAAGAGGTTGTCGCCCGGACGGTAGGTCGGATCATACATCGGCACCGGATTGCCGGTGCCCCAGATGGTCTGGTGCGTCTCCGGATCGTAGCTGCCCGTGACCCAGACGGCGCCGCCGCCGGTCCGCCAGGCGTTGTTGTTGTCTTTCCAGGTCTCGCTGCCGGGCTCGCCCGGCGCCGGGACCGTATAGGTGCGCCACTTGAGCTTTCCGCTCGCGGCGTCGAGTCCCGCGATCCAATCGCGCACGCCGTTGTCGCCGCCGGCGGCGCCGACGATGATCTTGTCCCGGATCGGGAGCGGCGCCGAGGTCATGTTGACTTCGGGAGTATCCGGGAACCCGGTTTCCCACACGATCCTGCCGGTGTCCTTGTTGGTGGCGATAATTCGCGGCGGCGCATTGGCCGCCGTGATGACGAGATTGCCCCACAGGGCGGCGCCGCGGTTGCGGTCCTGCTTCTCCTGGCCGGGATCCATCCGCCACACGATGCGGCCGACGTCGCCCGATCGGCCGTCGATCTTGTAGAGGACCCCGGCCGAGTCGGTGAGGTAGAGGAAGCCGTCCTCGGCGAGCGGCGTCGACATCATGTACTCGTTCGCCGCAACGCCGCCGAGCGCGACTGTGTAGGCGAGTTTCAGTCCCTTGACGGTGTCCCGGTTGATGCGCGTCAGCGGAGAGAAGCGCTGGCCATCATAGGTGCGGTGGTTCATCAACCAGTTCTGCGGTTCCTTGTCGGCATTGACGAGCCGCTCCGGCGTCACGTCGGCCGCGAAGGCAGGCGTTGCAAGCATGGTGGCGGCGAGCAGAGCGTGGCGGATCGAATGATGGCGTGTTGGCATGTTGTCCTCCCGATTGTTGATTCTGCTCTCCGAGGTGTCATGCCCCGCTTCAAGCGGGGCATCCAGTAACCCGCAGCTTAGCGATCAGAGCCAAATGCCGGGGTTACTGGATCGCCCGGTCAAGCCGGGCGATGACACCTCGGGAGTAGAATGCACCCTACGCGTCCGCGTTCACAGCCCGAATACGTAAAGCACCAGCGCGTTGCGCTGCTCCTTGAGTTCCGGCGTGTTGACGAGTCGCCCCTTCGCGACCGGGCTCGGCCCCGACACGATCGCCACGTACTGCTTGCCGTTGACCTCAAACGTCATCGGCGGCGCGGAAAAGCCGGAGCCCACATTGATCTTCCACAGCTCATCGAGCGTGGTGTCGTCATAGGCTGCGACCGTGCCGTCCAAGAGCGCCAGGAACACGACGCCCCCGCCGGTCGCGAGCGTGCCGGAATAGTTCGGGTAGCGCAGGTGCACGCTTTTCTTGACCTCGCCGGTCAGCGGATCGGCGGCCGTGAGATTGCTCTCCCAGCGCTCCTCGGTCTGGCTGAGCCCGCCGTTCCAGCCGCGTTGCGCGGTGTGCTTCTCGCGGTCGATGGTGACGGTCACGCAGTTCGACAAGGCCGGGATGTACAGAAGCTTCGTCCTCGGGCTGTAGGATGACGGCCAGTAGTTGTTGCCGCCGGCCTGGGACGGACACACCCGCTTGAGCGGCTCACCCGGAACGAGATTGCCGATCCCCGCATAGGTCTGGATGTCCTTGGCAGGATCGTAGTCGAGTGGTTTACCGGTCTTCTGGTCGATGCCCTTGGTCCAGTTGACGTCCATGTAGGGCTTCGCCAGCACGGTCTGGCCGTTGAAACGGTCCATCGTGTAGAGGAAGCCGTTGCGCGCCGAGTGGGTGATGAGCTTGCGCGGCTCGCCGGCGACGTTGCCGTCGATCAGGATATGGGTGCCGACCTCGTCGTAGTCCCACATGTCGCCGGGCGTGAACTGGAAGTACCAGTTCATCTTGCCGGTGTCGGGATCGTACGAGATGGCGCTGTTGGTATAGAGGTTGTCGCCCGGCCGATAGAACGGGTCGAACATCGGCACCGGATTGCCGGTGCCCCAGATGGTCTGGTTGGTGGCAGGATCGTAGGTGCCGGTCACCCAGATGGCGCCGCCGCCGGTCTGCCACGCGTTGGTGTTGCCTTTCCAGGTCTCGCTGCCGGGCTCGCCGGGCGCCGGAATCGTGAACTTGCGCCACACCAGCTTGCCGGTGGCGGCATCGAGCGCACCGATCCAGTCGCGCACGCCCTGGTCGCCGTTGGCGCCGCCGACAATCAGCTTGTCCTTGATCGGAAGCGCAGCCGACGTGAAGGTCACCTCCGGCGTGTCCGGGAAAGAGGTCTCCCACACCACCTTGCCGGTCTCTTTGTTGGTCGCGACGATCCGCGGCGGCGAGATGCCGGCGCCCGTGATGACGAGATTGCCCCACAGGGCGGCGCCGCGGTTGCGAAGCTGGCGCTCCTGCTTGGGGTCCATCCGCCACACGATGCGGCCGACATCGCCCGAGGTGGCGTCGATCTTGTAGAGCACGCCCCAGGAGTCCGTCACGTAGAGGAAGCCGTCTTCGGCGAGCGGCGTCGCGTTGGTGAACTCGTTGCCGGCGCCGCCGCCAAGCGGGACCGCGTAGGCGAGCTTGAGGTTCTTCACGTTGTCGCGGCTGATGCGGGCAAGCGGCGAATAGCGCTGGCCGTCGTAGCTGCGGTGGTTCATCAGCCAGTTCTGCGGCTCCTTGTCGGGGTTGAGGAGCCGCTCCGGCGTCACATCGGCCGCGAAGGCCGGTGACGCCAGTATGGTGGCGGCGAGCAGTACATTGCGGATTGAATGCACCGCCCATGACTGTCATGCCCCGCTTTAAGCGGGGCATCCAGTAACCCCCGGTCGGCGATCTATCGACGCTCTGCGGGTTACTGGATCGCCCGGTCAAGCCGGGCGATGACAAGCTCAGGGGCTTATTGTCGTTATCATGGCAGGGCTGCGCCATCACAGCGCAAACACATACAGCACGGTCGAATTGCGGATCTCCTTCAGCTCCGGCGTGTTGACGAGCTTCGCCCGCGCCGGCGCGCTCAGGCCCGACGCGATGGCGAGGTACTGCTTGCCGTTG
>WNFL01090378.1_pt2 | contig 12295 bp, 13 predicted proteins | sample 5400361 | NCBI WGS metagenome assembly WNFL01 (sample SAMN13153351, study PRJNA577476) | soil metagenome | isolation source: 40 cm soil on Douglas fir-dominated hillslope | place: USA:California | collected 2013-09-17
AGCCTGCCCCGTATTTTTGAAATTCAGTCAAGAGACTAGAGATTGTATGGGGGATATGAAAAATACAGCGCAAGGAATAAGTGGTGACTCAGTGCCACAATTCACACAAGTACGGCGAGTACCGGTACGCTATCGACAGACTCTGACGCTAAAGGTGATGAAACGATATTTATGTGCCGTGCTGGGCTCCGCACAGGGAGTATTCACGGTCGCCATTACGGATCAGTACGATACTTCTCTCATTGAAACCTTGAGCAGGATAATCGGGCATCCGATATTTCCTGTGCTCGTCGAGCCAGATCATATGCGTTTGCTCATTCAACGCGTGGAATACTACGAACGTCGCAGGTATAGGAGGCTGAAACCATCATCTTTTCTCCATCCACACCAGGCCCATACTATAGTAGCTCTTCTCCACCGGTAGGGGGGATACCGGCGGAGTTACAAAGAGCATGATCTCATGTATTATGCGCCACCGCGCCCTGAGATCATGATGTTGGGGGTCAATGCAATGAGTTTGAGGTCCTGCCGGATAGACTGTTGCTGAAGATATGTGATATCCATCTCAATCATATCCTGGAAGCCCACCACACTACGCCCATAGACCTGCCATGTGCCGGTCAGACCCGGCTTCCCAGAGAGGCGGAGCCAGTCATGTGAGGAGTAACGTGCAACTTCGTATGACAGGGGTGGTCGTGGACCGACAAGAGACATTTCACCCAGGAGTACATTGAAGAATTGTGGTAGTTCATCAATGCTCGTCTTGCGAATAAACTGGCCAACCCTGGTAACACGTGGATCATCCCTCAACTTGAATGGCAAATCATCCTCTTCCTGGTCATTCAGTTTTCCGCCATTCATGTACCGCTCCACGGCTTGACGATGGATGGAGTCATCGTTATTCACGTGCATGGAGCGGAATTTAAGGAGGGTGAATTCTTCTCCGTTCAACCCTACGCGCTTTTGACGGAAAAAGATGGGGCCTTTTGAGTCCAGCCTGATCAATATCGCGAATATCGCGATGATGACGAGGAGGGGCAAAAGGATCAGTAGTGTAAATACTATATCGAGCAATCGCTTTGCACGAAGATAGCCAGGACTACTATCAATGACCTGGACTTGAGCGGGCGCAGTTTGAATAGCCATACAAAATCTCCTTTCAACGACAGAGTAGGGAAAACCTCTGTGAATACCCTTTTTAAAAGCATATCTTATGGCGGTGTATAAATGGTGCGAATTAATGTAGAAATGTGGATAAGAAGAGTAGAGGGAAGTATCATAAAAAACATTGAAGCATAAGGAAATAAAGTTCACCTTTTTACGTATAGTTTTCTTTACACACCTAAAGGAGTAGCACCGGTTTTTTACAGCTATTTACATTGAACAAAAATGTGCAGGTGTTACTGTTAAGTTGTGGGGGTAGACTTACCCAAAGCACTGGAATAGCGTGGGGGATTTTTCCCCATGCCACACGGAGCTTCTAGGCTCTTCTACAGACAGGAGTAGTGTTCTGTATGCAAATACCTCTCGTAGACCTGCGGGCACAATATCAGACGCTCAAAGCTGAGATTATGGTAGCTTTTGAGGATGTGCTTGAGGATATGCACCTTTTTCTTGGACCACATGTACAGGCGTTTGAGAGCGAATTTGCGGAGTACTGTGCATGTGATTACGGTATAGGTGTATCATCGGGGACAGATGCGCTCGCGCTAGCCCTCCGCGCGTGTGGTATCGGTGCAGGTGATGAAGTCATCACCGTTTCTAATACCTTTATCGCTACTGTCGAAGCCATCGCCCTTGTAGGTGCGACCCCAGTTTTTGTCGATATCCACCCGGATACCTATACAATGGACTGTCGACAGCTCGACTCTGTCCTGACTCCGCGCACCCGTGCTGTTCTTCCCGTCCATCTTTATGGTCATCCAGTAGATATGCAACCTGTCCTGGATTTTGCGCGCCAGCATGGACTTTTTGTGATTGAGGATGCTTCTCAGGCGCATGGGGCAACTTATCAAGGACGGCGCGTTGGTGGCCTGGGTGATATCGGTTGTTTTAGCCTGTACTACAGTAAAAACCTGGGAGCCTATGGTGAAGCGGGTATTTGTGTGACCAATAATAGTAAGCTCGCGGAGAACATCCGGCTCCTGCGTGACCACGGCTCACCTGTACGCTACCAGCATACGGTGCTGGCCGTCAATGCTCGTCTTGACGAATTGCACGCCGCCACGCTGCGTATAAAACTTCGTTATCTGGAGCAGTGGAACATGACTCGCCAGGCACATGCCCGCTTCTATAGGGAGCACCTGCAAGACGTGGTTGAGGCGGTTCCATCTGTTGAGCCGTGGGCGACGCACATCTATTGTTACTATGTGGTGCGCGTAGAAGATCGCGATGCATTCCGTAAACTGCTGGAGCAAGATGGTATAGCGACGGGTATTCACTATCCTACTCCTATTCACCTGCAACCTGCCTGTGCTCACTACGGCTACCGGCGCGGGCAACTGCCCGTGACAGAGGCTGTGACCGGGCGCATCGTCACGTTACCTATGTATCCAGAGCTGACGGATGAGCAATTGTCCACAGTTGTTCATGCTGTCAAAAAATGTGTCGTGTCAAGTGTTTTGAAATGAGTGCCATGGGTAAGAAGATGCTCTCGCGCTCAGAATTAATTATTGAAGAAACTATTGGGGAGAACTAATGAGAATGACAGATCTGCGTTTCGGAATTATTGGCTGGGGATACTGGGGACCTAAGATTGCCCGTAATATCGATNNTGGATGTCGGTATGCTGGCAGCACATCAGCTTCAGGCCTGGACGCGTACGACAACTGAAGTAGCGGATGTGTTCCGTTCAGATGTCGATGGTGTCGTTATTGCGACTCCTGTGCGCACACACTATCAGTTGGCGAGGGAAGCGTTGCTCCATGGGAAGCATGTACTCGTCGAGAAGCCGCTGACGGCTAATGTTACAGAGGCCGAGGAACTGGTTGCCCTGGCGGAACAGCAGCAACGTATTCTGATGGTTGGGCATACCTTTGAGTACAGCCCTGCCGTGAACGAATTGCGCAAGCTTATACAATGTGGAGACCTGGGGAGAATCTACCGCATCGAAGCAGAGCGAGTGAATTTAGGACTATTCCGCAGCGACATTAATGTCATCTGGGACCTGGCACCCCACGATATCTCAATCCTGCTCTATTTGCTTGGGAAAAAGCCGGAGCAGATCAGCGTACAGGCGCACGCCCATATCCGGTCGCATCTTCATGATGTTGCTAATCTCGACCTGAGCTTCGCGGATGGAATGGCTGCCCATATCCATGTGAGCTGGCTTCATCCTTGTAAGATTCGCCGTGTCACAGTGATTGGCGACCTGCGTATGGCGGTTTATGACGATACCAATCCCGCTGAAATGATCAAGATCTATAACAAGGGTGCCGATATATATGCCGATCCTGTTGTCTCGTACCGCAATGGGGAGATAACTATTCCGTATATTGATTGGACAGAACCTCTCCGTCTCGAATGTGAGGACTTCGCCAATTCGATCCGCTTAGGGGAGCAGCCACGTGCGCATGGTGGCGTTGGCCTGGAGGTTGTGCGTATATTGGCAATGGCTCAGGAGTCGCTAGAGCGGCAAGAAAGGGCAAAGGTGGTGGTGAAAGCAGGGGTTTAAGCAAATGGCTTCAAAGTTCATCTATGACGCTAGCAAGAAAGTTGACTAACAAGTGTTGCAAACGAAAAAAGAGTACGACAAAGCCAGATCGGGTTAGGGTTACGCTCGATTGCCTGTATTGTATGGGAGAGAACAAACATGCTTACTGCTTATCTGATTAGACGAAGTATTGTTGTTCTTTCCTTTTTCACGTTCGTTGCCGCTCTCGCTATTAGCTGGGTGAGGTATGTACAGTGCAGACAAGCACATGAGCAGATGCCGGAAAGAATCAAATTTAAGCAAAACCTCGTTCACTACGTCCAGGAGCATCATGAATGTTCAGAAGAAGTTGCCTACCAGCATATTGCTGACTTTGTCAAGAAGCATGTTTTGCCCAATGAGCAATCCTCAATAGTGAGCTTGTTAGCCCAGAGCAGGCGAAGTCTTGTAGAGTTAGCTGTCAGTCTCTTACAGTACTTCCCCCAGGAAATAGAAGAAATTTAATAGTGATGAAGGTCTCGACGGCCAGCAAATCACAGGGCGATTCGTCTTCACCCGAGGTGCTTGTACAACCATCCTCCTAAGGGTCTCGCTACCTGTAATGGAAGTTGCTTCCAGCAGCTAGTGAGAAGGTGAAATTTCCAGCTATGTTCGGATGTTGCCACCAGGCCTGCTGTACGTGGATAGTAATAATAGGGAAGCTGCTGCTGAATAGCTCCCCAGCGACGCTTGAACTCCATCAATCCCTCGTTATCGCAGGAGGTTCGTCCGAGATCAAGCGTTTGATAGCCATGTGTACAACTCCATGTGATGGCTTCCCACATGAGCAAATTGTTGGGAGCAAGATGGAGATAGCGTTCATCGGACGCACCGTAGGCATATCTGACGGTTGATCCAGATGCAAACAGAATCATACTGGCAATGACGTTCCCTTCATACTCTGCGAGCAGGAGTTGCATGGTGCCACTTGCAGCAAAAGCATCCCATAACTCAGAAAAGAACCGTAGTGGCTGCGTTGGCATTCCATGCTTCTTACTTCGTGTTTGCAGGTGGAGGTGATAGAAATGCAGCATGTCTTCGGGTTCTTGTGCAATACGCACCTTTACCCCATTTCCCTGCGACTTCTTAATCTGGCGCTGCACCGGTTTTCGTAGGCCTGACCAGACAGTCTTAGGGTCAGCAGTAAGCGGCAGAAGCCAACTGACGTATAGGTTGCTCTCCATAAGTTTGGGGTGGCTGGAGAGTACCGGGTTAATGCCAGTACGGAACTCCAAGTATTTTGCTCTTTGCTGTTGTGCCAGGTGAATCGCCCGATCGATAAGTTCGTTGGCGCAGCTCTCATCTTTTGCCAGCAGCGGGGCATGGTCAGAAAACGGGAGCGCTACCAGGCGACGGCCTGTCAACGGACTCTGTAGGGAGTACAATGGAAGAAAGCCGGTATAATGCCCGCCTGAGTCAGTTGTGGTGAGCGGAATAGCAGTGTATCCATAGAGTTTTGAAATCAGCGCGAGCCACGCCTGATTGTAGTAAAATGTATCCTGTGCCTGTTGCTCAATATAGGCACTGAGACGGAAATCAAAGTCGATTACTGCTTCCATCTTTCCAAACCTTCCTCCTTTAGAAATTGGGGCTATGCTAAGTAATCCGCAGATCATTCATTTGCCTTATTCTGCCAGAACCAGTAAACTCCACCCCCCAAAAGTGCGTGCAGCCAGGCCCTGGTTAAGGGCACCTAAAAGCCTTCTAGGCCATCTGAGAAGGTTTCTCACGAACTCGTGGGATGGCAACTCAGTCGCTCTCGCTGTGTAAAAGACATCGAGCACTTTGTAATCACTATCTTGTAGCGCCTGAATAGCGACCTCTTTAGTGAAATAGTGAAGATGACCGTAGGTGCTCCGGACTTTGAGGAGTGCCTTGCGTCGTAAGATGGTTTGTACTGACAGGTCGAGGGGAATATGAAAGATTTTATAGCGGCTTTTTGGCTTGATATCTCTCAAGAAACTGAAATAATCTTCCAGGTGCTCAACCACATCCATAACGAGGAGGAGATCAAAAGAGGCATCCTTCTCTTGCCGGATGTCTGCCAGTTGGAAGCGAAGCCTTTCATTCGCCCTGCTTTGAGAAAGTTCAAAGGCTTGTGGAGAGATTTCATATCCCCAGAACAGGCATTCCTGATCCATGTACCCCTCTAGTTGCTTCAGTACTTCTCCAGCACCACACCCTACTTCACAGATGGTCTTGGGCAGGAGATGATTTTTGTTCAGCGAGCGCATGATTTGTTGCGCTTTCCACTGCGACTCTTCGACATGCCAGGTTGGATTTTTGTCCAGGTAGTCCCCAGATGTGTACATATCTTCAGGCACGAGTTCTCTCTTTCTCTTCTCCGTTTTCTTTCTAAAGCAATCTGCACCCACAGAATAATTCTAACGCATATCAGTATTAATTCCGTGGTTTTTCTAGTAGTATGTCGGTTTTTAAGAGATATCATCCGTACAGCAATTGGTATTTGTTTATGTAGATGCATTCGTGATTTTTACCAGTTAGAAATGCCAGTTTCTATCCCTTCAATACTTCTATATGCTACAGTTTGAGCGTAAGATGGCTTGTGAGAAGAGAAAGAGTCTGCTATGCATCAGATTAAACTGGCTACCCGCCACGCCTGGAGGCAACGCTGCCCGTTCATAGTGGTTATTTTTTGTTGCGTTGCCTGTATTGCTTGTTCAAATGTACAACCAACTTCCACACGGAAGCCTTCTGCACAAACGGTACTTCCTGGGCAGCAGATCTGGAAAGGTGGCACCTCTTCTTTTCTCTTTGGCACGAATGATACCCAGGAATGGAGTACTAATAATATTGAAACTAGCACAACTATGCAACAGGCATTGAAAACCGCGCATTTTACTCTGATGCGTACATTTTTCTTCGACAAAAGCCTCGCCGATAGTCACGCGATAACCGATGCGGAGATAGAGCAGCGATTAAAAACAGTTGAGAACAGCGGGATGACCTGCCTGGGTGTATTATTTAACATCTTCAATGTTCAGTTCGATACGCATGTTGTTGCCTACGCCGGTTCGCGCTGCCAGCTTTATGAGTTTGGCAATGAACCGGATTACAATGGTATATCTATTGATGACTATCTCAAGCAATGGAATACACTCATCCCACAGCTACGAAAGATCAATCCAAAAGCCAAATTTATTGGCCCGGTGACATACAACGATCAGGGGAATCACGGTTTCATGGAGGCGTTTTTAGAGGGGGTGAAAGTATCGGGCGTTCTCCCCGACGCCATCAGTTTCCACTGGTATCCCTGTTACAATGATACTGAGGAAAGCTGCCTGGCTAAAGCTTCTTGGGAGAGATTTGCCTGTAGGCGTCAGTGAATGGAACTATGATCCAGGCAATCCTCCACCTGCTTACGGTGATGACGTAAACTTCATTACCCAATTCACAACTAATGCATTGCGTTCTATGGCACAGGTAGGAACGGCTTTCGCCTGTCAGTTTGATGCAGCGAGCTATGGCGGCTATGGCCGCCTTGACCTGTTTAATGTTGTCACGAATCAGCCAAAGCCACAATATTATGCCGTCAAAGCGTTAATTCAACAGTATCAAACAGGTCAAACATCTATACCATCGCCCACGGCAACCAGCACGCCTACTCAGCTAGCGGCTACGTGGCCGCTTATCTCGCGGAACAAGCCTGTCTTCTGTGCGAGGCCATCGTCAATGGCCATTATGGAAACTGGTCGTTCTGGCGCACAAGCATGGCAGAGCTGCCCTCCTGGTGCGCTATTCAAGTTGGTACCGGGGCAACACGTGTCTTGCTCACCTGGGACAGCGATTATAGCTTTGACTACATTGGCAGTGATGGCCTGGGCCCGCAGGACTACACCATTTCAGTGTCGGCAAACAGCACCAATGGGCAGGATGGAACCTGGGAAACGGTGGTCACGGTAACAGGCAATCATACACGCATTCGCGAACACTTACTATCATTCGCGGGCCAATCGTGGGTGAAGATGACGGTGACCAGAGGCCAACCACAGGCCACTCAGCCATACCTCACTATTGATCAAATTGATATTTACGATGTCTCCTCCGCTTCCAGCCAGGATGACACCTATTTCTTCTCAGGAGATTCGATCACCACGATGGCATACAATCGCTTCGATGAGAATCGTCCATCTTTTACTGATGATGTACATACTGCTTTTCCCAGGCACTATCCTGTTATGCTTGATGGCGGTCTGGGAGGCTGGGACAGCAGTGGTGCAGTGCAGAATATTGACTCCTGGCTCTCTCTGAATCCTGATATCCATTACTGGATACTGGGCTGGGGAACAAATGATGCCTTAAATCAGATATCTCCCCCGCATTTCCAGGCAAATTTACAAGTGCTTATTACTAAGATAAAACAGGCTGGACATGTACCCATTCTGGTGCATATCCCCTATATAAGGGGAAGAGGAGCGAGTGTTGATCAGGAAATACAGGCATTGAACGCTGTTATCGACCACCTGACAGCCTCAAATGGACTGATAGTCGGCCCTGATTTCTACCACCTGTTTCTTGAACACGCCAGTACCTACCTGCTCTCAGATGGCATTCATCCTACTCCGGCAGGATCAATTGCGATGAATCTTGCCTTGTTCCAGGCGCTACGTCCTTCCGTCTATGCTCAATCGCATACGTCTTCGTAATTTTGATGCCGTCGAAGCTTACAAAAGTGTGAAAAAAGATGTGATTGTACACAACCTCAAATTCTGGCAAGGGGTTCTCGCTTTCAGCCATGTTGCTCAAGCCGGCTGCCAACAAATGCTTGTCAAGAGCGAAAGTTATTCAAACAGAGGACGGAAATGCAGCGAATAGGCAGGCTCTTGCAATTCACGTTGCCGGACGACCTTTGCCGGGACGCCGCCAACTACGGAGAAAGGTGGGACATCGTGCGCGACTACCGCTCCTGCCATCACAACAGCACCTTTACCGATGGTGACACCGCCGAGGATAGTGGCACGCGTGCCAATCCAGGCATAATCGCCGATGACGATAGGTTTGTAGAAATCAGGAAACAGAGGATCGTTCATATCGTGTGAGCCTGTAACAAGCCATACGCCAGCCGAGATGCTGACGTTATTGCCGATCACCAGCCCGCCCGTCGTATAGAGCAGGCATCCCTGGTTAATAACCGTCCCCTGGCCGATGGCGACTTTCTTCCCGCTGGTTCGTACCCCTGCCATCTGCACGTGTTGTCCCATGAGAATGGATGCCTCCGGCCCGATCTGCCACCCCAATAAATTACGATACCACGCATGGCGAATTGTGTAGGAGGGAATATGGCAGATAATATGATTTGTGGCGTACTTGACAGCCGCTCCAAGTAACTGCTTCATCGCGTCTTCCCCCTTTCTGTAAAATCACTTACCCTTACTTTGTTTCTTACTGGATTTCGCCGGTCGTCACAAGTTGCTGTTTCTGATCTGGATCCTGTTGGTGCTGGTCTTCACGCATGTACGAGGTATCTCGTTGTCCTTTATATCGCACCGAGCGGGAAAGGGCGCGCAGGTCTTCCCTGGGTATCGTACCCAGTGGAATAGCGATACCGAAGTAGACAAGCACACCGACGGTGAGGAGTACAAAAATGTTGTATGTATGGGCCTGTACGAAGAAAACGGTCGCGGCCATCACGATACTGGCTATCAAGGACTTTGCTGCTACACGCAGGCTCTTTAGAGGCAGCAATCGATTAGGAACAAATACGAGGCCAATACATAGCAAGAGCAGCTCTGTCAGCGAGGTGACAATCGCCGCGCCTACATGCTGGTAGAAGGGAAGCAGGATAAAATTGAGCACAAGATTGAAGACCAGGGCGATTGCTGCCATGATGGTAATCTTTTTCTCCTGTTTCGTGCTCATAATGACGGCACTGAAGACCGAGTTTACATACAGAAAAACGAGTCCAGGCGCAAGCCCCTGGAGTGCTGGAATACTGGGAATAAAATCCTGGCGATGATAGAGAAAGGCGATGATAGCAGGTGCGGCAACAATCAGCATGGAGGCGATGGGAATAGCACAGAAGAGTAAAAAATTCGTAGATTTCTCAATCGCCTTTTTCAAGGTGGCCTCCGAGGTAGCGGAGAGCTTCGAGAAAACAGGATACATAATGGCACTGATGACCAGGCTGGGCAAAAAGATCAACGTATCAAAGAGGCGATACGCCGCGCCATACCACCCGACCACGGTGGCTGATGCCTCCAGGGAAAGAAGAACAGTATCAAGACGATAGTAGATTACTCCTAGTACGCCATATGTCAGGAAAGGGATGCTGCTACGTACCAGGTCGCGCATGAGTGTGCCATCAATCGTAAAGCTGACGCCGACACGGCGGAAGAACCAGACCCCCTGCCAGCAGGCATTAGCGAATGCGCCTCCGAGCAGCACCAGGGCCATAACTTCCACGCCTGCCCCGCTTCTGAGCAGAAGGAAGCCAATAAGGGCTGAAAGCCCCTTTTCGAGAATCGTTCCAACAACGGGGAAAATCACCCGCTCGAAGGCATAGTGAAGAGAGGCAAAAGTATTCGCAATAGACTCACCCAGGAGCGTAATGCCGCAGACAGCTACCAGGGTACGCTCTTCAGGATTGTAGCCCAGGAATCGGCAAACAAATATAATGCCGATATAGAGTACAAGCCAGAGAACAACTTTGATGACGAGCGTGTTGGAAAGGTAGCGTAGTGCTTTAGCCGGTTCCTGCGCCACATCTCGTGTAAGCTGTTGATTGAAGCCGAACTCAATGGGGAAACCGATTAAAAGCACAAAGGTAATAGCAAAATAGAGCTCCCCAAATTTGAAATCACCAAGGAAACGCCCATAGGCAATCGTCAGCAGTAATGTGGATATCCAGGTAACAAGCTGGCCGGCCAGCGAGATAACTGTATTATTGACGATACGTTTCATGTTTATGCTGGCAGTATGTACTTTCTGGTTGTTTTGCAAGCGTACAAGCGTTGCTTGTATTTTCTGGCTGTCTTGCATACGTTCTAACCCTGCTTCCATCTTCTGAGTGTTTTCAAGCCTGACTAACATGACTTTGCGCAATTGGCCTATCGGATTTTATCTCTTTTGTCGAAAAGCCCCTCAGTGAGCGGGAGAGCGCGACAGCAAAGTCGCCAAATGCGGGGAGCGGATCGCGCCAATCGAAGACAGAGAAAGTGGCCTTGCCGAGCAGGGAATGTAGATAGGCTCCAGGAGTGGTAATGCCAGCACGTATTTCTTGTAATCCGGCAGGTAGGTCGGTCAGGAGGCGTACCCAATGGCGATCGTAGTGAGGTGCGCCCGGTGTGGTAGCTGCTTCGGGGATCATTCCTTGCGCATCACAGTACTGTATGTAGGGGAAATCCAACCCGCAAGCGATGCATAACGTATGCCATCCCCAGGGGCGCACATTGATGTCGAGCAGTTTGTAAAGGCCATCACGCTGGTCATGCTTGAATTCCACCTCAACCATACCGGAGACACGCATATGCAGGAGGAGCTTTGCAGCCATTTCGAAGAGTGCAGGAACTTCTATGGCTTCGACGAAACTGCTGCCTAATCCGTAATCTATCGGATACTGGCGAGTTCGGCGGGCCGTCATGCCCATGATGATGTGTCCATCCTTGCAGAATGTTGCTACAGAATATTGAGATTGTCCATTGCCAGGAATAACTTCTTGCACCATGATTTCCTCTGCAGGCATTACGGTAGTGGCAAGATGATACTGTGTGCGTAATTCTTCGTGATCGCGCGCCGCTAAGGCTTTAAGGTGCATCGCATATTGCAGGCGGGTTGAGATGGCAGGCTTAATAATGACAGGAAATGCCGCTTCGATCTCTGGTAGACCTCCTCCAGTGCAGGAATACCAGGTTCGGGGATAACGGATACCCACTTCCTGAGCCATACGAAATGTCTGGCGCTTGTCATTTGCCCATTGCACAATCTCCCATTCCTGAGTGACCAGTTGGTAGAGACTGGCAAGTTGCTGCGTATGGCAAGCAACAAATTCTACAGCCTCATCTTGCATGGGAAAGAGCACCCAGCGTTCCAGGTGATGCTCTTTCCCCAGACTAAGAAGAAAGGACAAGAAAGTGGGATCATCCATCGGGTGTTCCCATTTGAAATGCTTTGAGACATAGCGCGAGAACCAGGCGGAACGAGGCGTGTTGTCAATGACAACACAGGGGATACCCCGTCGCCCAAGGCTACGAACCACACCCAATGCTTTGAAGTCACTTCCAAGCACAATGACCCCTGGTCTGCCTTGTAAATGTTGCATAGTTATCGCTCCTTGTCCCTCCAATGCTACGCGGCGACGTGTCGTGCAATTTGACGCGCGGCAACTTTTGATCCCACTACGAAACGGCAGAGTGGTCCAAAGACATATCCTGCTAAAGCGCCGGTGAAATGTAAATCGGCAACGGACGACTCGAACCACTCGTTCAGAAAAGGATATCCCTCGTGCTCCTGGATTTGCTGACGCAGGGATGCATCAATGAAGTCAAGTGTGTGGATATCCGCACGATATCCTGTTCCCAGAATCACGTGATCCACTTCCCTGGTCGTCCCGTCGCTTAGCGTGAGCAACACTCCCTGACCATGCTC
>WNFL01131263.1_pt2 | contig 12291 bp, 3 predicted proteins | sample 5400361 | NCBI WGS metagenome assembly WNFL01 (sample SAMN13153351, study PRJNA577476) | soil metagenome | isolation source: 40 cm soil on Douglas fir-dominated hillslope | place: USA:California | collected 2013-09-17
ACTACTTCTATTTTATAGTATATTTATAAAATTTATACCCTTGTAATTTCAATAACTATATAGTATCTTAACTTCTAATTTGAAATTTGAAATTTAGAAGCTATTTTGAATATTATACCTGAATACTAAGTCCCTAGAAATCAATATATATAAATCTTCGAAATTTTAGTATTAGAAAATATACTAAAATAGTCTATTTACTTGTGTAGTTTATTTGCTTGTAAAATATATTAAATATTATTTTAATTTAAAATTAGATTTTCTAATAGTATTTTATTTATATTAATATAGATTATATAGATATTTTTTAAATATTAGATATTATATAATTATAGAAATTATTATAAAATATAAAAAATATAAATTGTAGAAATAGATTTTATTAATATATTATCTTTTAAAAGTTTATAATTTTAAATTACTTCCAACTATAAATATTATATATATATAGAATTATAGTTTGCCCAGCCAGATACAGGGCCTGATCGCAAGGTTCTCAAGCTCCACCAAGACCTTCAAAAAGCTGAAAGCTCCCTCCTAGTCCAGATTCGTACGCAGCAAATTGGACTCGTATAGTTTCTCTATAACCAGTATGTCCCTGGCTATGAGACAGGTAGATGCTTATGTACTGGCGGTTCAGAAACCCCAAGATATATTACCCTCTTCTGTTCGAATACAGCTACAAGCCGTACCTACCTTCGGAGCCTGATTCGTATGAAGCTTGGCTCTGACCAAATTAACTACCAAGAGCTAATTGGCTTATCCGAAGGCGCAAAAATTTTTACCAGGTGGTTTATAGAGTTGGGTTACCTTGGATAGTTCTCACTAGCTAGGCAACTACTTTACCACTCGAACGACTGAGTCGTACGAGCTTCCTTAGTGATTTATAGCGGTGAGGCTATATTTCTTGCTTTTATTGGCTGCGAGTTATCTATTGTTTTGTACGAAAGTACCTACTACTAGAGTTTTCCTCCTATATAAGGTTTCTCTAGATTGTAATATAGAATTTCTGTATAGCTTAGCTAGGTCAGGGTAAATTTAATAATATATATAGAATCCTTATTATTTTAATATTTATTAACTCTAGTTTTTATATCTACTATATTATTATTATTATTATTTGGCTTTTTTTTCTGTTTTTTCTTTTTAAAACTTCTTTCTAATTAACTATTATTATTTATTATTATTATTACTATTACTATTATTATTATTACTATTACTATTACTATTATTACTATTATTGTTAATTATTACTTATTATTATTTATTATTATTATTACTATTACTATTATTATTAATTATTACTATTATTATTATTATTATTACTTCTATTAACTTACTATTAATTTATTACTATTATTATACTTTATTTTATCTAGTTTGTTTTATAAACAATATACTTTAAACTAGATATTCCTTTTATAACAAAAAAAGAAAAAGAAAAAGAATTCTTTTTCTTTCTTCTTCTTTTCTTTTTTCCTTTTTCTTTAAAGTTAGTTTTAGCTATAATCTAATTCTTTTAGTTTATATCTATTATAATAATACTATTATATATTATATTAGAGACCGGCTATAGACTAGAAAGTAACTAGATAGATACTAGCTCTAAACTAATCTAACAAGATTCAGAACTAAATATAGTAATCTTTCAACTATATAAAGACCTATATAAAGTAGAGAGCTTAGTTTTAGTCCAAGCCAGAATAGGGTATATAGAACTAGCCTAGTTTCTATATAAATATAAAGTCCTGGAAATAATAACTCCTAACTATTTCTATAGTAATACTCTAGAAATAGTCTAGTACTTAATATAGTACTACTTGATATATCTTAATAGAGAAGGCTTATACTAGTTAATAGCTAGTTACTAACTAATCAACTACTAGTAACTAACTAGTATACTACAAAAAGCCAAGGTACTTTCAAAGTAGATTATAGATATAGAATACTTACTATAATACTCTCTAGTAAAAAAACTCCCTTTTTAGATAGATAGATAGATAGATAGATAGTAAAACCTTTTACCTAAGGTATAGAAGGCTATAAATTAATTTATAGTTTATCTCCTTTATAAAAGTAGACTTGGAGTTTTTTATCTTTATAAGGTTTTCTCCAACTAGTAAATAACTAGCAAAGAACTATATAGCTTTTAGCTAGGTTAATATAAGAATTCAATATTAATATTAATATAATTTAAAATAGTAATTCTAATTTTTTTATTATCCTTCTACTTTAGATTTTTATAACTTTTTTTATAAGTTAGTTATATATTATAAATTAATATAATTAATAAAATATTAGATTTAAATACTTAAACTATATTTGTTTATATATAGTTTTCTATAGTTTATAGATATCTTTAAGTTTAAACTTTTTCAACTTTATCTACTAATATATTTGAATTAATAAATAAAAAGTCACATCTAAATTTAGATAAATTTGAAGGTTTGTTGACTGGTTACTGATCCAGTTCACTCGTAGTCTGTATTCTTCTATCTCTAACTTTCATTAGCTAGAGCTACCTCCCAATCTTCCACTATTTTCTGTCCAATTTCACTATCTCTAGTTACATCTTGGTGGATATAGCCTAAATAGGCTACTAGAATAAACCCAACTGATAAACGAAGCTTCTCGTCCTCCCAAACTGCCATATTAGCTGGAGCAGTCTCAGCAATAATTCGAAATATTACTATATCACCATCAAGTAGTTGGAAATCTGGAATTGGGTGAGAGGGCGAAGGAGGAGACTGATAGAAGATTTTAGCTTCATGGTCGATACTAGTCAGGATGACTTGGTTGGCAGGAAGGCGAGCCATCTTGAAAGTAGTTGTTGTTGAGAAGAAGTTGAATAAGGAAAGAAGCCAGAAAATCTCAATTAATAGATTAGGAGAGACAAAGAAAATTGCTAACAATAGAAAAGAGACAAAGAAAATTGCTAACAATAGAAAAGAGACAAAGAAAATTGCTAATAATAGAAAAGAGATAATAGGAAATACTAACAATAGAAAAGAGATAATAGGAAATGCTAACAATAGAAAAGAGACAATAGGAAATACTAACAATAGAAAAGAAACAATAGGAAATACTAACAATAGAAAAGAGAGAATAGGAAATACTAATAATAGAAAAGAGACAATAGAAAATACTAATAATAGAAAAGAGACAATAGAAAATACTAACACTAGAAAAGAAACAATAGAAAATACTAACAATAGAAAAGAGACAATAGAAAAGAAATAAAAGGAACTACTAATAATAGAAGGAAAAATAAAGAGAAATACTAATAATAGAAGAATAAATAATAAAGTTAATAATAAATAGAAATAGTTATTAATATAATAGTAAGAAAAAGTAATAGATAATATAATAATATATTAGACTAGTATAATATACTCTAAACTAGACTAGTTATTTTTCTAGCTATCTTAACTTTAATTTAATCTAGTTATTTAATAAACTAATCTAGCTAGTTATTTCAAAGCTGATTTTTATTTATAAAATTAACCTTTCGTTTTAATTAAATTATCTTTGTACTGGTTTCTATATAAATAAAAGATTAAATAGATATATAGTTCTAAATCTAGAGATTAGGACTAGAAATAGAAGTTGAATATAAAAAGATATCTTTATATATATTTAATCTTTTTATATCTTCACTAGTTTAGGCTAGATCTGAAAACTAATTATATTAGTAAAGTCCTGACTAATATCTAATCTTAAAGATATTTTTTTTTCTGAAATCTATTTTTTTTTGAGGGCCTGTAAAAGTGTTGTGTTTTTTTATATAGTCCTATAAGCTCCTAACTCCTTTATTATAAGTTCTAAATACTTTAATATAATTCTGAAAGCCTTAGATTTTTTATATAGTTTATTTTCTTTTTCTTCTTTATATCTTTACTAATTTAAGTCAGATTTTTAAACAAGCTATATAGTTGGACTTCTAGCTAAGAATAGCTCTAGACTATATATTTTTTTCCCTAGAATAATTTTCTAATAAAGGTATTTTATTTTTCTATATAGCTTAATTAGACTTTAGAAGGTTTTTAATACTTTTAGCTAGTATAAGTAAAGCTTCTAGAGTTATATAGAATATACTAGCCCCTCTAAAAAAAAAAGAGGGAAAAAAAAGAAGAAAAAAGAGAAAAACAAGGCTTGTTATCAATGTATTATTTATATAGATTATATATATAGACAACAAGCCCTGCTTGATTCCTATTAGGATTTGAACCTAAATCCTTAAGTTAAGAAAACCCAAGATTATACTATTAGACTATAGGAACTTTAATATAAAAAAAATTTTACCCAACTTTAAATTTTAGTCTGATTTTATATATTTAGACGGATTTAAAACAGCTAGTCTAGATTATAATATATTAATTATTTACTTTAATTCTAATTTCTTATACTTGAATTATTTATAGATTATTTCTCTATAGTTCTTACTATATTACCTTTTACTAATATTAAATATTTAGGCTTAAGATATATTTTTTATAGACTACTTCTCTATTCTCTAATCCTAGAAGAAGAAAAGAAAATATATTCTAACTTTAATATATAAGATTTTATTCTAACTCTATTAATATCTAGAATTAATAGAATATTTGAAAAATCTACTTTATTCTAAAGATAATTATTATATTAATTATCTTATTACTTTCTTATTTCTAGAAATTCTCTTAGAACTTTAATACCAAGTATAGATTCAGTATCTAGATCTTCTAAGAAAACCTTAGAGAAGAATATCTTTAAAACTTCAAGATCTTTTAAAGGTTTTTTAAACCTAATAAACCTATCAAGTTTAAGAATACTTTCTTTTAACTTAAAGGTTATAAAGATTCGAGGAACTATCTTTCTATTAAAGCATTTATTACTTCCTACTTCTTTTAACGAAGAACAGATTAAAGTAGGTAAATAACAAGTAAAACAACAACTATCTTGAATTTTAGTTTGATCCCTAATATTCTGAAGAACCTTCATCAACTCTAATTCAAGTATAGAATATTTAGAACAGTAACTAGAAGAATGTCTTTCTTCTTTATTTTCAAGAAGGAAACAATAAATACAAGAATAATTTAATAGCTTTATTAGATCTCGGAATTTATTCCTTTGAACTTCTACTTCCTGATTAAAACTCTCTAATCCTGAAATAGTTTGTTTCTGAATAGCTAATCTTTGAAGACAACAAGAACACTTGGCTTGACTATTAAGACAGCTATCTGTTAAAATTGAATCTAGATACTGATCTATAACTCTTCTCTTACAAACAGACTCTCTTAGATATCTTCTAAAGATAGCTTTATCTTGAGAATCAAGTTCTTGGTCAATTACTTCTTGTTTCTTATAGAAGAAGAATGAAATAGACTCTTGATTATCTCTTCCACCTCTACTACTCCCTTGTAGAAATCCTAGAAAAGAATAACAGAAGTCAATATAAACTACTAGTTTAATATTAGGATAATCAAATCCTTCTTCTAAGCTACTTGAACTTATAAGAATCTGTGATTCAATTATCTGACTTGCTTGGAATTGTTCAAGGACTTTATCTTTATTCTCCAGATTAGAATAATATACAAGACTTGGAATAACTTTATTCAAAGTAAGTATACTATTAATTGTAGGACAGAATATAAGAATTTTTTCATATAATCCTTGAAGAGAATTCTGAAATTTCTCTATATATTCTTGAACTTCTAAGATTTGTTTACTACCAAGTAAAGAAAAATATTCTTTAGTTTGATAGGAAATAGTATTTCTAGTAGTTCTTGCTCTAATAGTTATAAGGTTTTCTAACTTTAGAAAACTCTTTAAACTATCTTCAAGCTTTAAAGGTAAAGTCCCTGTAAGAAATAAAAATTGGCAAGGTAGCTTTAAGATCTCTTTAAACCTAAACATAATAGATCTATAATTTGAAGCAGTTAAAAGTAAATGACATTCATCTAGAATAATTCTATCAAGTTCTTGAAGTTCTATTAACTTCTGAACCTGGAACAGAAAGTCCTCTTGAATAATAGTTTCTATTGAAACTAAAGTCAAAGTTTTAAATTCTTGATTCTCTTCAAATATACTAGTAGGAATACCAAGCTTTTGGCTTCTATTAAAAAGATCTTGTTTAAGTCCTACCAAAGGAACTATAACAATAGAAATCTTTGAAATAGTAAGAGATGAAGTTAATAAATAACTTAAACTCTTTCCTGAATTAGTAGGTAAGACTCCTAGTATATAAGGAATTTTAGCTAGAATTGCTTGAATTAATAGCTGTTGTTCTAGAATCTTGAATTTAGCTTGAGGATTATTAAGAAATTCTCGAAGTAAAGTTTCAAGGATATCTTGAAATAAACTAGAACTACTAGATATATCTAGAAGATCTTGGACTTTAACTTTCTTGATAATTCTATTATCAATTGAAGATTTATTTCTAGAGTGTTTTAGACTACTAAACCCTAGAGTAGAATTCTGTTGAATAGTAGAATATCTAAGAGCTAAAGAAGTTAAACCCCTTTGTCTTTGATCTATTTCAATCTTTGATTTAGTATCTAATAGACTTATAAAAATACTAGAATCAAGGTCTACTTGATCAATCTTGAAAAACCTAAAGAATCTCAGACAAAATTCATAATATCTAAGTTGAAGGCTTCTTCTAGAATTTACTAGAGTAGTACTAGATCTACCATAGTTTAACTCTTCTGTTTTAATACTATGATTCATTTGAGAAGCTCTAATATCCTGAAACTTATCAGAATAATCTTTAGAAACTTCTAAGATTAGAGTTTCTTTATCTAGTCTTTCAAACATAAATTCCTCAATAATTAATACTATAATCTGTCTCCAAGATTGTAAGTTGACCTTTTTACCAATTACTTGATTAGTATAAGAACTAAGTCTACTACTTAGAATCCTTGAATCTAGAATATTCCCTTGAATATTAAAAAAGTAAGGATTCAAATAGTAAATCTTTTTATAGACCTTAGAAGATAAAGTACTAATATTCAGGAATTCAATAAAAGGAATTACTAGAACTATATATTTTAAAAAGACCAAAGAGATTTCTCTACTAAGAAATCTTATATTAGAGCCTTCTTTCTCTAAGTAAGAACTACCCTTTCTATAAGAAATATTTATAAGAAAAAGGTTACTACCCCTATCTAAAAATATTTCTCTTTGGTCTTTATAAGAATTCTGAAACCGAAGAGTAGAAAGTTCAGGACCTCTTAAAGGTAAACCACTTGTAAGATAGATTATAAGAAATCCTAACTTTAGGAATTCTTTAATACTAGCTAAGTAGCTATTAACTCTAGTCTTAGATAATACTAGAGTACTATCTTCTTTATTAAAGAACTGATATTTAAGGTTCTTATCCTTAAAGACCAAGTCTTGTAATAGTAAATTATAAGACTGAGATTGAGGATTAAAGTCTTTAAAACACTGAAAAGGTGTTCTATTACTTAGATCTTCGAATTTACTAAATTCTTCAAGTGTAATATCTTTATATCTAGAACTTCCTAGGCCTAAAAGAAGCTTTTCTTTTAATAAAATATTAAAATCTTGGATCAAAGTTCTAAAGACTAGTCTAAGCTCGTCTATCCTTATAAAGAGCTTTTTATATATAATAGTTTCTTCTTCTCTTGAGCTTATTGTAATCTGAGATAAAGAAGAAAGTTCAAGATTAACTTTAAAACAATAAGATCTTAGATTCAGGATTTCTGATAAAGGAAAGGAACAGGAATTATTAAAGTAGTTATTCATAAATTCTTGGATTATTAGGAAAAGAGAAGTTTCTTGATTAAGTTCTTTATATTGCTGAAGACAGAATTCAATAACTAGTAGCTGAGAACAATAGATAAATCTTGAGTAGTACTGAGATAATCTAGTTGAATCTAGCAAAGAATAATCCTGTTCTTTCAAACTTTTACAGGCAAAAAGAGAATTAATAGAACTATCGAAGATATCTAGATCTAGTTCCTGTTTAAATAGAAGTATAAAGACTTCTACTAGCTTCTGTTTAATAGTACTAGATTCAAGACTATAAATACTATCAACCTTGTTAATATTCTCTATAATCTTATTAGATTGAATAGAATGATTAGAATCTAGAGAAATAATAGAACTACTTGAACTATTAGTAGAAATATTAGAACTACTAGAACTACTATCACTTTCTAAATCTTCGTCTAGGTTATTCTCTTTAATCTTTAAAGATATTAAAGATCTAGTTCTAGTTCCTTGAATTCTCTTATTTAAAGACTTCTTTAAATACTCTAGAGTATTCTCCTGAAAGTTATCTTGTTCTAATAACTGTAAAACAAGACTTTCAAGCTCTTCAAATAGAGTAATTATTTGATCTTCAACTTTGAATAATCTTAGTTGCCTATAGCTATTATCTTTAAGACTTCTATAAAGAAAAGCTAAAAAGTAGCTAAAGAAATCAAAATAACTAGCTCTACTCTTTGAAGTTAATAAAGGTTTAAATCCTTTATTCTTAATAACTCCTTTCTGAAAACTATCAAGTAAGTTTAGATGATTTCTACTTAGAAGTAGACTCTTCTCTAAACTTCCTATAAAGATTTTCTGAAGATAGTTATTAAGAATATCAAGAATTACTTCTTCTTTTCGAATAGTAGCTACTAAGCCTACTAATATCTTTGAATTTCTTCTTGATATAAACTCAATATATCTAGTCTTAGCTTGAAAAGGACTAATTTTTTCCTGCTGATTAAAAGAAAAGTCTTGAAGTTCTTGTTTAAGACTTGCTTTCTTTACTAAGAAATCTTGTTTAAACTGAAGTTCTTCTTTATCTATAGATTTATCCGAAATTATAGAAGCTCTAGAACTTTCTAGTTCTTCTCTAGTTTCTTGTATAGATTTATTAGATTCAAGATTTCTTTCAACTTGAAAGAAATACTTATTTTGCTCAAGACTTTGAGTCTTAGCTATAACTTTATAGTAAAGATTTAGATTTATATCTTTAATTCGACTTAGAAATAGTATATGTTCTTCTGTAATATGCCTTTTAATTCTATATTCCGAAGCTCTAATAATAAGACAAGAATTAGAAATTGAACATTGAAGAAAATCCTTCTTGACTTCTAGTTCTTCAAATCTACTAAGATTATAGAACTTAGAGAAGATAAGAATAAGGAAGTAACTTATCTTTAGACTAGAGACTTCTAGCTGAAGAAACTGATTAAAGACTTCTTTAATTTTATCTTTTTTCTCTTTACCTTTAAAGTTAGTTAGATGTTTTCCTAGATGACCTTTAAAGTTAGTAGGATTTATAGCCAAAGAACAAATAGAACAAAGAAGAAGCTTGAAGTCTGGGTAATAAGAAATATAGTCTAAGTCTTTAAAGACTATAGACTTTAGAATCTTGTTAGAATTAGTAGTATAAGATAGGAAAGACTTCTCTAGATTAAATTCCTTGAATTCTTTCAGCTCCTTGAATTCTTTAAATTCGTCCAACTCTTTAAGATCCTTAAATTCCCTAGACTGCTCTTGATTCTCAAGGTTGAAGATAGATAAAGACATTATAATTCGAGATTTTTTTGATTTTTTTGATTTTTTTGGTGTTTTTAGTGTTTTTAGTGTTTCTGGTAGGTTTGGGAAGGTTTGAAGGCTTATATTAATAAATAAAGTCTAGGTAGACTATATTTAATCAAGAATAAAGCTTGGTAGAAGTGTTGTAAATATTGAAGTTTAGGGAGACTTGATATCTAAAGAAGAAAGTTAAGCTAGAAGAAATATTTAGTTAAGTACTTAAAAATCGAATAGTATTACCTAAGCTAGTTGTCTAGGTAACTATTTACCAAACTATAAGATAGATCTATATTCTATATTTCTATTATATTTACTATATATTATTATTATTACTTAATTTTAAAGTTACTATTTCTATAAATTCTATAATTTTTACTACTAATATAAGACCTTTAGTACTAATTATTTAATTACTAACCTTAAATATAAGGTTTAAAGTAATACCTAGTTTTTCAGGTAGTAACTAGTTCTTACTATTTTAGTAGTAGAAATTTTAGCTTTAATTCTTAGGTATTATAACTAAACTTTTAAGTTCTCTAATTCTATTACTTTAAAATCTTTAGAATAATATAATTTACTATATTTTTATAATCTAAAACTATAGTTAACTTATAAAAACTCTATTTTATAACTACTTTCTTCTAGGTTCTTGATTATAATAACCCCAAACTAGACTTTTTCTCTTCTAACTCTTTTAGTCTAAGTTGAATCTAGAAATAGACTATATTATTAAAATCCTAGCTTGATACTATTCTAAGCTATATATTTTATTCCAAATACTATTTTCTCATCGAGAGTGTTTTATTTTTCTATATAGCTTGTTTAAGCCTTATAGACCTTTAAACTTTTATTATAGAAATTCTATATTTTACTTGATAATATAAGACTATTCTAGAGCTAAAAAAAACTCTTTATTTTAACTATTTACTTACTAATAAAAAACCTTTATTTCTATTATACTATATTAGGAATAAAAAGCAAAAAGAAAACTCTACTAGAACTAAAACTAAAATATCAATAAATTATTATATTTATAACTTTCAATTTAACTAATACTATATATCTTCTTTTATAAATTAACTCTAAATTAGTTATTTATATTATAATAAACCTTCTGAATATAAAGAATAAAAGGAATAAAAAAGAATTTAAAGAGTTGCTGATCTCTTCCTCTCAGTTTGAATTTTCTTTATTCTTAACAACCCAACTAATCTGACGCCAAATTAAGACTGTATAAACTGAAAAGGCACATTCTTCTGAATCCTTTTTTTTATCCCAATCCTTTTGTAATTTAGTAGGTATAATCCAAGTAATTTCTTCCCCCTCAGCTTCTTTTGAAGCATTAGCTTCAATAATCTCTATTCTTTAGCGAAAAGTTAGGTTTTCATCTAGAGTATCTATTTTCTAAGAAATCAATTAGTTAGTAAATATTCATTAAATTTAAATCTTAATCACTTGGCCAGCTTGACCACTTGGTTAAATTAATAATCACTTATTTTTATATATAAAGTATAGTAGTAAAAAAAATAAAAAATTTATTATAACTCTTTTAGACCCAAATTTTATTCCGAGTCTAAAAATCAACTCTATTTCAACTCTATATAACTCTATAAATAATAACTAAATATAACTTAGTAAATAGGTTAATATAGAATCTAATAAACCTAAAAATACTAATATAACTAAGTTTTTCTTACTTTAATTATCTTTAACTTCTATTATATCTATATATATCTAGTATATAATCTTGAATTCAAAAGCTATATAGTAATATTTTAGTATCTTTTATATTATATCTAATTTTCTATAGTTTTACTAATAGTCTAATCTATTAGAAATCAAACTAAAGACTTACTTTTTAAATTGTTGCCTTATTTCTTTTTGGTAGTAGAATCTAAGGCATTAACTTAAAACTTTAATTATTGTAATTTTTCAACTATCAACTTACAATCTTTATAACTTTTCTTCTATACTAGCTATAATAGTGCACTTAACTTTATATAAAATTTAACTCAATTTACTATATTTTATCTTATATAAACTATTCTATAGCTCTTAAGGTCATAGAAATTCGAGTTAGTGCCAAATTTGAACCAAAGTTATTTTTTAGGTGGGAAAACCTTAGGAACACCAAAACCCAACACCAACTTCAATAATTAATAACTTTTGCTACAAACTAGCTATTAATTAAGTTGTCGATTATAGTTATAATTTAGTTATTTTATTATAATTTATTCTATATAAACTTTTTTACAGTTAGTCTTGTTCTTGAATTTTGAGTTAGTGCCAATATTTCATTTTTTTACTAACAAACCTAAAATGCCAAGGAATCTGGCATTAACTTAGTGCCAGGCAAAACTCTGGTGGAATATAAAAGGTAGGTCTCGCTATTATAAGATTACCGGTGGAAAGCTTTGCTATATTACCTAGTTACCTATTAGTAGTATAGTATTTTCTAATATCTTTCTGAAATAGCTACTGTTATTTTTCAACACAGGGTCTTGAAGCTAATTTCTAATCGGTATCTTGAATACCTTTACCTTTATATTTTTAAATTCTGTTTTATCTAGTTCTTCAGCTATTTTAACGATTATATTAAGATTATAATCTAGATCTTCTATTATATATACCAGGTATTTGTAAAAGTTATAGTTGCTATTTTTAACAATTAAACCAGTCCTATTATCAAATAGTAGATAGTTGAAACCAATCTATTCTATCTAACCACTAGGTTTAAGACAACTATAATATTAGTTA
>WNFL01131374.1_pt1 | contig 12290 bp, 15 predicted proteins | sample 5400361 | NCBI WGS metagenome assembly WNFL01 (sample SAMN13153351, study PRJNA577476) | soil metagenome | isolation source: 40 cm soil on Douglas fir-dominated hillslope | place: USA:California | collected 2013-09-17
CCACCCGGTAAAATCAGCGCGTACAATTCATTTGCTTTCAGTGATTCAATAGTGGTATCCGGTGTGATAACCAAACCGTTCTTCCCTTTGACAGGTTTGAGATCAAGACCAGCACTTAAAACCTGCGCACCCTCCTCTTGCAAACGCATCAACGGGACGTAATACTCCAGATCTTCCACGCCTTCCGCGACCAGTATCGCGATTTTTTTATTTTGTAAACTCATACTATTTCCTTTTTATGAGAATAAGGGTTCAAACTGAGCAGCCTTTTTAACCATGGCTTCGCGTTCTTCCATGGAAAGCGGCTTGAAGTTCTCGCATGCCTTCAACATCATGGGCAGGATGCGCGTATCACCAGCCGTGCACAATCCTGTTATTTCATGAGACAGGGAATAATTCATAGCGTTCTGGATCTCACTCAGTTCATTGAACGGTTCATACCATGTTGTGGCTGTATGCGTCCTTTCCCCCCACGGTCCCTTCGTAATGGATTTGATGATCATTGTGCCCACATCCTTTGCCCTGCATGTGGCGATCAATTCTTCCGCGTTGTTTCGAAATTCAGGGATCGCCATTTGTATAAAATTTAATGGGAATAAAACGGAATCAAAGTCGAAGCGACGCAGGGCTTCCAGATAGATCTTCGGTGCGTCGATGCCGTGTCCGGTGATGCCGATAAATTTTGTCAGCCCTTTACCACGCGCTTCAAGCACCGCTTCCAGCGCGCCGCCTTTGGCAAAGATGGAATCCAATTCTTCCATCGTATTTACTGCATGGAATTGATATAAGTCAAAACTTTCGGTTTGCAGGCGCGCAAGTGATTCCTGGAATTCTTTCCACGCGCCATCCTTCGTACGCTGCATGGTTTTGCATCCCAGGAAGAAACGACTGCGCTCGCGCCTCATCCATGGGCCAACTCGTATCTCTGCCTGACCGTAAGACGGAGCGATGTCAATATGGTTGATCCCGGCTTCGATCACCATCTCCATTACTTTGTCGGCGTCCTCCTGCTCGATCTGCCAAAAAGCGGCCCCGCCGAAAATGGCGACCGTGCTCATGTGGCCTGTGCGCCCGAATTTTCTCTTTTCCATGGTCATTCTCCTATAATCTTTACCAGCACGCGTTTTCGCCTGCGTCCATCAAATTCACCGTAAAAGATCTGTTCCCACGTGCCGAAATCCAATTCACCATTGGTGATGGCTACTACCACTTCACGTCCCATGACCTGTCTCTTCATATGTGCGTCAGCGTTATCTTCACCTGTATCGTTATGACGATATTGGTCAACGGGGTCGTGCGGAGCAAGCTTTTCCAGCCATTTTTCATAGTCGTCATGCAGTCCATTTTCGTCATCGTTGATAAACACGGATGCAGTAATATGCATGGCGTTTGCTAGTCCGTCGCAATTACCACTTTGAAATTTCGCCAAACCTTGTTCAAGTTCTGTCGAAACAAAATGCGTCGGCATAAAAGTTTGTCGTGACGAATATCAAATCGATTTACGGATCTGAAAATCCCCTAAGCTATTGCAAGGGAGATTTTCATTCTCCAATGATCTTTACTAAGACCCGCTTTCGTCTTCGTCCATCGAATTCGCCGTAGAAAATCTGCTCCCATGGACCAAAATCAAGTTTACCATCGGTCACGGCGACGACTACCTCACGACCCATAATTTGGCGTTTTAGATGTGCATCAGCATTATCTTCACCGGTTTGGTTGTGGAAGTATCTGCTCGTCGGTTCATGGGGCGCAAGCTCTTCCAGCCATCGTTCGTAGTCCTGGTGCAGGCCTGATTCGTCATCATTTATGAAGACAGAAGCCGTTATATGCATTGCAGAAATCAGAATCAGGCCTTCCTGAATTTTACTCTCTTGAAGGCAGGTTTCCACTTGAGGAGTCATATTTATGAAGCCACGTCGGGTGGGGAGGTTGAACCAAAGTTCTTTGCGATAGGATTTCACAGTGTTCTCTTCTACTAATTTTCAGATATCTTAGATGATTTTACTTGACTCTGTTAGATTGAGGTAACTGTGTTTTGCTGCCCGCGACGTTAAGAAGGGAATTGATTGTAAATTCATAAGTTGAAAAATAACAAATACCAGCGAGGAATCCTTGGGGACAGGGTTGAACACAATAGACCATGTTTTTCATGTTGCGTAAGTAGAAATAGGGTTATTCTGAAGGTGATTCTCGAAACCACACGAAATTTGGCATCGACGATCTCACCCGTTTTTGCGGTGAATTGACGTGCCCTCGCATCCGCTGTATTAAACTCAACTACGCTCTTTAATGGCCGATTCTTTCCGTAGAAAGTATAACCCTGTCCCTGAAATAATCAAATGCACGATCATAAAAGGGATGTAGTTTGCAGTCGGCCAGCCGCGTGACATCCACAATAAGTCGCCGCCTGCGCCGCGAATTAATTCCAAAATGGATACTGTCAGCACAAGGATGGTGTTGCGTGCTGGCTCTCCTGCCGCGTAAAGCATCATGACGCTTCAGACTCCCATCTCAAGCACGAAGATCAGCCATGCATCAGAAAAGGCTCTCATGGAAAGGTCATTTGTTGAGAATGGAAACATTGAACCGAAAAGTTGGGGATTAATAAAAATTGTCCAGCAACTTGCAATCGCAAGGATAATATAGAACACTCCAACACTTCTTAACCACAACTTTGTTTTTGTCATCGTAAACTCCACTCGTTTGCCTTAACTCAAAGTAAACTGGATTAACTGCGCCGTCGTCATCGCGCAACTGACTTGTTGATTGAATACATTAATGTGGGAAAATTATCGCCAGCGATACCATTCACTTTTCTTTCAAGAGTCATGCCAATCTTTTGAGCGACGCGTTGCGATGCGATGTTGTCAGGATGCATTAAGCAGATGATTCGGGATAGATTCAGCGTTTCGAACGCGTATGCCAAAATCCCTTCGGCGGCTTCGGTTGCCAATCCCTGACGCCAGAATTTCTTATCCAACAAATACGCGACTTCGATTTCCAGTTGACCATCAATTGTCCACGGCAGCAAGCCGCAACGCCCAATAAACATGCCCGTTTCCTTATAAATAGTTGCCCATAATCCTAGTTCTGGATGATCACGAGGCCCGTCGATATACCATTCCAAATGTTCACGAGTCTCAGCGAGAGTTAACACACCCTCAGGAAAATATTTACGAATCTCGGAGTCGCTGTATAACGCAAATAACTCGTCAAGATCGTCCATGACGAGATGGCGGTGGATAAGTCGATTTGTTTCGAGGATAATCGTCATGGTTTTATGCAAGTGCCAACTGAATCGCCTGTCCCATCGTCATGACACATTGGACTAGAACGGCTTGAAAATCATCAGCCACAAAACAATTGCAGGAATCACATATCCGATAATGACAAACGAGGTCACATTAATATTTTTGATGTGTGCAAGCACCTCTTCTTGACTGGCAGGTTCTTCGGCGGGAAATTCGACGAACTTTAGCATATAGGGTAGACCAACCTTTTTGCGAAGGATTTTATAGGTACTTTCATCAACCCAAAACATCCAAAAGAAAACAAATAGCATAAGGATAATGGAGAGCCAAATCCAACCCTTATTCCAAATGTGGAACATGAAGGGCAAAGCTAGACCTGATATTCCCATCAGGATGAACGAAATCATGATTGCATTCATGGTTGTCGCAGAGAGATCGAGCATGGCGCGAATACGGGTAAAATCAGTTTCTTTGCGCAATTTAAATACCATAGCAACAGATGCTCCATGTGACAGGAAGAAGGTGATTGCCGATAAAACATGGATGAACACAAGCCAGAGGATAAGCATAGTTTTTTCTCCTTTTGAAAAATTAGAATTTACGGAACTACCCTAGCGCCAATTGGATCGCCTGCTCCATCGTCATAGACCTGCCCTCCACCCAGAGCGCGTTGAATTTCGCTTCAGCGAGCGTATTAGGGCAATAAAGTTCTTATCAGGCTGTCTGCAAGCCATTCTGCATATTTTTCCTTTGACCAACCCTGATCTCGCGTCAACAAAAGGAAGACTTCTGGACTGGTCAAAGTCCAGACAGTATCTGTGGCGTAAGCCTCATCCATCTTTTCCCGTAGCAGGCCATTGGAAATAATCTGCCTAACTGCAAACGCCATATGTTGCCACCTCTGCTTATTGAGATTTTGTACCATCTTGTCAACATCTGCTTCGGTCTTGGCAGCGACATTCATAATTTCAGCGATGGACGCAGCACCCTCCAGGTTGTTGGCAATTACTTGCGCAAACATCTGAAGTTGTCGGCGCTGGTCACGTTCCTGTGATACGGCTTTTGGCCCAGTCCGTTCAAGGATGGGGATGTTTTCTTCGCCGCTGTTTGAGGAGGAAACGTTCAACAAAGTTAAAAGAATTTTTCGCTTGTTCTCGAAACCAGCATAAACTGTCTTCAGCGCCACGCCTGCTTCTTTGGCAATCGCGTCGATGGTTGCGCCAGCATAGCCGCGTTCAATGAACAACTTATGCGCGGCCCCAAGGATTTGGCGGCGTGTCTCGCCTGCCTGTGTTTGACGGAGCGTAGAATCATACTTGCGTTTGGACGGATTTGATCTTGGCATGGGTCTTGACATTTTCCTGATTTGATTATACCATAGGGATATTAAATATCTCTATACGGTATCTAAAAAGGAGTTTATTACATGATCCAGAACGATGTTGACATCCATATCAATAGTCCAGTTGAAAAGGTTTTTGCATATCTAGCCGATGCCAAAAATCTCCGTACCTGGCAAGCCGATCTGATTGAAAACGAGCAACTGACCGAAGGACCGATCCGTGTTGGCACTCGCTTTCGTGAAGTGCGGCGGACAGGACCACAACAATCTGAAATCCTCGCTGAAATTACCGCCTTTGAGCCGAATAAACATTTCGCTACGAAGACTCTTAAGGGTTCACAAGCCACAGTTAGTTATATCGTCCATGAAGAGCGGGGAGGGACAAAACTAACCTATAAATTCATCTTGCAGACCAGTGGCTTTATGCGCTTGATGGAGCCTCTCATCGCTGCCTCAATTAAGAAAGATGCCAAATCGGATTTTCGAAAGTTGAAGCAGATACTTGAAAGCTAGCAAGTTATTCTTCGGCTTTTTGTAACGCCAACCGAATCGCCTGCTCCATCGTCATGGCACGGCCATCTGCCCAGAGCGCGTTGAATTCCGCTTCGGGCAGCATGGCATGCAATTGAGAAATGGCAAGGTCATATTCGACGCGTTCATAATCCACCATCGGCGACTGGGCTTTTTCCCGCAAAACTTCTGCCATGCCAAATAATTTTGCGGCGCGTTGTGGTTCTTCATCAGCGATGGCAAGAAATCCAAAACATTCCAATTGGTGCGCAATAGCGGGGCGGTTGCCCAATTCCTGCCAGTCCTTGATGGTTTCTCGATAAATCAATCTGGCTTGAGTCAGGTTGCCCGTCTGTCGTTCGATATGACCGATTTCGCTCCTCAAGGACAGTCCCATATTTAAGTTATTTAAGCCTTTGAATATTACCAGCCCATCTTCAAAGTATTTTTTCGCAGTGGTATGGTTGCCACGCTCCTTTTCGCTCATACCCAAGCCGAGAAAGAACATGCCATTCTGAAAAGACCCTGGTCTCTCACGCATCCTATCCCTCAGTTTTCCAAAATACATTTCCTTTTCGCTTTCATCTCCTTTTTCTGCAGCAAGTCTTGCCATGTTCATGGTTGCCATGCCCAGCCCCCAGCTGTCATTAATCTCATGGCTGAATATCTGAAACCCTTCCCGCGCCGCTTCGTCTCTATCGGGCATGTGGATGAGTCCTGTGGCGATATAGTACATTTCCAGGCTGTAGCCTAAGATCTGTTTATCGGCTGCTACGCGTGAGATGGCGATGGCTTCCCTCAAAACTTGCAAAACAAGCGGCATGTTTCCCACACCCATACCCATCATGCCCTGCATAAACAATGCCCTGGCGATTGACTTTTGTCGGCGCAGGTTGGCATCTCCACTGACTGGCGGCAATGCTCTGGCGCGTTCTACGGCAGTGTTCGCGATTGTCACCCCTTCGATAAGGATACCCAGAAAACTGCAGACGGTGCAAAAGTTTGCCGCCAAACGGACATTCTCTTCGACGTGATTTTCCAAACCCCAATCCAGCGCGGCGCGGTAATTTTCAACTTCATCCTTTGCCCTGCCAACCATCGTAACAAGATTTTCTGAGCGGAAGGCGTCCCACATCTTTTCAGATAACGCATCGAAATAGACGTAGTGCCGATCACGCGCTACTGACGATTGCTTCGCCTCGAATAACTTTTCTCTGGCGTATTGTCTGATCGTCTCCCGTAGAAAATAGCGCATTTCATTGTCCCGTTCTTCGGTCACCACCAACGACTTGTTGATGAGTCCCTCAAGATGCTCAATGGCATTCGCGTCTTCCGAGATGGCTTCAAGCGCGTCCAACGTCCAACCGCCCATGAATACAGACGTGTTCCTCAAAAGCTGTTTCTCTTCTTCTGAGAGCAAGTCATAACTCCAATCAATCAGTGCACGTAACGTTTGTTGACGAGGCAGCGCGGTGCGACTGCCACCCACCAGCAGGCGGAAGAGATCATCGAGGCGCGCGGCGATTTGTTCGGGTGTAAGCAATTTTGCTCGCGCAGCGGCTAATTCAATTGCAAGGGGAATACCGTCAAGACGAGAGCAGATTTGGGCGACGGATGAAGCGTTGCTTTCCGTCAGATTAAAATTTGAATTCGCAGCGCGGGCGCGTTCCACGAAAAGGCGTGTCGATTCGGAATCTGCAAGCGAGGGAGTGCGATAGGCAACTTCACCCGCGATGCCCAACGGTTCGCGGCTGCTGGCAAGGATCTTGAGTCCCGCACATTGATGCAGGAGATCATCGGCAAGTTGTGCACAGGCTTCGATAAGATGTTCGCAGTTATCGAGAATGAGCAATAGCTTTTTATCACGCAGATAATCTATAACCTGTGAAGTTAGTGGACGAAAGGGTAGTTCTTGCAGGCCAAAGGCCTGGGCTATTGCGGGGATGATCTGCGCAGAATCAGTAAGCGGGGCAAGTTCGATCAACCAGACGCCACTGGCGAAAGATGCAAGCTCTTGTGCGCCCACTTCATTCGAAAGGCGAGTCTTGCCTGTGCCACCTGAACCAGTTAGAGTGACAAGACGCGATGACTCGAGTAACATTTTGATTTCTTCTATTTCTTTTTCGCGACCAACAAAAGACGTAAGTTGAAGAGGAAGATTCGTTATAGCAGTGGAGATTGAATTGAGTGGCGGGAAATCTTGTTGCAAATCTGGGATGACAAGTTGAGAAATCTTCTCAGGTCGACTCAAGCCTTTGAGATAATGTTCGCCGAGTTGGAGCAGGGTAATTTCTTTTGGCAGATGTTCGCGCAGCACTTGTGCAGTTGTTTCAGATAGTAATATCTGCCCACCATGCCCAATAGACATGATGCGGGCAGCGCGGTTGAGGGATTGTCCGTAATAATCGCCATCGCGAAGTTCTGCTTCGCTGGTATGCAACCCCATACGGACTTTAAAAGGCGGGGATGAAGACTGAAGGACAAACAATGAATGCAGCGCGCGTTGCGAGCCAATCGCCGCGTTGATCCCATTCATAGTAGCTGGGAACACGGCATGGACTCCATCACCCGTAGTTTTGATGATATGTCCACGATTTGATTCGATCGCTTCCTTCAAGATCGAATCGTGTTTTGCAAGAGCGACTTTCATCTCTTCAGGATGTTTTTCCCAGAGTTTTGCTGAGCCTTCGATATCGGTGAATAGAAACGTGACAGTACCTGATGGAAGATCGCCCATTATTTATCCAGCCTTTTCAGCGGTACATACGGATTAAATTCAAAAAATGATACGGAAATATATAAGACCATTTTAGTCTATAAGTTGTGGAAATTGGTTTAGCGTTGTGCACTTTTCGAATTTTGCTCTCGAAACTACAGATCATGCCTGGCGTAGGTGCATGTGCGCACAACTAGCTGGGTTGATATTATTATCACTCCCAACACTAACGATAAAAAGAAGTATAATGTAACCACTGTTACATAATATGCACTCCTGGCTTCTGCTCCACTACAAACTTCCCACCCAGCCTTCCGCCCTGCGCGTCTATATTTGGCGCAAGCTAAAACGCCTTGGGGCAATCCTGCTGAATGATGCAGTCTGGGTGCTGCCTGATACGCCGAGAACAGCGGAGCATTTCCAGTGGCTGCTCACCGAAATTCAAGAGATGAAGGGGGATGCCAACCTATGGAGATCCAATCTTGTGCTGGGAGTTCGTGAAGAGGCGCTCATCAAGCAATTCAAGGAACAGGTTGATATTGAGTATAGGGGGCTACTGAAAAAACTGGTCAAAAAGAATCCGGATTCATCAAAACTTTCACAAGAGTATCAACAAATCGTGGGAAAAGATTATTTCCATTCTGAAATTGGCAAACAGGTGCGGGAAAAGTTTTTGGCGTTGCGAGGAGAAACGGAATGAAATGGATTACCTGGGAAAATATTGGTGTTGACCGCATGGGTTGTATCTGGCTTATCCGCCGCTGGATTGATCCGAAAGCTGAGTTTCTCTTCATCCCGGTTGGAACCAAGCCATTGCCAAAAAACGCCGAGCCGTTTGACATTCCAGGTACTCGCTATTCCCATCACCGGGGTCATTGCACATTCCACACCTTGCTCAAAGAACATAATTTGAAGGACCCGGTTCTGGCGCGCATTGCCAGCATCATCGGTGAAGCGGATCTCGTTCAAGAGATCAATGTCGAACCTGCTGCCGCTGGACTGGATTTGCTCTGCAGGGGATTGCGACGAATCAGTGTCGATGATCAGGAAGCACTCAAGCGTGGTGTTGTAGTGTACGAGGCCCTGTATGCTGAACTTTCCGCTGGCGAAATCAACTCTGGTTACAACCGCAAACGGAATGCGGGTATGTGGGCGTCAACGGCTATCCTCGATATCATTGCTCGGGAGACTTATGCAGGTATCTGGCGATATGGGGTTCGCATTGGACCAACTCGAAATAAGCGGCCAGAAGAAGAATGGATTGAAATTAAAGTTCCGCCACTCATTGATCGAAAGACTTGGGAAACCGCGCAGGAATTACGGGAGCAGAATAAGAGGTTTTCACGACGAAATGCAAAGCATGATTATCTGCTAAGCGGTCTTACACGTTGCGTCTGTGGATACGCAATGAGTGGCGAGTATTTTAGCAATCATCAGTATTACAGGTGCACTTGGCGAAACAATCATCATACTCATTTGGAGGAGCGGATCTGCAGGGCCCGTTCGGTTCGTGCAGACGCAATTGAGGCGGATGTCTGGGACGGGATTGTCAGTCTATTTGCAAACCTTGACACTTTTGAAGAATATTTGAGGATTGCCCAGCAAGAGGAACTGGCTGCTTTGGATCCCAAGCTCGAAGAATTGAGCGCAGTTGAAGCGATGATCCTTCAAGCCGAGGCGGATGCTGTGGAAATAGGTAAGGCCTTGCGACGCGCAACTGGACTGGTGGCAAAGAGTCTTGAGCAGAACATGAATGAAGTTAATATGAGATACGATGCATTGTGCCAGAGACGCGGGACACTGCAGTCTGAATTGAGTGTGACGCGACTGACAGATAACGCAATCCAAGAATTGGTCGAATTTGCGCAGGACGTTTTTGTTGGGATAGAAAATGCTGATTTTGAAACCAAGCGTCGCAATCTTGAAATGCTAAAAATTCAAGTCGAGATCAACAACCGCTCTTTCACAATTAATTCATTGGCGGGTCAAATTACCGGAGAGATTCGCAAACTACCCATCGCTAGGAAGGGCGGAATTGTAACGGACTTGCGTTTACCAGACACAGCCCTTCGCGCACGCCACTTTCATGAAGTGCTTCCTCTACTTGATGAGTGATATTCACGAAGCTGCGTCGGTTGGGAATATTGAACCAGAGTTCTTTGCGAAAGGATTTCATAAACTTGTCTTGCCCTAATTGCGGGAGCTTGTTCATGATTTTACTTGACTCTTATTTATTGAGATAGGTGCGTTTAATCCAGGTAACAATATGAATATATCCAATGAATCACGCGAATCTTTTATTACTACCAGTGTTTTTACGTTTTTTTTAGCGCAAATTTAGACGTATTTTCGGTACTCTATGATAGATTTTCAGTTTACTGGAACGTTCTATGAGTCTATTGGATGTCAACAAAATACTTTCAGAAATCTATGAAGCAGCTTGCTTTTGCATATACATCTGCTCTTGAAATATATCTGACCGAAAGTGGAGAGGACGCTTTGCGGCAGGCTTATGAACTTGGGCGGGAAGCCGTACGCTCCAATTTGGGGATATTGGATATGGCAGAATTACATCATCAAGCTGTGAAGACTGCTTTGCGAAACGTCCCTCCAAATCAAGTGGACCAGCAGACAAAAAACGCTATGACCTTCTTTGAGGAGAGTCTTTCTCCTTTTGAGTTCACTCATCGGGGATATCGGGATGCGGTTGAGATCATGCGGCGAGTGGCCAATTTTGCATTTATAGCAACCCATGAGATAAAAGCGCCTCTTACCTCTATTCTTTCTTCTGCCAGTATGCTTAATGAGATTCTGGATGCAGACCAGTACAGCACGCAAGGCAGACTACTTGCGAACATCCTTAATGGTGTGACCATTCTCAAATCGCGTGCAGATGACATGATGGATATGGCAGGCTTATACGCCGGCGCTTTGAGTGTACATGTGAAGCCGGTGGACGTGCAGGATTTTCTTTGTCAGGTCTTTGAGCGTTTGGAACCGGAAGTACAGTTACAAGGGATGAAATTAGACCTTCATGTCGCAAAGAGCTTGCCGGAGGTCAAGTTTGATCCGGAACGGGTCGAGCAGGTAATCACCAATCTGGTGCAAAATGCCGTCAAGTATGCGGCTGAGGGCGGTCAAATTGAACTCAAAGCATCCATTCGCGATGATAGTTTGGTGATTGTGGTCGGCGACCGGGGTAAAGGACTTCCACTTTATGAGCAAAAAATGCTGATTGCTGCAAGTGGATCTGTTGGAAGAAACGATCATGCTCAGGGAACAGGATTAGGCTTGATGCTCTGTGAACAAATCGTCGAGGCACATAACGGCACGCTCAAGTTGATCAGCCGGCAGGGTCAAGGCAGTATCTTTGAGGTGCAGTTGCCATTGGTAAGCCAATGTTAATTGCGGAGTAGAAATATGAAAGTATTGATTGTCGAGGACGCGGACGAGATCATCGAAACGATCACACTCCTGCTGGGCATCCGCTGGCCCGACTGTAATGTTAAATCGACTCATCAGGGAGAGGAAGCACCTCATCTCGTCGAGGTTGAGGCCCCGGACATCATCATTCTCGATCTAGGCTTGCCGGATCGAAGCGGGTTGGATGTGTTGCGCGAGATCAGAGGCTTTTCAGATACGCCTGTCATTATCGTGACGGCTGATCAGGATGAAGTGGATCGGGTCAAAGGCCTGGAATTGGGTGCAGATGATTACATCGTCAAGCCTTTCTCGCATACTGAGTTATTAGCGCGGGTCAAGGCGGTTTTACGCCGCACTCATATGCCGCAGCTCAGGCGCGACGACGGAATTCTCACATTGCCCGGCCTTGTCATAGATTTTTCAGAACGCCGTCTGCTGTTTGATAACGGCGAAGAAATATTCCTAACGCCCACGGAATGGAATTTTCTATATTATCTAAGCCGTAATCGGGGAAGAGTGATCCCTTATGCTTCACTCGCTGAAAATGTATGGGGGACACAATACGTGACATCTTCTTCCATTAAAGCAGCCGTCTATCGCCTTCGTCAGAAGCTTAATGATAATGGAAGGGTTCCGAAATTAATTCGCTCACACCCCGGTATTGGCTACAGCTTGATAGGGCCTCAATAGGGTGGAAAGTAGACAGATAGCCTCTCTTTGGAACTCTCAAATTATAAGTTACTGCACTTTCATGTACTTGTTACAGCCCGAGTTACCCTTGTTACGGTCTTTGTAACTTATTACGATTTTAATTTGCTCAAGAACCTTGTTGTCTGACCTTTTCTTCAATTGAGGCGCGGAGGTGTGAATCATGGGATCGCAGAAACGATCCACGGGAATGCATGAACCCGATCCGAATCCACGTCATCCTGAGAGGCCCTCATCTGGATCATCAATAGGAAATGAACATCACTTCGGCTCCCTAAAGATATTAGTGGTTGAAAACCTTCCAGATGTAGTAGACAGTATTATCTTGTGGATGACGGCG
>WNFL01131486.1_pt5 | contig 12288 bp, 12 predicted proteins | sample 5400361 | NCBI WGS metagenome assembly WNFL01 (sample SAMN13153351, study PRJNA577476) | soil metagenome | isolation source: 40 cm soil on Douglas fir-dominated hillslope | place: USA:California | collected 2013-09-17
GAACAGGGTCGGCCCTGCTCCCCGCAAGCCGAGGAAGATGAGCATGGTGTCGCGGCCGCGGTGATTGTTCATCCCCACCGAGCTCACGCAATCGGTGCCGCCACAGTCGGTTGAGTTCGAGAGCCTGATCCCTTCGGTGCCGTAGGGCGCCGGAAAGGTGAACTTCCCTCTCGCCGGCAGAAACGCCTGGATCTCCGAGGCGGTCCATCGCGGACGGATCGCGGTGCTGTCGGCCTTTTCGACGAAGCCGCCAGGGGCCTGCGCGATGGCGGGCGCGGCGGGCAGGGTGATGGCGAGGCCGGTGGTCAGGGCCAGGACGAGCCGCCGCTTCACGGCGAAGAGGGGTCCAGCAAACATGGTCGTTCTCCTAACAATGGGGAGGCCACGCTTGCCTTGAGGAGCCCTACCAGGTCTGGATCGGTGGCTCTGTCTGCTCTCGAAGCGGCTACCCTTTTCCTCCACTGAGACTACCCATCACACGCATTGCGGGTAATTGGGCATTCACCCTAGATCGCCGGCTCTTTCACCCTAGTACGGCCAAAGTCTGCCGATAGAGTGACTTAAGCATCGCTAGGGTGCTTTCCCGGAGAGCCCTAAGGCACCTCCCCGATAGGAATGCCGGCCCGCAGTCCCTATCGTGGCCGCGTGTGGTCTCGTATCGCGGTCGGGAACGACGCGCAACGGAAGGTCAGGGTTGTCGCCGCGGTGCGCTCTCCCGCCTGGGCGGCGAGCCCGCCGCGCGCATCGCGGAATTGAAGGCCTCCATCCCGCTTCCCGGCTCCTCTTGATCACGTCCGCGGAGGAAGGCGAAGCGGGCCGACCAGCGGGCACGGACGCTCAGGTCACGGAGGAGGCGGTCGTGGCGACGCTCGTTTCCGAGATCCGGAAGCTCGCCCGGAGCCTCGCCGCCCACAGAGGGGCGCGTTGAGCCCTGGCAGGAAGCAGGGCGAGCACCGGCTCAACTGCCCCGGCGGCTCCAGATCGCACGCAGGGTATCCGCAAGCGTCGTCGGGTCGAAAGGCTTGCTGATCACGGCCAACGATCCCAGCTCCCGATAGCGGGCGGTCTCGTGCGGCTGGACCTTGGCCGTCATGAACACCACGGGCGTGTCGGCGGTGGCCGGGAGCTGCCGCAGGGCACGGAGGGGGTTCGGCCCATCCATGCCCGCCATCATCACGTCCAGCAGGATCAGGTCGGGGGCGAAGCCTTCCACCCGATCGAGGGCCTCCCGCCCCGACCCGCACACCTCCACGGAGAAGCCGCCCACGGAGCTGAGGGCGAACTCCGCGACGACCTGAACGTCCGGGTCGTCCTCCACGAGCAGGATGCGGCTGAGCGCTCGGTCACTCACGCTGTGGATCGCCGGCGGGGCCCGCGTGCGCCTCGGGCAAGTCGATGAAGAACGTCGTACCGGCCCCCTCCTGGCTCTCGAATCCGATGCGGCCGCCGAGGTGCTCCACGATCGCCTTGCTGATGCTGAGCCCCAGTCCAGTGCCCTCCCGCTGGCGCGTCGTCGAGGAATCGGCCTGCGCGAAGCGATGGAAGATGCGGTCGCGGAAGTTCCGGGGAATCCCCGGCCCGCGGTCGGTCACCCCGATGCGGACCTCCGCCCCCCGACGCTCGGCGCCGAGGGTGACCCGCGCGTGGGGAGGCGAGAACTTCGCCGCGTTCGAGAGCAGGTTGGTCAGCACCTGCATGAACCGGTCGGCGTCGACCAGCACGTAGGCGTCGCGGGGCACCTCGGCCAGTACCAGAGCGACCTCGAACCTGTTGCCGTAGGGCTGGTTCGCCTCGACGGCCGCCGCCAGCAGGCCCGCCAGGTCGTGGGAACGCACGTTGAAGGCCAGGGAGCCGGACTCGATCTTCTGCAAGTCCAGGATGTCGGTGGCCAGGCGCACCAGCCGCTGGCTGTTGCGGTAGGCGATGTCGACGAGCTGGCTGGCCTTCGGCGGCAGCTCGCCGGCCCGGCCCTCGCTGACGAGGCCCAGGGAGCCGTGGATCGACGTGAGGGGCGTGCGCAGCTCGTGGCTGACGATGGAGATGAACTCGTCCTTCAGCCGCTCCAGGCGGCGCTGCTCCTCGAGCTGATCGCGGGTCGCGCTGTGCTCGTCCAGGACCGAGCGGATGCGCTGTTGCAACTGCGTGTTGGAGTCGCGGAGCGACGCGGTCGTCTCCTGGAGTCCACGGTGGGTCATCTCGAAGGCGGCCAGGCTCTCGGCGAAGAACTGCGCCGCGCGTCGCGCCATCACCTGGCTCGCTTCCGGGGCCAACATGTCGAGGAGCGCCGCCACGAGGGCCTCGTGGTGTATCGCCGCCAGGTCCAGCACACCCACGCCCTCCGCCAGGGCAGCCCGGCCTGCCTGATAGGCCTGAAGCAGTCCCTGCTCGGAGCCCCGCGCGAGGTAGTCGCCGAGCGCCGCGGAGTACTCGCTGGTCAAGTCCCCCAACCGCGACCTCACGCCGCCGACCCCAGGAATTGGACCACCAGGACCAGCGCGTCGTCGCTTCCCTTGAGGTGCTGCGCCAGAATGCGTTCGGCCAGCTCCTGGGGAGGCGGCCCCAGCACCAGACCTTCGGCGAAGCCGGGGCGCACCCCGTCGGTCGCGAGCAAGAGCGTGTCCCCCGGGGCCACCGCCAGAACCTCCTCGGACAGCGCCGGCAACTGGAATCCGACGACTCCTCCGCGCAAGAGCAGGCTCTCCCGGCGCGAGTGGTCGGTCGAGCCGGTCCTCAACAGCATCGCGGCCACGTTGCCGACGCCGGTCCAGGCGATCGTGGAGTCCACCGAATCGAAGGAGGCCAGGCTCATCACGACTCCGCGAGTTTCCAGCAGCGCGTTGTGACAGCGCCGGACCAGGCTGGCCACCGGCTCGTCGGCGTGGCCGGCGAGCGTGCTCGCCGCCAGACGCGCCGCTTCGGCGGCCTCGCGGCCATGGCCCAGGCCGTCGACCGCGCCCACCAGCACGCCGCCCGGGAAGGACTCGACGACCTCGAGGTCCCCGCAGGCCGCCTCTCCCGGCATGGTTCGGGTCGCCACGCCCCACTCGATCGCGCCCTTCCGGCGTACACCGTCTGCGGAGACGCTCATATCGTCCATTTGCGAACGGTCACGCACGTCCCCTCGCCCGGCGCCGACACGATCGCGAACTCGTCCATCAGGCGCTTGACCCCGGGCAGGCCGAGCCCCAGGCCATGTCCCGTGCTGTATCCGTCCTGCATGGCCCGGGAGATGTCGGCGATCCCCGGGCCGGCGTCGAGCGCCACCACGACGATGCCGATGCGGCTGCCCCGATTGGCCACTCCCAGCTCGATCTGGCCGGTGCGGGCATATTCCAGGATGTTGCGGGCCAGCTCGGAGATCGCCGTAGCGACCACCGTCTGATCGCCTCCCGAGAAACCCAGCTTCGCGGCGAGCTCCCGCCCGCGCTGGCGCGCGGTGACGACGTCGGTGGCCGACGCTATTGCGATGGCCACCGAGGGTACGCGCGCCAACCCCGGGTCGCTCCCCCTTTCACTGGCCATGCTTGCCCGGCCTCGTCCATTGGTCGAGGTAAGCGAGGCCCTCCTCGAGGTCCAGCGCCGTCGCGACGTCTTCGAGGGTCAGGCCCAACTGGACCATCGCGAAGGCGACTTCGGGCTGGATCCCGACGATGACGGTCTGGGCGCCGCGCAAACGGATCATGTGCGCGATGGCCCGCAGGGTGCGCACGGCGAACGAGTCCATCACGTCGAGCACAGTCACGTCCACGATCGCGCCCCGCGAACGGAACTTGCCGACCTGCGCGGCGAGGTCGTCCTGCAGCTGGAGCAGGTCCTCGTCGTTGAGGGCCGACTGGATGGAGGCGATCAGGTAGTCGCGCTGCTTGAGGATGGGGACCCGCATGAAGCGAAAGGAGCTACGCTTCCTTCTCCGGCTCGCCGGTGGCGGCCAGGATGACCCGGTAGCCCAGCAACCGCTCTGCCTCCTCGATGCCCCCCTGCAGGTCACCCACGGCGTTGATCTTGCCGAGGTCGACGCCGATGGTGACGAGGGTCTGCGCGATCTCGGAGGAGAGACCGGTCACGATGACGTTGGCGCCCATGAGGCGCGAGGCGTCCACCGTCTGCACGAGGTGGTTGGCGACGGTGGCGTCGACCGACGGCACGCCGGTGATGTCCACCACGACGACCTTGGCGCGGTTGGCGCGGATCCCGCGCAGGAGCTGCTCGGTGAGCTGGCGGGCCCTCTGGGGGTCGATCACGCCGATGATGGGCAGGATCAGCAGCCGATCGCGCACCTGCAGCACGGGCGTGGACAGCTCGCGGATCGCCTCCTGCTGCTGGCGAATGATGCGCTCCCGCTCCTGCACGAAGCCGACCGCCACCGTGTTGGCGATGCGGTTGGCGGCGGGCTCGTAGGCGTCGAGCACGCTGTTCAGCAGGGCGAAATCGCTCTGGTACTTCTTGAACAGCGAGCGCGCGAGCACGTCGCGAAGCAGCAGGACGATGCCCAGCACCTCGTGGGTCTCGACGCCACGCGGGATGATGCGCTCGGAGAGGTTGCGGGCATAGGCTTGAAGCGCCTCGACGCTGCCCGTCTCCAGCACCTCCACGTAGTTGTCGTACACCGAGGTCGCCTCGGCGAAGATCTCCTCGCGGGTCATGGCGGTGAGGAGCTGCGACTCGGTGATGCGGCGCGCCCATTCCTCGCGGAGCTGGGTGCGGTTCTGGCGCAGGTGGGCAACCAGCTCCCGCAGCAGCGCCGCCGTGGACTCGGAGGTCGGCTTCACGGGCAGGGCCTCGGTGCCGCGTCGTTTCTCGTTCTTCTGGTTCTTGCCATTCATCGGAGCTCCTTACCTCTCGCAGCCTGCACACGCTGCAGGTGCCCGAACGCGCAGCCGCTCTGTTGGGGGCTGATTCTACAAGGCAATCCGCTTGCCATGGCTTCGGCTGTTCTCAGTAGTTCTTGCGGGTCAACATCTTGGACGGCGGGCACGCTCCGAGGAATCGCGAGACGACAGAAACCCCGGGCACCTACAAGTGGTACGCGCGTTCTCATCCTGATCCCCACGACTCCTCAGTTGGTCCGACGAGGCGCCCCTTTCTCCGCGCCCGCTTCCCAGCGCTTCATCTTGTTCAGCAAGGCCTTGTAGGAGATCTTCAGGCGGCGGGCTGCTTCGCGCCGGTTCCAACGTGTCTCCTCCAGGGTCTGCTGGATCAGGCGGCGCTCGACCTCGGTGGCCGCATCGAGGGCGGCTTCCTTCAAGGAGGGCGGGTGGCCCTTCTCGTTTCGGATCGTGCGTTCGGCAGCGGGCGGCGGCTCCGCGGCGGGCAGGGCGAGGGGATGGCGGCCGATCTCGCCGAGCGCCGCCTCGAGGTCGGGCAGGATCACGTAGCGCCGGACCGCGTTCTCGAGCTCGCGCACGTTGCCGCGCCACTCGTGTCGCTCGAAAGCCTCCAGGAGCGCCGGGGGAAGCATGTCCGTCCCGCTCCGGTAGCGCTCCGCGTAGAGATCGAAGAAATGGCGCGACAGGACCGCGATGTCCTCCCTCCGCTCGCGCAGGGGCGGGACCTCGATCCGGATCACGTTGAGCCGGAAGTACAGGTCTTCGCGGAAGCGTCCCGAAGCCACTGCCGCCTCGAGCTGGCTGTTGGTGGACGACAGGACGCGCGCATCGACCCTCACGGTCGCGCTGCCGCCCAGCCGGCTGAACTCACCATCCTGGAGCACGTGGAGCAGCTTGGCCTGCAGATGTGGGCTCATCTCGCCGATCTCGTCGAGCAGGATCGAGCCCTTGTCGGCCAGCTCGAACCGGCCGGGCTTGTCGCGGACAGCCCCCGAGAACGCGCCCCGTTCGTATCCGAACAACTCTGACTCCAGGAGGTCCTGGGGCAGCGCCGCGCAGTTCACCTTCACGAATCGCTTGGGGGCCCGGCCCGAATGGGCGTGAATGAACCGCGCCAGTACCTCCTTGCCAACCCCCGACTCGCCCAGGATGAGGACGGGCGCGTCCGTCTCCGCGACCTGGAGGGCCAGCTCCCGGATCCCAGCCATGCGCGGACTCGATAGAACCAGCTCGACCGCGTCACCATCCTGATCGAGGCGGCGCTGCAGCACGTTGATCTCGTTGCGCAGCGTCTGCTTCTCCAGGGCGTTTCCGATCGCGAGCTCGAGTTCCTGGTCTTCGAACGGCTTGGTGAGGTAATCCGACGCTCCTCGCTTGACGGCCTCGACCACGGTCGCGATCTGCCCCAGGGTGGAAAGAACGACGATCGGGAGCCAGGGGTGGAGCTTCTTGGTGCGGGCCAGCAGCTCGAGCCCGCTCATCCCGGGCATGAGCAGATCGAGCAGGACGACCGCCGGTGGAGGGGCCGAGGAAAGGAGGGTGAGGGCTGCCTCGCCGGAAGCGGCGGAGGTCACGTCATAGCCGCGTCCCGACAGGAGGGTCGCCAGGTAGGCACGGACGTCGTCGTCGTCGTCGACGATCAAGACACGCGGCCTGGGCATGAGCGTGCCTCAGGATAGTCAATATTGGAGGCGCTGAACAGACCCGAGCACTCGAGCCCTGCTAGATCACGGGAACACTCCCCCCGGGCCCGGACAGCTTGCCGACGGAACGGGCTCGGACCACGCCCAGCGCCATGAGGAGGACGCCCACGCTACCCCACCCCACGAGGACCTCTCGGGGGAAGCCGGCCTTTCCCAGGAACACACACCAGAAGTCCAGGCCGAGGCCGAGACGCTCCGGCAACACGTCGCCGGCGATCGCGCGGCCCGCGTACTTCTGGAACAGGCCGAACTGGCCGGCCAGGGAGTAGTCCAGCCGGTACTCGAAGCGCGCGTTGTAATACGGGGAGGGATTGCCCGCCTGCTCCTCGAGGAAGCTCGTCGAGGTACCCACGACCGCCACCGCCAGGCCGGCGAGAGTCAGGGGCGCCACCAGTTGCGCCGCACGCCGCCCCCCCCGGTCCAGGACGCCCGCCAGGGGAAGGATGAGCCCGGGCAGGCTGGGCAACAGGTAGCGCGGGCCGAAGCAGTATCCCCCTTCCCAATGCGTGTAGCGGGAGTAGAAAAGGAGAGTGACCCCTCCGTGGACCAGGGCCGCCCAGGCCAGGCCGGGACGGGCACGGAGCAGGGCCCGAAAGCCGAAGAGAGCCGCCAGAACGGGAGGAGCGAAGAGGAAGAGTCCCTTTCCCGGGCTGAGGAGCAGGCCGTACAGGCCGACCGGCAGCGACGTGCTGAAGGTGAGGACCTCCTTTCCCCCTTCGACCGCCGTGGGGTAGCCGAACTCGAGAGGGTTCCCGAAGCGCACGAGGTTGAGGGCCAGGTAGCCCAGGGCCGCCAACGAGAACGGGAGCAGGAGAGCCGCCAGCTCTCCGGTCCGGGCGGCCCTGCGTCGCTCCGCGACGTAGCCGGCAAAGAGGGCCAGGACCAGGAACGTCCCCACCGTGAACTTCGTTAGGAAGGCATACCCGGCCAGGGCGGACGCGGCGGCGAAGCCACGAACGTGTCCCGTCTCCAGGCTTCGCGCCAGAGCCCACAGCGCGGCCGTGGCCAGCAATGCCAGCAAGGGCTCCGTGAAGGCCTGCTTGGCGTAGGTGGCGAGGAGGGTGGCCGCGCCCAGGGTCGTGGCCGCGGCCAGCGAAGCGCGCACGCTCGCTCCCGCCAGGCGCGCCAGGGAAAAGAGGACGGCCACGCAAGCGGCGGCCGCGGTCGAGCTCGGCAACTGCGTCGCCGCTTCACGGGCCAGGAAAGCCAACGGCGGGCGGCCGGCGCGCTCCAGGATTCCTCCCAGGACGCCGTAGTAGGGGGCCGCGAGCACGGGCTGTCCCGGCCCGTAGGGCGAGTAGGGCTGGCCGTCCCGTCCCACGCGGCCGTAGAACATCCGGGCCGCCACCATCTGCGGCACCGCCATGGTCCCGTCCCGCCAGAGCGACTCCGCAGTGAAGTGGATGGAGTGCTCGTCGATCGTCCTGGCCCTGCCGGAGGCGAGGAGGAGGTACGCACCCTGGAAGACGAGGAAGAGTGCCACGGCCAGTCGTCGGGTGCCCGGCGGCGGGCTCGTGACGGGGGGACTAGAGCTCGACACCCGGTGGCGTCGTCCCGCGAGGCGTGCCTACGAACATCAGCTTGCCCCAGGCTCTCGAGCAATGGAGCGATCTGAAGTAGCGGTGCAGCAGGGTCAGGACCGCCTCGGGGTCGCCCAACCAGCGCTCGTACGTCTCGCCCTCGCATCGGATCATGGTGGCCAGCGCGTCGAGCTTGCTCGAGAGGCGGCGGGCGATGCTACTACGAACGGCCACGTGAACAAAGCGCAGGAACGGCGTGTTCCAGGGCTCCACGGCGACGAACCGTCCGGTGGGGCGCAGGATCCGGCTGGCCTCCGTGAGGGCGCGCTCGAGATCGTCCAGGCCGCGGAGGTGGTGTAGGCCACCCTGCACGATGGCGACGTCCTTGGAGCGATCCGGGAGATCCAGGTGGCGGCAATCGCCCACCAGGCAGCGGCCCGGACCGGCATAGCCCTCGACGAGGGTGGAAGAGAGATCGACACCTTCGATCCGAGCGAACCCCAGCCGGGCCAGGGCGCGGAGTCCGTTTCCGCGACCGCAGAACAGCTCCAGGATCTCGGAGTCCGCCGGCCACTCGAGCGCCCCCAGCGCGCGGAGGCGTCCCTCGAACTTCGCGACCTCCTCCGCGGGTGTCTCGAAGCGTCGATAGGCGGCCTCCCACTCTTCGCCCTCCCCCTCGGGAGGACGCGCCGCTTGCGCGGGGGGTCGGGCCGGGGGCGAGTTATGATCTGCGCCACGCAATGATGGATACCCCTGCGCCGAGCCCTGCCCGGGAGGAAGGAGAAGTGGAGCTCTCGGTCGTCATACCGTGCCTCAACGAGGAAGACACGCTTGCCGAATGCATCCGCAAGGCACAGCAGGCGCTGCTCGAGGGCAGCGTCGTCGGCGAGGTGATTGTAGCCGACAACGGCAGCACCGACCGCTCAACCGCCATCGCCCGCGAGCTCAACGCGGTGCTGGTGACGGTGGAGGCGCGGGGCTATGGCAGCGCCCTCATGGCGGGCATCGCGGCCGCACGTGGGCGGTACGTCGTCATGGGAGACGGTGACGACAGCTACGACTTCCGGGAGATCCCCCGTTTCCTCCAGAAGCTCCGGGCGGGGGCCGAGCTGGTGCAGGGGTGCCGCCTTCCCTCGGGGGGCGGGCGCATCGAGAACGGCGCCATGCCCCTCCTGCATCGCTGGGTGGGAAACCCCGTCCTGTCTCGCCTGGCGAGGGCCTGGTTCGGATCCCCCGTTCACGACGTGTACTGCGGCATGCGCGGGTTCTCCAGGGACCTCTACTTGCGGCTGGATCTCCGCTGCACGGGCATGGAGTTCGCTACGGAGATGATCATCAAGGCCTCCCTCCGGGGCAGCGCCATCGCGGAAGTCCCCATCACATTGCATCTCGACGGGCGGAGGTCCCACGCGCCCCACCTGCGGACCTTTCGGGACGGCTGGCGCACGCTCCGGCTGTTCCTGCTCTACAGCCCCCGTTGGCTGTTCGTCCTGCCCGGGGCCGCTCTCGTCCTGATCGGGCTGATCGGCTACGCCCTGGCCATGCCCGGCACGCTGCTCCTGGGAGTAGTGCTCGACGCGCACACCCTGCTCGTGTCCAGCCTGGCCATCCTCTGTGGCTATCAGGCGATCCTCTTCGCCCTCTTCACCAAGACGTTCGCCATCGGCGAAGGCCTCCTGCCCATGGATTCCGCGATGAAGCGCTTCTTCGCGCTGTTCGACCTGGAAAAAGCCCTACTGGCCGGCGTCGGCACGCTGCTCCTCGGCCTGCTCCTGATCCTCCAGGCCTTCAACGAGTGGCGGCTGATGCACTTCGGGCCGCTGGACTACGCGCGGACGATGCGCTGGGTCATTCCTGGCGTCTTGTTGGCCGCCCTGGCGTTCCAGACCATCCTCTCCAGCTTCTTCGTCAGCCTGCTGGGCATGCGCCGCAAGTGAGCGTCGCCGACGCGCTCCACGAGCGCCTGGCGGCAGGTCGCCGGGTAAAGGTCCTGTCGAGAGCCGTATCCGAGATGATCCCGAGGGGAGCGTCCGTGCTCGACATCGGCTGCGGCGACGGACGGCTCGCCTTTCAGCTGCTCCAGGAGCGGCCGGACCTGCGGATCGAAGGCATCGATGTCCAAGTCCGCCGCGGGACGCCGATCCCGGTCACTCTTTTCGACGGCCGCGTGGCGCCGTACCCCGACCGCCACTTCGACTCCGTCCTGTTCGTCGACGTGATCCATCACGCGATCGATCCCATGGGATTGCTTCGCGAGGGAGTCCGCCTCGCAAGGACCATGGTGGTGATCAAGGACCATACCCTGGAAGGCTTCCTGGCGGGGCCCACCCTGCGCTTCATGGACAGGGTCGGCAATGAGAGACATGGGGTCGCCCTTCCGTATCACTACTGGACCCATGGCACCTGGCTGGCGAACTTCGCCGCGCTGGGATTGACGATGGTCGCATGGAGGGATCGCCTGGGCCTCTATCGCTGGCCCGCCAACTGGCTCTTCGACCGGTCGCTGCACTTCGTAGCCAGCCTGCGCGTGCCCGCAGAAGCGGCCCGTTATGAGAGATAGTCGCCCCATGCTCACCAAGACAGCTCTCCTGACGTTCCTGCTGATCTTGACCGGCGCCACGCTCGCCGCGTCCCCGGCCCCGCCGCCCCTGGTGGTGATCTCCATCGACGGCCTCCACCCGAGCTACGTGCTCGAGGCGGACCGCTTCGGCTTGAAGATCCCGACCCTGCGCCGGCTCCTGCGTGATGGGGCGCACGCCAGCGCGGTGACCGGGGTCATGCCGACCGTGACCTCCCCGAGCCACACGACGCTGGTGACCGGGGTCTCGCCCGCCCGCCACGGGATCACCGCCAACACGACCTTCGATCCCGTCGGCAAGAATCAGGACGGCTGGTACTGGTACGCCGACGACATCCGCGTGGAGACGCTGTGGGACGTCGCCACGAAGGCTGGCCTCGTGACCTCGGCCGTGGACTGGCCGGTGACGGTGGGCGCCCATCTGACCTGGAACATCGCCCAGGTCTGGCGCGCCAACACGCCGGACGACGCCAAGCTCTCGCGCGTCGTCTCCACCCCGGGGCTCCTGAACGAAGCGGAGAAGGCGATCGGGCCCTGGCGCTCCGGTTACTCCTACGAGGTGGCCGACGACCGGAGGAAGGCCGCCTTCGACGTCTGGATGATCGAGGCGAAGAAGCCGCGGCTGCACTTCGCCTACTTCTCCGGCCTGGACGAGGAGCAGCACGAGAGCGCCCCCTACACGCCGAAGGTCTTCGCCACCCTCGAACAGATCGACGCCCTGGTGGGCGAGGTTCGAGCCGCGGCCGAGAGGGCCGGCGGCGGACGGGCGATCGTCGCCGTGGTCTCCGACCACGGCCACTCCACCACGGACAAGGAGCTCCATCTCAACGAGGCTCTCCGCGAGGCCCACCTGATGTGGCTCGACGGCAAAGGCAAGGTGACGGACTGGCGAGCCTTCGCCTGGCTGGCGGGGGGAAGCGCCGGGATCTTCATCAAGGACCCGGCCGACGAGGACGCCCGGAAGGCGGTGGCGCAGGTGATCGAGACGCTCCGGCGCGACCCCTCGCAACCGATCGCGCACGTCTGGACGGGCGACGAGGTCCGGTTGACCGGGGGGTTCGCCGGCGCCGATTTCGTGGTGTCGGTCAGTGGCGACTACCGGCTCGGGGGAAGCCTCGAAGGCAAGGTGCTGCGGCCGGGACTTCCCCACGGAACCCACGGCCACGCTCCCGACCTCACGGACGTGGACGCCTCGTTCTTCATCGCGGGTCCGGGAATCCCTGCCGGGCTCGATCTCGGGCGGATCGACATGCGGGATGTCGCGCCCACCCTGGCCGGCCGATTGGGCCTGGAGCTGGCCGCCGCCGAAGGCCGGAACCGGCTGGGCCCTCGTCCCTAGAGACCGAAGGCGACGAGTCCGTTCATGGTGTACTTCTTGATGTCGGCCTCGTACTTCCGGAACAGCTGGATGTTCGCCCGAGGCACCTCGATGGACTTGGCCCGCTTGCCCAGCTCGTCGAGGACGCTCTGGCCGCCCTTGAGCTCCTCGTCGGTCAGGGGCCTGGTTCCTGACGGCCCCCCCGCCTCCTGCACCTTCTTGAGCACCTCCTGCCCGGCCTGCAGCGCCTGCTTGTCGCTCTCGACCATCTTGGTGACGTGCTCGGAGGGCTGGTATCCGGCCTCCTTCTCGAACTCTCCCGCCCAGGCCGACATGTAGACTT
>WNFL01252915.1_pt1 | contig 12288 bp, 13 predicted proteins | sample 5400361 | NCBI WGS metagenome assembly WNFL01 (sample SAMN13153351, study PRJNA577476) | soil metagenome | isolation source: 40 cm soil on Douglas fir-dominated hillslope | place: USA:California | collected 2013-09-17
CGAACTGGTGGACACCGGCAACACGGTGGTGGTGATCGAGCACAATCTTGAAGTCATCAAGACCGCCGATTGGATCATCGACCTTGGCCCCGAAGGCGGCGAAGGCGGCGGTGAGATCATCGCTTCGGGCACGCCGGAGGATGTCGCAAAAGTGGCTCGCTCTTACACCGGACAGTATTTGAAAGCGCTGCTGAAGAAGCAGATCCGCGCCAACGCCGCGGAGTGAGCGCTTGGCAACCACAGTTGTCATGCCCGCGAAAGCGGGCATCCAGGAGTGCGTATAAACAAACTGGATTCCCGCGTTCGCGGGAATGACAAAGGTAGGTCAGCGTTCTCAACCCCGCGGGGGCGATGCGGATGGGCGGCCGTCGCCCGCCGCGGCGCGATACGCGAACGCCGCGCCGCTATAGATCAGCCCCGAGCCCAGGATGAAAATCACCGTGGTGAAGATCGTCCACGGCAAGAGCTTGGCCTCCATCGCCTGGCCCGCGCGTTGGAAAAATTCGGTGGGATTCATGCGGGCGAATTCAGGCCCCAAGGCCGCGCGCAAGACGGCGACCTCGCCCCCGACCACCAACAACAGCAGCGGAAGCCCTAACGCCAAAATAACCGCGAGCGCGCGCCAGAAATTGCCTTTGGTCAGCTCATGGCTGCGGCGCAATCCGCCCTTCTCCTCGGAGACGACGGTCGGCGGCAACAGAAAGCCGACGCGCAGAATGGTGGCGAACGCATAAAGGAACACGAACCACGAGATCAGCCCGGCGAGGATCGTCGCCGCGTTCGGCTGAATCCGCTCCGGCGCATCCAGCGGGACGCCGGACAATAGGAATGCGAGGATGGTGATCAGCAAGGCCAATCCGACCAACACGAAAATCGCCAGCAGATAGCGGATATTGGCCGCGAGCATGCGCCATTCGCTGCGGCCGGCGGCGAAATAGAGGACCACGCCGCTGCTGCCCTGCCCCAGCACCTGCCGCGTGATCGCGACCGCCACCACCGAGGCCATGAAGATCATCACCAGCAGCCCCAGCAGGGACACCACGACATAGGCTCCGGTCGCCTGCGGATCGCCCGCTTCCAGCTCCGCCCGGTGCATCGCCGCATAGGAGCGGATCATATAGCTCACTGCCGACGACAGGACGGCCGGAAGCCAGGCAATACCAATGATGGTGCCAATCCGCGCGAACAGAAATTGATAGGCAGAGGCGATCGTTTGGCCGACCGGTATTTTTTGCATAAAAGAGAATCCTGAACGCGAGGGCGGGGGATGCTAAGGGGCAAGCACCCTTCTGACAATTGCCGGAACCTCAGTTCCGCGTTATCTCCCCTCCATGAAGCCTCTCCACATCGTCGGAGGCGGGCTCGCGGGCAGCGAGGCCGCCTGGCAGGCGGCCCAGGCGGGAACCCCCGTCATCCTGCACGAGATGCGGCCCGTCCGCATGACCGAGGCCCATCAGACCACGGGCCTCGCCGAGCTCGTCTGCTCCAATTCGCTGCGCTCCGATGATTGGGAGAACAACGCGGTCGGGCTGCTGCATGAGGAGATGCGCCGCGCGACCGCGAAGGATTCTCGGCCGCCGTCGAGGCCGCCCTCGTCGCGCATCCCCTGGTTACCATTCGCCGCGAAGAGATCGCCGATCCGCCGCCGGACTGGGACAATGCCATCGTCGCGACCGGGCCTTTGACCTCAGCGGCGCTGTCGGAAAATTTGCGCAGGTTAAGCGGGGAAGACTCCCTTGCCTTTTTCGACGCGATCGCGCCGATCGTCGAACGCGACTCCATCAATCTTGACATCGCCTGGTTCCAATCGCGCTACGACAAAAAGGGCCCGGGCGGCGGCGACGCGGACTACATCAATTGCCCAATGAACGAGGCCCAATATCGCGGCTTCGTCGCGGCGCTTGTCAGCGGCGACAAGACCGAGTTCAAGGAATGGGAAAAATCCACGCCCTATTTCGAAGGCTGCCTGCCGATCGAGATCATGGCGGCGCGCGGTGAGGAAACGCTCGCCTTCGGTCCGATGAAGCCGGTGGGCTTGCGCGATCCAAGGAGCGGCCGGCGTCCCCACGCGGTGGTGCAGCTGCGCCAGGACAATGCGCTGGGCACGCTGTGGAACATGGTCGGCTTTCAGACCAAGCTGAAGCACGCCGAACAAACGCGCATCTTCCGGACCATCCCCGCGCTCGAGAATGCACGTTTTGCCCGGCTGGGCGGCATCCACCGCAACACCTTCCTCAATTCGCCGCGCCTGCTGGACGGGGAGCTACGGTTGAAGGCGAGGCCGTCCTTGCGTTTCGCCGGCCAGATCACTGGGGTGGAGGGTTACGTCGAGTCCGCCGCCATGGGACTGCTCGCGGGACGCTTTGCCAGCGCACAGGCGCATGACGAAACGGCCCCGCCGCCGCCCGCGACGACGGCATTGGGCGCCTTGCTGGCCCATATCACCAAGGGCGCCGATGCGCAGACCTTTCAGCCGATGAACGTCAATTTCGGATTGTTTCCGCCGCTCGAAACCGACACGCGCGGACGCGACCGCAAGAAACTGATGGCGCATCGCGCGCTCGCCGATCTCGACCTTTGGCTCGGTCGCCGCGCCGCCGCGGAGTAGTCAGAGTTTTCCCCGCATCACCGCAAAGAGCATCGCGAGCTGACGGCGGTAAATCGGAATGTCCACGACATCGCGAAACGGATTGAATCCCGCTTCCGTCAACGGCTTGAGATAGAGCGGCACCAAGGCCGCGGGCAGAAGCGCCGGCAGGAATTTCCGCAGCGCGGAGATTTGCCGCGCAGCTTGGAAATGCGCGCGCGCGGCGTCGGCCATCTCGCCGAAGACCGCCGTCAAACCTGCACTTGCGTTTCCGGCGAAGATGTTTTCGGGCGACACGCCCGCCTCGCGCAGCGTCGTCAGAGGAAGCACCAGCCGCCCCTCCGCGGCCCGATAGGGCATGGCGCGCATCAATCCCGCGATGGCGTAAGCAATGCCCGCGTCTCGCGCCGCCACATCAAGACTGTCACCGGCATCGAGGATGCGCGCTGCCAAACGTATGAGGTTTCCGGACGTCGCGTCGGCATAGGCTTCCAAATCCGCCATGTCGCGGAACGGCGTCTCTTCGAAATCCATCTCGCGCGCATCGATCATCCGGTCGAACAGACCCCTTGGCAAATCATGCGCTCGCAACATTTCACCCAGTGCCCGCACCACAGGATGGTCGCGGGTCTTTCCTTCGCGGATCTCGTCGATCGCATCGCGCCACCATTGCAGACGGATCTGACCGGCTATGGGCTGGCTGACGGACTCTGCCGTCTTTGCGACTTCATGGTGAAAGGCATAGAGCGCAAAGAGATGCGGACGGATGCTGGCAGGCGCGAACAGCGCTGCCGCATAACGGTCGTAATCCGATTTGCGGATGGTTTCTTCGCACGCTTTGAAATTCAGTTCCGACACGCCCGTCTTATCCCGAAAAACGAAAGGGCCGCCGATCCGGCGGCCCTTTTGCTCTCCCCCGAGAACGCACCTATGCCAGATGCGGCGCGGCGACCATGCAGAACAGCATGGGCACCGACAACATCGTGTTGGTGCGCGAAAACAGACCCGCCGTGCGCGCGGCTTTGGCTTTTTCGGCCGCCGGCAAATCCGGATAGGCGTTGCCGATGTTCAGCGCCTTCTGCTGGTTCGGCCAGATGATGAACCAGACATTGAACCACATGATGGCGCCGAGCCACATGCCGATGCCGATCAGGATCACTTTCAGATCGATGAAGCCCTCGATCGCGTCGAGCGTGATCGCCGGCAGCAGATAGCCATTCAGCGCCGCGAGAATGAGCCCGAAGCCGATCGTCGCCATCGCGCCCCAGCGAAACCAGAACAGCGCCTGCGGTGCGATGAAGCGCGATACGCCGCCTTTCAGCTCGTCCGGAATCTTGGGCATGGTCGGCGTCTGGACGAAATTGAAATACCACAGCATGCCGATCCACATGATGCCGGAAATGATGTGGAACCAGCGCACCAGGAACGGCCAGAAAACGTAATTGTTGAATTCCGTCTGCGTGAGATAGATCAGGAACACGACGAAGGCGAGCACGAAGCCCGCAATCACGGTGTTTCTGAGATTTGAGAGAATGCTGACGATCATGTTTATCCCCGCGCCCCTTTTTTGATATTTGCGAAATTATACCATTCGGCGAGTTTGCTCCATGAAAAGCAGGGTCGCCCCGCGACATGGCGGAACGCTGTGGATTTGCTGCAACCCCGAGCGGTTGGCCCAGGCCCTGTTTACATAGTCGTCACGGTCGCGACGCCGCCGATTTTGGCTCAGTGCCAGGAGCGAGGAGCGCCGTGGACTGAACGTCCACAAGCGAGGAGCGACACGGCAATCGGCCAAAAGCGGCGCGTCCCTTCGGGTTGCGGCGAAAATCGCCCTTTGGTTCGTCGAAGCGCTCAACCGTATGTGCCGATACGCTTTTCGCGCTTCTCCTGCCACAGGATGATTTTCGCACGCAACGCGGCTCGCGAGGACTATGTAAACAGGGCCTAGAGCACCAGCGCCTTGGGCCGCCTGCGCCGCAGCCAGGTCACGACGATCAGGCGCGTCACCATGACGGCGGTGAAGAAGGAGGTGATGACGCCCAGACCCAGCGTCACCGCAAAGCCGCGCACGGGGCCGGTGCCCACCGCGTAGAGGATGGCCGCGGCGATGACGTGCGTCATGTTGGTGTCGGTGATGGTGGCGGTGGCCCGGCGGAAGCCCGCATCGATGGCGGCGATGACCGTCTTACCGCCATGCATCTCCTCGCGAATACGTTCGTAGATCAGTACATTCGCGTCGACCGCCATGCCCATGGTGAGCACCATGCCGGCGATGCCGGGCAGGGTCAGCGTGGCCTGCAAGGCGGTGAGCACGGAGATCAGGAGCACCATATTCACGGCCAGCGCGATGGTGGCGAACACACCGAAGAGGCCATAGGTCAGAATAATGAAGGTCACGACGGCGACCAGGCCGCCCAGGGCGGCCAGCTTGCCGGCCTGGATGGAATCCGCGCCCAGCTCGGCACCGACCGTGCGTTCCTCGATCACGCTGAGCGCGGCGGGAAGCGCGCCGGCATTGAGCAGGATGGAAAGGTCGTTGGCGGTCTCCAAGGTGAAATTGCCGGAAATCTGACCCGAGCCGCCAAGGATGGGCTCGCGGATTACCGGCGCGGAGATCACTTTGTTGTCCAGAACGATGGCGAACGGCCGGCCGACATTTGTCTTGGTGACGTCGCCGAACTCCCGCGCGCCGCGGGTGTCGAAGCGGAAATTCACCACCGGCTCGCCGCCGCGCGGATCGAAACCCGAGCTCGCCTGCTCCAGACGGTCGCCCGAGACCATCACCCGGCGCTGGACCAGATAGGGATTGGTCGGCTGGCCCGCCTTGTCCATTTCGTAGAGCAGCTCGTCATCGGGCGGCACCCGCCCCTTCAGCGCGTCCTGGACATTGCCGTTCGCATCGACCAGGCGGAACGTCATTTTCGCCGTGGTGCTGAGCACGCGCTTCAACTCTTCCGGATTCTTGAGGCCCGGGACCTGCACCAGGATGCGGTCCGTGCCCTGCTGCTGGATGGTCGGTTCGCGCGTTCCGAGCGCATCGATGCGCCGCCGCACCACTTCGATGGACTGGCTGACGATCTGCGACTGCATCTGGCGCTGATAGGCCGGCGACATGCGCAGGGTGAAATTGCCCTGCCCGTCGTCGGTCAGATCATATTCCGCTGAGCCGAGGCCGAGGAACGTCCCCGGCGGCGAGGCGATATCGCGCAGGATCTTGCGCGCCGCGTCGAGCTGCGAGAGGTCGGTGATATGGATGTTGACCGATTCCCGCGCGGCATCGAGGCCGGTGTAGTTGATGCGGGCGCGCCGCAGCGCCGCGCGAATGTCGCCGCGCAGCGTCTCCATCCGCTCCTTCACCACGCCGGGCATGTCGACTTCGAGCAGCAGATAGGAGCCGCCCTGCAGATCAAGGCCGAGATTGATGGTGGACTTGGGAAGCCAGCCGGGCATCGCACCCCGCACGCGATCGGGAACGAAGTTCGGGAATGCGAAGAGGAACCCGAACAGGAGGATGCCAATGACGATGATGGTTTGCCAGCGGCCGATATAGATCATGGGAGTCCTCTTGGCGGCCCTCGCCGCAACGCGATTCTCAAGCCTCGGCCTTGTCGCCGCTCTTGGCCCGCACTTCGGTCAGCGTGCTCTTCAGCACGCGAACCTGCACATTGTCGGCGATCTCGACCATAAGCTCGCCATCGTCCTTGACCTTGGCCACCTTGCCGATCAGCCCGCCGGCGGTGACGACCGTATCGCCGCGGCGGACGGCTTCGACCATCTGCTGATGGGTCTTGACGCGCTGCTGCTGCGGCCGGATCAGAAGGAAATAGAAAATGCCGAAGAGCAGGACCAAAGGCACAAGGGTAGAAATAAGGGGGTCGTTCAGATTCATTTTGCTATCTCTTGGGGCTCATTCAGGCGGCCCAGGCGGAATATAGCCCCGCGGCCCTCCTTTGCAACGGCGGCGAGGCTGGGTTACGCAAACCCCATGACCAATGATTTTGTCAGGATCGAGGAGCTTCTGGAACGCATCGCGGCGGCGCTCGAACGGCGCAGCCCACGCAGCGAGAGCGGTTCCGCCATGGCGCCGGCCGGCGCCGACGTCTTTGTCTGGGAGGCCGAGGAGGCACGCCTGATGCCTGTCGCCGAGGTGGCTGCGCTGCCTTTGGCGCTGCTGAAGGGCATCGATAGTGCCCGCGACACGCTCTATGAGAACACAAGGCGTTTTGCCGCCGGGCTCCCCGCCAACAATGCCCTGCTATGGGGGGCGCGCGGCATGGGCAAGAGCTCCCTGGTCAAAGCCGTGCACGCGGAGGTGAACCGCCAGAACCCGGGCGGACGCCTCGCTTTGATCGAGATCCATCGCGAGGATATCGTCTCTTTGCCGCTGCTGTTGCGGCGGCTGCGGGGGGTGGACCGGCGCTTCCTGCTGTTCTGCGACGATCTGTCGTTCGATCGTGACGACACCAGCTACAAATCGCTGAAGGCCGCGCTCGAAGGCGGCGTCGAGGGACGTCCCGCCAATGTGCTGTTCTATGCCACTTCAAACCGCCGCCACATGATGCCGCGGGACATGATGGAGAATGAGCGCTCGACGGCGATCAACCCCTCCGAGGCGGTCGAGGAGAAGGTCTCGCTCTCCGACCGCTTCGGGCTATGGCTCGGCTTCCACCAATGCGGTCAGGACGAATATCTCGCCATGGTCATGGGTTACGCACAGTATTTCAACCTGCCGCTGAAGCCCGAAGAGCTGCGCGAGCGGGCCATCGCCTGGGCGGCAGGCCGTGGCGGGCGCTCGGGCCGCGTCGCCTGGCAGTTCATCCAGGATCTCGCCGGCGCTTTGGGCAAGACGCTGAACTAGCCCCGTAACACACCCATGTCATTCCCGCGCAGGCGGGCATCCGAAGAACGTCAGATTCCCGCTTTCGCGGGAATGACAATTTGTGTGTGTCTTTTCACTTCGACGCGACGAGATAGGATTTGGGATCGAGCGGCTTGGTGCCCAGACGAAGCTCGAAATGGAGCTGCGGCTCGCTGACATCCCCCGTCGCGCCGGCATAACCGATGATCTCGCCGCGGACGACTTTGTCGCCCACGCTCACGGTCACCGCGTCGGAATGCGCATAGGCCGTGACATAGCCATCCTCATGCCGGATCAGCACGAGCTTGCCGTAATTCTTCAATTCGTCCCCGACATAGGCCACCGTTCCGGTCGCCGCGGCATGCACGGGCGTCCCTCGCGCGGTGAGGATATTGATCCCATCATTGCGCTCGCCCGACGCGTTCGCGCCGAAATTCGAGATGACCTTGCCCTGGACGGGCCACAGCAATTTGGGCGCATTGGCGGTGTTCGCCGTTGCGTCGGTCCCGGTAAAGGAGCGCAGCCAATCATAATCGAACCACGAGGCTTGCTGCGCCGGCTCTGCGTCGTCAGGCCGCGGCTTGGGGATGGGAACCGCGGCGCGTTTCGCGCGCGACTGCGCCACGGGAGGCAGGTCGGAGCGCGTTACGGAAACGGGCCGCGCCACGCGTTCGTCGTTTAGGTGGCCATAGGCGGGCAAGCGCAAATCCCTGCCGACAATAATCCTGTCCTGGTTGGGAATCTCGTTGAGCGCCAGCAGATCGTCCTTTTTCACGTCGTAGCGCTCGGCAACTTCGGAAAGCGAATCGCCCGAGCGCAATTTCACGGTGAAATAGGACGCTGGCGCGGGCGCAGGCGCGTATGCCGCCTGCGATGGTTTGTCGGCCTCGCCGCTTGCGCAATCGGCAAGGAGCAGCGGCAGCACAAAGAGAGCCATCCCACGAAGGGCAATTGCGCAGATGCGTTGTTTGGTCATCGAAAGTCGCGTCCCATCCGCAAAGCGTTAGCGAAAGCTGAATCCGGGACGCGATCATCGTCAACAATGGTTAGCCAATTCCTAACCATGGAAATTAGGGATCCATTAACCCTTGGCGGCGCTGCGCACCCGTCCGCTGCTCTTCTTGCGCGGCTTGACCACAGTACCGGTTTTGCTCGGCCCACGCGCCAACGCCGCGAGGGACCCTTCGAGATGCTCCGACAGGCGCTGTCTTTCGCGATGTTCGGTCAAATCCATATGCAGCGGAGTCACCGAGATGCAGCCTTCGGCGATGGCGTGCAGATCGGTGCCGCGTTCGGGATCGGTGAAGATGCGCTTGAACCCCACCCAGAAATAGGTGCGGCCGCGCGCATCCACGCGCTCGTCGAGGCGCAGCATCGATTGGTCCCGCTGGCCCTGGGATGAGACGACGACGCGCGTCACCTTGCTGGGCGGCAGCGGCGGAAAATTGATGTTGAGCAGCACGCCTTCCGGCCACCCGATTTCCACCAGCCGTTTGACCAGCGGCGGCCCGTGCTTTTCCGCGCAGGCGAAGATCGCAGCCTCGTCCTCGCGACCGCCGACGGCCTGGCTCATGGCGAGGGATGGAATGCCGAGCACCGCGCCCTCCATGGCCGCGGCCACCGTGCCCGAATACGTGACATCGTCGGCGACATTGAAGCCGCGATTGACGCCCGAGATCACCAGATCGGGCAACTGGTCTTTCATGATGTGAATGCCCGCCATCATCACGCAATCGGTCGGCGTGCCCGACAAAGCGAAGCGCTGAGGCCCCGCTTGGCGCAGCCTCAAGGGAAGCGTCAGCGTCAGGGAGTGCGAAGCGCCGGACTGTTCCGTTTCGGGCGCCACGACCCAGATGTCGTCCGAAAGCGTGCGGGCGATTTTCTCGGCCACCGCTAGGCCGGGGGCATGAATCCCGTCATCGTTCGAGACGAGGATGCGAAGCTTCTTGCTCGATTTGCGCGGGGCCATTCCGATTCTTACCTGAGAGTGTCATGGCCCGGCGTGCCCGGGCCATCCAGCGGCCGCGTGTCGACGCGGCCAAAGAGTCTTATGCCCGCCTGGATGGCCCGCTGTGGCGGGCCATGACAAACGAGAATGAAAAATTTCACGGCCCGATCCGGTCGAGGCTGCCCATATAGGGCCTCAGCGCTTCGGGGATCAGAATCGAACCGTCCGCCTGCTGATAATTTTCCATGACCGCCACCAGCGTGCGGCCCACCGCGAGTCCCGACCCGTTGAGCGTGTGCACGAAGCGCGTCGCCTTCTCGGCTTGCGGGCGATAGCGCGCATTCATGCGCCGCGCCTGGAAGTCGCCGCAATTGGAGCAGGACGAAATCTCCCGGAACGCGTTCTGGCCCGGCAGCCAGACTTCGATGTCATAGGTTTTCTTCGCCGCGAATCCCATGTCGCCGGTCGAGAGCACGACCACGCGATGATGGAGCGAGAGTCGTTTCAGCACCTCCTGCGCCGCATCGGTCATGCGCTCATGCTCTTCGGCGGATTGTTCCGGCGTGGTGATGGAAACCAGCTCCACCTTGGAGAATTGATGCAGACGGATCATGCCGCGCGTGTCCTTGCCGGCGGCCCCCGCTTCCGCCCGGAAGCACGGCGTAAAAGCGGTGAAGCGCAAGGGAAGCTGTTTCTCGTCGAGGATCTGCTCGCGGACAAGGTTGGTCAGCGGCACTTCGGCCGTTGGTATGAGCCAGAATTCCTCGCTCGTATCCGCCTTTTCAATCAACTCATTGACGATGGCCGTAGGCCGCTCGCCGCGCTTCTGCACTTCTTGATCCAGCGGTTCCAAAATTTGATTGAGGCGGTTTTCCCGCCATTTCATTTCGGCAGAATAGAATTGATCGTCCCGGAATTTCGGCAATTGTCCCGTGCCGAACATTGCCTGGTCGCGCACCAGAATCGGCGGCGATACCTCCGTATAACCAAACTGCTCCGTATGCAGATCGAGCATGAACTGCCCGATGGCCCGCTCAAGCCGGGCAAGACCACTCTTCAGCACGACAAACCGCGCGCCTGACATGCGTGCCGCGGCTTCGAAATCCATCTGGCCGAGACTTTCGCCCAGCTCGTAATGTTCTTTCGGCTTGAAGTTGGCACCCGGCCTTTCGCCCCAAACGCGCAGTTCGACATTCGCGCCTTCGTCGGCGCCGACCGGCACGTCCGCGGCCGGCAAATTCGGGATCTCCGCCAATTTCTTGTCGAGCTGTTCCTTGATTCTGCGCTCTTCCTCTTCGCCCTTTTGAATCACATCCTTCAGTCCGGCGACTTCGGCCATCAGGGCGCTCGCCTGCGCCTCGTCTTTCTTGGCCTTGGCCTGGCCGATCAGCTTGGATGCCTCGTTCCGCCGCGCCTGCGCTTGCTGCAGCCGCGTCAGCAGCGCGCGCAGGTTCACGTCGGCCTCCAGGATTTCGGTGCTCATGGGCGCAAGGCCGCGCCGCTTCAGCCCCTCGTCGAAGGCGTGCGGGTCGTCGCGAATGGATTTGATGTCATGCATAAGGTGTAGGGGGTTGAGTAAGCGGGAATATCACCCACTCACCATGGCCCCGGGCTCGACCAGGCCATCCAGCAGAAAATCTGGATGGCCGCCTCGGAGGGCGGCCATGGTGAATATAGGTGAGCATCGGTCAGTCCGAATTTGTTGGAAACGGGAATCGAGCCGGGCCGTTCTGGCATGAGCGGCCTCAACGCGCAAAGATAATCCACCTTCGCTAAAGCTACGGTGGACGATCATTTCCATCACCCGCCCGCCGGAGCTTTAGCGGCGGCGGGACTGGAACCTAACTGCGGAGGAATCCCATGTCCGACGACGAACGCACCATCCGGAACGCCATCCAGAAGTGGATGTCCGCCAGCAAAGCCGGCGATACCGCCACGGTGCTCAGCCTGATGGCCGACGATGTCCTCTTCATGGTTCCCGGCAAGGAACCCTTCGGCAAAGAAGCCTTCGCCGCGTCCTCCCAGGGGATGAAGGACGTGCTGATGGACGGTGTGGCCGACATCCAGGAGGTCCAGGTTTTGGGCGATTGGGCTTGGACGCGCGTCCATCTGACGGTCACCATCACTCCGCCGAACGCAAAGCCGGTGCGGCGCCGCGGTTACACAATGTCGATATGGCGCAAGCAGTCCAGCGGCTGGGGGATCTACCGCGACGCGAATCTGCTGGCGCCGGAAGGATAACCCCTTGTAACTTGGATTCCGCAGCATCGGTTAGAATAGCCGGTGCGGTGGCGGACGGAAGACCGGTACCCCTGAGGGTTTTGAAGCCCGTGGGTGAGCATGGGTCTTCGTCCGTCGTTTCTCGTAGAGCCCAACCAACGGGAAGGCGAGACTCAACTGGCTGAACACATCGGGCGGCGTCACCACCGCGGCCACCGCGAAGACGCCGACAATCGCGTAGCGCCGCGCCTTCTTCAGGCCCGAGCTCGTCACGATTCCCACGCGCCCCAACAATGTCAGCAGCACCGGCAATTCGAAACAGAAGCCGAAAGCGAAGATCAGCGTCATCACGAAGCTCAGATATTCGCTGACGCGCGCTTCCAATTCGATCGGCAGACCACCCGTCCCGCCCGGCACTTCGAAGGAGAGGAAGAACCGGATCGCGTAGGGCATCATCACGTAATAGACGAAGGCCGCGCCGACCAGGAACATTCCCGGCGTCGCCAGCAGAAACGGCAGGAAGGCTTTGCGCTCAGTGCGGTAAAGCCCCGGCGCGATGAACAGCCATATCTGCGCCGCCATGTAGGGAAAGGCGAGACAGATGGCGCCGAACATGCCGACCTTCACATAGGTGAAGAAGGTCTCGTACAGCGCGGTGAAGATCATGTGCCGCCC
>WNFL01420145.1_pt1 | contig 12287 bp, 12 predicted proteins | sample 5400361 | NCBI WGS metagenome assembly WNFL01 (sample SAMN13153351, study PRJNA577476) | soil metagenome | isolation source: 40 cm soil on Douglas fir-dominated hillslope | place: USA:California | collected 2013-09-17
CTGCCTTCTTCAGCGCTTCGATGCGCGCCGGAAGATCGGCTACGCGAAGCACCACGCGATTCCACCCGCCGGGTTCCTGGTGGCGTCCATCCGGCAGCGGTCGCGAGCCGGACGCCTCAGGGCCGCTCAGCAGAAGCTTGAGATACCCGAATGAAACCGTGGCGAAGGCCGGAAGATGCTGCATCTCCAATTCGAATCCGAGTTGCTCGGTATAGAACGCAACCGAGCGGCTCACGTCCTTCACCTGGTAACGAACGCCGTGGAAGCCGAGGATGAATGCATTCTTTTTCGACGCGTCCGATTCCCTTCTCGTCTGATCCATGTGGCCTCCTGGGTTGCACGCTTCATTTTGTTCGACCGTCTCGCCAAACTCAGGTTTCCCGTTCCCCGGCCGATAACCCGGCCATGAGCAATCACCTTTCACGAATTCTCTACGTCGAGGACGACCCCGGCATCCGCCACATCTCGAGGATCGCGCTCGAGGGGCTCGGTGGATTCAAGGTCACCGCCTTCGGCTCCGGCCCCGAAGCCATCGCCGCGGCCCCTGCCCTCAAGCCCGACCTCGTGCTCCTCGATGCGGCGATGCCCGGCATGGACGGGCCCGCGACGCTCAAAGCGATGCGCGACTCGTTCGCCATCGACGACATCCCCGTCATCTTCATGGCCGCCGCCCACGACCGGCCCGAGGACATCGCCCGCTACGAGGCGATGGGCGCGCTCGGGGTGATCCGCAAGCCCTTCGACCCGGTCCAGGTCTCCGAGCAGATCTGCCGGATCTGGTACTCCTAGGGTTTCGCAGGCCCGCGCTCAAGATCGGCCCCAGGCGGCCGATATCTCTCCCAAGTGTCCACTGGGAGAAGCCCGTGACGCAGGAAAAGACCCTCCGAGTCCTCGTAGCAGACGACGAGCCGCACATCCGTAACCTCCTCGCGGCAATCGTCGCCGCGCACGGCGCCGAGGTGGTGGCGATGGCCGGCGACGGCGAAGAGGCGGTCTCGCTCTTCCGCGATACCCGGCCCGACGTGGCGGTCCTCGATATCAACATGCCGAAGTTGACCGGCGACCAGGCGTTCGAGCGGATCCTCGCGATCGATCCCGGCGTGATCGGCATCATGATGACCGCCCAGGACTCGATCGACTCGGTGCGCCGCTGCCTCGCGATCGGCGCCCGCAACTACATCCTCAAGAACAACCCGGCCGAGGAGATCCACCGCCTCATCGGCGAATCCCTCGCCGAATACCGCGCGGAAATCCGCGAAGGAGCCTCCGCATGAGCCGCAACGAAGAGAAACCTGCCCCGTTTCGCTACGACCTCGAGGCGCTCGCCGCCACCGCCCACGTCGAGAGCTTTCACGACGAGACGGTCAAGGTGCGCGTCACCCAGGAAGACATCCGCAAGCTCATGGACAAGCGCAAGAGGAAGCCCAAGTGATCCAGCTCACCGAAGGAATCCGCAAGGACTTTGCCCTGCGCTGCCCGGTGCACCGCGGCCAGCTCGAGGGCCTCGCCCGCACCGCCGGCAATGACGCCGTGCAGTTCGGGCAGCTCATCGCGCAATACGGCTACCTCGACCGCGACAGCGCGGGCGAGATGCTCGGCGCGACCGTGGGCCACACCTACGTGAATTTGAGCAAGACGCTCTTCCAGGACGAGGAGATCATCAAGGTGCCCCTGGAATTCGCGAAGCAGCTCAAGGCGATCCCGCTCTACAAGCTCGGCAACGCGGTGACGGTCGCGATGGTCGATCCGGTGGATCCCAAGGCGTTGAAGGCGCTCGCGACCTTCCTCGGCGCCGAAGTGAGCCCCGTCTTCAGTTTCCCCGACGAGGTCGAGTCCGCGATCATGGTGAAGTACCACACGCCGGTGGATCTCGACCGGATGGTGACTTCCTTCGACTTCGCGCCCTACCTCAAGGCCGATCTCAACGACGCGAAGCTCGCCGAGCTGGTGAAATCCAAGCAGCTGGTGGAGATGGGCGATTCGATCATCCTCCTCGCGCTGAAGGAACGCGCCTCCGACATCCACATCGAGCCGAAGAAGCACGAGCTGCTCGTGCGCTTCCGCGTCGACGGCGTGATGCGCGAGCGCATGGTGCTCCCGGCCCAGCTCGCCCTCCCCCTGGTCTCGCGCTTCAAGATCGTATCCGCGATGGATATCACCGAGCGACGCCTTCCCCAGGACGGGAGGCTCAAGTTCACGCTGCCGTTGAAGAGCATCGATGTCCGCGTCTCCACGCTCCCCACGCTCCACGGCGAGAAGATGGTGATGCGGGTCCTCGGATCGGTCTTCTCCAGCTCGATGTTGAACCTCGAGAAGCTCGACATCGTCCCGGAGGTGCTCACCCGCATCAAGCAGGTGATCCAGCAGCCCAACGGCATGCTCTTCGTGACCGGGCCCACGGGCTCGGGCAAGACCACGACGCTCTACGCCGCGCTCAACTTCATCAATAACCCCGATGTGAACGTCGTCACCATCGAGGACCCGGTCGAGTACGAGCTGCCCTCGATCAACCAGGTGCAGGTGAACGAGAAGGCCGGCCGCACCTTCGGCACGGTGCTGCGCTCGGTCCTGCGCCAGGACCCGGACGTGATCCTCGTGGGCGAGATCCGCGACGCCGAGACGGCGCGCATCGCCACGCAAGCCGCGATGACCGGCCACCTCGTGCTCACCACGCTGCACACGAACGACGCGATCCAGGCCTCCACGCGCTTGATCGACATGGGTGTCGAGCGCTTCATGGTCGCGCCCTCCCTCATCGGCGTGCTGAACCAGCGCCTCGTGCGCCGCATCTGCCAGTTCTGCAAGACCGAGTACCACCCCGACGAGGAATACCTCGGCCGCTTCTTCACCTGGCGCAAGGGCTTCGCGCCGCCCGCCTTTCACCGCGGCGAAGGCTGCGAGCGCTGCGGCGGCACCGGCTTCCACGGCCGCATCGGGCTGCACGAGTTCCTCGACATCACCCCGCGCATGCGCGACGCCCTCATGCAGCAGAGCGACTACGAGAACCTGCGCGCGATCGCGCTGCGCGAGGGCTTCAAGGACATGCGCTACGACGGCTTCAAGAAGGCGCTGCGCGGCCTCACCACCCTCGAGGAAGTCATCGAGGCGACTTTCGCGGACGCTGAATGAGCGCCGATGCCTCCCGGGTATTCGCGCCCCTGCATTCGGCCGCCGAGTTCATCGCGTTCCTCGAGGTGCAGCGCGCCGACTTCCGCAGCACGCTACCGGGCCGCTTCGCACGGATGCAGGCGCTGTGGAGCGACATCACGGGCGGCCGCGGCAGCGCGGATGCGCTCGACCAGCTCGAGCGCCAGGCCCACGGCCTCGCCGGCACGGGCGCGACCTTCGGGTTTCGCGACCTGGGCGAATCGGCGAAGGCGCTCGAACTGAAACTGTGCGATTACGCGGCGCCAAGCGGCGCCACCACCCTGGCCGACATTGCGGCCGCACTGGAATCCGTCAGGAAGACCCTTCCCGGAGAATTCGCGTGACCCTATCGATGCCCTTTACCCGCGTACGCCTCTTCATTGGCGCGGGCTTCACCCTCTTGCTGGCGTTCGGCTTCGGCGAGATCTTCGCCGGTGATTTCATGGGCGAGGCGATGGATCTCATCAATATCGCCCTCATCCTTTGCCTCTTCGCCTGGACGATAAAACTCCTCAATCGCCTCAATGCCGGGCACACGGACGCCGAGCGGCGGCTGCGGGAGCGCGAAGCGATGAGCCGCGCGGTCACCGACGGGATGGCCGAAGGCGTCATCACGCTTCGTCCCGACGGCGAAATCGTCGAGGCGAATGCGGCGGCGGCCCGTATCTTCGGGTATCCGAAGGAGGACCTTCTCGGCCGCGACATCGCCGAGCTCGTTCCCGAGCGCAACCGCGAGTCGTTCAGGGAGATGATCGGGCAATTCGCCGCCGAGGAGACCTTCCAGGTCGCCGGCTTCGAAACACGCGGCGCTCGCAAGGACGGCACGGAATTCCCTGCGAAGGTGTCCTTCGGCGACGTGCGCGTCGGCAAGACGCGCTTCTTCACCGGCATCGTGCGCGACATGACGAAGCGCAGGAACATGACGGCGGCGTTGAAGGCGAGCGAAGCGCAGCTGCGGCAGATCACCGACGCAGTGCCGGCGCTGATCTACTACGCCGACGCCGATTGCCGTGTCCGTTTCCACAACCGGCTCACCCGCGAATGGTTTGGCCTCACCGACGCGCAGGTCGACGACCGCAGCCTGGCGGATATCGTCGGGGAAGACGCCTTCCGGGCGATTCGTCCCCGGATCGACGAGGTCCTGGCCGGCTATCCCGTGCGCTACGAGCGCACCCACCGGATGCCATCCGGCGTGGACAAGGATCTCGCTGTCCACTACTACCCGCGGTATGCCGAGGACGATTCCACCGGAAAGGTGATCGGTTTTTATGGGCTTTGCACCGACATCACCGAGCTCAAGCGCATCGACCGTATGAAGAGCGAGTTCGTCTCCACCGTGAGTCACGAGCTGCGCACTCCGCTCACTTCCATTCGCGGCTCGCTGGGGCTCCTCGCGGGCGGGGCGGCGGGTTCGCTGCCGGAGGCCGCGGCGCCGCTTGTGCAGATCGCCAAATCCAACTGCGAGCGGTTGATCCGCCTCATCAACGATATCCTCGACACGGAGAAGATCGAGTCCGGAAAGATGCGCTTCGATCTGCAGGTTGCCGACGTGAAGCCCATGCTGGAGCAGGCGCTTTCGGCCAACGAAGGCTTCGCCGCGCAGCACCAGGTGGACTTCGTGTTGAGCGCCCCGGTGGCCCGCGTGCGCGCGAATGTCGACGCCGATCGCTTCGCGCAGGTCATGACGAACCTCCTTTCCAACGCCGTGAAGTTCTCGCCTGCGGGATCCGCAGTGAAGGTCGTGCTCACGAGGGCGGATGGTCGGATCCGCATCGAGGTCCGCGACCAGGGCCCGGGAATACCCGAGGAGTTCAGGCACCGCATCTTCCAGAAATTCTCGCAAGCCGATTCGTCCGACGCGCGCCAGAAGGGCGGCACCGGGCTCGGCCTGAACATCTCCAAAGCCATCATCGAGCGATTGGGCGGCACGATCGGGTTCGACACGGAAACAGGGGTGGGCACGACCTTCTTCTTCGAGCTGCTCGAAGCCCCGGTGGAGCCGGCGCGGGTCCTCGTCTGCGAGGATTCGCCGCGGACCAGCGCCTCCCGTCCCCGCATCCTGCATGTGGAAGACGATCCGGACGTCCAGCGCATTGCCGCCGCGATCGCGAGCGACCTGGCTACTTTCGATTTCGCGCCCACGTTGCGCGAGGCGCGCGAGTGCCTGAGGGGCGGCGGCTTCGACATGGTCCTCCTCGATATCGCGCTTCCCGACGGCAGCGGCTGGGACCTCATGAAGGAGATCGCGAATATCGAGCCGCACATTCCCGTGGTCGTGTTCTCGGCGGCCGGCGTCGACCGGCGCGAGCAGCGTGAAGGCCGCCATGGCGCCGTCACGGTCCTCGAGAAGGCCACGACGTCCAACGAGAAGCTGAGCGAAACCATCCACAAGGTGCTGAATCGGCGGCTTCCCGCTGCCGCTTGAGGAGACGACAATGACCGACAAAGGCCTTTCCAGGATCCTCTACGTCGAAGACGAGGCCGACATCCGCGCCGTCGCGAAGATGGCGCTCGAGGCGGTCGGCGGATTCGAGGTGGTCGCATGCGCCTCGGGCGCCGAAGCGCTCGCCGCCGCCCCGTCGGCCAACGCGGACCTGCTTCTGCTCGACGTGATGATGCCCGGCATGGACGGCCCCGCGACGCTGAAGGCGCTGCGCGATACGCTCGCCACCGCAAAGACGCCGGTCATCTTCATGACGGCGAAGGTCCAGCCCACCGAGGTCGCGCAATTCAAGGCGCTCGGTGCGATCGACGTGATCCCCAAGCCCTTCGATCCCATGCAGGTCTCCGAGGAGATCCGGCGGATCTGGGACGCGCGCCCACGTTAGAATTCGGGGGATGCGAACCCTCCCCCTGCTCTTCCTTCCGCTCGCGCTTTCCGCAGCCGCTGTCGAGACCGTGCCGGGGATGCCTCCGGTGCCGGATGCCGCCAATCTCTACAGCGAGATCGCAGCCGGCAAGATCAGCCCGGCGACGGCCGGCGCCCTCGAGCTCATCTACGTCCCGCACGTGCAGTCGAACGACGTGTACGTGATCGATCCGAAGACCTTCAAGGTGATCGACAAGTACAAGGTCGGGCTGAATCCGCAGCACGTAGTGCCGTCGTGGGACCTGAAGACGTTGTGGGTCACCAACAACGCGGAGCGCACCGACAAGGGGAGCTTGACGCCGATCGACCCCAAGACCGGCAAGCCCGGCGCCGCGATCCCGGTCGACGATCCGTACAACATGTACTTCTCGCCCGACGGTAAATCCGCGATCGTCGTCGCCGAGGCGATGAAGCGCCTCGACTTTCGCGATCCGCAGACGATGAAGCTGCAGTATTCGATCGCCGCCCCTGGTTGCGCGGGCATCAACCACGCGGATTTTTCCATCGACGGGAAGTTCGCGATCTTCACCTGCGAGTTCGCGAAGAGCCTCGCCAAGATCGACCTCGTGAATCGCAAGGTCACGGGTTATCTCAAGTTATCGAAGGGCGGCATGCCGCAGGACATCCGCGTCTCGCCCGACGGCAAGCTCTTCTTCGTGGCCGACATGCACGCCGACGGCATCTTCGTGATCGACGGCGAGGCCTTCAAGGAGATCGGCTTCGTCGAGACCGGCAAGGGAACGCACGGCATCTATCCCAGCCGCGACGGGAAGAAGCTCTATGTCGCGAACCGCGGCTCGCATGTCATACACGGCAAGAAGGGCGGGCCGGGTAGCGTTTCCGTCGTCGATTTCGCGACCCGCAAAGTCGAGGCGAACTGGCCCGTGCCGGACGGCGGCAGCCCCGATATGGGCAACGTCAGCGCCGACGGCAAAACTCTCTGGCTCTCGGGCCGCTACGACCACGTCGTCTATGCGTTCGACACGACCACGGGCGAAGCGAAGGTGATCAAGGTCGGCATCGAGCCGCACGGCCTCGCGGTGTGGCCGCAGCCGGGGCGGTATTCGCTCGGGCACACCGGCAACATGCGCTAGGCGCGTTTGCGGCGCTTCAGCTCCGCGAGCGGATAGAACGTTCCTCGCGATCTGCCAGAAGAGGAAGATCGTGGTCAACCCGGTCACCGGCAGCCAGGCCGCGCACCAGCGGCTGTAGCCGAACTGCGGCGCAAGATGCACGTAGAGCGCGATCACCGTCGCGGCCGATGCGAGGTTGAGCCACAGCGTGGCGCCGTGGGTGAAGAAGATGGCGGCCCACGGCCACACGGAAAACGCGACGGTGACGAGGGTTCCCCCGAGGAGCTTCCACACGCTGTAGTCGAGGAACGTGAACACGTTCTTCTGGATCCCGCGGAACATCTCCATCGCGCTGCGGTACATCTCGACCGTGACCATGCCCATCGCCAACAGGAAGTCCTGGCGCAGCTCCCCTTCGCCCATGAGGCGGCCGAGCTCGATGTCGTCGAGCACCTCCATCGCCAGCGCCTCGTGGCCTCCCACGGCGCGATACGGCGCGGCGCGGACCATGTTGAACGCGCCGATGCCCAACCGATGCTTGCCCGTTCGCTGCGAGCGCCACGGCCGGTAGAGCGCGAGGAGCCCGATGAAGCCGCCCATCATGCTGAGCGCGACGAAGCTGCTGCGTGTTGGAACCTCGGGAACGAGGGTCAGGTGATCGAGGCGCTGAGCCTCGCAATGAGCTACCGCGCGTCGAATCGCCGTGGGCTCGAAGACCACGTCGGCGTCGGTGAAGAGCAGGTATTCGCCGCGGGCGCGCAGGGCGCCGCTATGCAGCGCGTGGTTCTTGCCGAGCCATCCGGCCGGTAGCTCGCGGATATGAAGGACCTGGAGATTCGGAAACTCGCGCTGCAGCCGGTCCATGATCTCGCCGGTGCCGTCGGTTGAACGGTCGTCGACAGCGACGATCTCGAGCGCCGGATAGTCGAGCGCGAGGATCGAGCGCAGCGCCGGTTCGATGCCCCGCGCCTCGTTCAGCGCAGCGACGACGATCGAAATCGGCGGTGGATTCGCGGATGTGTTCGGGATTACGTCGCGAAGCTGGCGGAGCTTGTGCCAGCCCCGCCACACGCCGCCGTAGGTTCCGAGCGACGCCGCGAGCACCGCGAGCGAAACCCAGAACGGCCACATCGTGCGCGCCTAGCCCATCTGCGGCACGTTGTTGAGGATCACCCAATACAGGCCCAGCTGGCTCACGGCGGAGGCGAATTCCGCGAAGTCGATGGGCTTGCGCACGTAGCTGTTCGCCCCGCCCTCGTAGCTCCTTGCGATGTCCTCCTCCTCGCTCGACGAGGTGAGGATCACGACGGGAAGGACCCGCGTGTCGGGATGCGAGCGGATTGCCTTGAGGACTTCGAACCCGCCGACCTTGGGGAGCCTCAGGTCGAGGAGCACCACGGCAGGAAGCGCCCCGTCCTTGAAGGCCTTGCGGCCGCCCTCGCCGAACAGGAACTCGAGCGCCTGCGCGCCGTCGCGGGCGACGGTCACATCGTTGGCGATGTGCACCTTCTTGAGCGAGCGCAGTATGAGCTCCTCGTCGTCCGGGTTGTCCTCGACGAGCAGTATCGACTTGGCGGACATCGCGTTCTCCTTACGGTCTGTGCGGTGTGCCGAAGATCTCGGCGATGTGGTCGGGGGCGACCGCGCGTGAATAGAAGAAGCCCTGCGCCTGGTCGCATCCCATGGCACGCAGCGCGGCATGCTGTTCGTCGGTCTCGACGCATTCGGCGATCACCTTGAGGCCCAGGCCGTGCCCGAGCGCGACGATCGACTGGACGATCGCGCGGTCGCGTGGGCCGTCCAGCATGCGGCCGACGAACGAGCCGTCGATCTTCAGGCGATCGACCGGGAGGCGCGACAGATAGCTCAAGCTCGAGTATCCGGTGCCGAAATCGTCGATCGCGATCTTGATGCCGAGGGCGCTCAACGTGGTGATCACGCCGAGGTCGCCGAGCTCTCCCGACATCAATGCGCTCTCGGTCAGCTCGAGCTCGAGGCACTCGACCGGGAAGCCGGTCGACGCGAGGACGCGCTGGACCCTGCCCGCGAAGTCGCCGTCGCGCAGCTGGAGCGCGGACACGTTGATTCCCAGCAGGATGCTTCTGCCCGACGCTTCGACCCAGGGGAGAGCCACCGCGCACGCCTCCTCGAGCACGCGTTCGCCAATGGCGCGGATGAGCCCGGTTTCCTCCGCGACGCGAATGAACGTTCCCGGCGGTACCCACGTTCCGTCGTCGCGCTGCCATCGCAGCAGCGCCTCCATGCCGCAGACCTTCCCGCTCGCGAGGTCGTGCTGGGTCTGGAAGTGCGGCTTGAGCAACCCGCGTTCGGACGCCTGGCTCAGTGCCGTCTCCATGAGGATTCGGCCCACGGCGTTTGTCATGGTGTCGGGCGATGAGAACCGGAACGTGTCGCGTCCCGAGCCCTTGGCCTGGCGCGCCGCGGCGCCCGCGTTGCGAATCAAGGTCTCGACGTCCTCACCGTCGCCCGGGAAGATCGCAGCGCCCGCGCTCGCCGTGATGAGGAGCTCGGCCTCTCCCACGGAGTGCGGCGCCTTGATCGCGTCGAGCAGGCGGCGCGCGTAGGGATGGACGTCCTCGGGGCGATCGATGTCCGGCAGCAGCACCGTGAATTCGTCGCTGCCGGTGCGCGCCACGGTATCTCCCTTTCTCACCTTCAATGCGACGCGCTCGGCCACCATGCGGATGGCCTTGTCGCCCGCGGCGTGCCCGAACCCCTCGTTGACCAGCCGCAAGCCGTCGATATTCACCGTGAGCAGTGTGAGTCCGCGGTGGGCGCGTCGCGCGATGTTGAGCGCCTGCTCCGCGCGATCGGCGAGCAGCGCCCGGTTGGGAAGGTCCGTGAGCGCATCGAAGTTCGCCAGGTGACGGATCCGCGCCTCGTAGCTCTTGCGCTCTTCGACCTCGCGCAGCGCGCGGCGCACCGCCGGGCCGAGGCGGCGCGGGTTTCCCTTGAGGACATAGTCGATCGCCCCGTCGCGCAGGCACTCGACCGCGGTTTCCTCGCCGATCGTTCCGGAAACGAAGATGAAAGGCGTTTCCGGCGCGATCTCCCTCACGATTCGCAGCGCTTCCCTGCCCGAGAAGCCGGGAATGGAGAAGTCGCACAACACGACGTTCGGCTTGAATTCCTCCAGGGCCTTGCGAAGGTCCGGCTCGCTCGCCGCCGCGCGCGCGTCGAACACGAGGCCGTCGCGCTCGAGCTGGCGCTGCTCGAGATCGATATCGTCGGGCTGGTCCTCGACGAAAAGGATCCTCAGATCGGCCGTGTCGGTCGCGCTCATTTCGGGTTTCCGATTGTGAAGTAGAACGTCGCGCCCTTCTCCGGTTCGGCGTGCGCCCAGATGCGCCCCCCATGACGGTGAATAATGCGCTGAACGGTGGCGAGTCCGACGCCGGTTCCCGGGAATTCATCCATGGCGTGCAGGCGCTGGAATGCATCGAAGAGCTTGTCCGCATGCGCCATGTCGAACCCCGCGCCGTTATCGCGCACGAAATAGGTGGATTTGTCCCCGTCGCGCAACAACCCGAACTCGAGGTGCGGCGCGGGCGACTTGCCGCTGAATTTCCAGGCATTGCCGAGGAGATTCTCCAGCGCCACGCGCAGGAGGCGCGGGTCCCCGCGCGCGTGCATGCCCTCCCAGACCAGGGTATCCACCTTTCGCTCCGGCTCGGACTGCCCGAGGTTCGCGAGCACCTGGTGGGCGAGCACGGTGAGGTCGACGTCGTGCCACGAAAGCGTGGCGCGCGAAATGCGGGCGAGGTTGAGGAGATCGTCGATGAGCTGCGCCATGCGCAAGGTCGCCGCGCGAATGCGCGACAGATAGCGCCTCATCCCATCGTTCACCTGGTCGTCATAGTCTTCTAGGAGCGCCTGGCCGAATCCGTCGATTGCCCTGAGCGGCGCGCGCAAGTCGTGGGACACGGAGTAGGAGAACGACTCGAGCTGCCGGTTCGTCTCCTCGAGCTCGGCGGTGCGCTCCTGCACGCGCCGCTCCAGCTCGTCGTTCAACCGGTCGAGCTCGCGGGTCGATTTCTCGAGCTCCGCCGTGCGCCGCTCGATCTCCGAGAGCATGTCGTTGAAGGCGAGCACGAGCGTGCCGATCTCGTCCTCGGTCGTACGCCTCGCGCGCACCGAGTAATCCCTGTGATCCACGACCCGCCGGGCGAGCGCCGCGATCTCGATGATCGGCTTCGAGATGCCGGCCTGAAGCCAGTACGTGAAGATCAACGCGACGATGAGCGAGGCGAGCATGACCGCCAGGACGATCGCCGAGTAGCTCAGGGCGCGACCGCGCAGGTCGTAGACCGCCGAGAGGTAGACCGTGCCGACGATTTCCCCGTTCTCGACGATTCGGTGGAAGACCGTGATCATCGCCCCGCTGAACACCATGCTGTCGGCGCCCGGCAATGGCGGCAGGTCCTTGCGCTCCGCGCCGGCGGGCAAATACATGGCGAAGATGGCGCCGCGGGCGTTGTAGAGCGCCGCCGCGCGGATGGAAGGGCGCGCGCTGAGGAGCGCGAGGTTGTCGGCGGCGAACTTCACGTCGTCGAACTGCAGCGCGGCCGAGGTGGCACGGCCGATCAGCTCCGCCTGGACCTCCAGGTCGCGCGCGATGCTCTCGCGATAGGTGCGCACGTCGTAGATGAAGAGCGCGATCCCGGTGACGAGCAGCGCCGCGAAGCTCGTGAGCAGCACGCCGGCGAAGAGCTTCTGGCGAACGGAGCGAATGCGAAGGAACGGCGGCCTCATGGCGTCCTCGCCTTCACTCGGCGCGCCACGGCGAGGAGCGGCGAGGCGAGCCGCAGCCCGTTCCGGTCCTCCGCCTCGCGCGCGATGTCGAACCGGATCCGGTCCGCGTCCACGACGAAGTGGATAACGCTGCCGTGGGGCTGCTCGGCGTCCGAATCGGTCACGGTGAGGACCGGGCGTCCCCGCGCGTTCTCGAGGAGCAGCGCTGCCCTCGCCGGCTCGACGTCGGGGCCGACGAACAGGATCTGGCATCCGTCGCAGCGCATGTCGGCGCGCAACAGGCGGCGCACGCGCAGCTGGCGTTCGCCGATGTGCCGCCCCGCCACCGCCTGCTCGAGCTCCTCCGCGACCGTGCCCGCGCTCGCCACTCCGATCACGATCGGGCTCGCGGCGTCGCCAAAGGCCTCCCGCGGCCATTCGACGTA
>WNFL01131597.1_pt1 | contig 12286 bp, 13 predicted proteins | sample 5400361 | NCBI WGS metagenome assembly WNFL01 (sample SAMN13153351, study PRJNA577476) | soil metagenome | isolation source: 40 cm soil on Douglas fir-dominated hillslope | place: USA:California | collected 2013-09-17
CGGGTAGGCAGGCACTGGGGGTGGCTGCTGGCGTTCGGGATCATCACCGTCGGAATCGGCATCGCTGCCCTGGTCTGGCCCGGCCGCACGCTGGTGGTGGTGGCCGTGCTGTTCGGCATTCAGCTGATCGTGATGGGCATCTTCCGGTTCGCCGCCGCTTTCGCAACCGACGATCTCACCGGCGGAACGCGGGTGCTCTACGCGCTGCTCGGTGTGCTGTCGCTGATCATCGGCCTGTACGCGGTGCGGCACATCCTGATCACGCTGCTCGCGCTGGCGCTGCTGCTCGGCATCTTCTGGATCGTCAGCGGCGCGGTGGAGCTCTTCACGGCGGTGTCGCACCGCGAGATGCCAAATCGGGCCTGGAACGCAGTGATGGGAATCATCAGCGTGCTGGCCGGCATCGTGCTCCTGGTTTACCCGGGGATCTCGCTTCTCGTGCTCGCGGTCGTGGTGAGCGTGTGGCTTCTGATCTTCGGCATCATGCAGATCACGCTCGCGTTCCGGATCCGCTCGCTCGCCTGACTCGCGAAGTAACTGCCATGGTCAGGTCGTTGTCCGGGACGTCGGTGATCAGCATGTGGCCCGGCGCGTGCGTGACGGCGAAGGGTAGCTGAGCGGCGACGAGCGCCGCCTGCGCCGTGACACCGCAGGCCCAGAAGACCGGTACGTCACCGGCCGCCGACTGAACCGGGTCGCCGAAGTCGGGCCGTGACAGGTCGGCGATCCCGAGGGCCGCAGGATCGCCGGCATGGACTGGGGCGCCGTGCGCCGCGGGGTACCGGGCAGTGAGGGCGGCCGCGGTGGCGACAAGTCCGGCGGGCACCGGCCGCATGGAGACGACGAGCGGGCCGGCGAACCGGCCGGCTGGCTGGCACTGGCGGTTGGTGATGAACATCGCCACGTTGGCGCCCTGCTCGAGGTGGCGCACCGGGACGCCTGCGGCAACGAGCGCACGCTCGAAGGTGAAGCTGCAGCCGGTCAGGAAGGCGACCAGGTCATCCCGCCAGTACCCGGTGATGTCAGCTGGCTCGGCCACCAAGTTCCCGTGCTCCCAGATCCGGTACGCGGGCAGGTCCGTCCGCAGGTCGGCGCCGGGCGCCAGGCGCGTCGACGCGCTGCCGGGCGCGGTCACGTCGAGCAGCGGGCACGGGCCGGGGTTGCGGCCGGCGAACCGCTCGAACTCGCCGGCGGCCTCCTGCGGCAGGACGATCAGGTTGGCCTGAGCGAACCCAGGCGCGCAGCTCGCGGTCGGCATCCGTACGCCCGCCCGGAAGCGAGCGCGAGCTCCGGCTGGCGAGAGGTATTCCACCGTCGTCATGCCGGAGGTTCCGGGCGAGCAAAGTCCGCCGGTATCGCCGATCGGCAAGCTGGTCATCTGAGTGCCTTCCTGGGAGCCGCGCAACCGGCGGGACCGGCGCGCCCAGGGCGCCGTCAGCCCGGCAAGTCCTGCACGTCCTGCTTGGTGAGATTGAGATGGAATCCGTCTGCGTCGACGCTTGCGACCGCGTCCCGGGGGATAGGCAGCTCCCTTCGGCCCCACTTGTGACGCTCCCGGAGCAGCACGTAAGTCACGCGGCGGTCGCCGGGATCGACAATGACCCCCTGGACCCGCCCGACGTCGCCGTCGGTGGCATGGATGTGCTCGCCGCGGGGCACTTCCGTCTTCCCTTCGGGCACCAGATCGGAGGTCATCGTCTGCGCGACCCACGGCACGTTGTCCGCGCTCACTCCCGGCATCCCGCCGCGGTCGGCATAAGCGGGCCACGAGATGACCTGTTCCTCGCCATAGTCCTGGTAGCCCCTGGTCCCTGGCACGAACTGCGTCTCATCGGCCGGCTTGAGCTGCCAGTACTCCGCCAAGGTGCAGCGGAGCGTGACCGCCCGATCGGTCGCGGCAGCTACCTGGTCGAGTGGAACAAGCTGCCCGAGTCCCTGCCGGTGCGGTTCTTCGACCACCAGATCGGTGACCGAATCGTTGGCGGGGTCGATGACCAGGCATCTGACCTCGCCGCAGGCCCCGTCGGCGCAGCGGACGTCCGCTCCGATCCTGAACACCAGCTGTGGCTCAGGCATAGTGGCCTCCCGATCGCCCCTCCTTGGACTCTAACGCGACTCCAGCCAGCTACGGCGTCAGGCCGGCTTGCCTGCGTCAATCCAGTGGGCGAAGACGTTGGTTCTCTGTTCCGGCCAGGCGCCGTCGCAGGGCATCGTGCCGGCCTGCAGGCGCTCGAGGATGGCCTCGGCGTGCTGGTCAACATCCGCGCGCGACCACAGGTCAAACGCGAACAGCATGGATTGCCGGTCGCGGCGGCGGAACAGGGGCCTGATGTGCTGCTCGAACCGGACAGGCGCGCCGGCCGCGGGAAGCGCTGGCTCCGGCTCGTCCTGAACCTCCGGCGCGGCGAGCGCGGAGACCCGCGACCCTGGCGGGCCAGCGGCGGTGTTCCAGTCCCAGTGCGGCATCGGCATGTGCTCCGGCGGCCTGGCACCGGCGCGGGAGTTCTCAACCGCGAGGCGCGACCCCCATTCGAGGTAGGAACCGAACGCTGACCGGAACTCCGGATCGTTGGGCAGCCCGGCGTCACGGGCGGAGGCCAGCAGCAGCGTGACCCACCGGGCTCGTCTCTCCTCGGTCAGCTCCTTGCCGACGTGCTGCGAGATCATCCGCGGGTAACCGCCATACTCCGTGCTGTAGAGCTTCGGCCCGCAGAACACCTCAGCCAGCCATTTCGCGACCCGCTGGGGATGGTCAGGCGACATGTCCGCGAAGAGCGGCGCGAGCAGCGGATCGGCCGGGACGTACTTTTCGTAGAACGTACGGGTCATCCTGGTGAGCGCGGGCAGGCCGCCCGCCCACTCGAAGATGGTCGGCTCCCGGTCGGGATCGGGCACGGGATCGGTGAACTGGACGTACCAGTGCATGCCGCTGCAGAATGGCTTGTTCTGCGAATGCCCGCACCTGCACAGCGCGTAGTGCTCGGCGGACGCACCCTCGTTGCGATGCTCGGCCTCGCCGTGGCCGTCAGTCAGCGGAATCGCGCCAGTGACCCGGTAAGGGCCGTCCTTGGTCACCTCGATCGACGGCCCGCGCCCGTGGTGGTGATCGACCTCGCCGCGGGCTTCCACGTCGTCGATGCCGTAGCTGAGCGCCCCGGACGGGCAGTCGCGGACCGCCCGGATGATCTCGTCCATGCGGCCACCGCTCGGCGTGACGAACGGCTCTTTGCCCTGGTGGAACACGCCCGCTAGCCGGTCGGTGCAGAACCCCGAGTGCTGGCAGGTCCCGCGGTTGTCATAGATCGTCACCTGCTGTCCCTGGTAGGTATCCCTTCGGTCGGTGACCCGCGCGGGGTCCTTGCCGTCGGTGAACCCGAGCGCGGCATGGCTGCCATCGCACAACGGCTTGATCTTCGACTCGCCGCAGCGGCACAGCGCCAGCTGCGGCCGCACCGGCAGCGGCTGACCAAGCCAGTCCAGCAACAGGCGGGCGTTGGTCACGAGGTACGGTCCGTTGGTCATCGCCTTGATGTCCGCGGGAAGGCCTGCCTGCATCCCCGCCAGCTCGGCGATCTGGCCCGCGGCGGATCCGTCATCGGCCAGCCCGATGGCCAGGTCTTGGAGCGCGGCAGCCGCCTCCGCCAGTTCCGCTACCTCAGGGCGCTGCGCCCGCAGCGCCGTCGCCGTCCGCGCAAGCTCCCAGAGCCTGTCGGCTATGCGGCCAGCGGCGGCGACGTGACGCTCTCCACCCTCGGGTTCCTCACCGCCGGGCACGGTCCCGGCGGCCTGGCGCAGGGGCCTTGCCACGCTGTCACTTAGCCGGCTCCTGATGCGACGGGCCTGCTCGTCGCCCTCGGCCGCTAGCGCGGTCTCTGTGTCAGCAACCTCGCGCAGCAGCGAGGTCAGTGCTGCATCGGTAACCGGCATAGCTATTCGCCCTCCGTCCGAACATGCCAGCGCCTGGCGCTTGCCACGTCATGGCCGCTGCCGCTTGCAAGACGGTGGCACGGATATCCCCGCGCCACCATCGGGTTTCCCGCGCCACCGTCAGGCGTCTCTTTCAATACAATGCAGTATTGTATTGTATATGAGGCACGGCCCGTCCAACGGCGCGGGCCGCCGTGGCCGCTCACGCGATCCAGGCATCGACGCCCGGCTGCTGGCCGCGGCGTACCGGCACCTGTCCGTTAACGGATTCGAAGCGCTGTCGCTCACCGGCGTCGCGCGGGAAGCCGGCACTACCCGGCAGGCGCTCTACCGCCGGTGGCCAGACAAGGCCAGCCTCGCTGCCGCTGCCCTCGCCGCGGCGGCCGACCTCGGGCTTGCTGTCCGGTCCGAAGACCCGCTCGCCGACCTTGCCGCCGAGCTCGCCGATTTCCAGCGGGGCGTCTCCCGGCCTGGCCGCATGTCACTGGTGGGGACCATGCTGCAAGACAGCACTGACCCAGCCCTCATGGCCCGCTATCAGGCCGAGGTAATCGCACCACGCCGCCGCCGGATCCGGGCCATTCTCCGGCGAGCGCAGCACCTCGGCCTCATCGACGCCGACGCTGACCTGGAGGTGGCCGTCACCATGGGCACCGGCTCGTGGTATGCCCGCGCCGTCGCCGGTAACTCGCCACCACCGGACTGGCCAGCCAGGACGGCGGCGCTGATCTGGCGGGCGGTCGGCGGCACGATCAGCAGCGGGTAACCGGGCCCGGCGACCCTGCTGGCGGCAGCCCGAAACCGGGCTAACCGTCAGGACGCGCAGTGCTAGTCCGCTCCAGCACTCCTGATCGCCGCGAACTCCGCAGTGCTGAGGTTTCGCCCGGGCGCGACTCGGCGACGACATTGACAATAGGCTCGTCTGGCCGACATTCCCGTCTGCGGCCTGGGGTTCCTATGACGCAGTCAGAGCACCACCACGATCACGCGCACCAGGGCCATGGCCCGGCCGGCGAGGAACTGTTCAACGAGGCATTCTGGGATCAGCGGTACGGTGCGAGCGGAGCGCTATGGAGCGGTCACCCCAATCCCCAGTTGCTAGCCGAGGCATCGGGCCTGCCCCCAGGTAGGGCGCTAGACGCCGGCTCCGGGGAAGGCGCGGATGCGATCTGGCTGGCTGAGCGCGGCTGGCTGGTGACCGCCGTCGACATCTCCACGGTCGCCCTCGACCGCGGCGCAGCTCATGCCAGGCAACTCGGCAGCGAGCTAGCGGAACGGATCACATGGCAGCAAGCTGATCTGCTCAACTGGGGGCCGCAGCCGCAGACCTACGACCTGGTCTCGGCGCAGTTCATGCAGCTGCCCGCCGCGAGCAGAGCCGCGCTGTTCGATCGGCTCAGCGCCGGGGTGGCGACTGCCGGCACGCTGCTGATCGTTGGTCACAGCCCCGCCGACCTGAAAACAACCGCGGCCCGTCCCCCGCTGCCCGAACTGTTCTTCACCGCCTCAGATGTCGCGTCCGCGCTCGACCCGTCGCTGTGGACGATCCTGGTCAGCGAGGCTCGCCGTCGATACGCGCGCGACCCCGACGGGCATCCGGTCGCGGTATACGACGAGGTAGTCGCCGCCCGACGCAACTGACTGCCATATCCAACCTCGTGTACAGGTGTCTGTATCACAACCTGATTTACTTCAACGAGGTCGACAAGGGCGGCCACTTCGCCGCGTGGGAACAGCCGGGCCTGTTCGCCGAGGAGATCAGGGCGGCGTTCCGGTCGCTGCGCCAACCGGACCAGGGATGACGGCAAGCGCGGGCGCATGCGTCCTCCCCCCCGGCGGGTCATCGCGTCATTATCTGGTGCCGACAATCAACCGTTCGCGGTCAAACGTCGCTGACGTGATCCGCCAGTCGAGTCCGTTAAGCAGCAGCAGTACCGCCGCGCCGCCGAGGGCAAGGCCGAGCGTAGCGTGGATCACGTTGAACGCGATGAGCGACGTCACAGCGACCGTCGGGAGGCTCGCGAGCATGCCGAGCTGCTGAGCGACCCTGATGTCATTCGATCTCGCGGAAATCCCGATGCCAACCCAGATGGACCAGGCCGCGAGCAGCGGGGTGAAGAACATCTGGGCAAGTATCTCCGGCCATCGCAACAGCGCCGACGCCACGCCCGGCTGTGCGAAGGGCCCGACGCAGGTCAAGAAGACTGCATAGACCGCGTAGGCGATCACAACCGAGGGAGCGAGCGCCGCCAGCGCCTTGCCGAGCAGGAATTCGTCGCGGCGGACCGGCGTGGTGAGCACCGGCTCCAGGGTTCCTTGCTGTCCCTCGCCGACCACCGCGTACGCCGCGACTAGCGCGGGACGATCGCGGGTATGGCCAGCAGGTAGAGGAGGGAATCCTCGTGCCGGAGCTGTGTCGATGCCGATGCCGGCACAGCGAAGACCTGGATCAGCGGCTGGATGAGGAAGATAGCCGGGATGACCGCCATCGCCACGACGATCGAGCCGTTGCGGCGGTACTCCCTGAGCTCCTTTGTGAGTCGCTGATCGACCGCACGTCGCTGCCGGCGGCGACGAGAGCTCGGGTGACTGCTGGCGCGGCGACCGCTGGCTCGAAGACGGATAGGGCGTAGCCGCCCGCCCCGTGCTGGTGCCAGCCGTCGACGGCGGCCAGGCCGGCAAAGACCCGGCTTGGGTCTGGCAGCGGTGAGAGGGTCCTGACCGTGAGCGTCTTGGCGAACAGCTGGTCGCGCAGCTCGTCAGGTCGGCCAATCGTGCGCAACCTCGTGTTCAGGATCGCCATACGGTCACAGAGGCGTTCGGCCTCCTCGAGGCGGTGCGTCGTCAGGAAGATCGTGACGCCGCGCTTGCGGAGATCGTCAATCAGCCCGTGCACGTCTCGGCTCGCTGCTGGATCAAGGCCTGCGGTCGGTTCGTCAAGGAAAAGCACTTCCGGGACCGCAAGCAGCGCCCTGGCCAGGGCGACGCGCTGGCGGAGCCCTTTGGACAGCGTGCCGCAGGCATCGCGGGCCCGGTCAGCCAGATGAACGGCCCGCAGTGCCCGGTCAATCCGGTCGCGCGGATCAGGCACCTCATAGAGGTCTGCGAAGCATCCGAGGTTCTCGGCCACGCTCAGGCGCAGGCACAGGCCAGGCGACTCGGGCATAACAGCGATCCGCTTGCGGATCTCCACTCCGTTCTCCGGCGTGAGCGCTGGCCGAAGAAGGCGTCGTCGAGCTGGACGAAGAGCGCAAGGCCGCGATGGTGTCGACCCTGCTCGTAGTCCTGTGCAGCGAACAGGCCACGCAGCCAGTCGTCAACACCGGCACGCTGTACCAGTGACCGCCAGGCCGGAGCTCTGATGACCGAGCGCAAGAGCGTCCTGCTGCGGCTGGATCCGGCCGTCCACGACGCCCTGGCCAGATGGGCCTCCGACGAATTGCGCAGCACGAACGCGCAGATTGAGTTCCTGCTGCGCCGTGCCCTTGCCGACGCAGGGCGGCTGCCTAGCCACGCCAGCCAGATGCGCCAGCCCGGCCGGCCGCCGCGCGATCATGCCTCTGGCTAACGCGTCGCCCCGCCTCCGCCGCCCGGCCACCCGTGTATGGGGGTGCCACCCATTGCGCAAAACGGTATGGGTGGCGCACCCATGTACGAGCCCACTGTTCCTCGCCGTCATGCCGCAGTGCTGGCCGAACCGGGTCGGCTGTAGGCCTCGAGGAACCCCTGCCTCCAGCTCGGGAAGCGCGGGGTCCAGGCGAGTTCCCTCTTGGCCTTCGCGTTGGAGGCGCCCCGGGACTCGGTCATCATGACTAGGCCCTCGCCCACAACCAGCCGGGCGAACCAGCTGGGGATCTGGCGAGGCGGCTTGGCGCCAAGCGCGCTGGCGAGCACCGGCAACCATTCGCGCATCGGGGCCGGCTCGTCGTCGACGATGTTGTAGATGCAGGGGCCGTCATGCTCGAGCGCGAGCACGGTCGCCGCCGCGGCGTCGTCGAGATGAATGAACGACGAGACGCCGCTGCCGTCACCGACGACCGGGAACTGCCGTTTGCGCACCGGCCCGATCAGCCCGTCGCTGGCGGCGCCGTAGAACCCGCCATAGCGAAGCGCGATCCCGCCGGCGTCGGTGACGGCCCGGTCAAGATGCGTCATTGCCGCGTTAGTCTCGCGCGCCGACGCGGGCGGGGCGGGGTCGAGCGGATCACCCTCGGTCTTGACCCACCCGCCCTCGCGGGCGTAGCGGCAGCTGGCGAAGCTCTGGGCGACGAACCGGCGGACCCCCTCCTCGCGCGCAGCCGCCAGCAGGATGTCTGTGCCCTCGGTCCGCAGCCGGTTGGTCTGGGAGAAGCTGCGGTCGAGGTTCCTGGAGAAGCCCGCGTCCGCCAGGGCGGTCGCCTGGCAGATGATCGCGTCCGGCCGGGCGGCTGCGACCGCTTCGCGGACCGCCGTGGCATCAAGCGCGTCGAGGGTGATCGGCTCGGCGCCCAGGGCTCGCACCTGGCCGGCCTTGCCCGGTGAGTGGCAACTGCCGATCACCTCATGACCACACCGCCGCAACTGGGGAACGAGCCGAGTGCCGATCACTCCGCTCGCTCCCACAACCAGAACTCGCATGACCGTCCTCCTTCGTCCGTCCGCTTTGTCCGTCCGCAGTCCGTCTGCCGCCGGCGTCGCCCTGTCCCATCGGCCGCGATTTGCGGGCCACTGGTGATGACACATGGCAGCGGGCGGATGTGACCGAAGGACGTGAACTAGGGGCTAGCTGAAGCCCTGCTGCTCGTAGCTGGGTAACCGGGTTGGAGCAGGGCCGTCCGGTCCTCCGAATCGCGGAGTCAGGCCGACGGAATCACTGGAGATGCCGCGGGCACAAATATGAGTGAGCATTCTGTTCGGCGCCAACTCCACGACCTTCGACGCCATGAACGAGGCGGGAATCAGCGCCCGCACGTTATGGACGCAGTGGAACAGCGCGCGGCGGCAGCGCCGGTGTGCCGCATTACTGGTCATGCGCTGCCAAACCGTTGCTCAACGGGCGGGTGATGCGGCCGCGATGGAACCCCCATGGTGGCGGTGTGGAGAAAGCCGGTCCCGTTTGGCTGGGGCTTGGGCCGCGGACACCATGGAAGCGTGGATGTTCATTGGCGGAGCGGCCGGACAGGATCGAGCGCATCGGCCGGGCATAAGGCAGGTGAGCGGTGATGGCAGCGACTGTGCTGGTGGTAGAGGACGAACGCAGGCTGCGCCAGCTGGTCCGTTCCTACCTGGAGCGCGCCGGATTCGCGGTGCTGTCCACCGAATCCGGCGCAGAGGCGATCATGATCGCGGCAGCCGCATCGCCGGACCTCGTGGTCCTGGACCTGGGGTTGCCGGATGTGCCGGGCGAGGTAGTGGCCCAGGAACTGCGCTCAGCCGGGCCGACGCCGATTCTGATCCTGACCGCCAAGAGCGCGCACGAAGATCGGATCCGCGGCCTTGAGCTTGGTGCCGCCGACTACCTCACCAAGCCGTTCAGCCCGCGGGAGCTCGTGCTGCGCATCCAGGCGATCCTGCGACGCGGCAGCGCAGCCGCCGATGATGGCGTCAGGATTTACGGCGCGGGCACTCTGGTGATCGACGAGCCAATGCGGTCGGTCACAGCCCACGGGGCCGCTGTCGAGCTGACCGCAACCGAGTTCGGCATCCTGCTCGCGCTGGCTAGTGTGCCTGGCCGGGTGTACTCGCGCTTTGAGCTGATCAACAAGGTCCGGGGGTATGAGTTTGACGGCTATGAGCGAACTATAGATTTGCACGTGAAAAACCTGCGCCGCAAGATCGAGAAGGACCCGGCACGACCGGGAATCGTGCAGACGGTCCTGGGCGGCGGCTACCGGCTCGGCCTTGCCCGCGATGGCTGAGGAAGGGAAGCGTCAGCGCGGCGCGCCGCGCCGGCCAGCTGAGACCGCTCCCCTCGCCAACCGTGGCCAGGCAGCGGCTGCCGCCAAACCCGGGCCCACAGCGCTGCGCCTGGCTTTGGCCTTTGCCGCGGTCGCGCTCGCGGCGGTTGCGTTGCTGGCCGGGCTGACTGCTGCGTTCGCCTCGGCCGAGATCTCGGCTCTGGCCAGCCGGGACCGTGAGGAGCTTACTTCGGTCATAGCGCTGGCCGCGGGTGCAGCATGGGATGGCTCGAACAGCTGGGCGAGAGCGGACCTGTCGCCCGTGCTGCACCTGTCGACGCGGTCCGGAACCGATGTCCAGATTCGTGACCAGGCAGGGCGTCCTGTAGCCGCAACGCCCGGATTCACCGCACTTCGCGGCCGCCCCCAGTATTCGAGGCCGGTGCGAGTCGGGCGGGAGCGGGTGGGCCAGGTAGTGGTCCGCTTCACCGTGCCTGGCCTGGACAGCGCTGACGAGGCGCTGGTTGGTGCGCTGCTGAGGGCGATCGCCGGCGCAGCCGGGCTGGCAGCGCTGCTGGCCCTGCTGGCCGGGCTGGCCGTCGCGCGGCGCATCACCCGACCGGTGGCGCAGCTGATAGCCGCGACCAGGGCGATGGCGCAAGGAGACCGCAGCTCGCGGGTGGGACCGGTGCGGGCGCCGGGTGAGCTGGGCGAGCTGGCGAGCGCGTTCGATCAGATGGCCGATGCCTTGGACCGCCAGGAACAGTTGCGCCGAGACCTGGTCGCCGACGTCGCCCATGAGCTTCGGACGCCGATCGCGGTGCTGCAAGCCGAGCACGAGGCGCTATTGGACGGGGTGGCCGAAGCCACTCCGGCCCAGTTCAGCGCACTCCGGGATCAGGTGCTGCGGCTAGCCCGCATCGTGGGTGACCTGCAAACACTGTCCGAGGCTGAGGCTGCCGCGGTCCGGCTGGCAACCGACCGCGCTGATCTGGCCGATATCGCCGCCACGGCTGCCGACAGCCTGGCGGGCCGCTTCGACGCCGCCGGCATCACCGTGACCCGCAGGCTCGATCCGGTTGACGTGATCGCCGATGCCGATCGCCTGCATCAGGTCATCACCAATCTGCTTACCAACGCACTGAAATTCACCCCGGCTGGCGGCCAGGTCACGATCGACGCCGGGCCCGTAGGTGATCGAGCTGTCCTGCGGGTCAGTGATACCGGCGTGGGCATCCCGGCCGACGACCTGCCGCGGATATTCGACCGGTTCTGGCGCGGTCACCAGGCAATGCGCATCGGCGGCAGCGGCATCGGCCTTGCACTGGCCGCTGAGCTGGCACGCGCCCATGGCGGGGACCTAACCGCGGCCAGCGAGGCAGGGCTGGGCACCCAGATGACGCTAACCCTGCCCCGCGCCTCGTCGGCGGACTAGCCGGCCGCAGACACCCCGCTATCCGGCTGCCGCGTCCGGCGCTCTTCGAGCATTGCCCGCAGCACCTGCCGAACCACGCTGTCGAGCTGGGGTTCAGCCGACCGGTCCTCGTTGGCTGCGCTGAGCACCTCATCGAACGTCGGCAGTCCGTCCTGGGGGGCGGCCGCCAGAACTTCCCGGCTCATGGAGCCGATCGCCCGCCCGAGTTGAGGCGATGGTTCGGGGAGCCCGAGGGCTGCTCGCCACGCCGCGCCTGAGCGCGCCTCGGCGAGCAGTGCTTCGGCGCGCCAGGGGGCGTAGGCCAGCATCTCGGCCACGGCTTCCGCCCAGGCTGTGAGAATGGTGAGCTCGTCGGGCTCGAGTGGGTGGGGAGTTGACCCGGCAGAGCGAGAACGCGGGAAGCCGCGCCGATCCTCGACCCACGCGTCCACTGCCGCCCTGCTTCCTCAACTGCCAGCGACCAGTCGCGTAACGGGCCGGGGGCCAGTCACCTGCCCGGGAGAGAGGAGCGAAACGCCTCCGACCGCGTGAGGACCACATTGGTAAGGGCGAACAGATCGGGAGGCCATTCGAGTAGCCCATCGGTGATCGGACCTCCTGCCACGCAATGCCACACATGCGCCGACGTCGGCTCGTCCACCCGGTTGTAGGCCGACGGCGGATCAGATCCCACCGCGCTCACGGGTTCTCCCCTGATGTCGGGCTTGTCACTCGCGCCCCAGACGCCCCGGACCGGTGCGCGCCCAGCCCGGTCAACGATACTCGTGACCAGCACGAACCGATCTGTGCGGGCTGTCCACCAGCGACTGCGACCCGAATAGGCCGAAAGGCGACGCAGGCGAACCAGACATACCCGTTTGTCGACTACTTTCCTCAATGTCAGGAGGCCCGAAAGTCATGGAGTATCTCGTCACCATGACCACTAACGTCCCGGACGGAACAGCAGAAAGTGCCGTGCAGGATATCCGGGACCGCGAGGCCGCACGCTCGCGGGACCTCGCTGCGGAGGGGCACCTGTTGCGACTGTGGCGCCCACCGCTGCAACCAG
>WNFL01400071.1_pt1 | contig 12285 bp, 22 predicted proteins | sample 5400361 | NCBI WGS metagenome assembly WNFL01 (sample SAMN13153351, study PRJNA577476) | soil metagenome | isolation source: 40 cm soil on Douglas fir-dominated hillslope | place: USA:California | collected 2013-09-17
ACGCGGGCTACCCGCGCGCCGGAGTTGTCCGATATGGTGATGATGCTCCGTGGCTGTACCATGGCTCAGCGCTCCACGCGCTTGACGAAGTCGAGAAGGTGAATTTCATCAAGCGGCACACGAAGCCGCGCGGCCAGAAAGTCCAGGGCGGGATCCTCGAGCGTGAGGCCCCGATCCATATGTCCAACGTGATGCACCTCTGCCCCAAGTGCCAGTCGGGCGTCCGCGTGACGATGAAGCGCGGGTCCGACGGCAAGCGCGAACGCTATTGCGCGCGGTGCGGCGAGGCCATTCCGAGAGTGCGCTGATGGCGGACGAGAAAGACGAAAAGAAAGCGAAGCCCTCCGAGGGCGGCGAGCCGAAGCAGAAGGGCGAAGGAAAGCCCAAGCAGGCCGACGCCAAGAAGGGCGGCGAAGGCGGCAAGAAGGACAAGAAGGGCAAGAAGGGCGGCAAGGGCGAGGCCCAAGGTCCGGCCATCGGCGAGGCCGAGCCAGCGGCGCGAATTCCACGTTTACGCGAGCACTTCGAGAAGAACGTGCTTCCGGAGCTCATGAAGCGGTTCTCGTACGGCAACCCGATGCAGGTGCCGCGGCTCAAGAAGATCGTCGTGAACATGGGCGTGGGCGACGCGCTCCAGAACATCAAGATGCTCGACGCCGCCGTGGCCGAGATGACCACGATCACCGGGCAGAAGCCGTCGGTCCGGAAAGCCAAGAAGTCGATCGCGAACTTCAAGCTCCGCGAGGGGCAGCCGATCGGGTGCATGGTCACGCTGCGCGGGCCGCGGATGTACGAGTTCTACGACCGGCTCATCAACGTGGCCCTGCCGCGCATCCGCGACTTCCGCGGGGTGCCCATGAAGTCGTTCGACGGCCAGGGGAATTACACGCTGGGAATCACCGAGCAGATCATCTTCCCGGAGATCAACTACGACAGGGTCGAGAAGATCCGGGGGATGGACATCACGTTCGTCACGTCGGCCGAGAGCGACGAGGAAGGGCAGGAGCTTCTGCGCCTCATGAACATGCCCTTCCGCCAGCGCACGGCCTAAGAGAAGGAGCGAGGGTGGCCAAGAAGTCGCTGATGGAGAAGTGGAGGCGGACGCCCAAGTTCAAGGTGCGCCGCTACAACCGTTGCCATCGCTGCGGCCGTTCGCGCGCGTTCCTGCGCGATTTCGGCATCTGCCGCATCTGTTTCCGGGAGCTCGCCCTGCTGGGCCAGGTCCCGGGTGTGGTCAAGGCGAGTTGGTAACCCGGGCCTCGGGCCCGCACGGAGAGGGGACTCATGTCGGTTAGCGATCCCATCGCGGATCTCTTGACGTGCATCCGCAACGCCTGCAAGGCGAAGCACAAGAAGGTGGACGTTCCGGCTTCGAACGTGAAGACGGAGCTGGTGCGGCTGCTGCTCAAGGAGAAGTTCATCAACAACTACAAGTCGATCGACGACAAGAAGCAGGGCCTGATCCGCATCTATCTCAAGTATGACGCCAAGGAGAGAAGCGTCATCCAGGGGATCGAGCGGATGAGCAAGCCCGGACGCCGCGTCTACCTGCGCCGCCACGAGATTCCCAAGGTACAGGGCGGCATGGGCTCGGCCATCGTGTCCACGCCCAGCGGCATCATGACCGACATCGAAGCGCGCGACGAGGGACTCGGTGGCGAGTACCTCTGCCGCATCTGGTAGGAGCGGATAGGAGCCGAACATGCCATCCCGAGTCGGAAAAATGCCGATCCCGATCCCGTCGGGCGTGCAGGTGAAGCGCGAGGCGGAGTCGATCCACGTCAAGGGGCCGAAGGGCGAGATGAAGTTTCAGCTCGCGCATGGCGTGGACGTGGCCATCGAGCCCAGCGAGATCAAGGTATCGCAGGTCGGAGGCGGCAAGCAGGCCCTGGCGCTGCACGGCACCACGCGCGCGGTCCTCGCGAACATGGTGACGGGCGTCACGAAGGGCTTCAGCAAGGTGCTCGAGATCCAGGGCACCGGGTACCGCGCCCAGATGAGCGGGAAGAAGCTTGTCTTGCAGCTGGGCTACTCGCACCCGATCGAGTACGAGCCGCCCGCCGGCATCGTCCTCGCGGCCGAGACGCAGACCAAGGTCGTGATCAGTGGATTCGACAAGGGACAGGTGGGGCAGGTGGCCGCGATCATCCGCGACTTCCGTCCGCCCGAGCCGTACAAGGGGAAGGGCATCCGGTACGCCGGCGAGTACGTTCGCCGCAAGGCCGGTAAGGCCGCCGGCGGCAAGACCGCGGCGTAGCGAGGAACCGAGATCCGATGAAATCGAGAGCGACACCGAGACTGAAAGGCCGCGCACGGCGGCACCTGAGAATCCGCAAGAAGGTGATGGGCACGGCCGAGCGGCCGCGCCTCGCCGTGTACCGGAGCCTCAACCATATCTACGCGCAGCTGGTGGACGACCTCTCCGGCCGCACCATCCTGACCGTCTCCTCGCTGAGCAAGGAGAAGGTCCCGAAGGGCGGCAAGGGAAAGCTCGAAGCGAGCAAGAAGGTCGGGAAGCAGATCGCCACGCTCGCGAAGGAAAAGGGCATCGACCGCGTGTGCTTCGACCGCGGTGGCTACCTCTATCACGGCCGCGTCAAAGCGGTCGCGGACGGCGCCCGCGAGGGCGGCCTGAACTTCTAGGAGACCTATGGCTTACTCAGGAATGCGCGGACGCATGCAGTCCCAGCAGGACTCCGAGTTCATCGAGCGCGTGATCCACGTGAATCGCGTCGCCAAGGTGGTGAAGGGCGGACGCCGGTTCAGCTTCAACGCGATCGTGGCGGTCGGGGACGGCAAGGGGCGCGTCGGCGTGGGCCTCGGCAAGGCGAACGAAGTCTCGGACGCGATCCGGAAGGCGGGCGAGGCGGCCAAGAAGGGCATGTTCGCGGTCCCCCTCAAGAAGGCCACGATCCCGCATCAGGTGACCGGCAAGTTCGGCGCCGGCGTCGTCATGCTCAAGCCCGCGACCCCGGGAACGGGCGTGATCGCGGGCGGGACGGTGCGCGCGGTCCTCGAGGCGGCGGGCATCCATGACGTGCTGACCAAGTCGCTGGGCTCGGGGAATCCGCACAATGTGGTCAAGGCCACCGTGGCGGGCCTTCAGGCCCTGCGGCACGCGAGCGAGGTGGCCGCGACGCGCGGGAAGACGGTGCACGAGCTCCTGGGCATCCGGCCCAAGGCCGGGGTGTAAGGATGGCGCTCGTCCGCATCGTTCAGGAACGCAGCAAGATCCGCTGCATCGAGAAGCACAAGCGAACGCTGGCCGCGCTGGGCCTGCGCCGGATCAATCACGCGGTGGTCCACGAGGACACGCCGCAGATCCGCGGCATGGTCCACCTGGTCCGGTATCTCGTTCGCACGGAGCCCGTCGAAGGCGGCGCCCCGGGCGCGGGCGTGAAGAAGGCCGTGAAGCGGAAACCGGCGGGCATGAAGAAGACAGGCGGCGCGAAGAAGGCCGCCGCCATGAGAAGGAAGAGGGCGCGCGCGCAGGGGGGCTTCGGGTCCCCGCGTGAGGCGTCTCGAGCCAGAAGGAAGAGGGCCCCGAGATCATGAAGATCGGTCAGCTGAAGCCGGCGCGCGGCGCCACGCATCCCAAGAAGAGGCGCGGGCTGGGCCCGGCGTCGGGTCTCGGCGGCACCGCCGGACGCGGCCACAAGGGACAGAGAGCGCGTTCGGGCTCGGGCTCCATGGTGCCGGGCTGGTTCGAAGGCGGCCAGATGCCGATCCAGCGCCGGCTTCCGAAGCGCGGGTTCGTGAACATCGGCCGCGTGGAATTCCAGGCGGTGAACGTGGGGTCGCTCTCCCGCCTCGGCCAGGGCGGCAAGGTGGACCGGGACGCGCTCAAAGCGAAGCGGCTCATCGACCGCGGGGACCGTCCGGTGAAGCTTCTGGGCGAGGGCGAGGTCACGGCGGCCTACCAGGTCGCGGTGGACGCGGTGAGCGAATCGGCGCGCGCCAAGATCGAGGCGGCCGGCGGCACGATCACGCTGCCCGAGCCGAAGAAGCGCCGTGCCCGCGGTGAGGGGAAGGTCCATCACGCGCGGCCGGACGACCGGACCGTGCGTGGTCGCAAGCCGAAGCACCACGAGCGGCACTAGGAGCGAATGCTCGAGAGTTTCCAGAACGTATTCCGCATCCCGGAGCTGAAGCGCCGGGTTCTGTTCACCGTCGCGCTTCTCTGCGTCTACCGGCTGGGCGGGCACATCCCGACCCCCGGCGTGAACAGCGAGGCGCTGGTGTCGGCGTTCGCGAGCCAGGCCAACTCGCTGTTCGGCCTGTACGATCTCTTCGTCGGCGGCAGCTTTGCCAAGGCGACGGTCTTCGCGCTCGGGATCATGCCGTACATTTCGGCCTCGATCATCTTGCAGCTCCTGGGCGCGGTGATCCCCTACTTCGAGAAGCTGCAGAAGGAGGGCGAAGAGGGCCGGAAGAAGATCACGCAGTACACGCGGATCGGGACGGTCGGTCTGGCCGCGGTGCAGTCGATCGCGTTCTCCAAGTTCCTGGAATCCCTGGGCGCGCAGGGCGTGCCGGTGGTGCCGCATCCGGGACCCGTGTTCGAGCTCATGACGATGATCACCCAGACCGCCGGGACGATCCTCATCATGTGGCTGGGCGAGCAGATCACGGAGCGGGGGATCGGGAACGGGATCTCGCTGATCATCTTCACCGGAATCGTGGCGCGCTTCCCCGCCGACATCGTGAACAGCGTGCGGGCGCTGCGCGTCGGGACGCTCTCGCCGATCGTGGCCATCCTCATGGTGGCGATCATGGTCGCCGTGATCGCGGCGGTGGTCGCGATGACGCAGGCGCAGCGGAAGATCCCCGCTCCGGGTGAACACGGCGGGCGTGATCCCGATCATCTTCGCGCAGTCGGTGATCATGCTTCCGAGCACGCTGGCGCTGTACTTCCACGGCAACGGGGTGATCCAGGGCCTGGCGAACGTCTTCGCGGTCGGGAGCGTCGTGCACGTGGTGGTCTATTCCGTCACGATCATTTTCTTCACCTATTTCTATACGGCCATCGTCCTGAACCCGACGGACATGGCGGACAACATGAAGAAATACGGCGGCTTCATCCCGGGCATCCGGCCGGGGCGGAAGACCTCCGAGTACGTGGACCGGGTGCTCTCGCGCATCACGCTTCCGGGCGCCGTCTTCCTGGCCTTGATCGCCGTGCTGCCGGACATCCTGATCCGGAAATTCAACGTGCCGTTCTACTTCGGCGGCACCAGCGTGCTGATCGTGGTGGGCGTGGCGCTGGATACGCTGCAGCAGATGGAATCGCACCTGCTCATGCGCCACTACGAAGGGTTCGTGAGCAGCGGCAAGCTGCGAGGACGTCGATGAGGATCGTGCTCCTCGGACCTCCGGGGAGCGGCAAGGGCACCCACGGGAAGCGTCTCGGGGAGACCCTGCACGCGCCGATCGTCGCCACGGGCGAGATCCTGCGCCAGGCGATCCAGGAAGGGACCGCGCTCGGGAAGAGCGCGCAGGAGCACGTCCGGTCGGGGCGGCTGGTGCCCGACGAGGTCGTGCTCGGATTGATCGAAACGAGGCTGGGGCGCTCGGATGCCGCGCGGGGGTTCATCCTGGACGGATTTCCGCGCACGGTGGCCCAGGCGGAGGGGCTGAGGGGGCTTCTGGGGGATGGGAACGGCGGCCTGGACCGCGTCGTGAACCTGGTGGTTCCCACGGAAGTCGTGGTGAACCGGCTCAAGGAGCGCTGGCTCTGCTCGCAGTGCGGGGCCATCTACAACACGAGCACGGCTCCACCCAAGGTCGCCGGGATTTGCGACCGGTGCGGAGGCGCGCTTCAGCAGCGCACGGACGACGATCCCGAGACGGTGCGACGCCGCCTGGACGTGTACGCGCGGGAGACCGCGCCCCTGGTGGCGTACTACGAGCGGGAGTCAGTCCTACGTAACGTGGATGCGTCGGGACCGGTCGAGGAAGTCTTCGAGGCGATCCAGCGCGCCATCGGGAAGTCGTGAGCGCCGTCCCGGCGAAGGGCGCGATGATCCAGATCCACGATCTGGATGAAGTCGAATTGATCCGGGCCAGCGCCCGGATCGTGGGGAAGTGCCTCCTCATGCTGTCGCGGGAGGTGCGACCCGGGGTCAGCACGCTGGAGCTGGACCGTCTGGCGGAGAAATTCATCCGCGATTCGGGCGGCGAGCCGGCGTTCAAGGGGTATCGGGGATTCCCCGCGAGCATCTGCGCCTCGATCAACGAGGAAGTGGTGCACGGGATCCCGAGCAGCAAGCGCCTCCTCCGCGAGGGCGACATCGTCTCGCTGGACATCGGCGTGAAGAAGGACGGCTTCTTCGGCGACGCGGCGCGCACCTTCCCGGTGGGGGAGGTGAGCTCGACCGCGACCCGGCTCCTCGAGGTGACGGAGCGGGCGCTGGAGGCCGGCATGCAGCAGGCGCGGCCCGGGAACCGGGTCTCGGACATCTCGGCGGCGATCGAGCGCGAGGTGACGAAGAGCCGGTTTCGGGTGGTGCGGGCCCTGGTGGGCCACGGCATCGGACGCGACCTGCACGAAGAGCCCCAGGTGCCCAATTACGGGCGCATCGGGGAAGGACCCAAGCTCAAGGAAGGGATGGTTCTCGCGATCGAACCCATGGTGAACGCAGGTACGGCGGAAGTGCTGACGCTCTCCGACCAGTGGACGGTGGTGACCTCGGACCGCGGTCTCAGCGCGCACTTCGAGCACACGGTGGCGATCGGGGCCCAGGGGCCGAACATCCTCTCCCGGGTCGAGGCCGACTAGCGGATGGCCAAAGAAGAAGGCGTCCAGGTCGAGGGCACGGTGGTGGAGCCCCTTCCGAACGCGATGTTCCGCGTGGAGTTGGAAAACGGTCACAGGGTCCTGGCGCACATCTCGGGCAAGATGCGGATGAACTTCATCAAGATCCTGCCCGGGGACAAGGTCACGGTGGAGCTGTCGCCCTACGATCTGAATCGCGGGCGCATCATCTACCGATACAAGTAGGGAGTCGTCATGAAGGTGAAAGCCTCGGTCACGAGAATCTGCGAGCACTGCAAGGTGGTACGGCGCAAAGGCGTCGTCCGGATCATCTGCAAGAACCCGCGTCACAAGCAGCGCCAGGGCTAGGAGGAACGGTTTGGCTCGTATCGCCGGAGTCGATCTACCGAACGAGAAGCGCATCGAGATCGCGCTGACGTATATCTTTGGAATCGGCCACTCGACCGCGAAGAAGATCCTCGGCATGACGGGCGTCAACCCGGACACGCGCGTGAAGGGTCTCACCGAGGAGGAGACGGGACGTCTCCGCCAGGTGATCGAGTCGCAGCTCAAGGTCGAGGGCGCCCGCCGCAGCGAGGTCGCGATGAACATCAAGCGCCTGATGGATATCGGCTCCTATCGCGGCCTGCGCCACCGGAAGAACCTTCCGGCGCGCGGCCAGCGCACCCGCACCAATGCCCGGACCCGCAAGGGACCGAAGAAGACGGCCGGCGCCGTACGGAAGACCGTCGCGCCGACAAAGCGTCCGGCGCCGAAGCCGGCCGGTTGAGAGAGGAGAATCTGAGTGGCTGAAGCAGCAGCAGCAGCGGCACCGACTCCGGCGGCGACACCCAAGCCGAAGAAGAAGCGCGAGCGGAAGGTGGGCATCAACGGAATCGCCCACGTCCAATCGACGTTCAACAACACCATCGTCACGATCACCGACATGGACGGGCACACGGTGGCCTGGGCCAGCGCCGGGAAGGTCGGATTCAAGGGCTCGCGCAAGAGCACGCCGTTCGCGGCGCAGATCTCGGCCGAGTCCGCGGCGAAGGAAGCCATCTCGCTGGGTCTGAAGAAAGTCGAAGTGTGGGTGAAGGGCCCCGGGTCCGGCCGCGAAGCCGCGATCCGTTCGCTCCAGGCGGCCGGTCTCGAGATCTCCGCCATCAAGGACGTGACGCCCATTCCCCACAACGGTTGCCGTCCGCCGAAGCGGCGGCGGGTCTAGGGGGCAAATCCATGGCGACGTTTCACGATTCGAAGTGCCGGCTCTGCCGCCGGGAGGGAGAGAAGCTCTTCCTCAAGGGAGCGCGCTGCTTCACGGAGAAGTGCGCGTTCGAACGCCGAGGCTACGCGCCCGGGGAGCACGGCAAGGACCGCCGCTCCAAGGAAACGAGCTACGGTCTGCAGCTGCGCATGAAGCAGAAGACCCGGCGGATCTACGGCATTCTGGAGCGGCAGTTCCGGAACTACTTCGAGAAGGCCGAGAGCGAGAAGGGCGTCACGGGCGAGAACCTGCTTCTCATGCTCGAGCGCCGGCTGGACAACATCGTCTATCGCATGGGGATCGGCTCGTCGCGCGCGGCCGCTCGCCGTCTGGTCGGCCATCGCCACATCATGGTGAACGGCCGGATCGTGGACATCCCCAGCTTCCAGGTGAAGGTGGGCGACGAGATCCGCGTGAAGCCCGGCAGCAAGACGAATCCCTACATCCAGGGCTCGATCGAGGCGAGCAAGGGCCGGGATATGATGAGCTGGCTCTCGGTGGACTTCGACGCGATGTCCGGCCGCCTGCTGGAATATCCGACGCGCGCCAACATTCCGACCAAGGTGACCGAGCAGCTCATCGTGGAGCTTTACTCCAAGTAAACTCGAGTCTTTACATCCATAGTTTCAGGGAGGTGAGAGACCTATGAAGTGGAAAAATCTACAGATGCCGAAGAACGTCGAGGTGGATGACAAGGTCTCGACCAATCGGTACGGTAAGTTCAGCATCGAGCCGCTCGAGCGCGGTTTTGGTGTCACGCTGGCGAACGCGCTGCGACGCGCGCTCCTGAGCTCGCTTCCGGGCGCGGCGGTGACCGCCGTCAAGATCGATGGCGTGCAGCATGAATTCACGACCATGACCGGCATCAAGGAAGACGTGCCCGAGATCCTGATCAACATCAAGGGCATGCGCTTCAAGATCCACAGCGAGGGTCCCAAGACCGCCACCTTCGAATCCCGCGGCGCGGGCGCCGTGAAGGCGGCCGATCTCAAGACGGATCCCGACATCGAGCTTCTGAATCCCGAGCAGCACATCGCCACCCTGAACAAGGACGGCGAGTTCCGGGCCGAGGTCGAGATCGGCGCCGGGCGCGGCTACGTCTCCGCGGAGAATCAGCCCGTGGTGGACCGCCCGATCGGCGTGGTGCCGGTGGATTCGCTCTTCTCACCCGTCACGAAGGTGAATTTCGAGGTCGAGAACACGCGGATCGGCCAGCGCATCGACTACGACAAGCTGACGCTGGAGATCTGGACGGACGGGAGCGTGCTTCCCTCGGACGCTCTGGCGTACGCCGCCAAGATCCTGAAGGACCATTTCGCGCTGTTCGTCCACTTCGAGGAAGAGATCGTCGAAGAGGTGGAGGAGGAAGTGGACGAGGAGTTCCTGCGCATCAAGACGCTGCTCGAGCGGAGCGTCGAGGAGCTGGAGCTCTCGGTGCGGTCCAGCAATTGCCTGAAAGCCGCGGACATCAAGACCATCGGCGACCTCGTGACCAAGTCCGAGGGCGAAATGCTGAAGTACCGTAATTTCGGCCGCAAGTCGCTCAAGGAGATCGCGGACATCCTGGGCGGCATGGGCCTGCACTTCGGAATGGACGTCTCCAAGTACAAGCTCGGAGAGAAAATCGAGGCAGCCTGACATGCGCCATCGTAAAGACCATCGAAAACTCAGCCGGACGTCCTCGCACCGCCGGGCTCTGCTCCGGAATCTCGTGACCAGCCTGATCGAGCACGAGCGGATCGAGACCACCCTGGCCAAGGCGAAGGAAGCTCGTCGCGTGGGCGAGCGCATGATCACGTTCGCCAAGCGCGGGGATCTGCACGCGCGCCGTCATGTCTCGCGGTACGTGCACGGGGAGAGCAACGTGAAGAAGCTCTTCGACACGGTCGCGCCCTGGTACGAGACGCGGAACGGCGGGTACACCCGTATCTTGAAACTGGGTCGCCGGTTAGGCGACGCGGGCGAGATGGCGCTGCTGGAGCTGGTGAAGTCTCCGGAGCTGAAAGAGAAGCTCCGGAAGGACCAGCTGGAGGCTGAGAAGGCCGCGAAGGCTGCCGGCAAGGGGACGGGCAAGGCGGCCCCGACACGAGGTGCGGGGAAGGCCGCCGCGGTGGAAGGCGCCGAGGGCGCGGCCACGGCCGAGAGCGCGGCGGCGGAAAAGAAGGCTCGCCGCGAGAAGAAGGCCGCACAGCCGCGACCCGAGCGTCCCGGCAAGGGCGGCGGGCCCGCGCCTTCCAAGGCGGGGAAGACACGTGGACGTCAGCGCGGGAAGTCGGGCGACTAGCGCCTGAGCGGCGCGTGACGCGGCAGAGAATCGAATTCATATCGGGCGGGGGATCGAAACCCCGCCCGATTTTTTTGTGCGCTCTTGTGATGATGGCCGTGCTGGTTGCCGGTGTGGCGCGGGCGGAGGACGAGACCCGCGCGGTGTGGGTGGTGCGCTACGCCCTGAACTCGTTCGGGAGCGTGGACCGGGTGGTGGACGTGGCCACGCAGATGAACCTGAACACCCTGCTGGTCCAGGTGCGCGGCCGGGGCGACGCCTACTACCCATCCGAGATCGTGCCCCGCGGGGAGGAGCTCCTGTCCAAGCCGCGGGATTACGATGCCTTTGCCCGCATCTGCGAGCGGGCCCATGCCCAGGGTCTCGAGGTTCACGCCTGGATCAACGTGTACCTGGTCTGGTCGGCGGGGAAGCCGCCGGTGTCGGCGCTCCACGTGGTGAACGCGCACCCCGGTTGGATCGCGGTCCGCGCGGACGGGCAGAAGCTGGTCGAGATGGTGCCCGAGGACTTTCAGGACGAGCGAATCGAAGGGATGTACCTGGCGCCGGGAAATCCGGAAGTCCGCCGGCATCTCCGCGATGTCGTCCGCGAGATCGTGACCCACTATCCGGTGGATGGCATCCACCTCGACTACGTGCGAAATCCGGAGCCGGATGTGGGCTTCGATGCGGGCACGCGCACGGCGTTCATGCGGGAAACGGGGATCGATCCGGTCTCGTTCGCCGGATCGCCCGATTCCACGCTGCTCGCGACGGTCGGCGAGGATGGGATCGCGGATCTCAAGGCGCGGTGGCTCCAGTGGCAGCGGGACCAGGTGACCGCGCTGGTGCGGGACATCCGGAATGACCTGGATCTCTTGAATCCACGGCTCAAGCTGACGGCGGCGGTGATCGCGGACCAGAGCGCGGCGCTGAACCGGTATTTGCAAGACTGGCCGCGGTGGCTGCGCGAGGGCATCATCGACGCGGCCATCCCGATGGCGTACACCCCCAATACCACGACCTTCGTGCGGCAGATCTCGGCGGCCCGCTCGATTCCCACCGAGCATCATCTCTACGCGGGCGTGGGGATCTACAACGAGAGCGCCCGCGACGCCGCGGACAAGATCCGCCGGGCGCGGTCGATGGGTGTCGATGGGATCGCGCTGTTCAGCTTTGACGCCCTGGTCGCGAGCACCAGTTACGCCCGTGGACTCAGGACGTGGGCGTTCCCGGGGCCATCCGAGCCGAAGAAGATGGACTGGAAGGAGAAGAAGTGAATCCTGGCCTCTTGCCCGCGACGGGAATCGGATTGCTCGGAGGCGTACTGGTCGGGATGACCGGCGTGGGTGCCGGATCCGTCATTGCCGCGTTCCTCCTGATCGCCTACCCCGCATTGTCACCCCAGATGATCGTCGGATCCGCCACGGCGCAGGCGGTGGTCATGAAGCTCTTCGCGGTGGGGGCGCGGCGGAAAATGAACCTGCGCGAGATGCGCCTGGGCCTGGGCATGGCCGCGGGCGCGGCGCCGCTCGCCTCGGCGGGCGCCTACGTCAGCCATCAGCTCCACGCGACCGTCTTGAAGCCGATCATGGCGGCCGTGCTCGCGCTCGTGGGGACGATCCTCGTCATCCAGTCCATCCGCCGCTGGCGCGCGGCGGAGCCGCACGTCGTCGCGGATCAGGACCCCGGCGTGGTGAAGGTAGGAGCCCTGGGGTCGCTCGTGGGTTTCATCGCCGGCCTGACGAGCATCGGAACCGGGACCCTGTTCGTGAGCGCGCTCGCGGGCCCGCTTCGCGTGGACGCGCACCGCGCGGTCGCGGCCGCATTGGTGGCGGGTCTCATCACGCTCGTCATCTCCGCGATCACGCACCTCGCATTGGGGCATGTGAACGCGGCGCTCGTCGTGGGGACGTGCATCGGTTCGGTCCCCGGCGTGCTGCTCGGGACGTGGTTTGCCACGAAGCTGCCGGCTCAGTCCCTCCGGGGCGCCATCGGCGG
>WNFL01295393.1_pt1 | contig 12282 bp, 7 predicted proteins | sample 5400361 | NCBI WGS metagenome assembly WNFL01 (sample SAMN13153351, study PRJNA577476) | soil metagenome | isolation source: 40 cm soil on Douglas fir-dominated hillslope | place: USA:California | collected 2013-09-17
GGATGCACGAAGCCGCATACACACGCTGGCCGACGTCCACTACGCATACTCGGCAAACGCCGACCGGGTTTTCGTTCTGCTGGTGGCAGAGGGTTGGGATGGGGATGCCGTTGAGGCGCGCAGCGTCGAAGATCGTGGTGCCCGCCGGCACTGAGATTGGCCTGCCGTCAATGGTGAGTTGAATCTCGGCTGCGGATGGGGAACTCATGCCGTCCCTCGTTGTGTTTGCGGGAAGCAGACACCGGCGGGACAGCGGCGATTGTTGAGATGGTCGTCAACGACTTCACGAAAATGTTTCAGGACAGAAAGGATAGGCACGGGGACAACTTGGCCGAGTCCGCAGATGGACGTTAGCTTCAATGCGTGGGAGAGTTCGTCAAGCAAGGGTAGGTCGGTGCTTGACGAGCGGCCTTCGGTCCATCCCGAGAGCATTTCTACCAACTTCTGAGATCCGACCCGGCAGGGAACGCACTTGCCACAGGACTCGTTGCGATAGAAGCGTACGGCGTTGAGCGCCATGTCGAGCATGCAACGACCTTCGGCGCAAACTACAATCGCTCCGGAGCCGACCATGGAACCGGCCGCTGCCACGGCGTTCCAGTCGAGGGGGAGGTCAGCCATGGAAGCGGGGAGGTATCCAGAGGAAGGGCCGGAAGGCGCGTAGGCGAGCAGTTGGCGATCTCCAGGAATGCCGCCGGCATATTCAAAGATGAGCTGAGAATACTTCGTGCCCATCGGGACTTCGAAGATTCCGGGACGATTCACATCGCCGCTGATTCCAACGAACTTCATGCCGGTTGCGGAGTTCGTCCCTTGGGCTTTAAACCACTCCGCCCCGCGAGAAAGGATCACAGTGGCGAAGGCGAAGGTCTCAACGTTGTTGATGGCGGTCGGCTGGTTCCACAGTCCGTTCGTGCCGGGGAAAGGTGGCTTGTTGCGTGGTTCGGCGCGTTTGCCTTCGATGGCTTCGAGCAATGCGCTTTCTTCGCCGCAGATGTAGCCTCCTGGGCTCACAAAGATTTCGAGGTCAAAAGCGAGTGCGCTGCCTAGAATGTTTGGACCGAGAAGTCCGTCGCGATAACAGCGGTCGATTTCTTGCTGCAGGATTTCTCTTGGCCGCTCGTATTCGTGGCGGATGTAGAGAATTCCGCGACGCGCGCCCGTGACCAGGCCGGCGATGATCATGCCCTCGATCACCAGGTACGGGACGTTTTCCATGATGAAGCGGTCCTTGATGGTGCCGGGTTCGCTCTCATCGGCGTTGCAGACAATGTACTTTTCTTTGCCTGCCGCGTTGCGCACGATTTCCCACTTGCTGCCGGTAGGAAAGCCGGCGCCGCCCATGCCGCGTAGTCCGGCGGATTTCAGCGTGGCAATTACGCCCGCCCAGTCAGGAGTCTCGATGAATTTGCGGACGAGGGAATATTTTGCAGTTCCGTTATACGGATCCGAAGCCACGGGCATTGATTTATGGGCCGGTTGCTCGGCAGGCAGTTCGCGGCCGGAGAGGACTTCCCGTACCAACGACGCAGCGTGTTGTTCGTCGAGGTTGCTGTAGATCCGATCATTGATGGAGAGTGCGGGCGCCTGATCGCACCGCCCTAAACATGACACGTTGCGGACAGCTACTTTTTCGGTGCCGCTTGCGCCGAGTGCCTGTTCCAAACCGCGTTTCAGGTCGGGCGCGCCGCGCAGGTGGCACGACATATCGGCGCAGACTCGTACTTCAGCCTGCGCTGGCGGCGTCAGATGGAAGTGAGGATAGAAGCTGGCTACGGCATGAATTTGACTCAGCGGCACGTGAATCTTGACAGCGAGTTCCTGCAATCGATCGGCGGGCAGGTAGCCGAACTGATGCTGAATGGACCTGAGTTCGTCGATCAAGCGACAGGGTCCCCATGGTTCCGCATAATGACGAGGTTACGAGGAATCTTAACGTCAACAGTTCGCCTCGGGAATGGCGAACTTGGGGCGGAAGTGTCACTCCAGACGTTGTCCGTCGGTTTCGGGGACGTACCATCGCGTCAATTGATTTCGTGCAATGGAGTGGGTATAAGCAAAACTATTGCCCTGAAAATGCGCATGGTGGACAGAGTCCGAATGACGTGGCGACGGGCGGTGTGTGTGACACTCGCGGTCATTATTTCAGCTTCAGCCTCCGGCTCAGCCCAGAACACGGTCGTGGGCAAATACAACGGGCCGGGCGGATGCGCGTCCAGCAGTTGTCATGGGAGCATTCAGCCGAAACAGGTCACGCGCGTTGCCCAGAACGAGTACAGCATCTGGGCCGGGCAGGACAAGCATGTCCGCGCCTACCAAGTGCTCTCCAACGACGTTTCCATTCGCATCGCAAAGATTCTTAACCTGAAGTCGCCTCCGAACCAGAACCAGAAATGCCTGGCCTGCCATGCGCTCTCCGTCGCACCTGAGATGCGCGCCCAGACCTTCGACATCAGCGACGGTGTGAGTTGTGAGAATTGCCACGGGCCAGCAGCGGGTTGGCTGGGTCCGCATACGGTTAAGGAATGGGAGACGCGTCCTGGAGACCAGAAGGCTCAACTTGGGATGCGCAATCTGCGCGACCTGGCTGTGCGCAGCCATACTTGTCTCAATTGTCACGTTGGAACCGAAGAGAAATCAGTCGATCACCAGATGATTGCGGCGGGCCATCCTGACTTGACCTTTGAGCTCAATCTGTTCAGCGCAGTGATGCCGCGTCATTGGAACGAGTCGGACGAGGTTGCGTGGTTCGGAACCAAAGAGTGGGCGGTGGGACAAGGCATGCAGCTGTGCGACAGTTTGCAACGTCTTGCGCGACGAGCGCGCAGTTCAACGTGGCCGGAATATTCCGAACTGGATTGCTTCGCCTGCCACCACAGTCTGACTGCTCCTAAAGATAGCTGGCGTCAGGAGAGTGGTTATGCGGGACGGACACCCGGCGTCCCGGCATGGAATTCCGCACGATTTGTAGTGTTCCGCTATGCCGCTGCGGAGACGGATGCCACTACTGCGAGCAAGCTTGAATCCGAAATGGCAACGCTCAGCGGGCTGATGGGACAACTCAGCGGGGATCGTCAGCAGATTGCGGCTTCAGCGGACCGCGCGGCTGAACTCGCTCATACGTTGGCGGGCGCGCTGAACAGTCGCAGCTACGATCAGCCGTTCACGTTGCGAGTCATGCGGAAAATCGCGGGCGATTCCAACGCCATCTCTCAACAGGGGCAGCGCGCAGCCGGGCAGGCCGCTATGTCCTTGGACTCTCTATTCGCGGTTTACAAGCAGAATTCGAAGAAGCTTGACGAAGCGGAAATCAAAGGTGCGATCAATGGTCTCTTTCAGCAACTGGACGATCCATCGGAGTACAACGCACCGCGGTTTGCGGCGCAAATGCAGAAGGTGAGCGCGCTCTTGTCGGCGGAAAAGGGAAGCCGCTAACCCAATGTCCGACAAACTTCGATCAACCCCGGAACACGAGCGGCTGGCTGAACAATCCAATGATATGGTCGCGCCCTGGCGTAAGTGGGGGCCATACGTTTGCGAGCGCTCGTGGGGAAGTGTGCGGGAGGATTACAGTCCGGATGGATGCGCGTGGGAATTCCTGACTCACGACATGGCGCGCAGCAAGGCGTATCGCTGGGGTGAAGATGGAATCGCGGGGGTTTGCGATCGTTACCAACTGCTCGTGTTCGCGCTGGCGTTATGGAATGGGCGCGACCCAATTCTCAAAGAGCGCATGTTCGGGCTTTCGGGCAACGAGGGGAACCACGGGGAAGATGTTAAGGAATACTGGTTCTATCTCGACAACACGCCGACTCATAGTTACATGCGGATGCTCTACAAATATCCGCAGCAGGAGTTTCCGTACGCGCAACTGTTAGAGGAAAACCGCCGGCGCTGGGGGCAGGTTGGCGCGCCCGAGTACGAGTTGCTGGACTCCGGAATCTTTGACGATAACCGCTACTTCGACGTCTTCATCGAATATGCGAAGGCGGGGCCGGAAGATATTTGTATTCGGATCGAGGCATTCAATCGCGGGCCAGATGCTGCTGAGTTGCATCTGTTGCCGCACCTTTGGTTCCGCAATACTTGGGCGTGGACTGATCCGGCGGGTCGCGAGCCATTGATTGGCCTTGAGCGCACGACTAGTCACATCACGCTGGCGGCGGATGATTTTCAGGCAACGGCTCTGCACAACCTGCAGTTTCCTTATTCACTGGGCCGCCGCTACCTCTATGCTCCAGCGGGCGGAGAACCACTGTTCACAAACAATGAAAGCAATGCAGAGCGCCTTTATCAGGGCGCGAGTAACCGCAAACCGTACGTGAAAGATGCTTTTCATCGCCACATCGTGAATGGAGAGGACTGCGTCAATCCCGCGGATTCGGGAACCAAAGCATGTGTTCATTACAGGTATTCTGTACCAGCGGGACAGTCCGTTGTTCTGCGCCTGCGACTGACGCGAGAGAATCTGGATCGGCCTTTGGATGACGTCGACCAGGTCGTCACGCAAAGAAAGGAGGAAGCCGATCAGTTCTACGCCACCGTGCACCCTCCCAAGGCCACTGAAGAAGAAAAACAAATTCAGCGTCAGGCGCTGGCAGGGATGCTGTGGAGCAAACAGATCTATTTGTGGGATGTAGATTTGTGGCTTGAGGGCGACAATCGTAAACTGCCGCCGCCAGAATCGCGCAAGCGAATGCGAAATGTTCACTGGCGACACGTGAACTCGATGCGCATCCTGTCGATGCCCGACAAATGGGAATTCCCGTGGTTTGCGGCGTGGGACTTGGCATTCCAATGCATCAGCCTGGCGTTGGTCGATCCGGATTTTGCCAAAGAGAATCTGTGGGTGCTGCTGTTTGAGCAGTTCCAACATCCCAACGGACAAATTCCTGCCTATGAATGGGAGTTCTCCGATCTAAATCCGCCGATGCATGCGTGGGCCTGCTGGCGCGTCTATCAGAACGAGAAGCAGCGCACGGGCAAAGGCGACACCGAGTTTCTGGAAAAGTGTCTGCATAAACTGCTGATGAACTTTGCCTGGTGGGTGAACCGAGTAGACAGCCAGGGCAACAACGTCTTCGAAGGCGGATTTCTTGGTCTGGATAACATCGCGGTAGTGGACCGGGGCGAGCGATTTCCCGGCGGAGCGATTCTGGAACAGGCGGACGCAACGGGGTGGATGGGCTTTTTCTGTCTGTACCTGATGCGGATCGCGCTGGAACTGGCCAAGCAGAATCGCGTGTACGAGGGCGTGGCCACAAAATTTTTCGAGCACTTTATCTATATCGGAGCGGCCATGAAGAAGATGGGTGGCCGCCAATATCAGTTGTGGGACGAGAAGGAAGGATTTTTTTACGACGTGCTTCGATATCCCAACGGGGAATTTCACAAGTTTCGCCTGCGTTCGCTGGTCGGGCTGATTCCGCTGTACGGGATTGAGGTGCTCGATCACGAGGAACTGAAGGCTTATCCCAGCTTCTTGCGGGACGTGGAATGGTTTATCCAGAATCGCCCTGATCTCGTCGGGGATGCTTGCTACGCGGTGGATGATGGTCGTAAGCGCTATGTGCTTTCGATTGCGGACCCGAGCCAGTTCAAGCGGTTGCTGGAGCGGATCGCGGACCCGGAAGAGTTTCTTTCGGCGTATGGCATCCGGAGCCTATCGAAATATCACAAGGACCATCCCTTCAAGTTTGGGGACCGAACGCTGGGTTATGAACCCGGCGAAGCTGAGGTGAAACTCAAAGGAGGAAATTCCAACTGGCGCGGCCCGGTGTGGTTTCCGACTTCCTACCTGTTGATCCATTCGTTCTTGCGATTCAGCGATGCGCTGGGGCCACAATTTTCGGTGCAGGTTCCCGGAAGGGATGGGAGGCCGGTTACGCCTTCGGTGGTCGCGGAAGAAACGGCTAACCGCATGATCTCAATTTTCAAGCGTGATCAGGATGGCAAGCGGCCTTGCTTTGGCGCGTACGGTAAATTCCAGAACGATCCGCACTGGCGTGAGTATCTGCTCTTCAATGAGTACTATCATGGCGACACGGGGCTGGGTCTGGGCGCTAGTCACCAGACAGGTTGGACGGGGTTGGTCGCGAATCTGATTGATGAGTGGCGGCGTTGAATTCTTGGGTGGAGTAGCGCTTCAGCTGCATTGAGCTTGGTTCTCAACCCTGCTTTAGCCGGGGGGGACGGTCTTAAATTTCCATGGGGTCGCGTTCCGGACCTCAGGGCCAAAGCCCAAATGTATAAAGCCATCAATCTAGTGCTGAAGCACCGCTCCACCCCAAAACAGTCGACGGTTCAGGCTGTCTTTTTAGTTTTGAACGCTTTCTCCACGAGCGTGTAGCGGGCGGCGCCGATCAGTCCGGAATCGTCGTTCAGTACGATGGTGACCGGCATTTCCTTGAGCAGCGGGACCATCCGGCCCTTGTCCAGGAACGATTGCATGAAGATGGGATCCTTCATGCGGGACACATTCTTCGCGGCTACGCTTCCCCCGATGAAAATGCCTCCGGTGGACATGAAGTTCAACGCGACATTTCCGGTTTCAGCCCCGTAAATGCTTGCGAAGATCGACATGGTTTGATCGCAAATGGGAGCTTTGCCTTCCGCTGCCAGTTTTGAGATCAGCGCGGGAGCATCCGTGGTTTCGGCAATTTCATCCTTCAGCCATTGGGGTTCTTCGGCTTTCTTTGCGTCTCGGAGAAAGTCGTAGATGTTCTTAATGCCGGGCCCGGAAAGAATTCGTTCACAACTGATGCGCCCGTACTTCTTTTGGAGATAGCTCAACAAAGCCATCTCCAATTCATTGCGCGGCGCGAAATCGGAATGTCCACCCTCGCAGCCGAAGGGATGATGGCGGAAGCCATCCCAGTAGAGGCCTGCCACGCCTAATCCGGTACGGGCGGAGATTACTGCTCGATTTCCTTCTGCGTCTTCCGAGCCTTCGTTCAGAGTGACAAAGTCCTTGGAGTCTAGCGCGTCGATTCCGTAGGCGTAGGCTTCGAGGTCGTTCAGCATGCCGACGGAATCGAGTTTTAACTGTTTGGCTAGGTCGCGTGAATCGATAATCCAGGGCAAATTCGAAATCTTGCTGCGGCCACGTCTCACAGGACCAGCGACACCGAAGCAGGCGCGATGCACCAGAATTCCTTCGGTCTTGATGAAATGGTCGATGATCTCAGACAGGCCGGCATGCTCCTGGCTCATGTAGTTCTTTTCGACCGCTCGGTTCAGGCGGTTGCCCTCGGTCTCAAAAGCGGCAAGGCGCGTACGAGTTGCGCCAATTTCTCCTGCTAGGATCATGGCTCTATTCTCCTCCATCGGCGCTCGTCGCGCTCTACCAACTCGTCGGCATCCTTCGGACCCCAAGTGCCGGCGGCATAGTTGGGAAATTTGCGCGGCGGCAGCGCCGTCCAGACGTCGAGTACAGGATCCACTACGCTCCAGCCCGCTTCGACCATGTCGGCGCGCTGAAACAACGTTGCATCCCCGATCATGCAGTCATAGAGCAGAACTTCGTATCCGGTGTGGGCGTCCGCTCCAAAATATTTGGAATATTCGAAACTCATGTCGACTGATCCAACTCGTAGTACCGCGCCCGGGACCTTGGCGCCAAAGCTCAGAGAAATTCCTTCTACTGGCTGGATGCGAATCACTAGAGTATTGGTATGCAGCTTGTGAAAGGCCGAGTGCCGGAACAGGTCGAATGGAGTGCTCTTGAACTGAATCGCGATTTCAGTGTGACGCCTGGCCATGCGCTTGGCGGTTCGTAAATAGAATGGCACCCCAGCCCAGCGCCAGTTGTCGACGGTTAGCTTCATCGCCACGTAGGTTTCGGTTCGCGAGCTGGGGGAAACGCCGGCTTCGGTGCGATAGCCGGGCATTTTCTCGGCACCGACCATGCCTTCGCCGTATTGGCCGCGAACGGTGCGGTTCAGGACATCCTCAGAATCCAGTGGCTGAATTGCATGCAGGACCTTGGCTTGCTCGTTGCGGACAGCGTCGGCCTGAAAGGACGCCGGGGACTCCATCGCGGTGAGACTGAGAAGCTGCATTAAGTGGTTGGGGACCATGTCTCGCAACGTGCCGGCGGTGTCGAAGTATCCGCCACGTTGTTCCACGCCGACGGTTTCGGCATTTGTGATCTGCACGTGATCGATGTAGCGCCGGTTCCAGATGGGCTCGAAGATGGCATTGTCGAACCGGAAGACCATGATGTTCTGGACAGTTTCTTTGCCGAGGTAGTGGTCAATGCGGTAAATCTGATTTTCGTTCAGAACGCCCTTGATCTCGCGGTTCAACGCTTTGGCCGATTCGAGATCGTGGCCGAAGGGCTTTTCGATGATGACGCGCCGCCAGCCTCCGTTCTCCTGATGCGTGAGACCGGCGGTCCCCAGGCGTTGGACAATCTCGCCGAAGAACTTGGGCGAGGTCGCGAGATAAAACATGTAGTTGCCCGCGGTGTGGCTATCGCGATCCAAATCGGTAAGCCGACTTGCGAGACCGGTGTAGGTATCTGGATTCGAAAACTCGCCGCGTTGGTAGAAAAGTCGTTCTGTAAACCACTGCCAGTGTTCTGTTCCGCGATCTTCAGCGGGGAGGAATCCGGTCACCTGGGCGCGAAATTGTTCGAGAGTCAGGTCGTCCACGGAGACTCCGAGGACTGCAAAATCTTTCGGAAGGAGCTTCGCCTTCACAAGATTGAAAAGAGCGGGAATCAGCTTGCGCTTGGTCAGGTCGCCGGCCGCTCCGAAAAGGACCATTGCGCAAGCACCAGCTGCCTGTCCGGTCGGGTCGGATTCGTTTTCCAGATTCACTGTTTCCGCGGTCGCCATGTCAAATTTGTATGCTAAATCTTTGGAAGTTTATCGCAAGGCCGTGGCCAGCATTGTAGGGCAAGCGAGATCGGATTCATAATTGGGAACTTGTTCTGGACTTCGATTGGAGGTTGTGATCGCCGCGCTTGCATTAGAATCTCGTGGACGGTGGAGGATTGGGCGCATGGTCTGCCAATTGCTTCTGTTCCACCAAATTTCGGTCCTCGAGAGTTTTTCATGAATCTCTGGCACGCCGTTCGCCCGCACACTCTTGCGCTGGTAGTTCTGCCGCTCGTGTTACAGGTTGCCTCGCCGGCCGTGGCGCAGCAAGGCCAAGGCTCCATCGGCATTTTTGAGGCACACACTGATGTGGGCGATAACCCGCGCAAAGGTTCCGCTTCCTACGATGCTGAGACCGGCGAATATCGCGTGACTGGTGGCGGCGCCAATATGTGGAGGGCGGTAGATGCGTTTCATTTCGTCTGGAAGCGGGCGACAGGAAACTTCGCAATTACTGCCGACGTCCACTTTATTGGGAAGGGTTCTGAAGACCATCGGAAAGCCGTGCTCGCGGTGCGTCAGAGTCTGGATCCAAACTCCGCATACGCTGACGTCGCTCTGCATGGCGACGGTTTGACTTCGCTTCAGTTCCGTCCAATCCCCGGAGCGCAGACGTCTGAGGTGCGGTCGAATGTGAATGCACCGGTACACATCCGCATTGAGCGGCGAGGGGCTCAGTTCCAGATGTCGGTGGGTAAGGTCGGAGAACCGGTTGTTGCATCCGTGCCGGCGACTGTCAGCCTTGACGGACCGGTGTATATCGGGATCGGCGTCTGTTCGCACGATGCGCAGGCGCTTGAGACGGCGCTGTTTTCTAATGTAAGCATCCAGGAACTACCGGCGACGGAGTCTCATCCGAACCCAGAAAATGTGCGCAGCAAGATTTCGATCTACGATCTCGAGAGCAAGCGTGTGCACGTCGCTTACACCGCTGACAAATTGTGGGAGGCGCCCAATTGGTCGCCGGATGGCAAGTATCTCGTGGCGAATTCCGGGGGAGTGATCTACCGCTTTGTATTGGACGCAAATGGCGAAGCGAAACCGGAGAAGCTTGCTCTCGACAAAGCGTATAACTGCAACAATGACAAGGCGCTCTCTCCAGACGGCAAGCGTCTGGCGTTCTCGGCACAACATGCTCCCGCTGATGGATCGCAGGTGTATGTGTCCACCGCCGATGGGACCAGTCCGCAAATGGTCACTCCGAATATCCCGAGCTACTTCCACGGCTGGTCGCCGGATGGGAAATGGCTGGCTTTTGTAGGGGAGCGTGGCGGAAATTTCGACATCTATCGAGTGTCGTCGACCGGCGGAAAAGAGGAGAGGCTGACTTCGAGCGCCGGCTTTGACGATGGACCGGATTATTCGCCGGACGGAAAATGGATTTACATCAATACCGATCGCTCGGGCGGATGGGACATCTGGCGATTCCCGGTGGATGGCGCAGGAACGAACGACAGCAAGGCCGAGCGGGTCACGGGCGATGCCGGTGAAGATTGGTTTCCGCATCCGTCGCCTGACGGGAAACGGTTAGTGTTTTTGACATTTCCAGCCGGAACAAAAGGGCACGATTTCAAAACTGCGGTCCAGCTTCGCATAATCCCGTTGCCGTCCACTGATGCGCCTGCGCAGGTCCCGAAAGACGAGGACGATGCTGTTCCGGTTCTTACGCAGTTCTTCGGGGGACAGGGCTCGATCAATGTGAACTCCTGGTCTCCTGATTCGAAGAAGTTCGCGTTTGTGAGCTATGAGTTGCTTCCGTAGGCCGATCAATTCGGCCGGGCGTGGACCTCGAGATATTCGCCACGAATGACGGTGCGGCCGTCGGTCGCCTCGTTGTTTTCTTTCCAGAGGTTGAGAAGGTCGTCTTGAAACGCTTTTTGTTTGGCAGGGTCAAGCCGTTCGAACGCCGTTTTGGTAGGTCCGAAGTAGGTCTTGAATAACTCCACTACTTTCTCGGGCCCATAAGGAAAATCGAAGCGAAATTCCCGCCGCGTCATCTGCAATTGGGCGCGGTTTCCGAAACGTTCGGCTACAACCGATTCGTCACCCCACAGAACGGGCGGAACAATTCCCGGTGGAAGAGGAACATGGCGGCTACTGACTGCAAACTGTTTACCGACAAAGCCACTCGCGGTCCAGTTGCCCATCGCGATCATCCCACCTGGGCAACAAACGCGCAGAAACTCTGAAACAACGCGTTCGGGCCGAGGAGCGAACATCGCGCCAAACATCGAGAGTACGACGTCAAACCGGCCCGTGTCGTAGGGGATTTCTTCCGCATCGCCTTCGACGAAAGTAATTTTTAGATTTTCCTTACGGCCGCGCTCGCGGGCTTGCTCCAGAAGATTGGTAGCGATGTCGAGTCCGATCACCTCAGCTCCGGTGCGAGCCGCGGGGACGGACTGGTTGCCGGTTCCGCAGGCCACGTCGAGGACTTTCATTCCCGGACGAAGGAAGAGGCGGCCGATGAACTCCTGCCCCGCTTTTTCGTTGAGACGAGCGATCTGGCCAAAGTCGCCGGCCATCCAGGTGGATTTCATGCGTTGTTTGAGTGCAATCAGGTCGGGAGCGTCCGCCACCAATTCCTCCTCGAATACTTCTCAAAGTATACGGTGGTGGCAGTCTGCGGGAGTACGAGCCCGTGTTTCTTTACCCACAACTCTTTTAGACGGTACACTTCATCCATGAATACGCCGCCCCAACCAAATATCAAGTTCGCAAACACTCCTGACTATCGCGAGGCCTACGCGAACAGCGTGCAGATCCGCGTCAATGTCTGGGATTTTTTTCTCGTTTTTGGAACCATGCAGCAGAGTTCGGAGACGCAGGTGGAGTTGCGCAATTTTCAGGGAGTCTACTTGAGCCCGCAGCAGGCGAAGGCGCTGATGGCGCTCCTGCAACAAAACGTCGCCAACTATGAGGCCGCATTTGGCCAGATTCAACTGGATCCGCGCTCGCCTGGCGGACCCGTCCACTGATGCAGTCGGCTACTTCCGGTCGCGAACGTTCGCGTGCGGCGCCTACAGGTTGGGCGCTGGAATTACTTTTCTTTGCCTTGATCTTTGCGGCTCTCATGTTGCTCCATGCGCCGCTGCTGCGCCTCCCATATTTTTGGGATGAGGCGGGGTACTACATTCCAGCGGCGCGGGATCTGTATTTGACCGGGGCGCTGATTCCTCACTCAACTCCTTCGAATGCGCACCCGCCGCTGGTGATGGCATGGCTCGCGCTTGCATGGAGAGTCGCTGGATATTCACCACTGGTCACACGTACGGCCATGCTCGCGGTCACAGCATTTTCTCTGCTGGGACTTTTTCGGCTGTCACGATTTGCGGCGAACCTGCCGGTGGCATGGGCGACAACCGCGTTGGCCGCATTGTATCCCGTTTTTTTTACGCAA
>WNFL01057330.1_pt1 | contig 12281 bp, 13 predicted proteins | sample 5400361 | NCBI WGS metagenome assembly WNFL01 (sample SAMN13153351, study PRJNA577476) | soil metagenome | isolation source: 40 cm soil on Douglas fir-dominated hillslope | place: USA:California | collected 2013-09-17
AGGGATGAAGACGGAAGATTCACTGGCCTCCAAAGACAAGAAACTTTGCGCGGAGATCCGGGAGAAGAACAACGCCAACATTGAGGAAGGAATCAACAATCTAACCAAGGCGATTCAGCTTCGTCCCGATTACGACGACGCCATGGCGTATCTGAACCTGATGTACCGTGAGCGCGCCGATGTGCAATGCGACGATCCCGCAGCGCGCGCAGCTGACTTGAAGACTGCCGACGAGTGGGTCGACAAAACCATGGCCGTCAAGAAAGAAAAGGCAGAAAAGACGCCAGCCGGTGGAATTGTCATGGACGAGAACAAGTAGAAGTTTTTGTGTGAGTGAAAGCCCCCCTCGCATCGCGATGGGGCTTTTTTATTTTGTGGCGGATTCGGGCCGTGTAGGGAATCTGGTTTCACTGCAACAAGTACAATCGACAACGGAACGCCGCATGTTCAAGAAGATCCTGATTGCCAACCGAGGAGAGATTGCGGTGCGCGTCATCCGCGCCTGCCGCGAACTTGGCATCGCCACCATTACTGTCTATTCGGATGCAGACCGCGCCTCGCTGCACGTCCGCAAAGCGGACGAGGCATATCCCATCGGCCCCTCGCCTGCCGCTGAGTCTTATCTTCGGGTCGACAAGATTCTCGATGTTGCTAAGCGCTCGGGCGCGGAAGCCATCCATCCCGGCTACGGATTTCTTTCTGAAAATGCCAAGTTCGCCCAGGCGTGCGCCGACGCGGGAGTGAAGTTCATTGGGCCGACTCCATCAGCCATGGAAATGATGGGCTCGAAGACCCGCGCCCGACAGGAAATGGAAAAAGCCGGCGTGCCATTAGTTCCGGGCGCCTCGCGCGGACTCGAGTCTCCCGAAGAAGCCGCCAGCATGGCCGAGCGAATCGGCTATCCCGTAATGCTGAAAGCGGCTGCTGGCGGGGGCGGGAAAGGCATGCGGCTCGTGCACACCAACGCAGAACTGCCTTCCGCTCTCGAAGCTGCACAGAGCGAGGCACAGCGATCGTTTGGCGACAGTGAGGTCTACATCGAGAAGGCCATCGTGAATCCCCGGCACATCGAGATGCAAGTTTTAGCCGATGAGCTCGGAAACACGGTCTGGCTGGGCGAGCGCGAGTGCTCGATTCAGAGGCGGCATCAGAAAGTGCTGGAGGAATCTCCGTCACCGATTGTGGATGCCGCATTGCGCCGCCGCATGGGCGAAACCGCCGTGCGCGTCGCAAGAGCTGTTCGCTATACCAACGCCGGCACGGTCGAGTTCCTGGTGGACGGTCAGAAGAATTTCTACTTTCTCGAAATGAACACGCGCCTCCAGGTGGAACACCCGGTGACCGAACTGATCACCGGACTCGACCTCGTGCATTTGCAGATCCGCATCGCGAACGCTGAAAAGCTGTCATTCACGCAGGACGACATCCTGATTCGCGGGCACGCCATCGAATGCCGCATCTATGCGGAGGATCCCGACAACAATTATTTCCCGAGCCCCGGGAAAATCACGTTGCTGGCCGAGCCGTCCGGTCCGGGGATCCGGCGCGATAGCGGAATGTATGAAGGATGGATCGTGCCGCTCGATTACGATCCGCTGCTTGCCAAGTTGATTGCCTATGGAACCGACCGCGAGCAGGCCATCATGCGGCTGCGACGGGCACTTTCCGAATATTTCGTAGCCGGCATCAAGACGAACATTTCGCTTTTTCAGCGTATCCTGCAGGATCCCGATTTCCAGGCCGGAAACCTGGACACCGGATTCCTCGACCGCCTGCTCGCTACGAAAAAGAAAACGCCGTCGGAGGACACGCCGGAGCCGGCAATCGCGGCGATTGCGGCGGGTCTGTTCGCTGCGCTCGATCCAGAATCAGCCCGTCGCAAGAACGGAACCGTGGAACGATCGGCTTCAGCGGCCTCCAACTGGAAGCAAAAAGGGCGCTCCGAGGCGCTGCGCTAATTTCATCGTATGGTTTACGAAGTCACAGTAGACGGCAAATTGCATCGCCTCGAACTCGAGCGCGGACAACGTGTGTGGAAGTGCCGCCTCGACGGGCAGGAGATTATCGTGGACGCCATATTGGCGCGCCCCGACGAACTCTCGTTGCTGGTTGACGGTCGCTCCTACGAAATCAAACGCGAGCAGACCGACACCGACCTTCATTTGTGGGTCAGAGATACCCGCTTCGAAGTGGAACTCCGCGATCCGCGCTCATTGCGCGCGCGCCGCGATGGAACCCGCGACGCAAGCGGACCTCAGAAGCTGGTGTGTCCGATGCCGGGAAAGATCGTGCGGTTACTGGTGACGGAGAAATCCGAAGTCGACGCGGGCCAGGGCATCGTCGTAGTGGAAGCGATGAAGATGCAAAATGAAATCAAGTCACCGAAAAAAGGCGTTGTCCAGAAAATTCTGGTGGCCCAAGGCGCGAGTGTAAATGCGGGGGACGTGCTGGCGATTGTGGAGTGAGGGGGTAGCTGATGAAATCAGCGTCTCTGGTGGACATCGCGAGTTCCCGGTGCATACTATGCGCCGGTCAATTGTGCAATCCAGATTCCTAAGGCGACAACGGCGGCATCGCCATCCCTTCAATTTGAGATTTTCCTTCCGTTGATCGAAGCCAAAGCTCGACGATCACTGTGTTGATCGAGAAACCAATCCAGAACGCGACACCAAAGAACTGCTCAGGTGAAAGATGGGTGACCCTACTGGTTGCGAAGAATATTCCCATCACCGGACGCGTGGTTGCGATGCCGAGGAGGATGGCAATAGCCCGCGTGATCCAGCGCAATTTGAGTACGGGCTCGCGACGGAAGCGCCACGCCTGAAATAGCGAGAACAGAAAAAGACTGTTGAACAACAGGACCGCGGAGCGTTCCACCCAACCGCCAACGGAGTAACGGCTCATCGCGTAGGCACTAACGCCCACTACCATTCCGAAAAAAAACAGGAGACGTTCGGGCCACGCCGCACCAGCGAACCTCCGAAGGTAGACAAATGGGGCCAGTACGACAAACATCAATGCGGGAATAATATGCAGCAAGGTAAGAGTCGCGTGGGATGCAAATGCGGCATCGAGCGCGGCTAACTGAGGTGGCGCTGATTGCGGTGGGTGCGCAAGCGCAACTGTGCGCCGAACTACGACGGCGATGGAAATCGCAATGCAAGCCCAAAAACCGATCCGAAGCCAGCGCCAACCCTGCAATTTCAAAACATACCCCGACTACTGCGAGATGATACCGTTGTAAGCAGGCGCGGCTCCGCTACCAGCCCACCTTCTTCCCCTTGTTCTGCTCGTCCAGCCACTGTTTCAGCGGAGCGAAGTATTCCAGCAGCGCGCCAGCGTCGGTCTGACGCTCGCCGGTCAAGGCTTCTAATGCGTCGGGCCAGGGCTTGCTCTGCCCCATGGCGAGCATCTTGTTGAACTTCGCGCCGGCTTCTTTCGATCCGTAAAATGTGCACTTATGCAGCGGACCTTTGTATCCCGACTCGCGACACAGCGCCCGGTAGAACTGGAACTCCAAAATATGCGCCAAAAAATAGCGCGTATACGGAGTGTTCGACGCCACATGATACTTCGCGCCCGGATCGAAATCTGCCTCGCTGCGTGGCGCTGGCGGCGCGACACCCTGATACTTCAGGCGCAGATCCCACCAGGCCTTGTTGTAATCCGCGGGCTTGATTTCGCCCGAGAACACTTTCCAGCGCCACTGATCAATCAGCAAACCGAACGGTAAAAATGCGACCCGGTCGAGCGCCTGCTTCAGCAGTTCAGGGACATCGTTCGTTCCCAGCGGAACACTCTCGAGCAATCCGACTTTGTGCAGATACTCCGGCGTAATTGCCAAAGCGATGGCATCGCCGATCGCCTCATGGAAGCCGTCATTCGCGCCATTCTGAAACAGTGGTGGCTGATCCTTGTAGGCGCGCTGATAAAAATTATGGCCGAGTTCGTGGTGGATGACGACGAAGTCCTCGCCGCGAACCTGGATGCACATCTTGATGCGCAGATCATCCTTGTTGTCGATGTCCCATGCGCTGGCGTGGCAGACTACGTCGCGATCCGCGGGCTTCGTAAACAACGACCGCTCCCAGAACGTCGGTGGCAGCTTCTCGAAACCCATCGACGTGAAGAAGCCTTCGCCGTACTTGACCATGCCTTTGGCGTCGAGGTTCTTCTTCTTCAGCAGTTCGGTGACGTCGACTCCCTTTTCTTCTTTCACTCCCGTGAGATCGTAAATATTGCCCCACTCCTGCGCCCAGATGTTGCCGAGCAGATGCGCGGGAATCGGTCCATCGGGCGGGACAACATTCGGCCCGTACTTCTCCACCAGCTTCGCCCGCACAAATGTATGCAGAGACAAATACAGCGGACGCACCTGATTCCACAGTCGCTCCAGGTCGGCGGAGAAATCGTCGGGCGGCATGTCGTAGCCGGCGCGCCAGAGTGCACCGACATCCTTGAATCCCATCTCCCGTGCTCCCTGATTCGATAGCTCGACAAACCGCGAATAACGCGGCCGCATAGGCGGAGAGATCGTATGCCAGCCCGTCCATACTTCTTTCAGTTCATCGGGATTGCGGCTTTCGCGCATGATCTTCTCAATGGCGTTGATGTCGAGACACTCGTCGTTCTTGCGACAGTACTTGCCCTTGCCGTAATCGGAATCGAGAGAAACGCCAATGGCGGTCATCTCTTTGCGAAGGGTCGGATCCTTCGGCGCGGGCGCAGTCAACGACAACTTCAGCAACAGGAACTTGCGGGCGAGGTCGGGTGGCATCGTGAGCCCGTCGAAGCGCTTGGACTGCTCGACCAGTTCGGTGATGACCGCAGTTGATTGGTCAATGGCGTCGGCGGCCATGGCCTCAGTGTCGTCGGTGATGAAATTTTCCTGCACCCAGGTGGCGCGCTGGACTTTAACGGACAATTCGGCAAACTGAGCCTCGGCCTTCTTCATGAACTCTTTGGCTTCGGCGACCGTGGGCGGGGCGGTTTTTGCGTATGCAGTCATGGTGATGAGCAAGGTTAAAAGAGCTAGTGTCCTCATGACACCTCCAGCAAACCTATGATTATGACGGATGGACGAGGGAGTTGTCAGCGGTGGTGCCTCGGGAGAATGCCTTGAGACGACTTATGCGCTGCAAGCAAACTAGGGGTCCTTCGACTCCGCGCAACTCCGCTTCGCGAAGCTGCTGCTTCGCTCAGGATGACAATACTTCTGCGGGTGTGACTGAATGCAGCCCCTCAATCGCCGCCCGTACCTTCGCCGAAACCGCTTCCGTATCCCGCAGCGTTAGTCCCGCAGTCGGAATCGGCTCGCCGACGCGCATCTCCAGCGGACGGCACTTGATGTGATACGGAGCGCAATCGGCACGATGTCCGCCTGCGCTTTGATCGCAAGAAAAAACGCTCCGGGCAGGAAAGGCAAGATCTCGCCGTTCGGGCTGCGGCCGCCTTCCGGAAAAATTACCAGCGGCATGCCGCTTCGCAGGCTCCTGAGCGCGGATTTGATGGCTCCGATCGAAGCCGAAGGATTCTGCTGGTTGATGCAAATCTGCCCGGAGCGCCGCAGGTGCCAACCTACAAACGGATACGCCAGCAACTCGCTCTTGAAGACGATCCGAAACTGAAAGGGCAAATTCACGTACAGAATGGGAATGTCGAGCGCCGACGCATGGGTCGCCGCATACACGCGCGGGCGCGCACCCACAACTTTCTCCATGCCCGTGACCGTCACCGGAGAGACGATCGTCTTCACGATCAACCACGACCACAGCCGCGCCAGACTGTGCTGAATGCGTCCATTGCGGTCGAACACGGAGCACGCCAGAGAAACAACTCCGAGCACCAGCGTGTAAGCCCAGATCAGCGGATCGAAGATGAAGTAGGAGCGCAGGCGGCTTGGCCAGCCATAGCGCTTTGACTCTGCCGCAGCGGACGCCCGATCCCACGCAGGGACAGACGGCCCCGGCTGTCCAGCCGAGCGAAGCTCGGCCCGCTCCTGGTCAACCTCCGCAGCTGTGGTGATCTTACTCACACGGCATTCTCACTCGCGGCTTTGGCGGGCGAGGGCGCCCGCCCCACACTTGTCATTAGATGCGTGCGCCCAGCGCAAGCATCACTTCTCCGACAATGTAAATCGACCCGGTAACGACAACTACCCCGCCCGGCTCGATGATTCGGCATGCCTGCGCCAGGGCGGAGGCCACGTCCGGCGCCTCCCGAATGTCGACTTTGACCCGCGCCGCCGCCCGCCGGATTTCCGCCGGAGTCGCGGACCGCGGATTGTTGGCCTGTGTCACGACCACCCGCTCGGCAAGTGGAAACAAAATTTCCGCCACTTCCGAAATAGCCTTGTCGCGCATCACTCCAAACACCAGCGTAACGGGACGGTCCTCATACGCCGCCGACAGCGTCGAGCGCAAAGCCCACGCCCCCGCGGGATTATGAGCCACATCCATCACGATCTCAGGTCCTCCTGCCGACGATCGCACCACCTGAAATCGTCCCGGCCAGCGCGTCTCGTGGATGCCGCGCTCGATCGACGCCGGCGTAATCTGCTCGAATCCCTGATCGTGTAGTTCCACCGCAGACGCAATCGCCAGCGCGATATTCCGCAACTGGTGCCGCCCGATCAACGGCGACTCCACCATAATCTGCTGACCCATTACCTGAAGCGGATAGCGCGAGCGAGGTGTCCCCGTGCTTTGCCCCGTGACCTCTGTGCTCCCCGTGGTTAAAGGTCTTTTTGCGTTCTCCCAAAACTCCGCGCTCCCCGGAGAAACCGGCGGCACGTAAGCCACCGCGCTAACCGCTCGCGCGTTCAAATCAAGAATCGCATGCCCGATGACGTCATTAGCCTCCGGCATTTGCGGCAGTGTCACCACCACTCCACCCTCGCGGATGATGCCCACCTTCTCGCGGGCAATCTCGCCGACTGTGTTCCCCAAGTACTTCTGATGATCGAGCGAAACGTCGGCGATCACGCTCAACCGCGGCTCGACGACATTTGTCGCATCCAAACGCCCGCCCATCCCGACCTCCAGCACGACTACATCCGGCCGCAACCGCGCAAAATGCTCGAATGCCATCGCCGTCAGCATCTCGAAAAAGCTTGGATGCCATGGCAGTTCACCTTCACTCACCAGCCGTTCGGCCGTTCGACCGACCACGTCATGCAGTAACGCAAAATCATCATCGGAGATTGGCGAGCCATTCGCCCGAATGCGTTCGTTGATTCGCACCAGGTGCGGCGAAGTGTATAGCCCCGTCTTTAATCCCGAAGCCTGCAGGATCGAAGCCAGCGTCGCCGCGGTCGAGCCTTTGCCATTCGTCCCGGCGATCAGCACACATTGCAGGCTTTTCTCCGGATGTCCCAATGCCCCGAGCAGCACTCGCATGTGCGCCAGGTCGAACTTGTGCGACGGCGTAGCGGCCAGCTCGTGGCCCAACGCGTACATCTGCGCAAGTGCGGTTTCGTAGGACAAGGGCATTTGGCAGTCAGCAATCAGCAGTCAGCACGCAGCATTCAGATTACCAGTTTCGTTCTTTGCGATTGGGCTTGCCAGAAAGCGACACCTAAAGGCAGAAATACGCACCGAGTGGCAATGGAAGGGCAGTGATAGGGAGCCGGTCAAGCTGAAGGCTGAGTGCTGCTTGCTGCCTGCTGTTCTTACGCTGCCTGCACCATGAACTCCAGCGCCCGCGCGATGTAGCTTTTCATCTGCTTGCGGTGGACGACAGCGTCGAGCATTCCGTGCTCCAGCAAGAACTCAGAGCGCTGGAATCCCTGCGGCAGCTTCTGCCGGATCGTCTGCTCGATCACCCGCGGCCCGGCAAAGCCGATCAGCGCGCCGGGTTCGGCGACGTTCAAATCTCCCAGCATCGCGAACGACGCGGTCGTGCCTCCGGTTGTAGGATCGGTCAAAACTGAGATGTAGGGGACACGCGCCGTATCCAGGCGGGACAGCGCGGCAGAAATCTTGGCCAACTGCATCAGGCTGATTGCGCCTTCCATCATGCGAGCCCCGCCCGAGGCCGAAACAATAATGATCGGCGTACGGGTCTCGGTAGCCTTTTCGACTGCCCGGGTAATCGCCTCGCCCACCACCGCGCCCATGCTTCCGCCGATGAAGGAATATTCCATCGCGCTCACGATCACCGTTCGCCCGTTCAACTTCCCGTGAGCATTGATGATGGCGTCTTTCAGCCCGGTATCTTTTTTGGCCTGCTTGAGTCGCGATGAGTACGCCTTCAGGTCGACGAATTTCAACGGGTCGGTCGAGACCAGATTGCTATCGAATACTTCGTACTGATCGTCATCCAGCAGTTGGGCTAATCGGGTGCGAGCGTCGATGCGAAAATGTTTATCGCACTTCGGGCAGACGTTCTGATTTTCTTCAAGATCCTTTTTCCAGATAATCTGCCGGCACTCGTCACACTTAACCCACAGACCTTCCGTGCGGACTTTCTTCTCGCCCGAAGTGTCCAGCTCACCGGATTGGCGCTTAAACCATGTCATAAGAGCAGTCACTGGTCTTTTGTCGTTTCTCGCTGGTTAGCGGCTGCTGGTTTGCCTGGCGACCAACGACTAGTATTCAATTCCCCTCTGCGCCATCACGCCCTTCTCGTACGCGTGTTTGACCTGGCGCATTTCAGTTACCGTGTCGGCAAGCTCGACAATTGTCGGATGGGCATTCCTTCCGGTCAAGATTACGTGCACCATCTCGGGCCGCTTCTTCAGCGATTCCGCCACTTTGACCGGGTCCAGCATGCCATAGCTGATCGCGTAATTGATCTCGTCGAGCACCACCAAATCCCATTCGCCGGATTGAATCGCTTGTTCCGCCTCGGTCCAAGCCTCTTCGACCATCCGGACATCCTCTGGATCGGGCTTCTCGGCGCCCACTTTCACAAAGCCTCGACCCATCTGCTTCATAATGAACTTGTCGCCGAAAGCCTTCACGGCATCCAACTCGCCGTAATGCCAGGAGCCCTTGAGGAACTGGAGCATCAGGACCCGCATCCCCTGTCCGACCGCGCGCAAGGCTGTTCCCATGGCCGCAGTCGTCTTCCCTTTGCCCGGCCCGGTGTTCACAATGATGAGACCACGGCGGAGATCCGACATAAGGGCCGAATCTGTGATTTTACGCGGACTGGGAGGGGAGCGCCAGTTGGCGGCGTGATGGATTTCCCCAGCGGAGGTGGGATTAGGCTTCCGGATTTACAGGATCGGTGCGCAAAATTGGATAGAGAGACAGCATGGCTCGGAGCCGCTCCGTGTGCTCATGTAACGCCAGCTTAAGTTCGGCTAAAACGGACTCGAGTTCCTCTGGGTCGTCCACCGCAATCGCCTTACCGCAAAGTTCCCGGATTCGCTCTTCCATTGCCATTGAGAGACACACCGCTCCGTTTCAGCAAGGTGCCATAAACCTGCCTCATTATTCGATACAGTAAATGCTGTAGATAATCCCACAACAAAACTCTATCCTTCCGAGCCTGCGGACCAACTTTGCAGTTCTGAACAATTGGCAACAAAAAAAGGCGGACAGCTTTTCAGCCGTCCGCCTTCCGTTCAACGGGGAAACCAATCGATTATGGCATTTCCACAACGTGACGCAGTTTCGGTGCGTTCTCACTATCAGCGGCCGCGGGATCTTCAGCGCCCAGCAGTTTCGCGGCGATCCGGAGCGCTTCCATCTCTTTCCGAACTCGCACCAATTCCTGCTCTTTTGTGCGAAGTACATCGTAGGGATTTTTCATCGGGGGGAGCCTCGTACCAGAATTCAGGACTCGCAGTGCCTGTCGAAAATTACTGTAAGCCATCTCCGCTCCGAAGGAAACCTGCCGGAGGTACATAGGGGCTCAAGTCACTGGTCCGCGCTCATTGTCTGGCAGGACGATGCCTGATTACTCAACAGTTAATGCCCCAAATGATAGGGATGATTTTTCATGATCGTGAATGCCCGATAGATTTGCTCGAGCAGCACCACGCGAGCAAGTTCGTGCGGCAGAGTCATCCTGCCCAGGGACAAAACAAAACCGGCTTGACGTCGCCCTTCTTCGCTAAACCCATCCGCGCCGCCAATTGCGAAAAGCAGCGGGAGCGCCTGTACCTGCTCGCGCTCATGAAACGCAGCCAGTTCCTCGGAAGAAAGTTGTTTCCCTCTCGAATCGAGCAAGACCAGCTTGTGGCGGTCCTTCTGCCTCTCTCCGCGAGCAAGCGCCAGAACCCCCGCCTCGTCTTTGAGCGCTAGGCCCTCAACCTCGGCGTAACGGGAGATGCGTTTCAAATAATCCTCGGTCAGCGCCTGGATGGCAGGCTCTTTAGTTTTCCCGATCCACGCTACTTTAATTTTCATGGGTTGTGCAGATGAGAAAATCTACTTGTAGAGACGCGGCACGCCGCGTCTCCCTACGCACTAAGTTGCGCTAGTGCTACTAGAGACGGGGCAAGCCCCGTCTCTACCAATCTGTCTTGCCAGGGCGACAGCACTCAAATCCCAAACCCTCACGCTGTCCCCGAAGCCAGCACAACCACAGCTCCGAACCGGATCTCATCCCTCACCCGATACCCCCGAAGCCAGCACCACCACCGCTCCAAACCGGATTTCGTCACCCACGCGATACCGATTGATCGCGTCATATACCTCGTCTCGAACCGCTGGCCACTTCTCCGCCGGGATCCGATCCAGCATCGCGCGAAATGGAATCGATGCCGCGTTCGCGTAATCAAAGACATCTTCCGCCGATCCTCGCCAGGTCCAGGGTACCGTACGCTCGGACTCTTCCGCTTTCTGAAAGCCCGCCGCGCTCAACGTCTGCGAGAGCGACCCGTGCGCAGCAAATCGAAACGGGTCGCCGCCTTCCAGCAAGTCTCCGCCCGCATACCGATGCACGATCTTCATGGTCGTTTCCCAGTACGGTTGGTCGAAAGGGCCCCACGCGGCAAAGCAGGCGCGGGCGTCCGATTTCAGAACGCGCCGCAATTCCACCAGCGCCCCGTGCACGTCGCCGAAGTACATCACACCAAAACGGCAAGTCCCGAGATCGAAACTTTGGTCAGGGAACGGCAGCTTCTGAGCGTCCGCCTGGTGGATGGAAAAATTCAAGAGATTCTTGTTACGAGCACGCTGGGCGGCCACTTCGAGCGAGTCGGCGCTGAGATCGACCGCTGTAACCGATCCTCCCGGCAGAACGCGCTGGGCCAGGCTGATTCCAGGCTCGCCCGTCCCGCTGGCGAGATCGAGAACCTGCATCCCAGCTCGCGGCGCCGCGTATTCCACCAGCGCCTCGGTTACGCCGCTTCCCATCACCGCCGACTGGGCTTTCCACTTCTCGTGCGCCATCAGGCGCTGGGACGAGCCCCAAGATGGAGAGGGTGATGGCGGCGTTTGATCCTGAATAGCCAAGTCAGGCTCTCTTCTTTTTGCGCGGCGTGGCAGTCGACGGTCCCGCCGCCGCCCGCCGCCGTTTTGGTGCTATCAACTCGGCCGGCTCCAACTTTGTCGCCGACTTCCAGAGCCGCTCCAGATCGTAGTATTGCCGCGCGTTCTCAGAAAAAATGTGCACCACGAAATCCACGTAGTCGAGCAGCACCCACTCCGCCTGCTTGTAGCCTTCTTTGTGGGTTGTCCGTATCCCAAGAGCCTCTAGCCGCTCATCCACCGCATCCGCGATCGCCTGCACTTGTCGCGGATTGCTTGCGCTGCACACCACAAAATAGTCCGTAAACGCTCCCGAATCCTTTTCCAGCTCGAGAATCGTGACCTGTTCCGCTTCATTAACCTGATGTTTGAGGGCGGTTTCTTTCTTCATAAGTAGGTAGGTTGATTGTATCGTGCCCATCCCCAGCTGGCCCGGGGTGCTGTTTTTCACCTCTGACCTCTGACCTCTAACCTCTGACCTCTGCTTTCCTCCGATACAGCCCCATCTTCCTTACATATTCCGCGACCCGCGGATCGAGCCATCGCCCCAGCGGCTTCCCCTGCGCAGCCGCTTCCCGAATCGCCGTCGCCGACACATTCTGTTGCACGCCCTCCAGCAAATGAAGAGTCACGCCCGGCAGCACCAGATCCCCGCTCGCGGCCTGCTTCTGGAATGGCTTCGTCACTGACGCCGGCGGACGTACCGCTTCCGGCAACGACTCCGCCACATCACGCAACGAAAATCCCGGACGGCTCGCCACCACGAACTCGACCTCCGCCAGGAGCGCCTTTGCCTCATGCCACTTCGCGATGTCGCGGAAGGCATCGATCCCGATCAGCAGAAATAAGCGGTCCGCT
>WNFL01363472.1_pt2 | contig 12281 bp, 12 predicted proteins | sample 5400361 | NCBI WGS metagenome assembly WNFL01 (sample SAMN13153351, study PRJNA577476) | soil metagenome | isolation source: 40 cm soil on Douglas fir-dominated hillslope | place: USA:California | collected 2013-09-17
TCGAATTTCGTATTGACGACGGAAAGCTCCCGTTCGTCCGCTTGGACCGTTCCAACCGATTGAATGGTCCGGCCAAGCACTCGCATTTCAACCGGTTCGCTGCGGACGCCCAGTTGCTGAATGCGATCCGGACTTATCTTTACGACACCGCTGCTATTCGTCTCATCGCCCTCGTAGACAGGGATGTAGTCCATCCCCATCGAGTCCTTTTTCGGCACTTGGGAGGTGTCGGGCTGTCCCATGGGATTGCGATAATAGAGGACGCGCCGCTTGCTTTCGGCAGACGCATTTTGCGGCGGCGCTGCCGGAGCTTGGTCGGCGTAAACCGGGATGTAATCCATGCCCATGGAATCTTTTTTGGGTACAGCCGAAACGTCGGGCTGTCCCATGGGGTTGCGGTAGTAAAGGACCTTCCGCTCACGCGCCGGAGCGGTTTCGTGTTGGCTTTGACCGATCCAAAAAATCATCCAGGGTTTCATAGGTTGCCTCCTGCCAGACGTTCGATAGCGGCGAACGCCGTCTGTTCTTCGGACTGAGCCTGTAGGAGCTGGAGATTGATTTCGATCCGCTGATGAGCAGCCTCGATGACAGCCGTAAGGTCCCCGCGCGAATTTTGATAAGCAGCAAGAGTCGATTGGTAGGCGGCTTCGGCCTGTTGTCGCAGGGCGTTGTCCAGCAGCGCTTTGTTTTGCTGGGTCTCCGTCAGAGTCGCGAGCGCCGTTTTGAGCTCGCTTTCAACTTGCAGCGTTGTACCCGAAAGCCGAGATCGCGCAGCGGATGCTTTCGCGCTTGCGGCCTGTTCATTGGCTCGCAGCACGCCCCACTGCAGGGGTAATTTGACTCCAACACCAACGGTCGGCCGGGGCGCCATACCCGGGAGATCGTCTGCTCCGACACTGACGGTTATATCCGGATACCAGCTCTTCTGCGTAAGCTTCAAATCACCCTCCGCAGCAGCGATGTCGGCTTGAGCCATCGCAAACATGGGATTTTGGTCGCGCGCTCGCATCATGAGGCTCGCGAACACCAAGGAATTGGCGTCCGGCACGCTGCGAAGCGAGGCAGGCGAGGCCAGCGGCGCTTCGACTTGCCGGCCGATCAGTGCATTGATCTTGACCTTTGCCGTCTCGCGGTCGCGGTCCAGCATGAAAAATTCGGAGTTGATGCGCGTGCGCTCAAGGTCTGCGCGGATGGCATCGGATTGGGTGGCGAGTCCCTGCGCATAGCGAGCGCGCACAGTCTCGGAGAGGCTATCGAGCAAGATATGAACGTCATGCGTGACCGTCAGCGCCTTATCGGCCACGTAATATTGGGCGAAGGCGACCTTGACCTGTTCTTCGAGCTCTCGTTGCACGCTGCTCTGACGATCTCTTGCCCCTCTCGCGTTGGCTTCGGCGACGCCTCTGCGCAACCCCCGTTTGCCCCACAAGGGAAATTCCTGTGAAACTGAGAACATGGTTTGGCGAAAACCTTCGTCGCGAAACAGGTTCGCCGTGGGATCGTCGAGCGCGCCGGCAGGATAAATCTTAGCCGCCGCCTCTGCAGCATCCAGCGCAGCAGCGGCCAAGTTGGGATTGTAATTTTTTACGAGGACCAGGAGGCCGTCAACATCGCCTCCCGGCAGCGATTCGGCGCTGGCCGGACTCGGGGGTTCGATTCCCATTGCCGGCGTTGCTGCCAGCCAACAGGCAAGAGTGATTTTTCCCATCAGCTGTTTCGGCGAGATTCCGAATAGATCGATCATTTCCGTGCGCTCCTATTGCGCATGAATTCCTTAGACAACGGTCGCTTAGTGACCGCGTTGGGTGCGTTCCTGAGAACGAGGCCACGCCGAGTGCTGCCGCGACCTGATCATCGCCATATCAGCGCTGAAGATCAGGCAACGAAGCGCAAAGGGCAGAAGTCTCAAGCAGCTCGCGACACAGGGCGAGCCACGCGTTCAGGTGAGGGAGATGGGGGGAGGAAGTGCCGGCCGGATGGAGCGGCTGTCGCCGCCCATCGAAGCGATCTCAAACCGATCGCCGGGAGGAGGAACGCCGATGGCGCGTGTTTCACTGAGGGGAATGGCCGGCGCTGCCATGCAACCCGCCGTCCACACACAATCAAGACCGGAAGAGGGGCACGGCATGCCATGCCCGGAATGGCTCATCCCATCATCGGCGACGGAGGACATAGCCATGCCGTCGTCCGCAGACATGCTCATTGCGCATTGCATCATCGCGGTGGATGCGATGGCTTGGGATGCACCGCCCAGAAGAAGCGCAAACGCCACCAAAATGGCCAAAAACCGTCGCGCGGACCCTAGGTTCAGCATGCGCGGCACGCTATCGACCCCTCAAATTGCGGTCAAGTACGAGTCAACCAACTGTCCGTGAAACCTGCACCTCGGCTATTTAACATTCGCCTAATCTGTGACGATCCTCAAAATCAGCGCCTACGCGCTATCGCGGGGAAAAACGCACTCTCCGCTTCTGCGGCACCTTCAGCGCAGGTTCCCGCAGAAGCGTTGGATGCGTCCGCAGGCGTCCTCCAGCACCTCATTCGAAGTCGCGTAGGAGATGCGGAAGAAGGGCGATAGGCCGAAGGCCGCGCCATGCACCACGGCCACCCCTTCCGATTCCAGAAGCGAATCCGCGAAATCTTCGTCGCTCCGGATCGTCGTCCCATTGGGCGTTTTCAGCCCGATCATTTTCTTGATCGAGGGGTAGACGTAGAAGGCGCCCTCCGGCACCGGACATTCGATGCAGGAGGTCTGGTTCAGCATCGAGACGACAAGATCGCGCCGCCCCTCGAAGACCTTCTGGAATTTCGGAATGAAGTCCTGTGTCCCGTTCAGAGCCTCCACGCTTGCCCATTGCGAGATCGAGGTCGCGTTGGTGGCCGACTGCGATTGCAGTTTCGCCATGGCGGCGATCAAAGGCAGCGGACCGGCGCAATAGCCGATGCGCCAGCCGGTCATGGCGTAGGCTTTCGACACGCCGTTCATGGTCAGCGTGCGCTCGTAAAGCCCGGGCTCGACCTCGACCACCGTATGGAACTTGAAGCCGCCATAGACCAGATGCTCATACATGTCGTCGGTGAGCATCCAGACTTGCGGATGTCTCATCAGCACATCCGTCAGCGCCTTCAATTGCTCGCGCGTGTAACAGGCGCCGCTCGGGTTCGACGGCTGATTGAAGATGATCCATTTCGTCTTGGGGGTGATCGCCCGCTCCAGCGCTTCCGCCGTCAGGCGAAAGCCGTCTTCCAGCCGCGTCTCGACCACGACAGGCTTGGCACCGGCGAGAAGCACAATGTCGGGGTAGCTCACCCAATAGGGCGCCGGCACGATGACCTCGTCGCCCTCGTTAAGCGTCGCCATCATCGCGTTGTAGATGATCGCTTTGCCGCCCGGCGCCACGAAGCATTGGGCCGCGGTGTAGTCGAGCTTGTTTTCCCGCTTGAACTTTTTCGCGATCGCGGCGCGCAACTCGGGAATGCCTTCAATATTCGTGTATTTCGTCTCGCCCCGGTGGATTGCGGCGATCGCCGCCTCTTTGATGTTGTCCGGCGTATCGAAGTCGGGCTCGCCGGCAGCCAAGCCGATGACGTCGCGCCCTGCCGCCTTCAGCTCGCGCGATTTCTGCGTCATCGCCAGCGTGGGCGAGGGCTTGATACGTCCGAGGGCCTGGGCCAGGAAACCTGGCGGTAGGGCGGCCATAGGCGACTCCAATAGCGAAAAAAGGCGGGCAGACGTAGCAATGGCGGGGAACCGACGCAAGCATTCCGGCGAAAATAGAAGCGGAAAACTAACCCTTCGGAAAGAATTCCAGCAGAGACTGCGGAGCGCCCGAAACTCCGGTATCGCATGCGTCAATTTCCCATCATTGCGGCCACACTCGGCATCGTCGCGCTTGCCGCCTGTTCCAACCCACGGCCGCCCGTCGGGCGCTGGGAGGGCGCTTACGAGGATCCGAACCTGGTCGTGGTGGCGCGCCTCGAAATCGATTCGTCCGGTGCGGTGCGGATCTCTGCTCCCAACGCCAGCGTGAACGTCACGCAGATGTCGAAGAAAGAGCGGGCCGATTTGCGCAAACGTCTCGACGCCGGACTCGCGCAATCCTGGTCGAGTGTTGGCCCCTTGCCCCTGGAATTCGACGGCCATGCCTTCCACAAGCCGGGTGGCGTGGCGCCGCAACTGGAATGGGACAATGCAGCGAAAAAAATGATCCTGGTGTTTTATTCTGGAAATCGCTCATCGATCCATGTTCCGCTGGATTCGGTTGCGAATTTCAACAGCGATTCCTGATCACCATTTGGCGAACGCGAAATACCCAGCGAGCACGAGGCAGCAAAATGCCGCCATGTGATTCCAGCGGATCGCTTCGTTGAGATAGGTCACTGAGAATATGCCAAACACGATCAGCGTGATGATCTCCTGCATCGTCTTCAGCTGGGCGGCGGAATAGACGGCGTGACCGATTCGGTTCGCCGGGACCGCGAAGCAATATTCGAGGAAGGCGATGGCCCAGCTCACCAGCACCACAATCCACAGCGGCTGAGCGGGAAATCGGAGCTGGCCATACCAGGCGAAGGTCATAAAAACATTGGAAATGGAGAGGAAAAGCAGGGGTGCAAAGGCGGGCCAGGTCATCAGGGAGCCTCACGGGTTCAGACGCTTTAACAATCGCATCACCATGTTTCATCCGGTAGCGCTTTGTCTGGACGCGACAACCGGGGGTACATGCGACGGGTCAAATATGTTATTGTCATTGCAAAGGCACCGGATCGCGAGGCGGTTCGACAAATAGGATGGAGGGTTTGTACCCATGCGTATTCTGACGGCAGTGTCGGCGTTTGCTCTTTTGGGAGTTGTCGCCGCGGCGGGCGATGCCCGTGCGGTGGTGATCGTGGTCGGCGGGGGTGCCGGAGCGCAGTGCTATTCCACTGCGGAATATGGCGATCCGTTCCAGGCTTTCGACATCTGCAGCAAAGCGCTGACCGATCAGGAGATGTCGGTGCGCGACAGGGGCGCAACCTATGTCAACCGCAGCGTCGTGCGTCTTCGCGTGCACGACTACAGCGGCGCGATTGCCGATTGCGATCTGGCGATCACTCGCGTGCCTACCATCGGCGAAGCCTATGTCAATCGCGGCGCGGCGCTTCTCAACCTCGATCGTGCGCAGGACGCGTTGGTGGACCTCAATAAGGCGATCACGCTCGGCCTCGATAAGGTGCATCTCGCCTATTACAATCGCGGCCTGACCAAGGAAAGGCTGAACGACGTCCGCGGCGCCTATGATGATTACAAGAAAGCGGTCGAGATCGACCCGACATTCACGCTCGCGGCAGACCAGCTGAAACGGTTTTCGGTAACCGGCCAAATGATGGTCCCCCAACGGTCGTAAGGGCTGCCTGTCAGTATGATGGCCGGATAAGGATCGCGCGAAAGTCGTTGACATTGGTGCGCGTCGGCCCGGTTTCGACGAGATCGCCGACGCTTTGGAAAAATCCGTACGCATCGTTGCGCGCGAGCGTGGCTTCGGCGTCCACGCCTTGCGCCGCGCCCCGCGAGAGCGTGTCTGGCCCAATGATCGCGCCGGCGTTCGACTCCGTGCCGTCGATGCCGTCGGTATCGCACGCGATAGCCCAAATCCCGGGAGTGCCCTTAAGGGCTAGCGTGAGGGCCAGCAGATATTCGCTGTTGCGCCCGCCCCGGCCCCCACCCTTCACGGTCACGGTGGTCTCGCCGCCCGAGATCAGCACGCAGGATTTTTTTTCGGCCTGATAGCGGCGGGCTAGCTCGGCATGGGCGCGCGCCACGGCACGCGCCTCGCCTTCGATGGCATCGCCAAGATCGATGACGGAAAGACCCATTGATTGCGCCGCGGCTGCCGCCGCGCAAAGCGCATCACGGGCGCGCGCGATGACGCAGTTCTTACCCTTTGCGAACGCCGGATGGCCGGGTTTCGGGGTTTCGGAAGCAGGGTTTTCGAGCCAGGTTTTGACGGCCGGCGGAATCGCGATGGCGTATTTGTCTAGAATCGCGAGTGCCTGTCGGCGCGTGGTGGGATCGGGAACGGTCGGTCCCGATGCCACGGTCTCCGGATCATCGCCCGGCACATCGGAGATGATAAGGGACACGACCGTGGCCGGCTGCGCCGCGAGCGCGAGCCGCCCGCCCTTCACCGCAGAGAGATGCTTGCGCACGCAATTGAACTCGGCGATCGGCGCGCCGGATTTCAGGAGCGCTCGGGTGACCGTTTGTTTGTCTTCGAGCGTTATTCCTGACGCGGGCAGAGCGAACAGAGACGATCCCCCACCGGAGATCAGCGCGAGAACCAGATCGTCCTTCGTCAGACCCTGCACCAGCGCGAGCATGCGTTCCGCTGCCGCCAAGCCCGCATCATCGGGCACTGGATGACCGGCCTCGACAATTTCGATGCCGCGGGTTGGCACGCCATGGCCGTAACGGGTGATCACCAGGCCGGAGAGCGGGCCCTGCCAATGATCCTCGACCGCTTTGGCCATCGCAGCGGCCGCCTTGCCCGCGCCGACGACGACCGTGCGGCCGGGAGGCTGTGGGGGCAGGTTCGGGGGTACGCAAATTGCGGCGCTCGCCGCGTCAACCGCAGCATGGAAAAGCCGGAGCAGGAACGTGCGCGGATCGGAATCCACGCGCGCTCAATCCTTGACGCGGATCTCGTGATTGGCGAGGCGCTCCAGCACACGCACGAGCGCCGAATCGTCGAGCCCACCCTCACCCGCCGCGAAATTGGCGTTGAACATTTCCTGGCAATGGGCGGTGTTGGGAAGCGACACGTTCAGGGCACGAGCACCGGCAAGAGCGATGGCCAAATCCTTGGCGTGAAGCTCGATGCGGAAACCAGGCGCGAAGGTGCGCTTCAGCATGCGCTCGCCGTGCACTTCGAGAATGCGCGAGGCCGCGAATCCGCCAAGCAAGGCCTGACGCACCTTGGCAGGATCGGCGCCCGCCTTGGAGGCGAACAACAAAGCTTCGGCCACCGCTTCGATATTCAGCGCGACAATGATCTGGTTGGCGACTTTCGCCGTTTGGCCGTCGCCATTGCCGCCGATCAGTGTGATGGTCTTGCCCATCAGCTCGAACAACGGCTTGACGCGTGCAAAAATCTCCTCGCGCCCGCCGACCATGAGGGTGAGCGTCGCGGCTTTGGCGCCCACTTCGCCGCCGGAGACCGGCGAATCCAGATAGAAGCAGCCGATCTCTTCGATTCGGCGCGCGAAATCCTTGGTCGCGAGGGGCGAGATCGAGCTCATATCGACGACGATCTTGCCTTTGGAGAGGCCGGCCGCGACTCCGTCGGGCGCGAACAACACCTTCTCCACGTCCGGAGTATCGGGCACCATGGTGAAAACGATGTCGGATTTCTCGGTGACTTCGCGAGGGCTGCGACAGGCGACGCCGCCTTTTTCCACCATCTCCTTCGGCACGCCGCTGCGCGTGTTGAGGAAAAGCTTGTGACCAGCCGCCTGCAGATGGCCCGCCATGGGGCGGCCCATGATGCCCAGGCCAATGAAACCAAGATCCATGATGTCTCGCTTTTCTTCTAACGGGGGCCGCGTCCGCCGAACATGGCACTGATATCCTGTTTGGTCAGCCCCGACGGCAATTCATAGGTGCTAGCAGGAATCGCGGTGCGTTCTGCCTTGTTCACGGTCTGCTGATGCTCCGGTTTTCCGCCCACATACGTCACCGTGTCGAGCGGCACAGCTTGGAAACCGACGGCCTTACTCATGTCGTTCCAGTTCATGATGTCGTTCTTGGGCACGCTGGGCTGAGACATAAGCGGCGCCATGAAGGTCGAGAAGCGTTCGAACACTTGGAAATCGGCGTTGCTAAAACCTGTTGCCGTGATCCGCGCGATGCAGAGGTCCGCTTCCTGCCGCCCATTCACGGTCTTGCGGTATTGATCGCAAGACCAACCGGCGACGGTCTTGCTGCCGCCCGCTCTGGTGTAACTCACTTGCGGAGCAGCCGGCGCACCGCCACGTCCGCCCGCAAGACCGGCGAGCCCGCCACGCCCGGCCATCATGGCTTCCATCTGTGCCCGCTGCTCGGGTGGGAGTTTTGCCATCTCGGCCTGCATTTGCGTCATCGCGGCGGCCATTTGCGCATTCGCACCCGCGACCTGGCCCGCCATTTGCTGAATGGTCTCGGGCGTCCATTCCATATAGGTCCGCTTTTGCGTTTCGATCATCCACACGCGGTTCAGATCGCCGCGAAAAATCATTATGTTGTCGGGATTGACGAACTTCATCCGGTCCGAGTCGACATAGGCGGTCGACGGTTCGACCTTCTTCGTGTCCAGATCCGTTTGGGTGGATGTGACCACCACACCGGCCAAAGCGCTGCCGCCCCAGCTCAAAACCAGAATCGCGACTCCCCATGACAGATTGTGGCGCATGTTGACCTCCCAGAGCCTCCAATAAGCCCCAGAATGCAATGAATGATCCCACTCCAGCAAGGGTGACCTGGGCCGCGAAGCGATCCCCTCGTGCGCGGCTGAGCGATCTGTGCTACAAGGAGGCAGGCGCGGGATAAGCGCCTCCCCCGGAACTCAAGGAAACCAAACCATGCGATCCAAAACCCTTCTTCTTGGAAGTTTTATCGCGCTCCTCGCCGTTCCGGCGATGGCGCAAGGCGCAAGGCAACAATGCGATCAACCTCGTTGGCACGGTCGACAAAGTCGACGCCACCTCGATCACCGTGAAGACGGAAGAAAGCACAGAGACGGTGAAGATCGCTCCGAACGTGCTCTACCTCCAGAACAAGCCGGCCAAGCTGAGCGACATCAAGGCGAATGATTTCGTCGCCTCCGCCGCGGTTCGCAAAGGTGACGGCAAGCTGCATTCGACCGAGCTGCGCATCTTCCCCGACGCGATGCGCGGCGTTGGCGAAGGCCAGCGTCCGATGAATGACGCCAACAACCAGACCATGACCAACGCCACCGTCACCGGTACGGCCATCGTCGGCGGCAGCAACAACATGAAGGTGAAGTTCCCGGGCGGCGAGTCCGAACTGATCCTCGACCCCGGCGTGCCCGTATTCGCCATCACGCCCATCGACAAGGGCATGGTGAAAGCCGGCGCGAAGGTTCGCGTCCAAGGCGTCAAGGCGGCCGACGGCTCCGTCGCCAATCGCATCACGCTTCAGTAATTTCGCCGACAAATTGTTGCAAAGCGGCGCCTCGGTGGAGGCGCCGTTTTTGTTTGGCTAGCGCCCCCTCACCCTTCCCTCTCCCCCGGCGGTGAGAGGGATCATTGCTTTGCGTGGCGGAGGTGATCGGCGAGGACGCGAGCGATGACTTCCGAAATGCGCTTGCCGGTCGGGATATGGAGGAATTCGTTCGGGCCGTGCGCATTCGATTGCGGGCCCAGCACGCCCGTGATGACAAACTGTGTCTCGGGGAATTTCTCGCCCAGCATGCCCATGAAGGGAATGCTGCCGCCCTCGCCCATATAAGCGACATCCGGACCGAAAGCGGCCTTGCCCGCGCGCGCCACCGATTCCTCGAGCCAGGGCGCGAGCGCGGGCGCTTCCCACCCCGTGGAGACGAAGCGGTCCGCATCGAAACTGATTTCCGCCCCGTAGGGCACGTCTTCGGCCAGCGCCTTTCGCATCAGCCCCACCGCATCGCCGTTGAAGGTGGGAGGCAGGCGAAGCGACAATTTGAGCGTTGTCGAAGGCAGCAGAACGTTGCCGGCATTGGCGGGCGCGGGTAGACCTTCGGCGCCGACGACCGCGAGCTCAGGGCGCCAGGTGCGGTTCAAGATCAATTCCGCGGGATCGTCGGCCATCGGACGCGTGCCGCCCGCGAAGGGAAACTTGGCATAGACGTCCTTGCTTAAGATTTGCGCGGCGGCCTTGGCTTGCGCAAGGCGCGCGGGCGGAATGTCGACATAAAACCCGCGCGGGATGATTTCGCCGGTGGCTTCGTTCTCCAGCCGCGACAGCAGCTGGCGCGCGATGCGGAAGCTGGACGGCACGATCCCAGAGGCGTCGCCGGAATGCACGCCTTCCGTCAGTACACGCACGGTTAGCGTCGTCGTCGCCACCCCGCGCAAGGACGTGGTCAGCCACAGCCGGTTATAATCGCCGCAACCCGAATCGAGACAGATGACCAGGCCGGGCTTGCCGATGCGATCAGCCAAGTGATCAACGTAATAAGGAAGATCGTAGCTTCCTGATTCTTCGCAAGCCTCGATCAGGATCACACAGCGCGCATGCGCGATCGCTTGATCGTGGAGCGCCAGAATCGCAGAGAGCGCGCCATACATGGCATAGCCGTCATCCGCGCCGCCGCGGCCATAAAGCTTGTCGCCGCGTATCACGGGGGCCCAGGGACCCAGCCCTTCTGCCCAGCCGGTGAATTCCGGTTGCTTGTCGAGATGGCCGTAGAGCAGCACCGGCTCATCGCCCTCGCCGGGAACCTCGATGGCGATGACAGGCGTCCGGCCCGGCAGGCGAACCACTTCCAACGCGGCGCCGGGAATGGCGGCGATCTTCTTGCGAGCCCAGGCCTCCATCAACGCTACCGCGGCATCCATGTGACCGTTCGCGGCCCAATCCTTGTCGAAGGCCGGCGATTTGTTCGGGATGCGAATGTAGTCGGTGAGTGAGGGAACGACGGAATCGTCCCAGAGCGCGCCGACGAACTTCTTTAATTTCCCATCGTCCAATTCAGGAACCTTCCGTGTCGATTTCAGGGAGTGTCGCGGAATTGTAGCGCGGACCGCTGACGGTGTCGGCATTGATCAGCGTGTCCATGCGCTCCATCGCGCCCGGCAAAAGCCGAACCTCAGGGCCACGCGCATTCTCGGTGAGATGATCCAGCCGCGTGGTGCCGGGAATGGGAATGATGTGGAAGGCCTTCGCGAGAAGCCAGGCCAGCGCCAATTGCGCCATGGTGCAGTCGTTCTCTCGCGCGATGGACGAAAACTCGTCAAGCAGTTTGAGGTTGTTCTGGAAATGCGCGCCCTGGAAACGCGGCATGGCGAGACGGATGTCCTTTGGCGGGAGCACGGACATGTCGCGCAGCTCGCCAGTGAGGAAACCGCGCGCCAGCGGGCTGAAGGCAACGAACACAACGCCGAGCTCTTTGCAGGCGTCGAGGACCGCGATTTCTGGGTTGCGCGTCCATAAGGAATATTCCGTCTGAACCGCGGTGATCGGATGGACGCGATGGGCCTTGCGAAGCGTGTCGGCGGAGACTTCGGAAAGGCCGATCGTCCGGACCTTTCCCTGCTTCACCATGTCGGACATGGCTCCGATGCTGTCCTCGATCGGAATGCGCTTGTCCCAGCGATGCAGGTAATAGAGATCTATCACATCGGTCTGGAGGCGTTTGAGACTGTCCTCGCAGGTCTTCGTCAGAATCTCCGGCCTGCCGTCGACCTCACGTAAGCCTTGCGCGTTGCGGAACATGCCGCATTTGCTGGCAAGAACGTAGTGGCCGCGGCGCTGCTTGAGCGTGTCGCCGATGAGCGTTTCGTTCGCGCCGAAACCGTAGAGCGCCGCCGTATCGATAAACCGGTAGCCGAGATCGAGCGCCTTCAGCAGCACATTGCCCGCGGTCTCCGCATCGGGCGGCGTCCCGTAGGCATGGGACAGACTCATGCAGCCCAGGCCGAGGGCGGAGATTTCGAACGGGCCGAGTTTGCGCGTTTGCATGACCGGCGAACTAAACCACCGCCTGGCGCTTGGGATCCACGATGCTCTCGAGCTTGCCGAGCACGCGCATGCAGGGCAGCACCTGCGCCAGGCTGGAGTTCGGCTCGCGCTTCTCGCGGATGGCGGCGAGGAATTCGCGGTCTTCCAGCTCGATGCCGTCCATCGATACATCGACCTTGGATAGATCGATGGGATTCTTCTTGCCGTCCGCCAGATCGTCGTAATAGGCCTGATACGTGCCGTTGTCGCAGATGTAGCGGAAGAACGAGCCGATCGGCCCGTCATTGTTGAAGGACAGCGACAACACGCAGATGGCGCCCGACGGCGTCTTCAAGAGGATTCCCATGTCCGTCGCGATGCCGAGCTGGGGATGGCGCGGCCCCTGCACGGCGTAACAATCCGAGGTGGTTTCGCCGGTCTGATAGTGGAAGAGGTCGACGGTGTGGCAAGCATGGTGCCAGAGCAGATGGTCGGTCCAACTCCGCGGCTTACCGGCCGCGTTCATGTTGGTGCGGCGGAAGAAATAGGTCTGCACATCCATCTGCTGGATCTTCAGCTCGCCCTTGGCGATGCGGCGCTTGACCCATTG
>WNFL01025817.1_pt1 | contig 12280 bp, 9 predicted proteins | sample 5400361 | NCBI WGS metagenome assembly WNFL01 (sample SAMN13153351, study PRJNA577476) | soil metagenome | isolation source: 40 cm soil on Douglas fir-dominated hillslope | place: USA:California | collected 2013-09-17
ACTTTCGAAGAGCTAGGCCAGCTCACCGCGCAAGATATGGAGAGAATTTTGGGGACGCTCTACAAACGCTTCTTTGCCAAAAAGAACAACATCCTCCCGCAAGCCAAAGAATTTGCGAAACATATCGCCGTCAGCCAGGGAAAACAAAAAGCATGAGCACTCCCGCGCGCGCGCCATTCTATGATCTGTTCAAATTGATCGTGGCGATTCTACTTTTGCTGTTATTTTTATTCTTGATTTGGGGACAAAAGCCTCAGCCCTCATTACTGAACCTGACAACATCTACAGCACCTCCTCCCACGCTGACAGTTGACACGCCATCTTCAACTTCCGCCCCACTGACAGCGACTCCCTCTTCCACGAACACACTACTTCCATCGCCAACATACACCAGCCTGCCAACTCTTACAGCAACTCCAATTCCATCGGTAACTGAATCACCTGTCCCTGAAACCTTACCAACTCCCATCGTGGAAATCCCATCAGAGACAAAAGTTTGCGAGGCAGTTTCACGCTCACAACTACAAGTTGGGATGAAAGCCACCGTTGCCCACATCGTGAACTTCCGGTCCTCGCCTGGCATTTTGAACAATTGGATCTTGACCAATCCACCCGGCGTTCAAGTCGAGGTCATTGGCGGACCTGCTTGTACACGCTACAAAAACGGCGGCACCTACTTGTGGTGGCAGATCAAACTCCCTAATGGATTAACCGGCTGGTCGGCAGAAGCCTCCGCGTTTGGCAAGTTTTATTTTATGGAACCGGTGAAGTAATTACTAGTATGTCACTCTGAGGGAGCGGCGGCGACAGAAGAGTGACATATTTAATCAAGCTCTCTCAAAAACTCCAACGTTTGTTGATTGAACTCTTTCGCATGCGATTGATGCGGCACATGCCCCGCAAGAATCGAGTGGCCCCGGGCGCGTGGCATGGCTGCCACCATCTTCGGAAAAGAAGCTGGCGCAAGCGTTTGATCGCGATCACCCCACACAACCAGAGTAGGGATATTGATATGAGGCAGATGACTCGTATGATCTGAGATCACGCTCAGGATGTTATAGACACCGGGCGCAGTGCGCGTGTAATCCAACGCTGTCTGCGCGCGGATATGTTCTGGCAGGGAATGTAGTGCACCAGCGCTGTGTCCCATTGCCCGGCTGGTGATATCCACGATGGTGCGAAACATCCACCTAGGAGTCTTGCCAGCGATCAAACCTCTCAGGTTTCGCTTGCTATAGGACCGTTGCAGGAAGAAGGGCAATTGTGAGCGTGAATAAAATGGATTGACCAGAATCAGCCCCCGGGTCCAGGCAGAGACACGGCGCGCATATTCCAACGCGATATATCCACCTAATGAATGTCCGATCATGATGGCAGGCTCGGTCAATTTTAGCGACTGCATCCAATTCATAAAATGCTCTAACATCCAATCCATGTGATAGGCTCGCGAATTGAGTTTTGGGCTATCACCATGCCCCAACAGATCAAGCGCGTATGAAGCGTAACCGCCCTGCGTGAGTTCAGGGATCAGGTCATCCCAATCATGTAATGACGCGGCAATGCCGTGGATCAGGATAACCGGTGAGCCCGCGCCTTGTTGAATATAATTTGCGGTGGTGGGAATGAGGAAATTATCAGGCAGTGTGCTTTTCATAGCGGCGTGCTAATTCTCTCCGTAAAACTTTTCCAATAAAGGTCCTTGGGAAATCATCCATAAAAATCACAAAGCGCGGCACAAGATGTGCGGGCAAACGTCGCTTGCAAAAAGAGATCACCGCAGCTGGTGTAGGTGCATCTTTACCGGCGATGACAAATGCAAACGGATTCCCCGCAACGGCAGTCACCGCAACTTCTTTGATCTGCGGAATTTCATAAATAACTTCTTCAACATCTCGCGGGAAAGCCGGCTGTTTTTTTAGTTTGGCAGGATACCACATATCGGCTTTGCGCGCGATAATACGATAATATCCTTCTTCATCCATTTGCGCGATATCGCCCGTAAGCAGCCAGCCCTCATCGGTAAGCACTTCTTTGGTGCCTTTCGGATCTTTCCAATAACCAAGCATCACTTGCGGACCGCGCACGGCGAGTTCGCCGATCTGACCTTGTTTCACTTCCTTGTTGCGTTGTATCAAATCAATAATTTTTGCTTCAGTAGATGGAAGCGGTATACCTATTGTGCCGATCTTGCGTTTATCACCAAGCGGATTCGCATGTGTGACCGGCGAGGCTTCGGTAAGTCCATAACCTTCCACCAAACGACCTTTGGTCAATTTTTCAAATGCCTCCTGCACTTCAACAGGCAACGGCGCCGAACCACTCATGCAGGCCTTGATCGAATTGATCCCATATTTCCGTACACCCCGAAAGTTATTGATGGCAAGATACATGCTGGGCACACCCGGGAAAATGGTTGGCTTGTATTTCTTGATAGCCTTCAGCGCATCTAATATTTGGAATTGTGTTTTCAGAATCATTGCCGCGCCCAGCGAGACCGGAACATTGAGCGCAGTGGTCAGCCCGTAACTATGAAAAAACGGCACTACACACAAGAATCTCTCCTGCCCTTCAACCGCAGTTGGCAGCCAATGACGCGTCTGCAAAGCATTCGCAACCAGGTTGCGATGTGAAAGCATCACACCCTTCGATTGTCCCGTTGTGCCACCTGTATATTGAATAACCGCCAAGTCTTCAGGCAGCACTTCGACCGTCGGTGATTTGTCACTCTTCTCCCCAAGAAAATCCTTCCACTGCACGGCGTTCGGCACACTAAAACCACGATTACGCCAATGTGAAATCATAAACTTTGGCAAAGAAAGATAATCAGCCGGGTCGGTCAAGATCACATGTGGCACGCCGCTGCCTTCTTGAATTTGTTTTGCCAGGCCCGCCCACATGGAGAGCGTGACCAACACACTCGCATCCGAGTCTTTCACCTGCCGCACCACTTCCTCTGGTTCGATCACGGGCGGGATGAACACAGCCGTCGCACCGGCTTTCATTGTCCCGTAAAAGCCGATGACCATTTGCGGAACATTCGGCATCAGGAGTACCACGCGCGCGCCCTTGCCGATCCCAAGTGCAAGCAAGGCATTGGCAAAACGATTGGCTTCATGATTCAACCGTCGGTATGAGAGTTGCGAGCCCTCAAAAAATATCGCGGGCCGCAAAGGAAATAATCTGACCGATGAACGCAACAAATGATGCAATGGGATATTCGGAATCCCGATGGTATAAGGCACACCTTGTTCATAGTTCGCCAGCCATCCGCGCTTGCTCCGCAACAGATCGCGCCCGCCCTTCTCTGTACGGACAGGCTCGGATGAGTCGCGCCACGAACGCTGACCTTCGCTGGATATAAAGCGCTCGATCGCTCGCCCCACCGCCTCGCGCCGCTCCAACATCACCAAGTGGCCGGATACGCCAATATCAGCCTCTTCAGCCCCGGGAATCGATGCTGTTACCTTCTCAAATAGCGGACGCTCAAATACAAGGTCACGATGTCCGCGAATGACAAGCGTTGGCACAGCAATCGTTTTGAATTTCTCCCAGCCATTCCACTTCGACAAGTTATCAGCATATAAAGATTTCAATGTATGTGGCGGCGCGAATAACCATTTGCGCGTAAAAGGACCAGCCAGCCTCAACATCCACAACGGCAATCTCAGAGCCAGATTCAACATCGGTTGAAGTTTGAACTCTCCCGCTGTCGCCATAATTACCAATTTTTCCACCCGGTCAGGATGCTTCACGGCATATTCGGTTACTACTGCCCCACCGAAGGAATGTCCCACCAGCACGATCTTCCCCTTGACCTTTAATAACGTGAGTGCTGTTTCAAGATCTTCAAGGACCTGCGGCATATCATAACCATTGCGTGGTTTATCAGAGAGTCCATGTCCGCGCAAATCCAGGGCAATAACACGGTTCTCCACCGCGAACTTCTGCATTTGGTAATGCCATTGCTCCGCCTGTCCACCAAACCCGTGAATGAAAACAAACATTCGCTGGGGATGATCTGGAGAGATATCGATCGCTGAAAGCCGCACCAAAGGATTGGTTGAAACGCGCACTTCATGACGATAAAGATCAAGGTCTATGTCCATATAAGAAGTTTACATGAGGCAGGCAGGGATGTCAATTTGAGAAATCAAAAATCTGCGCCAGAAATTCTGGCGCAGATTGGAAAGGCCTTATGGAGAAGAAACACGAAAGCGTATCGTTTCAGTTCACATCAAAAAGGCTGTTGTTTGGGGCATCATACTTTCTCTGAGGATGGCATTGTTACCTGCGCTGCTTGCTCGTACACCAGGACCGCCTAACCTGACACTGGCAGCGGACAGAGGGCGTTGTTGTAGCCATCGAGCGTTTTCGCCAGCGTCAGCATTGTAGCCCGGTTATGAGTCGCGAGTGCGGCATTCACCTGATCGATAACCTTCTGCGCTGTGAGCGGATAACCGAACCCGGACTGGGCATTTAGCAGAGCCGCCACACCCGCGCGCAGCAGGATGTTCGCCGCACCGTTGATGTTGGTCCCGCCGGTAAAGCTCAGCGCCTTCAGCAGGGTTGCATTCTTGATACTGTTGGGATAGATCGAAGCGGCACTGAAGACGTCCACTACGTGCATGCCGGTCGTGTAGGGCGCAGGCCACAAGCCCTGATGGTTCTTCCAGAAGCCTAGGGTGCAGCCGAAGCCCGCTGGTGTCGGTGTCAGTGTGTCCGTCGGGGTGATCGTGGGCGTCGATGTATTGGTAGGCGTGTCCGTAGGTGTGACCGTCGGAGTGGAATCCACCTCGACCTCGTACGCGCCCATGTCGCAGGCTGGGCCCTGCGGACGGGTTACGCCACGCTGGTCGGCGGAGGCACAAGTGGAATTTTGTCCACCGGAATCAATGGCGGGACTTCCGTCACCCAGCGCCATTGTCTGAGTGAAGCGGATCTGCATCGATCACATGCGTGCCGCTTGGATAGCCACCAGACACAATGCTGTCGGCGACCGCGGGTGTAGCAAACACGTTGTACAACTCCGAGCCATCATTCCAGAAAATGCTATCCTGGATAATGGGGCTGCCGGTAATGCTTACCATCGCTCCGCCGCCGCTCGGGGCTGAGTTGCCGTTAAAGGTCACGTTGGTCAGCGTTGGACTGCTGCCAGTGTTGTAGATCCCGCCGCCAAAATCGGCCGCTGAGTTTCCGCTCAGGGTTACATTGGTCAATGTCGGATTGCTATTGTCATTGTATATCGCACCACCACTATCATGAGCCATGTTGCCGCTGAGGGTCACGTCCGTCAGCGTTGGGCTGCTGTCCGTATTGTAGATCCCGGCGCCGAGTTCGGCTAAGTTATTGCTGAAGATCACGTTCGTCAGTGTCGGGTTGCTGTTCTCCGTATTGTAAATCCCAGCGCCGAGTTCAGCTGTGTTGTTGCTGAAGGTCGCGCCCGTCAATATTGGGTTACCGTGTTGGATATTAAACATCCCGCCACCCCAATTGCCTGCGTTGCCACTGAACGTCACGTTCGTCAGGGTCGGGCTGCTGTTGAAGTCAATGTATATTCCGGCACCATATCTGCTGCGGTTATTGCTAAAGGTCACGTTCATCAGGGTCGGGCTACTGCCTCCAATGTACATCCCACCACCGTTGACGCCGGAGTTGTGATCGAAGGTCACATCTGTTAGCGCCGCACTGCTGTAAGAGCTGAACAGCCCGCCGCCTCTGGTGCCTGCATCGTCATCAGAAAAGGTTACGTTTATTAAGGTCAGGGTGCCTTGATTGAGGATCCCGCCGCCCCCACCCTCTGCGTGATTTGCTGAAATGATGCTGTTTGTCACAGTCAGAATGCCGCCGTTGAGGATTCCACCACCGCTGCCCAAGTCTGTTGGACACCCTCCTATACACTGCCCATTCTTCAAAGAAAGACCATCGAGGGTCAGGTTGCCTGCGGGGCTCACGTCAAAGACACGATAGGTGGCAACCCGTGGGCTGGCGTTCGCCTGGAGGATGCTGTTCATTGCGCCGTTGCCATTAATGATGATCGCAGAAGTGACCAGGAGTTCGTTGCGGAGTGTAATCGTGTAATTATCGGCGAAAGTGATGGTATCCGTGCTGGAGCCGGCGGGACAATCCGGGTAGGCGACGGCGTCATTATTGGCGTTGGTAATGGCTTCGCGCAGGGAGCATAGTCCGTCAAATAGTAAGAGGCCGTCCTTGTCGGTATCGGTGTTGATAACCATACCCGACGCGTGGACGAGAGTGAAGGTCACAGCGCCGCCCAGCACGGAGACGAGCAGGGCGATGAGAAGCGAAATATGAAGGGCAGATTTAGAGTGAAAAAACATAAGGCAACTCTCCTATTTACTGATAAAAGTACGGATCCAACACGCTGACCTGCGTAATGGAATCCACAGGCAGGTTGTTGCGCTTGGCCGCTGTACGGATGGCCTCTGGCGAGGGTGCATCATAGATGTCGAAGGTCTTCTTCTTATCCGGCGTGACGTAGGAATGTACCCACGTCACACCATCCACTGCATTATTAGCAACAACCGTGAGGCAGACTTGTGCGCCTTCATTGGTCATTGGAATTGCAAAACCATCGGGGAATATGCGTTCAACAAGATAACGCGCCATAGTTTTTTTCTTTCCATTGAAATCGTTTTGGAAACGATGAGCCATATATTGTATAAGAAATGCGATTGAATTGTCGTCGGGAAAGACTCTATGCCACGGCTTCCAGCATCATAACGCTGATGTTCTCCTCGGCAACTTGCCACTCATGGTTGGCAGCCAAGTTCCGGGCTTCGTCTATCGCGGCTAAGGTGGCTTTTTCGCGCAATTCCGGCCCTGCGTCCATAGGTTGGGCATTGATGAAATGAAGATCATATATGCCCACAAAGCCAAAGATGCTCCTCAAATAAGGCTCCTGAAAATCGTATGCATGGAACGGACTGTTTTGTGAATAGTCGCCGCCGCGCGAGGTGACACAGACCATTTTCTTGCCCACCGCCAGTGGGACAAGCTGTCCGCCATGGTCATACTTAAACAGATAGCCGGGCTGGATAATGACATCAATGTAATATTTCAAGGCATAGGGAATGGAGAGATTCCACATTGGGGTAGTGATGACATACATATCCGCCGACAGGAAGTGCTCGATCACGCGCTCAATATTCGCCCAGGCTTCTTTATTGTGCTTGTCAAGTGGCTGACCCAGCATTAGTTTATATTTTGTCTCGATATTTTCGCACGTGATGGCGGGCAAATCTTCCTGAAACAGATTGATCTCATCGATGCTCAAGTCGGTGTATCTGACTTGTAATCCTTCCAGCAGCGCATTTGAAATTTTCAGGGTATTGGATTCGCATTTTTCGCGGGGTGTGGCAATTATATGAAGTAGTTTCATGTTAATCTCCTTTTCAAGAATAGCCTCAGTGTACTGAAAAGGGGATTTTGTGTCGTCGGGGAAAACTCTACAACGCACCCCTACAATTTATAGATCAAAAAGCCGCGCTAGCTATGCACGACTCCTAAAGCGTCAATGAAGAAAAGCTACTTTAAATCTTTTTCAATAACCCACGTAGCAATTTGAACGCGCGAGTCGAAACCCAGTTTATTGAGAATTCGTGTGATATAGGTTTCCACCGTTTTTACTCCCACCGTCATGGCTTCCGCGATCTCGCGATTGGATTTGCCCTGCGCGATCAATCTTGCAACTTGGCGTTCGCGTTCGGTCAGACCGCCAAATTTTTCCTGTTCGTTTGGCATCTGTTCTTTTCCTGACTCAACCAACACCTCGTTAATGACTTCATCAAGTGGCATGGCTTCGCCCTCTGCCCAAAGATTCATGAACGATTTCCTGCCTAATGTTTTCCGTAGGACTTCAATATCATGCTCGTATTCTGGCAGATCGGCTTGATCAACCACAGAGCCAACAGGCGTTCTTAACGCAGAAGCGGCTCCGAAAAGCCGTGTAGCGTGGCAAAAATCATCAATAGATTGTGACCGTGATTTCTTCTGACCGTGGAGAATCCGGATTTTCGCCAATTTTTCCAGACACCACGCACTACCGCCGATATCCTCGATTTCACGACGGATTGCAAGACTTTCAAGTAACAACGTTGTAGCCTTTGAGAGATCGTGTTGGCAAATGGCAATCCATGCAAAATTTCCCAGAGAGACTGCAACACCCCATTTTTCGCCATTTTCTCTCCTCAGCATCAGGCTTTCTTCTTCAAAGTTGGCAGCGCGTCCAAAGTCATGCTGACGCACTGCCAACTCCGCGAGTCCTGAGAGAATCACGGTTGTGTGGTACTCGAAACCTGCCTGCCGTGACACTGGCAATGCCTCTGTAAAGTATTGTTCAGCTTGCCGGTAATCTCCCGTGGAGACGAAATAATACCCCAACTGCCACAATGCCTGAACGACTCCGCCCATGTCATTCAGTTCTCGCATCAATCTTAAACCTTCATCCAACCAAGAAAACGCTGTCTCGTAACTCCCCAACTGGCGCGACATATCTCCGAGTTGGATAAGTACACTGGCCAGACCAGTCCGACCTGCAACACCAAGTTTCCGATAAATGGATAAACTTTCCTCGATCAGTGCACGAGTCGCGGGGTAATCTGTTTGCATGAATGCCAGCTCGCTGGTAAGGTGAAGAGCTTTCGCGCGCATTTCCAATCGGTCGGGGGTCTTTAACTTTTCGAGAAGCGCGGCGTATTGCACACGCCCTTCACTGTAATAGCCACGCGCGTGCCAGAATCCGTTAAGACCTATAGCCAAACGCAGTCCCAAGTCAACCTTGTCTTCCGAAGTCAAGCTCAATGCCAGCGCGGCGCGCAAATTATCATGTTCGATATCGCATTGCTTCAGCCAAGTCAATTGATTGGCTGGGTAAAATACCGACTCTGCCTTTTCAGCCCATTGTACAAAATAATTCAGATGACGAGTCTTGAATTCATCTACTTCGCCGGCCTCCGCCAACTTTTCATACGCATATTGTCGGATCGTTTCAAGCAGACGATAACGCGTCTCACCGCCCTCGGGCTTGTCCACTGTTAGTAGGCTTTTATCCACCAGATGAGATAACACATCGAGGACGCTTTCATCCTTATCGCTACACATCCATTCTGCCGCTTCTAGTGTCATGCCCCCAGCAAAAACTGAAAGTCGCTGCAACACTTTTTGTTCAGTGGGCGAAAGCAGGGCATAACTCCAATCTACGGCAGATTCCAATGTTTGTTGTCGATGCGGTGCTGTGCGACTGCCGCCCGTCAACAAGTGAAAGCGATCATCCAATCTTTGCGCGATTTGCTGAACAGACAGACTCCGAACCCGTGCTGCGGCAAGTTCAATCGCAAGCGGCATGCCATCCAAACGACGGCAAATATCCGCAACCCATGCACCGTTTTCCGTAGTCATTTGGAACTCTGGAGAGTTTGCTACTGCGCGGGTGACAAACAACTGAACGGATTCAGATTCTTCATAGTGACTCAAAGCATCCTGCGCGCTGCCAGGATTTGTCCATGGTTGCTGTATAGGTAATGAAAGAGGCGGCACTATCCAAACGATTTCGCCGGTAATCCCAAGCGCTTCCCGGCTTGTGGCAAGGATTTTTAATTCGGGGCACTTTTGCAGGATCATTTCTGCAAATTGTGCACAGGCAGAGACGAGGTGCTCGCAATTATCAATGACAAGCAGCATATCACTCGCCGAAAGAAGGTCTATGAGAATATCCATCAATGAGCGCCCAGATTGTTCTCGAATATTCAATGACGTGGCAATGGTTTGAGGTACTAATTCGGGGTCGATTATTGAGGCAAGTTCTACAAACCAAACACCCTGCTCAAATTCGATTGATAATTCACTCGCAACTTTTAGTGATAAGCGTGTCTTGCCACTACCCCCGGCTCCGGTAAGCGTGACCAAACGAGAGGTGGAAATGAGTTGCCTCACTTCGCCGATCTCATTTGTTCGACCAATGAAACTACTCAACAAAGCCGGCAGATTACCAATATGTTTGGTTTTTAGCGTAGTCATTCTCTCACGCTCAATTCTTGCGAAAAGTATAGCATTTTAAGAAGACAAAGACAATCAATCGGTTATACTGCCAGGCATGGGAAACAAACTCTGTCCAAAAGTTATTCTTGAAGGTACGCGGCTCACATTCAAAACGGAAATTGCTTTTGAACTCAATGAACATCCACGCATTGTGGGACCGCGCAAATATAGATATCATTCGCCATTAATCTCAGCGGAATGGTGTACGTTCACCAACTATCCTTGGGGGCGTGGACCAATCAACTTTGAAACATCGGAAGAAGAAACGCTGGCGTTGGAAACGTATGCAACGTGGGCAAAGATGTTCGAGTTGCAAAAATATTATTCATGGATCGTAGACCGCTTCCACATTTCGACGATTGCATATCAGAAACAAAACTACAACAAGGATTATGACTTCCGACGGCTGGAGGAAAAACTTCTGCCGTTGAATTTCAGAATTGTATTTTGTATGCGTTCACCAGAAAGTTTTGAAGCGGCGCGCGAGGAAAGATTGAAAGTCTCAGGCAATCCATCGCAATATGATGACCTGCGTCCTTTTATTGAACAGCAAGAAATGATACGGGAATTGATTGCCAAGTCTATGCTGCCGAGTTTGACATTGGATATCTCTGATAACAATATCAATGCCGCTGTCGAGCGAGTCGCTGATTGGATGGAGCAAACTGGCGGGCTTTATATGCCAGATTAGAGGCGTGAGATGAATTTAGATAAGATCGTTGAAGAAATGATCAAGAAGGTGTAGGAAGGAAAAGTAGGTTGTGGAGAATCAGGTTTCGGCTGCGAAAGAAGCGAAGATTTCATCCACTGGGGTAAAACAAATCAATAATGACATGTTAACGTTTCTCTGCTTTACAAATCCCCTCCACACTGCTATACTTTCGGAAGTTGGATTTGACTTTCACTGTCCGAAGAGACAGTTTGTTTGAGAACAATCGCATGTGTGGAACGAACGGAACGCCCTCGCGAGCAAGTCAGCGGGGTCTTTTTTTATTGCCGCTGTGCGGCACTTTGTAAATCAGACCTTTACCGCCAATGGCGGATAAAAATTTTTTAAATTATTGGAGATAAAAATAAGTATATGAGTAAGCAAGGAAAATTGAAGATTATTCCCCTAGGTGGGCTTGGGGAAGTAGGCAAGAATATGACTGCCTATGAATTTAACCGCGAGATATTGATCGTGGATGCGGGCATTATGTTCCCGCATAATGACATGATTGGGATCGATTACATCATTCCCGATTATGAATATTTGAAGGGCAAAGCCGATAAGGTTGTGGGGATTGTCATCACGCACGGGCACGAAGATCACATTGGAGCGATCCATCATCTGCTCGCTGACATTCCCGCGCCAGTATACGCTACACCCTTGACTTTGGGGTTGATCGAGGGAAAACTGGCACGTAACAACGCCTTGAATAAGGTCTCGCTCAATAAGGTGAAGGCTGGAGGGTCAGTTGAAATCGGCCCATTCAAAGTGGAATTCTTCCACGTCTGTCATTCGATACCGGATGCAGTGGCACTCGGAATTACGACTCCAGCCGGACTCGTCGTTCATATGAGCGACTTCAAATTCGATCATACGCCTGTGGACGGCTGGCCCACCGACTACGCCAAACTCGCGGAGTTTTCGCGGCGCGGTGTAGACTTGTTGCTTTCGGATTCGACGAATGCTGAACGCCCCGGTTGGACACCTTCTGAAATGGTGATCGGTCCGGCATTCGATAAAGTGTTTGCCGAAGCCAAAGGACGCGTGATCGTGGCGACCTTCGCCTCGTTGATCTCACGTGTTCAGCAAGTGGCAGATGCCGCGGCAAAACACGGACGCAAGATGAGTCTCGCTGGTCCGAGCATGGTGGACAACGTTAAGATCGCACGCAAGTTAGGTTATTTGGATATTCCCGATGAACTGCTTGTGCCAATTGACCAGGCTCTACAAATGCAGGATCATAAAGTGGCGATCATGTGCACCGGTTCACAGGGCGAGCCTTCGTCGATTGTGGGACGCTTATCGGCTGGCACAAATCGTCAATTCGATCTGAAACAAGGTGATACGGTTGTGCTTTCTTCGCATCCGATTCCCGGCAACGAGGAAACGATTAGCAAAACGATCAATCGCTTACTACGACGTGGTGCTAATGTGATCTACGACGCAATCGCTCCTATCCATGTTTCTGGTCACGCGGCGCAAGAAGAGCAGAAACTACTGTTCAATCTCGTGCAG
>WNFL01138397.1_pt3 | contig 12277 bp, 1 predicted proteins | sample 5400361 | NCBI WGS metagenome assembly WNFL01 (sample SAMN13153351, study PRJNA577476) | soil metagenome | isolation source: 40 cm soil on Douglas fir-dominated hillslope | place: USA:California | collected 2013-09-17
ACATCGCCGGCGGCACCACCAGCACGCCGGATCTCACGACCGTGGGCGCGAACAACAACATCTGGCTGGGCGCGGGCCACGGCCTGCAGTCGGGCGACGAGGTGATCTACAGCGCGAGCGATTCGACCAAGCTGATCGGCGGCCTGGTGAACGGCGGCCACTACTTCGTCATCTTCAATGCGCTGAAGCCGAACGAGATCCAGCTCGCCGCCGATCACGACCATGCCGTGGGGATCGCGGCGGGTCCGAATGGCAGCCCGCCGGCGATTCCGATCGCCGCGCTGTCGCTTACACCGTCGAAGACCGACGCCGACCGGCCGGTGCAGCACCGGCTGCAGAAGGCCACCGACAGCCCGATCACCGGGCTCGCCGACGGCACGACGTACTACGTCGTCAACCGCACCGCGAACAGCTTCCAGCTCGCCGCCACCATGGGCGGCCCCGCGCTCACGATCTCGGGCAGCGGCCACACGGGAACGCACACCATCGGCGTCGAGGGCATCGACTTCACCTCGGCGGGCAGCGGCCGGCACCAGCTCACGCTCGATCTCATCTCGGCGGCCGCCGGATTCCTCGACGGCGTCGGCGGCGCGCGCGCGCTCGCCGGCGCGCCCTCGGGCGACGGCATCGTCACGGCGAGTGCCGCCGGCGTGAGCGGCGGTCTGGTGCGCGTGAGCAGCTCGGCGACGAACGCCACGTCGACGCCGACGGTGGGCACGACGATCGGCAGCGGCGCCTCGCTCAGCGCAAAAGACATCGACGTCGGCGCCACCTCGATCGGGCTGGCCACCGCGTCCTCGGCGAATGCCGGAGGCGGCCTGGTGTCGGTGGGCAGCGCGAGCGCCGCGGTGACGGTCTCGACGACCGGCAGCGTCACCATCGGCAGCAACGCGCTGTTGACCGCATCGCACGATGTGCACCTCACCTCGACGACCAACCCGCAGGCGATCGCCAAGACCGAAACCAACGGCGGCGGGCTGGTCGGGTTTGCGGACTCCAATGCCTCCGCGACCGTTGATTACAACTCCCAGGTCTCCATCGGCAGCGGCGCGCAGATCAGCGCGGGCAACAACCTGACCGCGGATGCGCGCTCCGACCTGAAGGTCGACGCGAATGCCGATGCGAACGCCGCCGGCCTCGTGGGCATCGCCGGCGCGAGCGCGATCGTCAACGTGAATACCGCGCAAGCCAACACGCTCGTCGGCGACGGTGCGCGCCTCGTGGGCCACACGGTCAACCTGAGCGCCACGGTGGGCGCCAACGGCTTTCATGCGCACGCCGACGCCGAATCCGATTCCTACGGCGCCGGCGCCGACAGCGATGCCACCGCGAAGGTCCTGATGCACGACGACACCCTGGTGAAGCTGAACGCCGGGGTGTTGATCCACGGCAACACCGTCAACCTGACGGCGAGCCGCGCCAACGTCGACCTCGACTCGCACTCCAGCGCCGAGGTGCATGGCCTCGGTTACGCGAACGCGACCTCGGTCACCGACGACCAGAGCACCGACACGGTCAGCGGCCACGTCGGCGCCACGGTGGAGGCGGCGAGCCTGGTGGTGCAGGCGACACAGCTGATCGTCCACAGCGGCCGCAGCGCGCACGCCAACGTGCCCACCATCTCGATCCCGCTGATCGGCGACATCGACCTCTTCGGCGAAAGCGAGAGCGAAAGCGGTACCGTCAAGCCCGGCCGAGAGATCGATTGGAACGCCGACGTCGTGTTCCTCCCGGGCGACAAGCCCGAGCTGGTCGTCGGCGCCGACGGCACCATCACCAAGGCCGTCAACCTGGACGCGACCAGCTCCGCCACGGCGATTGCCGGCACCGCCGGCGTCGTCGACGGCGCGCTCGGCACGTTCACGGTGCGCGATACCTACGACGCGGTCGCGATCACCAACCTGTCGAACAAGAACCTCGTCGTCAACGACATCGAGGTGGCGAACGCCGCCGCCTCGCCGGGCGTGACCATCAACTCCCAGACGGCGACGCTGCAGTTCAACATCGTGCACCTCGCGGTGCCTACCGACATCCGGATCCGCAACCAGGGCAGCGGCAACGTCGTGGTCAACGGGCTGGTCGACGACGCGCTCGGCACGATCGGCATCGTGAACACCGGTGGCGACATCCTCGAGGGCGCCGCGGGCGTGCTGCGCGCGAACGGCGTTGCGCTCACGGCGCCCGGCGACATCGGCTCGAGCGCGAGCCGGCTGAACGTCGACCTGGTGAGCAGCCAGGACCTGAACAGCCTGAGCTACGCCGGTCTCGTCACGGCGCTCAGCGCGACGGCGGGCGACAGCGTGTTCCTCGACCTGCAGGGTCGCAGCCGCAATGGTGGCGGGACGACGTTCAACGTCGACGGCATCCACGCCTGCAACGATGTGAACCTGCTGCTCACCGCGGCCGCCGCCGAGACGAGCGCGCGCAGCGGGTCACAGGAAGGCATCGTCGTCACGACGGGCACGTCGCACGAATACTTCCAACACTATGGGCCCGACCCGAGCCCGTTCGTGCCGATCGGGTTGGACCCGAGGGTGTTCCCCAATCTCGCGCAGTCGGCGCCGGTCGCGAGCAGCTTCACCTTCGCCTCGCTCACCGCCGGCGGCAGCATCATCATCCAGGCGGCGCAGCCTTTGGCATCCGCCACCGGCATCGCTGTGACCGCCACCACCGACATCCTCGGCAGCGGCCACATCGACGTCCTCACGAACGGCGAGATCCGCGTCACCGAGGCCGCCGGCGACCTGCGGGTCGGCGCCGCGCCGGCCTCGATCATCGATGCCGTGGAGCGCGATGCGGCCTTCGTGGGCGGCGTGGACGTGGCGGCCGATGCCATCGGGGTACCGGCTCACCCGTTCGCCGACGGCCAGCTCGTCCGCTACGCAGTGGCGCCGGGAGGAGCGGCGATCGGCGGCCTCGCGCCGGGCGGCCTGTACTACGTGCACGCGCTCGACGCCGATCACATCCAATTGCGCGCGAGCGCCGGCGGCAGCGCGATCGACCTCCTGGACGGCGGCAGCGGCGGCCAGCGCCTCGTCGCGGTCTACGGCCCGACCGGGACGCTCGCCGAGGGCGTGACCGGCAGCAACCTGAAACTGACCGCCGTCAGCGGCTCGATCGGCACGATGGCGGACGAACTGCTCGTCTACGACTCGTTCGCGACCCCGGCGTCGGTGTACGCGGTCGCGCAACAGGACATCAACCTCGTCCAGCCGGGAGGTACGTTCCGGCTGGCGCGCGTCGACAGCGCCTCGGGCGACGTGCGCCTGGTGGTGGAGAAGGCGGACGGCGCGAGCGACTTCGGCACCGCACAGTTCGAGCTCCTGGACCCGCTGATCCGGGCGGCCTCGGGCGGCGTGCTGATCCAGTCGGCGCACGACGTTACGATCTTCACCAAGACCCTTATCACCGCCGGCAACGGGCCGGTGCTGATCGGGGCCGACGGTCTGATCACGTTCCTGCCCGACAGCCACATCGAGGCGCCGCAGCTCGTCTCGATCGCCGGCAACGCGGTCAACCAGAGCCCGGGCACCATCGAGACGCTCGCGGCGGGCGGCCTGGTCTCGATCTCCTCGGTGGCCGAGACCGAGATCTCCGGCCTGATCCAGGGACACGGCGCGAACTCGCAGATCGAGATCCAGGCGGGCAGCGATTTCCGGCTGCGCCTCGGCGGCATCGTCAGGGCCGAGGATGCCGGCAGCACGGTCGACATCACCGGCAACGATTTCGTAGCCATCGAGAGCGGCAGCGCGGTGCTGGCCGGGGCGCGCTTCGACGATACGCCGCACGGTCCGGTGGCCGTGAAGACCGGCGAGAACGGCGTCGCGAACCTGGCCGCGCAGCACGAGCTGCTCATCTCCGGCACGGTAACGACGAGCGGTGCGATGAACCTCAGCGCCGGCACCCCGCTCTTCGACCACACCGCGTACTTCACCGCCGAGAGCGTCCACGAGCCTTACCTCGGCGGCGTGAGCCAGTACAGCATCCTGATGACGGGCACGCTGACCACGCTCGCCGACAACAGCGAGCTCGACCTCGAGGCGCCCGGCGCGGTGATCGTGCGCGGCAACATCGACGCGCTCGGCGCCGGCTCGAGCATCCGCGTGCGCTCCGACGACTGGGTGTTCGTCGACGGCTTCTGGTCGGCGAAGGACAAGATCGAGGTGTTCGGCGGCTACGACGCGAACCTTGATCCAACCAGCGGCGGCGCCGACGATCACGGCACCAGCGTCTACGCCGCCCGCAGCGCGCACCTCGCAACTGCGGACGACCACAGCGACATCGCGATCCACGGCGCCAAGGACGTCGCGCTCTACGCCAACGCCATAATCGCCGGCGGCGAGACCGGCACTCACGGCGTCACCTTCGACGGCACTGACTCGACGATTACCGTCAGCGCGGGCGGCACGCTTGGCGTGTACACGGGCCTCCAGGCCTCGAAGGCGGTTACGGCGAGCGGCGGCAAGGTGGTGGTCGGGACGCAGGGCGGCCTCTCGGGGGGAACCCACGTCGAAGTCACGGCGAGCGGCGATCTGGAGATCATGGGCCACGTGGTCGCGGGCGCCAACTCGGTCGACAGCGCGCTGGTCTGGTCGGGCGAGTACTCCGACGTAGAGATCAGCGCGCAGGGGCAGGCCTTCATCGGCGGCCACACGGTTGACGCCGCGACCCAGCTGCCGATCCAGACCGGCGGCTACGTTTACGCCGGCGACCTGATCACGATCCACGGCGGCAACCGCACCGATCACGTGAGCGTGCTGGTGCACGCGGCGAGCGAGGTCGTGACGCACCGGGCCGACAGCTCGATCGCGATCACGGCGACGCAGGACGCCGACATCCAGGGCGCGGTGCTGCCGGGCGGCGAAGTGCAGGTGCAGCGCGACGCGAACGGCGTCATGCTGGGCCGGCTCCTCATCGACGGCATGCCGCTCCCCGGCGGCGGGCGCAAGCTCGGCGACTCGACGATCAGTGTCACGGCCGGCGGCCAGATCCGCGTCGGCACCACGCTGCGCGCCGGCAAGACGATCGACCTCGACGGCGGCGTCGCGACGAGCGGCCTCGGCGCCCAGCAGTTCCCCGGCCGGGGGATCGTGGTGTACGGCTCGGCGCAGATCGGCACCTGGCAGAACGACAGCGAGATCAACCTGAACGCGCCGGGCCGCGTCGACGTCCTCGCGCCCGACCATGCGCAGGAGATCGTCGCGGCGGGCTGGATCGGCAGCGCGAATGCCCAGCTCGCCCAGGGCCAGGACGTCACGCTGCACGTACGCCTCGACAAGGTGAGCTTCCAGGCTGAAGCCACGGTCACGCTGCTCGCGCAGGAGACGGCCAACAACCATGGCATCGCCGACCTCGTCGCGGACCTGCAGTCGGCGCTCGAGAGCGCGACCTGGAATGTCGTCGGTTCGACCGACACCTACACGCACTTTGCCGACGAGTTCGGCGCCGGACACCCGGCGATCAGCGTCGGCCTGCGCGACGGCAAGCTGGTCTTCGAGAGCGCCTACCACTTTAGCGCGCTCGGCGGCGCGGCCAATGCCGGCGCGCTCGGCTTCAGCCAGCTCGGCGCGGCGGTGACGCCGTCGCAGGCGACGCCGCCGACGCTCGCGGCGACGGGCACCGGCTCGCAGATCTCGATCGGCGCACCGGCCGGGCCGAACGGCAAGCTCTACATCGCCGGCCAGGTGCTCGCCGACCAGGCGATCAACCTCTACAGCGGCACGTCGCCCGACGGCATCGACATCGAGCTCGACTTCACGGGCGTGCTGCAGACCCTGCACGGTTCGATCTCGTTCAATGCCGGCGAGTTCGGCGACGTCAAGGGCAAGGTCATCGCCGGCGGCGCGGGCTCGAGCGTGAACCTGTCGGCCGGAAGCGCGCTGGTGATCCGCCAGGCGATCGTGGCCGACAAGGACATCATCCTCGGCACCAGCGGCAGCGGCCTCTCCGACACCGATTTCTCGCTGCGCATGCAGCAGAGCGTAGGCACGGCGATCGCGGATCTCAATCCCTACTATCTCAACAACCTTAGCAACGGGATGATCCAGGCCGGCGACCACGTGAGCGTGTTCGTCGCCAACACCGCGAGCTTCCATGTCACCGGCACGAGCGCGGGCGTCACGCGCGAGCTGACGATCGGCGGCCACGACGACATCGTGGTCAATGCCCACATCGATCCGGCGATCGGCGCGGTGTCCAGCGTCGACGTCAACTCCGACAGCGGCGACGTCTTCGTCACCAAGCAGTCGGGCTGGCTCGAGACGGTCGCGCCGCTGACTCTCGAGGGGCGCGATGTGGTCGTCGCCGGCGTGATCGGCAGCACGCGGGCGGTGGCGCCTGCCCAATTTGCGGTCGACATCCAGGCCGAGCGCGCGGCGGTGATCGCAGGGGCGGTCTCGAGCACTGGCTCGGTGCGCGTGCACGCCGGCGAGCAGGTCGCGATCTACAACGCCACGGTCAAGGTCACCGGCACCGACGGCGTGCTCAGCATCCTCTCCGACGACAGCGTGATCCTCGGTGGCGTCGGCCTGAGCGAGGACGGCACGCACCTGCAGATGCTCGCCACGCTGCTGATGGCGCCCGGCAAGGTCGCGATCGACGCCGCCGGCGCCGTGCAGATCAACGCCGCCGTGATCATCGGCACGTCGCAGGACGGTTCCGAGGTGCAAATCGACGCCGGCTCGCTCACGCTCGGCGGCTCGCTCCTCGGCGGCGCCACCACCGGCGGCACGACGAGGACCTGGAGCGGCAAGTCGGCCGACGTGGAGATCACCGTGCACGGCCCGATGTTCGCCGGCGGCAATTCCTACGACAAGGACGGCAACCCGGCGCCGGCCGCCGGCTCGATCCAGGCGACCGGCGAGGTTCGCATTACGACCACCGACGCGAGCGGTGGGGCGTATCTGCAGACCAGCACGGAAGGCTCGTTCATCAGCGATCCGACCGGCGACGGCACCTTCACCAACGTCGCCGATAGCGGCCATGTGGTGCTCGACGTCGCCGGCGACGCGAATCTCTACGGCCTGATCGAAGCGCGCAATGGCACCGCCACTGCCGACATCACCGCGTCGGGCCAACTGCTGCTCGACGGCACGATCCAGGCGGTGCAGGCCGTGAACCTCACCGGCGGGACGAACGCGGCGGGCACCGGCGTCTATCTGACGCAGCTCGTGGTGAAGACCGACGCGCAGGGCCGCGCGGTCGAACGGCCAGCAGATCCTGCAGAACGGCGCGCCGGTCTACGGCGGCGAAGCGATCAGGCTCTCCGGCGGCAGCGTGCGCACCGGCGAGAACGGCACGATCAACATCCATTCGACCGGCGACATCGTGCTGCTCGGCATGGTCGGCAACGTCTTCAAGCTGAACGACCAGCCCGAGGTCGACGTCTCGCAGGTGCACATCGCCTCGAGCGCGGGCGACGTGCTGGTGTACGAGCTGGTCAACGCACGCGACCACATCGATATCGCGGGCGCCGACATCCGCGTCATCGACCAGGCGCTGGTGAAGACGCGGCACGCGAACTCGGACATTTATTTCCACGCCACCGGCCAGATCGTGGTCGAGCTGAGCCCGACCACCGCCGAGCGCGCCAAGGTCGAGGCGGGCAGCCTGATCCACCTGTACGCCGGCGACATCCAGATCGACGGCTTCCTGAAGACACGCGACGCGAACGGCCAGATCCTGCTCAACGCCGCGGACAACGTCACGGTCTACGGTGAAGTCGACTCGAGCGGCGACGTGCAGATCAACGCCGGCGTGCCCGACGAGCTCACGCAGTCCGAGTCCGCAACCACGCTCTTCTCCCGCACCGCGCAGGCCGGCCACACGACGCTGGTTGGCGGTACGGTCGACGTGTTCGGTACCGCGCTCATCGAGGCCGCCGACACGGTGAGCGTGCTCGCCGGCGGCGACGTGCAGGTCGAGGCCTACGTCTCTGATGGACGCCGCACGTAGTGAAGGTGGTGACCGGATACGTCCAGGTGCCGAATGGCACCATCCAGGTGCCGCAGACCAACTGGGTGGACACGACCGTCACGCGCCAGACCGGCACCGACACGGTGGTCGTCGGCTCGCAGTTCGACACCGTGCAGATCAAGCTCGTGCAGGCAGGCTACTGGAACGCCACGACCAAGACCGAGCGCGAGTGGTTCGTCGCCGGCGTCGACTACAACCTCGGCAACATACCCGACAGCAAATGGGGCAGCGTGCCGCGTCCCGGTTTCATCGACCCGGCGGACAACGTGCGGAAGTACATCAACACGACGGACAATTCGCTGCTCACCTTCAAGGACCTCACGCCCGACCAGCGCACCGTCGTCCTGAACTTCCTCGGCTACAAGCCGCTGTACGACTTGCAGGCGAGCGATCTCATCACCTGGAAGACCCAGGACGGCGTCAGCTCGCAAACCACTCCGGTCAACCCCGGCTGGACCGGCCCGACCGAGGTGGTGTCGATCGACGCCGATGGCTGGCGCGAGCGCTACATCCGCATGCCGGTGTCGGCGGAGGCGGAGCTCAAGAACCAGGTCCTCAAGGTGGTGTCGCAGGGCGACCCGACGGACCACCCCGAGATCGTCGGCCAGTATCGCGACACCGCGAACGTCGCGTACACGCAGATCGCCTCATCGCTCGAATCGCACTGGGAGTCGAAGACCGTCTCCGAGCCGAACGCGAATCCGTGGGAGTCGACCAGCAAGACGATCTATTACTACGTCACCGACAAGGACGGCCAGCCGGGCCGCTGGAACGTGACGTACTCGGACACCGGGCTGCGCGAGACGCAGGTCTACGACGAGGCGGCGACGCGCGATGTGAGTTACGGCCATGTGCCGGTGTGGTTTGGCGACCCGACCAACGGACAGGTCTCGGGCGACCTGCTTAGCCAGGCGAAAAGCGGCTACTACACGACGACCGCGTCCGTCACCAACATCAACACGCGGGCCGTGCACCCCGGCGTCTTCGTCGGCACCGACAACGGCAGCGTCTACCACCAGCGGTCCTACAAGCTGCAGACCGACGGGACGGATTTCTTCACCGCGGTGCACCGTGCGTACAACCGCAGCGATGCCCCTGGCGGCTCGTTCCTCGCCGAGCCGCTCACTGCCCAGCAGAACACAAGCATTTGGTACAAGATTCCCGATGGCTGGTCGGCCTGGATAGGCGGCGTGCGCGACGGCAACGGGACCTATTACTGGCTGAGGAACTGGAGCGGCGGCACCTTCGACGACACGTACCACGGCGTCTCTTTCAACGACTACAACTACATGTCCTCGTTGTCCTCGTACCGCAACTGGGCCGGCGGCGAGCCGAACAACTACGGCGGCCACGAAGTCTCGGTGATGATGTTCGGCGACTACCGCAAGGGATCCAACGGGAATTACGGCGCGTGGAATGACATCCGGTACTACAACCAGTTCGCGTACGTGGTCCAGTACGAGCCCTACCAGACCGGCGCGAACGCCTACGAGACCGAGTACGACTACAACAAGTACTGGACCTCGAACTGGACCCAGGTCACCGACCAGCGGCTGACCAGCAATTACCAGTGGGTCGGCCAGTCGCAGGACATCATCGGCCAGCGGCCGCATTTCGAGACCGTGCACGTACAGGTCCCGGTCGTCACGAACCAGACCGTAACGGTATGGAAGACGCAGCCGGTGACCGAGAACCGCGTGGTCTACACCACCGAACGCGTCTACGAGGACGGCAGCGCGCACCGCACCGGCGCGTTCGACTCGGATTCGATCAGCGCCGCCAACAAGATCCATATCGAAGGCCAGAACGTCAGCCTGAGCGGCAAGCTCGCCGCTTCCGGCGCCGCCGGCGCGGTGGAAATCGTCGCCGGAGCCGATGCCACGGTGCAGGGCAACGCACCGGCGGGCACGACGGGCGCCATCGCGGCGACGGCGCAGATCACCTCGTCGGGCAATATCGACATCACGGCGCACGGCACCGCGACGGTGGGCGACGCCGGCCGCCTGCAGGTCGGGGCCGGCGGCACCGGCATTTCGGTGCATGGCGACGTCGATGCGCTCGTCCAGGGCGCGATCTCGGCGCCGGGCGCGGTCACCGTCACCGCCGGGCGCGACGTCGAGCTGCAGGGCACGGTGACGACCGCCGACGCGACGATCGGCGTCACCGCGGGCCGGGACGTGACCGGCGACATCAACGCGGTGCTTGCGTCCGGCAGCGGCGACATCAATCTGACTGCGCAGTCCGGCAACATCGAGCTGACCGACTCGTCGCTGACGAGCACGGGCACGATCCGTCTCAAGGCCGAGGCGGGCAGCGTGTCAGCGGCACTCTCGCCGAACGTCACCATCGGCAACGCCAACTACAGCGCGGCCGTGATCAACGCGAACCTGGTCTACGCACGGGCGCAGTCCGGGATTACCGCCGACACGATGGTGGCGCATGCCGACGCCGAGACGACCGGCGCGGGCGGCATCGCCCTCAACAACGGCGCGGCGATCGCGCTGGACCGCGTCGTCGCCGACAACGGCGGGGTCAGCGTGACGGCGCTCGGCGACATTACGGCGACGAATGTTCAGACACTCGGCACCTCGGCCGCCAATTCGATCAGCTTGAGCGCGCTGCATAGCCCGGCGGGCGTCGCGGGGAACCTGCAGGTCGTCTCGGTGACTGCGGGCCGCAACGTCACGCTGCTTGCGCGCGGCCTCGTGACCGAAACCCCGGCGGGCGTGCTAAGCGGCGACCTGCTGTCGGTCACCACCGGCGGCGCCCTGAACCTGCGCACGAACGTCAACGCGCTGAGCGTGCAGACCACCGCCGACGGCAGCGTCACGATAGACCAGTCAGCCGACGCGCGCGACCTGGTGCTGTCCAACGTCAGCACGTTCAACGGTGCCATCACGGTGAGCTCGGGCGGCAAGCTGATCGCCGACAACGTGCGCTCCGCGCGCAATGCCGCGACCAACAATATCCGGCTGACAAGCACCGGCGATCTGAACGTCGGCTTCGTCGACGCCGGGGTCTACGCGGCGAGCGCCGCGGAGGCGACGGCGCTGCTCGCCGGCTCCTCGGCGACCACGCTCACCTCGATCGGCGATGTCACGCTGATCGCCGGCGGCAGCATCGGCAGATCGGCGTCGNNNNCTCGTCGCCGATCAGCTCACCGCGCAGGCGCACGGCAGCATCGGCAGCCTGAACACCGCGATCAACACGCTGACGGACGCGACCAGCGCCACCGGCTCGATCGACCTCGCGGACCGAGACGGCTACGCCGAGCAGACCCCGGGCCTGGCGGTAATGCTGGCGCGCAGCCAGGTCAGCAGCACGGGCGGCCCGGTGCACGTGAACGTGGCGGGACAGGGCGATCTTTCCATCGGCCGCCTGGACCCGGACCCGGCACACCCGGGCGTTCCTGTGGTGACCCCAGGCTCGGTAGCCGCTCCCGGACCCGGGTCCACCGTGCGGCTCGCGTCCGCCTCCGGCAACCTCGTGGTCCAGTCCGGCAGCACGCTGACCGTGGCGGGCGGCATCACGCTGCTCGCCGGCGGGCAGGTGAAGGCGCCGAGCCTGCCGGCGGTGAGCGACCGGATCGAAATCCGCGCCGGCACCACGATCGAGATCCCGTCGCCGAATCCGTTCAGCCTCACGGCCAACACCATCATCCTCGAGACCGGTCCGACGCTGGTGGTGAACGGCACGCTCAGCGCGCGCGACCTGGTGGAGCTGACGAGCGACCACGGCGACGTCGTCATCAACGGCACCGTCAAGGGCATCGGCAGCGGCAGCCTCACGCAGCTCAACGTCTTCGCGCTCGGTACCGCGATCACCGATCAGGTGGTGATCGATCCGTTCACCGGGCGGCCGCATTACGAGAACCCGAGCACCCACCTGGTTTACACCGCCGATCCGGGAACCAACGTGGCCTACGCGTGGCAGGAAGCGACCCACCTGCGCTTCGCCTTTACTGCATTCAACTCGGTGACGGGTGTTGTCGAAACTTTCTACAGCTCCCTCGGCACCTCGAACAACCCGGCCGACGGCCAGCTCTACTACGCCGACAACACGACGGCGGTCGTCGCGGGTGACCGCGCGAAGATCGGCACGCTCACGCCCAAGTACACCGCGCTCGCGACATCGCTCAGCGATCTCGTCGCGGCGGGCACGCTGAAACCCGTCACGGTCCAGGTGCAGTCCGGCAACGTCTATTACCGCGGCGACACGGCCCTCGCCAACGTCAAGGCCGGCCAGATCAGCCTCACCGCGGCCGGCGGCGTCATCCAGCAGGATACGAACCGCCGCCTGGATG